>Ga0153916_10000119_pt1 | contig 44687 bp, 50 predicted proteins | sample Opewatmetagenome_FD_109642 | JGI IMG/M metagenome (GOLD analysis project Ga0153916, IMG submission 109642) | Freshwater wetland microbial communities from Ohio, USA - Open water 3 Core 3 Depth 4 metaG | ecosystem: Environmental > Aquatic > Freshwater > Wetlands | place: USA: Ohio, Lake Erie...
AGCTGGATATGCTCTTTTTTTAGGTAAACCTCTCCAAAGTGAATGAACATATGTCTCACCAGGTGTATCATAAATGTCTTTTATGATACTCATAGGAAGCGACATATGTCCTGTCCTAACACATTTTTAATTAAAATATTAAAATTGTATAGGTTAAATATATAACTGTTTCAAATGTTATATGATTTAATCTATGAAACGAACACCTTGCGAATATATAGTGTGGAATTTACTTCCTGCTATCAGAAGTGAAATTGCAAGAAGTTTGATAAATGATTTTGGATTAAATCAGAAAGAAGCCGCAGCGAAATTAGGAATTACACCTGCAGCAGTATGCTTGTATCTTTCTGAAAAACGTGGTAATATTAAAATCAGAGATGAAAAAATTATCAAAGAAATAAGGGTTTCTACTGAAAATATAATCAAAGATGGAGATATAGATCTTATTAGAGAAATTTGTAGAATATGTAAAATCATAAAATCTAAGAGATTATTCCCCTTTTACAATTCAAAAACTAATGATAATATTGGAGATCTATTATTATGTAAATTTTGAACAATAAATCTATTTTACCTAATATAGCATAATGACAAACCATAAATATTATTAGACAATTAATTTGGAATAAAAAATTATGTAAATATCGATATTTGCCGATAAAATGTTAGCAAATATTTTTAAGTAAATAAAAATTATAAATAATTATTTATTATGAGGAGGAGGTAAAAATATGAAAAAAATTATACAGTTTTTGGTAGTATTAGTTTTGGTCCTAGGTGGACTTGGAGCTGTTGCTATAAGAATAGATGATAAAGCTATGTTTATTGATAACACAGTTTTTAAATTATATGATGATGAGTTAGATCAATATCAAACTGAAATAACAGAAAATATAACTATACCAATTGGTCAAATTTTTATAAATGATACTATTATTTTTAATGTTCAATCAGCACAATCTTTTATTCCAGCTAAAGAAGTTATAACAAGAGTTGAACTATTTATTAATAAAAGTATTACAACAACATATCCACTTATAGTTTCAATCAGAAAAGAATTAAAAGATGAAGACTTAGTATCTATTGATATTGATCCAGATGATGTTCCTACAGATTTCGCTTGGGTTAATGCAGACTTTAACGATACTCACATAAAAACAGGTCAAACCTATTATATTGTAGCTTTAACTAAAAATACAACTGGAAATTATTATTTTTGGTATGGAAATAATACAACTGAATCTTATCCATTTGGATGTTTCTGGTACTCAATTGATGATGGTAACACATGGTCTAATGAATCTTCTTCATCTAATCAGAATAATATGGTAGAATGGTTTTATCAACATATTAAACCTAGATTTGATGAAAATATTACTTGGGATACGTGTTTTAAAACTTATGGTAGAGAAAATATGGCACCAAGTGCACCAATAATATCTGGACAAACAAAAGGAAATACTGGTACTTCATATGAATATGTATTCAATGCAGTGGATCCAGATGGGGATGATGTTCAATATATTATTGATTGGGGTGATACGAAAACTATTAGGACTGATTTTAATGCTTCAGGGGAAGATGTTAAGTTATCACACTCATGGAGTAAAAAAGGAACATACATTATCAAAGCAAAGGCTGAGGATATCGATGGTTTGGTAAGTCCTGAAGCAACTTTGAAAGTTAAAATGCCAAGAATTAAAATTTCAGAATTTGCTTTTTTAAAGCGGTTTTCAAATCTATTTCCAGTTATACAAAAATTACTAGAATTACTAATATAAACAAAATGATTTGAATTTGTTTCAACAGTTACTAAAGTAATTAAAATAGAAATAAAAGAGTGGGATTTAAAACCTCATTAGTTGTCTAAGTAACGAAAATGAGTTTGTAAATCGTTCAAGCAACCGGATTAATATGGGTTGTCAAATCCCTTCCCCCCGCATTTCTGTTATCGGTACTTAGATACGATTTTAACAAATTTTTCATACTCGGAAATTAAGAATTAACACTGGTAATTGCCCCCTCGGCATAAAAATAAGGTGGGAGGATATAACCTATACTCCGTTATCCCTTCAGTTGCTTATCTATACAATATTTTTTTTCATTTTTGTTATTTTGACACAAAAGCTTTAAATAATATCATTGACAAGGATTAACACGATAATAACTAACAATAGTTATAATAAGAGAGGTGAAAGGAAAATGAAATATGAAAAAGAAAATGATGAAATTATTCAGTTTTGTCTAGAACATAATCTCATTAAAAAAACAGAGCAAGGTTACATAATCCAGAGACATTTATTTGAAATATTAGATTTGTATGATGAAAAAAGAGGTGAAAATTACAATGACATTAACTGAGGAGCAAAAAAAATTCATACTAGGTTTTCTACAAGCACAAGCTGATAAAAACCCGCTTGTTAAACAACCTACTAAAAAATATTAATAATAAATTCAAATATCTTTGTTTTTTTAATATATTTTATAAAAAATCTTTAAATTTTAAAATCAATATACATAGTCATCCCATTTGAAATTAAACAAATATTTTTTTAAAAATGTTAAATCGACAATAAAATACAAACAAAAAAGTTAAAAAAAGCAAAAGTATCTGGTATTTTGAATTATTCAATTTAGGGAGGTATAAAAAAATGATGACTGGAGGAACTCCAATAATTGTATTAAAAGAAGGAACAACAAGAGAAAAAGGTAAAGGGGCTAGATCTAATAATATAATGGCAGCTGTTGCTATTTCAGATGCAGTAAAATCAACACTTGGTCCGAAAGGAATGGACAAAATGTTGGTTGATTCCATGGGAGATGTTGTTATAACTAATGATGGGGCAACTCTTCTTAAAGAAATTGATGTAGATCATCCGGCTGCTAAAATGATAATAGAAGTTGCAAAATCTCAAGATGAGGAATGTGGTGATGGAACCACAACGGCAGTAATTTTAACAGGGGAATTACTAAAAAACGCTGCAGAACTTCTTGATCAAAATATCCATCCAACTGTTATAAACGGCGGATATAAATTAGCTTCTAAAAAAGCAATGGAAACTCTAAACAAGTTAGCAGTACCAATAAAATCCGGTGATAAGACAACCTTAAAAAATATAGCGATGACAGCAATGGCTAGTAAAGGATCAAGTGGGTCAAAAGAATTACTTGCAGATGTGGTTGTTAATGCAACCACAAGTATTGCAGAAACAGTAAATGGAAAAACCAATGTTGATTTAGATAACATTCAAATTCAGAAACAACAAGGTGGTTCAATAGATAATACAGAAGTTGTTAAAGGAATTATTTTAGACAAAGAGCGAATTCATGAAGAAATGCCTAAACAAGTTAAAAATGCAAAAATTGCACTTATTAATGCTGCACTTGAAGTTAAAAAAACTGAAATAGATGCACGAATTCAAATTAATGATCCTACCCAGCTTCAGGCATTTTTAGACGAAGAAGAAAACATGCTAAGAAAAATGGTTGAAAAAGTAAAAAAAAGTGGTGCAGACGTACTAATATGTGAAAAAGGAATCGATGATCTTGCACAGCATTTCCTTTCAAAGGAAAATATTTATGCAGTTAGACGTGCAAAAGAAAGCGATATGGAGAAACTTGCAAAAGCTACAGGTGGAAAAATTGTTGCAAACCTAGATGATTTATCATCTAAAGATCTTGGATTTGCTGGAACAGTTGAAGAAAGAAAATACGGTGATGATAAACTAACTTTTGTAATAGATTGCAAAAATCCAAAAGCAGTTTCTATTTTATTAAGAGGAGGAACAGAACATGTTGTAGATGAGCTTGAACGCGCTTTACATGATGCTCTTTCTGTTGTTAAATCAGTTTTAGAAGACGGAAAGATGACAGTTGGTGGTGGAGCAGCTGCAACAGAAATTGCTATGACTTTACGTGATTATGCACCAAACGTTGGTGGTAGAGAACAGATGGCAATAGAAGCTTTTGCAAACGCTGTAGAAGTTATTCCAAAGACATTGTCTGAAAACGCGGGACTCGATCCTATTGACATAATGCTTGAGATTAGAAGTTCTCATAAGAAAGGAAAGAAAAACGCAGGAATAAATGTTTTAACTGGTAAGGTAGAAGACATGTTGAAAAACAATGTAATTGAACCATTGCGTTTAGGTCTTCAAGAAATACAGGCAGCCACAGAAGCAGCAACAATGATTCTAAGAATTGATGACGTAATAGCAGCAAAATCAAGTGGTCCCCCAATGCCACCACCCGGTGGACCAGGTGGACCGCCTGGTATGCCTGGAATGGGAATGGGTGAATATTAAATTAAAAACCTATTTCTTCTTTTTTTTAAAAGAATCTCATAGGGAGATTTAAGATAAATACAAATAGTTTATAATATACAAATGTATTTTTTAGTATAAGGTGATACTATGGAAACATTCCTTGATGTATATATGAATGTTGATGGAGAAAAAGGATCTGTAATCTTTTCCAAATTAAATGAAATAGGATTGAAATACTATATTGGAGAACATGATTTTGTATACGATTGGAAAGGAATAGCAACAATATCGGATGAACTAAAATTGATAGATAAAATTCAATCACAACTAAAGGGTACAGGAGTTTTATTGAAATTTACTACAATTAGATGAATTTTAATCCAATCATATTATATTTCTAAATAACTGGATATACTCTAAATATTATTAAAAAAATATAAGTTCCAAAAAAATTGATAAATAATAAAAATCTTTAAACCAAAAAGATGAATAATGTGTTTTGTTATTTAGATACTATAAAATTGTATTTATTTTAAACAAAAAAGGGTGATAAGATATTATGGATCAAAAAAGTGTATTGGAGAAATGGTTAAGGCAAATAAGAAATGGAGAAATTAATCCAAGTGCACTAGGTTTAGGAAATGATAGAGAAAAAGCAATAGAAAAATTACAAAACGAACTTAAAAAATTATCAAGTTCTCGTTCTATTCTTAAAAGATAAAGTCTTAGAATAATTAGACGAAACCTTTTTAAAACCTTCTTAATTTACGGGTTTTTTAATTTTAATTAATAAGATGATATCAATGTTTGATATTGAAATAATTAAAAACAATCTGGAAGATATATACCAACAAATACCAAAGTTTGAATGCAAACATTGTCATAAATGTTGTGGTCCTATTATTTGGTTCAAAACAGAAGAAATTCTTATGGAAGATTACATGAAAAAACATAAAATAGAAAATATTAAATGGACCAATGAAGAATTTCATAAAAATGAAATGAAATGTCCATTTTTAAAAAATGATAGATGTATTATTTATCCAGTTAGACCAATAGTTTGCAGATTACAAGGCAATACTCCTGATTTACCCTGTAGATTTAACAAAAATGGTTTTATGTCAAAAGAATCAATTAAAAAAATTAAAAAAGATTTTTATGAACTAAATAAAAAATTTCAAGGAATTAATATGTTCTATAGCACTCGAAAAATGACAAAGATTTAACTACTTATTTTTTTATTTATGTTTGTTAAAGGGAAAGAATGAAAAAAATAAAAGCAGTCGGCAAGGACGAATTCTGTATGAAATGTATGGAATGGCGAGAATACGATGAAGAAGGTAAATGTAAAAAATGTGGAAAATTAATAAAAAAACAAGAAAAACATGTACATAGAGATAGTTATGATGAATATAAATCAGAGGGTCCCTCATATGAAATGGATGAGGATGTTTCAGGTAATGAGGAATATTAACTAATTAAATTTTTTTTATATTTAAAAATCCATTCATTATTTTTTAAAATGCAATAACCATCTGTATACTCCTCAATTATTTTCAATATCTTTCTCCTAAATTGTGATGGTATGTATTGTAAATCACATGTAGATTTATTAACATGTATTTTTTCAATATGTTCAACATATCCACCTTTTAAGCTCTTCTTTTTTTTAGAAAGAAGATAAAGTGAGTGCTCTTTTTCATCTTGATCTAACCTAAGAGGCATTGATTCAACATTTTTTAAAAAAGATGAAATATCCTTTTTCTTAAAATTCATTATTTTAGGGTCAATCCCATTTGCCATTAAAAAAAGCAACACTCCCATACATTTTGAACAAATACCACATGGTACTATTTTTCTATTTTCGAAATGACAGGAGTGACATGATCTCTGAAACTTAGCAAAATCTGGGTAACGTTTTGTTAGTATTCTCTCTACAATTAAACCTGATATGTTCCTAGCAACTGACCATTGTTTTAGACCAGGTATCCTTTGGTTATACCATTTTTCCATTCTTAAATCAAAATCTTGGTGCTGGTCATAAATCCCAAAATAATGGTTAATTCCCAGGTAATTAGGAACGGTTCTTTGATCATCAAATTCGCTACCAATTAAAAGATTACCAATTCTCTTTTCTACAGATATTGGTAAAAAAGAGAAAATATAGAATGGAAATATACATAGTCTAATTGGATATGTGTCTGCTTTAACTTTTCTGAAATCTTTTCTTATAAATTTTAGATTATCAAGCATAAAATTATAAAATCTATCAACATTAGTCCAAATCTTCTGTGTATTTGGTTCTGTTTTTTTATGATAATTATAGGCTGAAATAGCTGTTCTCCAATGACCGCCACTTTCGTTAATATAAAGAGGATGAACATTAGTTTTTAATTCTTTCAAAATACAATAAGTTAACAAACTTTCTTTTCCACCGCTGGAAAGAATACCACAACTATTAGAAATAATTTTATCTGTTAATTGTTTATCCAATGTAACTTTTGTAGGTTCTATTTTTGCTTTTGGTTCCGCATCCTTTTTTTCTATAAATTTTTCATTTGGGAAAAAATTAGGTAAAATATAATTAGCCCTTCTTCTTAGAATTTTATTAACAAAAATATCTCTACTAAAAACAATGTTTAAATCATTTAATAAATTTAAATCAGCTTTACTTAATTCAAAGTCTAAAATAAATTTTTTAGTAAATAAACCATAGTTAAGAAGAGGCATACAAAAAGCCATTCTTAGTAGAGAAATATAATCGTTTTTTAAATTATTTTCATATTTATTTATAATAAAAAAATTGTATTTTTTTTTGTTTAAATGTTCAATTGTAATAATAGATTTTACAGTTTTATTAGATATAATTGGCTCAGAAATTTTTATTGATGAAAAACAAACATAATCAATTTTATCCTTTTCCATTGATCTTCACCAATGAATCAACTAATTTGCTAACCCCATCTGATAATGGTTCAACAACTGGTACATTAAACATTTTTCTAAGTTTCTTTTTTGAAATTTTAATATCCTCTTCATCCATATTTTCTTTGTTTATTCCAATACCAATTAATGGTTTTTCAGTTAATAACTCAGCAATCTTAACAACTCTTCTTGGATCTGGCATTGGATATCCAAGGAAACCATCAAGATGATGTCTTTTTGGAGCATCAACAAGAATAAAACCATGAATCTTACCAGCAGCAAGAATCTCAAAACCCCCTGGGAAAAAAGGATGAACAAGACTTCCTTGTCCCTCAATAATCATGAATTCAGGATGATCGTCGTTCCATGAATCAATTATTGCACCTTCTATACCACCTGCTACAAAATCGTTAATCATCGCATCTATAATAATACCATGTTTCCAACCTTGTAACCAACCAGTTTGTCCAGTATAAATCATATCTGATATTTTACCACATTTTTTTAATTCCTCATTTAACAAAACAGCTAATGTCCTTTTACCAATAGCAGAATCTGTACCTAAAATTGCAATTCTTAAAGATTTAACATTATTAATTTCTCCAGTATAAAACCTTTTATAATCTCTAAAAATTTTCCTAACATCTATTATATTACATTTTTTTTCTTTTGACAGTTTAACAAAACGCATATCATCAGAAATAAAATAATGAAGTCCTGATATAACATCAAGTCCATTTAAAAGAGCCCATTCAACAGCTTTATCATAACCATTTGGTAAGATACCGCCCTCGGAAACAGCTCCAATAATAAATGTATCAGCATTGGTTAATTTCAAGGCTTTATCAAGATTATTATAAAGTGGTATATTTCTTTTTATCCCATCTAATATTATACCGGCATCATCCTCATTTAGGGTTGAATCAACGACACAGGCAATCTCATATCTTTTACTATATCTAACTAATCCATGAGCTGTTTTTCCATTTGCACAATTATAAAGTCCCTCTGCATAAACAACAGCATGTTTTTTTAGCATTATTTAATATTCCCCCTTAATCAAAAAACAATTGTAAATAATATTTAAAATAAAATTTTAACTTTTTCTCCCAGTAAGAACCACCACATAGCGATCATTTGGTAAAGGCTCTCTCTTATGATGCTCAAGTAGTGCAATTAGTCCAGCAGTTGAAGCAGGTAAGACACTTAAACCTTCTTTTTCCCTAATTATCTTAGCATGAGCAATCATATTTTTATCGCTTACATAAGAAGCCCATCCACCCGTTGTTCTAATAGCTTGTAAAGCATAATCACCATCAATTGATCGCCAATTAATCAAAGGTTCATTAATAGCAGTCTCATGAATTTTTTCAGGAACTAAATCCTCGCAAGCTGGACTGTTTTTCAAAAATGCCTGGACAATAGGATTTTTACCAAACGCAGAACCAGCTACGATCTTTGGGATTTTTGATGTTTTGCCTCTTCTATAAAGACTTACAAAACCTTTGTAGACACCAGCAAGTGTTGTACCATTAGATACAGGTAATCCTAAAACTGCAGGGGCATCTCTAAGCTCATCATAAATCTCATATGCAATTTCTCCATAAGCTTTAAGTTGAAGCATAGTATTTTCACCACCAGCATTTGCGTCATAAAATTCTTTTTCATCTGCTATTTTTTGTGAACTTTTCACAGCTTCCTCATAGTCGCCAGGAACTCTAATTATTCTTGCACCAGTGTTTTCTATTTCTTTTATTCTACTTGTATGATATTTTTCTGGAATATAAATCTCACAATCAAGTCCTGCGATAGATGCAGCAAGAGAAATAGCTGCTCCATAGTTGCCACAAGTTGCAACTGTTACGGTATCATAACCTCTTCTAAGAGCATCCATAACTTGTGCAAATGCTATACGATCTTTTTGTGTGCCAGTTGGTGTACTACCTTCAAATTTTAAATAAATCTGTCTTAAACCAAATTCTCGCTCAATGTTACGTGCACGATTTAAATTTGTATCACCAATCTCTGAATCAACAATATCCTCAAATGCTTCTAAACGTTGTCCCAACATTCGATTTTTATCAGCAGCAACTAATCTCTGTAATTCAAGTTCAGGAGCTATTAATGGAAATTGAGAACTTGCCCCATCTAAAAGAGATAAAACATTTTCACCATTGTTTGTTTTTTTATCATTAGAAATAGAATTATCAATTTTATTATTCTTATCATTTGAATCAGATTTTTCATCATCAGAAGAATTATTTACTGTCCTTTGTTCTGTGCACATGGTAAAGACACTAACTAAAAATTCTTTAGCGAAAAAGTATTATATATAAATATCGGAATCTCAAAAAATATTTTTCAAAAAATTATTTCATAATAAATAGTAAGCTATAATAACCCAAATTAGATACCTACATTTGAGGGTGGATTATATGCCTAGTTTAAATGAAAAATTTGGTCGAAATGCAGGTAAAGTTTGGGTTGCACTTAATTCAAGAGGGCCCCTTAATGAAACTTCATTAATCAGAAACACAAAACTTTCAGAGAATGAATTATACGCAGCAGTAGGTTGGCTTGCTAGAGAAAACAAAATATACAAAGATGGAAATTTATACAGATTAGGACAAACAAATTTAACTGGTAAAATTGGATTAAATGCAGGGAAAGTTTGGAATACACTTAATTCACAAAAAGAAGTTGATGTATCATCAATTTCAAAGATAACTCAAATAGATCTAAGAGACGCTTATTCAGCATTAGGCTGGCTTGCTAGAGAAAATAAACTTGAAGGAACTAAACCAAAAACAAATCAATTCAAATTCAAACTAAAATAAAACACCAGCTAATAATCTATATCTTTATTTTTCAAAATAAATACTTAGATTAAAACATATTATTTTTTTATCAATTCCAATGTAAAATCTTTAATTATTTTTTGTTAACAAAGTATTTATGATAAATATTGTATTCTGGCTGAAACAATTTGATGTTTGATTTTATTAATTGAATATAAGCTGGAAAAATCATGGAACCGTCAAAATCTATGTATGATGAGGATAGTACAATTTTTTCACCAGATGGACGTCTATTCCAAGTTGAATATGCACGTGAAACAGTTAAAAAAGGGGATACAACAGTTGGTTTAAAATTCAAAAACGGTGTTGTATTAGTCGCATATAAAACTATGTTTTCAAATCTTATTGAAGTAGATTCAATGGAAAAAATTACTAAAATTGATGATAGTATTGGTTGTGCTTTTATTGGTTTATCTGCTGATGCTAGACATCTTATTGAAATAGCTCAAGAAGAAGCCCAAATACATAGAATTTGGTATGATGAACCAATAACTGTAAAAAATCTAGTAAGAAATATATGTGAATATAAACAACTATTTACTACTTTTACTGGAGTTAGACCTTTTGGTGTTGTGCTTTTTATTGCAGGATTTGATCCAACAGGAATTCACCTCTTTTCAACTGATCCGTCTGGTGCTTATACAGAATATAAAGCTATATGTGAAGGTAAAAAAAGTGATAAAATATCAACATATCTTGACAAGTATTATACACCTGAAATAAATCGTGATGAAGCTATTGAATTAACTATTAATGCTATTCAAAAATCAATAGATAAAAAATTAAAAAAAGATAATCTAGAAATTGCAACTATAGAAAAAAATGGCTCATATTATAAGATTTTCAAAAAAGATTTAAAAATTTAATTAATTAAGTTATACCCGGATCTACATAATCCTCATCTTCTTCATCCTTTAATTCATTTTTTTTCGATGTTTTACAGTTCGAGCAAATTCCTTCATCCTCTTCTTCAGGGGATAGTTCTTCACCACAATTTTCACAATATGTAGTCATGAATGTTCCACCTTTTTAAATTTGGAATAAATGAACAGTTTATAAACTATATTATCGAATAGATGTGATATGGTTTTTTTTAAAATTAAGACAAATAGATTTTAACTTCTATCATGCATTAATTGCATTATTTCTTTTCCAAATTCTGTTAGTCTATAAATTTTTACGTTTTTACCACTATCAACTTGTTCAACGATATTGAGATTTAAAAGAGATTCATCATTTTTATATCTTGAGCTCATTCCACGAATAGCTCCTATTACATTTGTCGGTGTTGTTTTAATATTATATGCTATATCGGAAGTGTAACTACCACTAGGACTGATTTCAAAAAGATAATCTGCTATTTTTTTTCTGACGTTGCTTCTCCTTAGAGACCTTATAACAAGAGGCCTAAGAGTATCTGGAGAAGTAACTGTACCACGTTCACTTTGCATCCCTTCCACTTCTCATTAGTTGATATAATTAACTATTTTAATAATCTATCGCTATTATGCCTACTCAAATGCATATCTAAGTGCATACTTACCTACATAAAAATTTTCTAAATAATGGCTTTTTTATTTATGTTTTTTAATAAAGATTATCATTCATGTATTTTTTAATTAATGTTTTTATTGTTCCTGATGTACCTATTGTTTTAATGTCTATTTCATTCAAAGAAATATTTTTTATTGAATTTAATAGCTTAATTGTATTTTCTTTCTCAGTATGAGTACATTTTACTATTCCTTTTTTTCCATCAAAACTTATTAAACGTATACCCATACTTTCACAGTTTTTATTAAAAAGATTCTTGCATTGTAGTTTTATTTCATTATTAATTTCAGATTTTTCAATATTAAATTGTTTATTTGATGGTTGAACAATAAAACAGATATATCTATGACGCCTGGTTTCATTTGCTATAATGTACACCTCAAATTTTTTTATTCGGATTCTATTCGAGGTGCGAGTAAATATGTCACATGACCTTTGTTTTCTGCTATATCAAATTCAACTTTTATTGGATTATCATTTCCAATCATTATCGTAATCGGATCCTCGCCTTTTACAGGTTTAATCATATTACTGAAATAATCAATCGAAAATAGGCTTTTACACTTGGAATTTGTATTAAGTTCTATAAGTAAATCCTTGGGAAGTTTTAGATTAACAGTGTCTGTATCTCCTTCAGCAAATAATTCAAAGTTATCTTTATTAACTGTTAAGGCTAGATGATCTGAAACTGCTTCAGATGCACGTACACCTTGGGTGAGCTCAGATGCTTTTAAAACAACTTTTGCTGGAAGGTTTAGATTCGGCATCTTTGGATCAGGCATTCCTGCTGTATCTATAAGTCCCATTTTACGAACTAGGTTACCTATTTTAACAATTAATTTGTTTGATTCTTCATCGTATTCAAGGGATACTATATCACCTGAACTTGCAAGTCTCATAATACTTCCTAACTTATCCATGTCTATTCCAAGTTCAATATCATCTGCTTTGTATTCCTCAAATGCTTTTTCATTTATCTGCAAATCCACCATTGCTACATGAGCTGGATCAACAGCTCTTAAAGAAATTCCTTTTTGTGTAATATTAAATTTTACTTCATTCACAAGTGGAGACGTCACGTCTATTATTCCTTTTAGTACATCTGATTTTACCTTCGCATTAAACATGTTTTTCCTCCCCTATTTCATAATTAAAGATAAAGTATTTGCTGTATTAAATATGTTTTGTATTTATAACGATGACGGTTTTTGATTAAGTTAGTTTTATGCAGATAACAAATCTTGCAATTCCTGCGAAGGCTCTTGGAACTCTGTCTAAAATTGATTTTGAAAATCGTCCAATCCAAGTTGTATAACCAATAAAATTTTGGGCAATTACTGTTTGGTTACCCTCAATAATCATAGTCTTATTCACAGTATCATTTTTTCCAAATAACTTGGTTATCGTTGTTTTTGCATTAGTATCTTTTGCATATCTACATAAAATAAAAGGTGTATGTAAAATTGTTGTAATTCGAGGTAAACCTAACCTAAAAAGAACAATCCTAGATATTATTTTCTCTAATAACATAGATTTATAATGGAACCCTCTACCATGGGATTTTACTTTACATATAAATCCAAATGTTAAATTTTCTAATTCAATTTCAATAAGTTTTTGCATCTCGATGTCTTTTTCAAAAAGTTCTTCACATTTATTAGCAATTGATTCACCAATATTTTTGCCTTCATCTATATCGATATCAACTTTAATAGGTGAAATAGCTCCATCTGGACCAAATCTGTAAATAGTATAAATTTTTTTTATATGAGATGTTTCATCTAGATTCATATTTTCTGATGATTTGAAAAATTTTAAATTTTCAGCAGAAGAAACTGTAATACTTGGTAGCAAAAATGCTAAAAATATGAATATTACTAATAATTTCTTTGTTGTAGTTTTCATTAATAATCACCAAACTAATCTTTTATTTTGGTGAATTATTATTAATTTGTAGATATATAAATCTTGCTATTCTTCTCTCCACCTATAACCACATTTTGTACAGGTATAAAATCTGGTTTCAGGTTCATCACTACCCCTCATTTGCCGAAGTATCCAAAAAGCTTCGTTATTATTACACTTAGAACATTTAATTCTAATCTTTGGAAGAACATTAGTAAGCTCCTTATTTTCAATAAGAGTTATTTCTTTTTTCTCTTGTTTAGTGACAACAATATTGGTTCCTGACTTTTTTTCCTCAAAACCGCATTTTTTACATTTTAGAATTTTTCCTTGTGGATACATTAAAGCTTTACATTTAGGGCAAAACATTATTTTTCATCCTCCTTATAATATCATCTATAATTATTCTATGATCAAATGATAAATTAGGTAATTTGTTTAAATTAAAATATTTTACACTATCAGCATCATCTTCAGCATTTAATTTTCCAGTAATAATTTCTAATAAAAAAACAATTGTAACAATGTGACCTCTGGGATCCCGATTTGGATCAGAATAAATTCCAACAATTTCTTTGATTTTTGTTATAAGACCTGTTTCTTCTTTTACCTCTCTAATAACAGCATTTTCGACTTTTTCGCCATATTCTACGAAACCTCCTGGTAATGCCCATTTTCCTTTAAAAGGTTCGTTTTTTCTTTTAATAAGAAGAATTTTCCCATTTTTTATTATTGCACCATCGGTTGTTAATTTTGGTGTTTTGTAATCCATAAAGAAAAAGTATAGTATCTGCTATATATAATATTTTTAAATAGGGATTTTTCAATTTTTTTTAATATTAAATATTTTGGAATTAAGAAGAGTGTGAAAACCTGTGTCTGGGTTTTATTGGTTCTTCCATTGATTCCCAAAACATAGGTAATTCTTTTTGTAGCTCTAATTTCCATAGAGTAAAAGTAGAATCATTCAATTCTTCTTTATTTATATTTTTAATAAAATGGGTTTGTAATTCATTGTTAAATAAATGGTTTCTTTTCAAGTACATCCCTTCCCTTTTATTTTATTAATAGCAGTAATATAATGAATCTTTATTTACATTTTTAGTAGGTGTATATACTGACGTATATTCAAATCTATTTTCTATAAATTTTGTAGTAAATTACAAAAAGAATAACGCCATTGCATGCTTATTAATCGGGCTCGTGGTCTAGTTGGTTATGACGTCGCCTTGACACGGCGGAGGTCTTGAGTTCGAATCTCAACGAGCCCATCCTTTTTCTTTAAATTACTTACCGCATCAATAAATGTGAATATTCTCGGAGTTTATTATATTCTAAATAGAGATCATGCTGATAATTATAACAAACTTTTTTTTGTCTCAGTATAATTTTTTATACAATCATTCATTAAATTAACATAACTGTCTACCCACTCAGCTGGTCTCGAACCACCACCACAACTAATAACTGGTTTTTTTCTTTTTAAAATATTAATAGCTTGATTAAAACTTTTACTTCTGTATAAAAAAGCTTTTTCCTGCATATTATAAATAGAATCATTCCTAATATTTCCTATAATCAAAGGATCGTGTTTTTCATCTAGAAACCATCCGCAGCCTAGTCCTGTTGTAGAATCAATAACACAATTTCCTATATGATCTATTCTAAAATCTGCAATAATACCTGGACATAGCGGACGATAATAATTGTATCCAAGAATATCTGATACTTTTTTATGGAGATCTTGAAGGTCATTTGTAGATACTGTCAATATAGACATATTTTTTATGGCATTACCAATAGGTTCCATTTCACCTATTGCTGGATAAATCGAATTATTAACACAAAATTTAATGACTTCAGGGATTAAATCTATATTCAAAGCAGTGGGGATAATTGAAAGAGCAAGATTTGTTTCATTATTGGAATTAAGTTTAACAAATCCCTGGGATATAAGAGAATTTAAAAAAGAATATATTTTGTCAGCAGCTCCTTTTGAACCAAGAAGCTTATCGAAAATTTTCTTTTTAAAAGAATCGAGCTTTAAAATTAAATTTACGTTATTTTTCTTAAGTAATTGAATATCATCCTCTGAGAATCCCAAACCATTTGTAAAAAGACTAACTTTTATGCTCTTTTTCTTTAAATAAAATAATAAGGGCATAAGTTTTTCATCCTCACTAGGTTCACCAAAACCACAAATATATAACCAACGTAATCCTTTTTTTTCAAACTTATTGATAATAAACTTAATTTCATCAAATGATAATTCATTTTGAAAATCATTGTGTCTAGGTGAATCACAATATAAACAATTACATTTTTTACATATAGCAGAAAGTTCCAGATATAAAAATGACATTTCTCTTTTAATATATCCGTCAGTTATGAGTTTTAAATTTGAAGAACTCCATGGGAAGTATACAATATTTTTTTTATTCATTTTATAAATCTTAACTCCCTTTCTCTATCATAATATTTAGTTTAAAATAATAAATTACCTTACTTTTGCATTTAATCATATTTTAATGATTATATAAAACTTTTTAATAAACATTTATTACGCAAAATAATTGTTAATTAATTTTATTTTGTAAAATCTTATTAAATTCTTTTATTTAAATAGAAAAATAAAGAATAAGTGTCAGCGTATTTCAATTTACAAAATCATAATAATGTATAATCTAAAATTCAAAATTATTTTTTATTATTGCTTAATCCGACATAATTTTTACTCAATACCCAGAGTTGTTTTGCTACATTCATATCGTATGATTCTGTAGAAGATTTTTTAATTTCTTTTCTAAAAAAATATTCACCAGTGATGCCGATTAGATCTAATGAACTTGCTAGATAAATTAACGCCTCTGCACTCCTACTAGGATTATTACCTTTTAATTTAAAATATACACGTTTTAACCATCCAGCATTTCTGACTAAGTTTGTATTAGTCATTCCTGGATGCACACAATTCACGGTTATACTGGTTTCTTTTAATTGGTTGGCTAAATATCTGGTGAATAAAATCAATGCTAATTTTGATTGACGATATGCATCCCAACCAGAAAAATTATGTTTATATTCTATATCATCAAAATTGATACTACCACTTTGCAAACCAGATGTCACGTTTATAATTCTAGATTGAGTACTTTTCCTTAACAAAGGAAGAAACAAATTTGTAATAAGAAACGGAGCCAGATAATTAATTGCAAAATTTGACTCAACACCGTCTTTTGTAAGTGTTCGTTTAAAATTTAAAACTCCAGCATTATTAATTAATATATCCAATGAATTGTATTGGTTAAAAAATTTCATATAACATGTTCTAATTGATTCAAAAGAGGCTAAATCACAGAAAAGTATATTGATATGATTGTTATTTGTTTTACGAATGATTTCATCTTTTACTTGCTCCCCTTTTTTTATGTCTCTTGTAGTAAAAACAACATTGGCACCTAACTTTGCCAATCCTTTAGCTGTTTCCTTTCCTATACCTGAAGTAGCTCCAGTTATGAAAATAATTTTTCCTTTCATATGATTATCATTCATCAATATATACCTTTAATGTTAATTATTAATAATTTAAACTGTACATAATACTTTTCTAGAAAATTTATTTCTAATTATAAGATATATAAATGGTTTTTATTAACATATGAAGATCTATATCCAGATTTTTTAATAATAAAACGATTTACATTTATTTATATAACAAAACGAGATATACTTCATTTTAAAAATAACAATTTCAATTCCATTTTCAAATCTATTAATTATTTACAAAATAGATATTATTTAAATTATTTGAATTTATGTAAAAATAATTTGTATCACTAGTTTGTATGCATAGCACTATACAACTTTGATGTTACAGCTTCTTTTACCATTCGGCCCTTACTAGTAAAGCTAGCTAATCTGCTTTTTTTAAAAGCTTTGTCTAAAATTTCTATTATTTTATCAGCAATATTTACATCTATTATTAAAGGTGGGAACAATCCTATGAAACCACGATGGTAATCTATAAGAAGACCAAGCAAAGTAATATCTGTTGCAATTCTTGATGTATCCTTATCGTCTATCGATATTTTATTCTCTCGATCTTTTACAAGCTCTATACCAATCATTAAACCTTTTCCCCTAATGTCACCTATAATTTCACGTTTATCCATCAAATCTTTTAGATTTGATTGTATATATGCGCCCACCTTCGCAGCGTTCTCTGGAAGTTTCTCCTTAATAATAATATCAATATTAGCAAGTCCTACTGCTGAACAGACAGGATGACCACTAGCGGTAGATCCGCTGTCAAAAATATTACCTTGTCCTTTAAAACGCTCATAAATAGTATCTGTTGATAATGTTGCTGACAATGGAAGATAACCACTGCTGATACCTTTCCCAAGACATAATATATCAGGTTGAAGATTCCAGTCTTGGCTTACAAATATTTTACCTGTTCTTCCAAAACCTGTAGTTACTTCATCAGCAATTAAAAGTAAACCATAACGTTGGCAGATCTCACCTACATATTCGTAATATTTCTCTGGCGGCTCTACTACACCGAATAATCCCATGATAGGTTCAAAGATAAAAGCTGCAATTGTTTCTTGTCCTTCTGATAAAATTTTTCTCTCTAAAGCCTGAGCACATTCTAGATCACATGCGGGATAGCTTTTTTTCTCATAAGGACATCGGTAACAATAAGGGGGCTCAATTTGAATAAAACCCGGCAATAGTGGTCCATATTTGGTTGAATGGCGTTCTAAACCAGATGTACTTATTGAACCATATGAAAAACCATGATATGAACCTCGTAAAGAAATAATCTTATATCGACTGTGGTCTTGTTGATTAGGGCTTTGTCTATGATATTGTCTTGCTAGCTTTAGAGCTGTTTCAACAGCTTCTGAACCATTTGTTCCAAGGTAAACATGACCATAATTCCCTGATGTAATCTCTATCAATTTATTTGCCAATTCAATTGCCTTTGGATGTACTGAAAAAAAACAAGAAGTATAATCAAGTTCCTGCATTTGCCTGGTTGCAGCCTCTATAAGTTCTTCTCTGCCATGTCCAATATGGACGTTCCGTGAGGATGATTTACCATCAATATAACATTTCCCACGATTGTTAAAAACATAAGGCCCTTTTCCACGTGTAATGACTGTAGAACCATATCCAATCAAAGGAAGGAAGTCCTCCATTGAGGTAAAAGGATTCCATAAATGGTACGGTGTTCTATGATATTTTTTAATAACCATTTTTTTCCAATCTTAAATACCAATGTTGTCTTGAATATTTAAATTTATAGACATAATAAATAGATAAAATGAGACATTAAAGATTTCAAAACAAAAAATCTTAAACACCTTAATTTTAGACAAATAATTAATATAAGTAAAATAATGGTAAATATATTCTCTAAACAAATTTTTAATTAGAATCTTAACAAATTAACTTCTATATTTTTTTAATATTTACAGGACAAATCTTATAAATATAAAGTATATACGCTATCAAACTTTAATATGTTAAATATATGAAAAAAACTATAAAGTAAAATATAATGTATCTCAAAGGAGGAAAAATTTATGGCAACTAAACCACATATGAACTTAGTAATTATTGGTCACGTCGACCATGGAAAATCTACACTAGTAGGAAGAATTTTGTTAGATACTGGACAATTTCCTGCTCATATGGTCGAAAAATTTAAGGAAGAGGCAAAAGCAAAAGGAAAAGAAAGCTTTGCTCTTGCATGGATATTCGATCAGTTAAAAGAAGAAAGAGAAAGAGGTTTAACTATAGATGTTGCTCACAAGAGATTTGATACTGAAAAATACTATATAACGATTATTGATGCACCTGGTCATAGAGACTTTGTTAAAAACATGATTACTGGTACATCTCAAGCTGATGCAGCAATTTTGGTTGTTGCAGCACAGCATGGTGTAATGGCTCAGACTAGAGAACATATGTTTTTAGCCCGTACACTTGGTGTTAAACAAATGATTGTAGCAATAAATCAAATAGATGCAACAAAGCCACCATATGATAAAAATAGATATGAAGAAGTTAAATCTGAGGTTGATAAACTAGCAAAAAGCGTTGGTTACAAGGATGAACAAATACAGTATATACCAGTCTCTGCTTTCATCGGTGATAATATAAAGAACAAGGGAAAAATTACTTGGTGGACTGGAGATACAATACTTCAAGCAATTGATAAATTCACTTTACCTGAGAAACCAACTCAGTTGCCACTCAGATGGCCGGTACAAGACGTTTATTCAATAAAAGGTGTTGGTACTGTTCCAGTTGGTAAAGTCGAATGTGGTATTATGAAACCCGGCATGCAATTAATTTTTAAACCTAGTATGAAACCTGGTGGTGTAATAGGTGAAGCAAAAACAATTGAGATGCACCATGAAACTTTAAGTCAGGCTGTTCCTGGTGATAATGTTGGGGTAAATGTAAGAGGAATAGCAAAAACTGACATTCGAAGAGGAGATGTTGCAGGACCTACAGATAGTCCACCAACGGTTGCAAAATCATTTACAGCTCAGATAATGGTACTTAATCATCCTTCAGTTATAACTAAAGGATATACACCAGTTTTCCACTGTTACACTGCACAAGTTGCATGTAGGTTTGAGGAAATTGAGAAAAAACTTGATCCAAAAACTGGTGCAGTAAAAGAAGAAAAACCTGATTTCATAAAAACAGGTGACGCAGCTATTGTAAAAGTTGTTCCAACACGTCCAATGGTTATAGAATCATCTAAGAAATTCCCACAGCTTGGAAGATTTGCCATACGTGATATGGGCCAAACTGTTGCTGCAGGAATTTGCATAGATGTTGAAGAAGCAAAGTAAACATCAACAAATTTTTCTTATCTCCTCCTTTATATTTCATTAAAAATTTCTGGAGCACTATGGAATGGCACAAAAAGCTCGGATATCACTAGTAAGTACTGATGCTAAAAAACTTGATGAGGTTTGCAATCAGATAAAGATGATAGCTGAGCGAACTGGTGTTGAAATGAGCGGTCCTATACCATTACCTACTAGGCATCTTAAGGTTCCATGTAGGAAATCACCTGATGGTGAAGGTACAGAAACTTGGGATCATTGGGAGATGAGAATCCATAAAAGATTAATTGACCTTGACGCAAGTGACAGGGCATTACGTCAACTTATGAGGATACAAGTTCCTGATGGTGTAAATATTGAAATTGTTTTAAGATCTTAAAATCAAAAACTCTTTTTATCCCATTTTTAATATGTATTTAGTTTTTTTTTATGCTGAGGTAGCAAAGTTCGGCCTAACGCGCCGGCCTTGAGAGCCGGTTCTCCGCAAGGAGATCGGGAGTTCAAATCTCCTCCTCAGCGCTATTTAGTAATATGTTTAGATTAGAATTAGATATTTTTTACAACGGTAAGTTTTTGAAACGTCTTTTGTTTCACGGTAATTGATTAATATGAAGATAGATCCATGGAGCTCAACAACATATCAAGATTATACTAGACTTAGAGATGAATTTGGAATAGAAGAATTTACAGAAGATTTATGGAAAGACTTGCCAAATCCAGATAAACTAATTAGACGAGGTGTGATTTTTGGACACAGAGGTTTCCAACAGATAAAAGACTCAATAATTAAAAAGAAACCATGGGCTATACTAACAGGTTTAATGCCATCTGGAAAAATGCACCTTGGACATAAGATGGTTATTGACGAAGTAATATATTATCAGAGCATTGGAGCTGATATAAACATCGCAGTTGCAGACATAGAAGCTTTTGCTACAAGAGGCTACACCTTAGAAGAAACAAAAGAACTTGCGTTAAATGAGTATATACCAAGCTATATTGCACTTGGTTTAAAACCTGATAAATGTCGAATTTACTTCCAATCACAAAATCAAGATGTTAAAGATTTAGGTTATATTCTTGGTAAAAAAACAAATTGGTCAGCTATGCAAGCCACATATGGATTTAATGGTCAAACTAATATGGCACATGTTTTTTCTCCGCTCATACAAACTGGAGATATTCTTCATGTACAACTTGAAAAATATGGGGGTTTAAGATCAACTTTGGTACCAGTTGGTGTTGATCAAGATCCACATATAAGACTTAGTAGGGATATTGCACAAGCTCACAGATTATACAATGTTACAGTCACAAAAGACAACAAAATAGGAGTATTTGTAAAAATTGATGAAGATATTAGTAAGCTACTAGATAATGCAGAAATAATTTTAAAAGAACTTGAATTTAACAAATTAAAAAGAATAACAGATTACAAAGCAATTTATATTCAAAATGCAACAAATTATGATATACCGAAAATAGATGAAGCATTGGCTAGAACAGAAATAAAATTTGGAGGTTATGGTTTTTTACAACCATCAGCCACTTTTCATAGATTTATAACAGGACTAACTGGTGAAAAAATGTCTTCATCAAAACCAGAAAGTGCCATTTTTTTAACAGATACTCCAAAAGATGCCACAAAGAAAATCATGAATGCAAAAACAGGAGGAGCTGTTTCATTGGAAGAACAAAAAAAATATGGTGGAAAACCAGATGAATGCATAGTTTATGAGTTATTCTTATATCATTTAATAAACGATGATAAAGAATTACAGGAAATATACAAAAGTTGTAAAAATGGTGAAAAAATGTGCGGCCAATGTAAAAAATATGCTGCACAATTAATGGAAAACTTGCTTAGTAATATACAAGAAAAAAGAAAAAATGCATCAGGAAAAATTAAACAGTATTTATCATAATTTATTCATAAGACTTATAAAGACCTTCATCTGAAGCAATTTTTTTAAATTTTTCATCTAGTTTTTTTTGGTTTGTTAAAAGATAATTACGAATATTATTAAACACATCTATAGAAGTAGAAGCATGTCCTCTTATTGGTAAACTTATACCCAGATCTTTTTTTCCAGAAATTGCTGCATCAAATATCTCTTTTGGTTCAATACCTTTTTTTAAGTTTTTTATTATCTTTTTAAAATCTCCTTGAAGTATACCAAAATCACCAGCATATTTCGATATTTCTGCTTGAACATCTTCATCAAGATGTCTTGCAACTAATCCACCTAAACCTTTTGTTTCAAAAGGATTCTTTTCATATTCTTTTAAAAGATAAATCCCAACATTTGGATTAAAAATATAGCAGTCTCTAGATAAACTTGTTTTATCCTCTCCAAAAACTGCCTTCCATTCTTTAGGATATTTCTTACCATCTCGAATGACATCGTTTAAAATTTCATTTCTTAATTTTATTTTCACGATTATCAATTTTGTAATATTAATTAATATATAAGCTTAACACCTGTTATAAAAGTTGGTTTGACAGTGAGATAATTGCTAGTATAACAAGCTATTACTAAAAAAGTAGGATTAGATTTTTTAACTATATATTTACCCATTCAATAACTATTTCTTTGGGAATTATTTTTTTATCTTTTGATTTATTATCTATTTTTTTATAGTACATTTTTTATTTCCACCTTTTTTCCTTGTTCTGCTAAAACTCTTGCTCTATTTCCAACAACTAGTAATTTTACAACAAATTCCACTTCTTTTGCTTCCTCTGCGTTTGAGATTGTTCCAACGATTTTCATATTTTATCGCTCCTCAAATGTTTCTTTGTATGTTTAGTTTAAAAGGGATTGTTGTACAAATGATATCTGCTATCTTTACAGATCTATCCCAAAATTTTATAATTAAAAAATAAGGCTATTTTTATTTTCCAAAAATGTTTTGTATCATCCAATCTGTGTCAAAAGGTATTTGATCTTCATATCCTTGGCCTACACCAATAAAAAGCAAAGGTTTACCAATTGTATAAGCTACAGATAAGGCACTGCCACCTTTAGCATCTGTGTCTACCTTAGTTAGAATAACACCATCAATACCAACAACCTCATTAAAACGTTTTGCTTGTTCAACGGCATCATTACCAGATAAAGCATCTCCAACAAAAATAATCAAATTTGGTTTTGCAACTCGTTTTATCTTTGCCATTTCATCCATTAAATTTATATTTGTTTGAACCCTACCTGCTGTATCTAGTAGAACAACATCCTTATGTTTAGCTTTAGCGTGATCAATTGCATCATATGCTACAGCAGCTGGATCAGCACCAGGTCCATGTTTTATGATTTTTACTCCAACATTTTCTGCATGAATACTCAACTGTTCTATTGCTCCTGCACGAAAAGTATCTCCTGCTGCCATTACACTGGATTTACTATGCTTTTTAAGTAAAGTTGCAATCTTAGCAATAGCTAGGGTTTTACCACTGCCATTAACACCAACAAACATTATTACAACAGGTTTTTTACTTTTTTCAATAAATTCTATAAAATCAAGTTTACTAGTTTTTAAAACATGAGATATTGCATTTTTTAGTACATTTTCAACAACTTCAGTAGTTTTACCCCGCTCAAAAGATGCATATTTAAGTTCCTCTCTAATATCCTTTTTTATAGATTCAATTACAGAAAAAGCAACATCTGATTCTAAAAGACCAACCTCTAAATCCCATAAAAGATCATCAAGTTTATCCTCACTAATTCCAAAGGTTGATTTTTTCTCAACTTTTACAACCTCTTCAATACTTTTTTTAGTTTTTAAGGTATGTTCGAGTTCAATCTCAATGCTTTTTTCAATTTGCTTATCTATTTCTTCTTCTCTTTTACGTTTCTCAAATTCAATTTTTTCTTTTTTTTCTATTTCATCAATTTTTTTAACAGGTTCCTCTACTTTTTCTTCTAAAATTTTTTCTTTAGTTTTTTCAACTATTTTTTTTTCTTCAGGCTTTTTTAAAACTTCTTCTTTAATGACTGTTTTTGGCAAAACATCAGGTTTAGGTTTTACCACTTCTTTTTCTAATTCTTCTTTAAGCTCATTTTCAAGTTTTTCTTCAAATATTTTTAGTTTCTTTTTTAAAAATTTAAACATATACTGATACCTAATTTTTAATTATTTGTTTTCTGTTTTTTCTTCGCTTAATAGTTTTTGTGCCTTTGTAGAAACCTCGGTTGCTTCATTTTGAAGATTCTGCATAATTACCATAAGTTTTTCTTGAGTTTTTTGTAAATCCTCAATTCTTTCATCGATTTTATTAATAGCATTACTTGATGTTTTTTCTGTTACTATACCAGCACCAATATCAAAAAGGACTTTAGATGGATTGGTAATATTTGCTTCAATAAATGTACTTCCACCAAGTGGTAATAATACTTCCGATCCTTTATTAATTTTTATTATCTGTTCTAGCGTTATCTTAACTTTATTATATTCATTAATTATAGCCTGTAAATATGATGATTGCATCTCCACTGAATTAATTTGTTCCTTATATTGTTCAATAAGTGTTAAACATTTTGCTAATTCTTCATCTTTAGACATTTTATACCCCTGTTGTACAGTTAACCTTTATCTAAGATGTATTATTAATGTATTTCTTTTAATAAGCTATTTATAAAGAAAAACTACATTATACATTTAAGATAATTTATAAAATAGGTACTAAATTGGATTAATGGGAAGATTAAATGTTAAACTCAAGATTCTAGGGATTTTTATTTATAAACTCCTCAGTAATTTTTTTATAAATTTGTGCAATTTCCTCAGCTCTTTTCTTGTCTTTTGACTCAGAATATACTCTAAAAATTGGTTCTGTTCCTGAAGGTCTCATTAAAACCCATCCATCTTTAAGATAAAGTTTTACTCCGTCTGTTTCATCAATTTTTATAACGTTTTTGTCTTGCTTTGTATATTCTGCTAAACTTTTCATTACTATATTTTTCTTATCATTAGGACATGTTAATTTTGTATTGTATGTCTCATATTTTGGTAATTCTTTTATTAATTCTGATAATTTTTTATTTTCAAGTGCCATTATCTCTAAGATTTTAGCTATAGTCATAGCAGAGTCTCTACAGTATTGAAACTCAGGAAAGATTAATCCACCATTTCCCTCACCACCAAAAACAGAGTTTTTTTCAATCATAACACGAGCAATAATTGGTGATCCAACAGCAGTATGGATAACAACACCTTTATTTTCTTTAACAACATCATCAAAAGAACTAGATGAAGTAACTGGAGTTACTGCTACTCCACCTTTATATTTCTTTATTACATATCTTGCACCAAGAGTTAGTGATTGGTCACCCCAGATATAGTTTCCTTTTTCATCTATAAATATTGCACGGTCAGCATCACCATCTTGTGCAGCACCAATATCAGCATTTACTTTTGGTACTTTTTTAATTAAATCTACAAGATTTTCTGGTAATGGTTCTGAATTATGACCAGGAAATGTTCCATCTGGTTCACAATATAACTCTGTAACTTTGCAACCCAATTTTTTAAGGAGAATCGGTGTTACAAGACTACCGGCACCATTTCCGCAATCAAGAACAACATGAAATTTTTTCTTTTTAATGAGATTAACATTAACATTATTCAGAATTCCATTTATATAAAGATAAATAGCTCCATCCCAGTTCTTAAGTTCCCCAACATCTTTCCACCCAGCAAGTGAAAATTTTTTCTCAAAGTAAATCCTTTCAATTTCATCTTCGATATCCTTAGAAAATTCTGTTCCATTACTAGACACTCCTTTAATACCATTGAATTGTGGTGGATTATGTGAAGCAGTTATAATAACACCTGAATCATACTTTTTCTCCTTAACTGTGTATTGAAGAGTAGGTGTGGGTACAAGTCCAATATCAACAACATCACAACCTGTAGATAAAAGACCAGCGGTTATTGCATTTTTAAGCATATGATTTGAAAGTCTAGCATCAGCGCCTATTGCAATTTTTGGTCTAATTTTTTTTCTTTTTAAAAAAGTACCCCAAGCCATACCAATTCCCAATGCTAGTTCACAGTTCATGTCTTGGTTTACAACACCTCTGATACCATTTGTTCCAAATAATTTACCCATATTCAAACACCATTTTTATTATAAGAGCGGTAAACTGAAAACATAATAAATAGGTTTTTATAAGTTTATTTTTCACCTATTACATTACCAATTTGTTTATCTGGATATCCTTCAGGAATAGGTTTAGACCAAACAATTTTATTATCTAAAAAGGTTTGTTCGTCTATAATTTCATTATCTCCTAATACAGAATTTATAATATTTGAAGAATTACCTATTTTACATTTTTCGCCAATAACACAATTAGATAAAATAACATTTTCACCAATAATACTTTCGTCGTAAACAATGGTTGAATCAATCTTTGAATTTTTACCAATTCCAACATTGTTACCTATACATGATTCCTTTAAAATGCCTTTTATTTTACAATTTTCACCTTGAAAAAAATCTATTTTATTTTTTTCTATAAGGAATTTATGAATATTTATATAACTACTAATTCTACCAATATCCATCCAATAACCTTTTATTTCATAACCAAAAAATCTACCTGTATCTCTTATTATTTTTGGGAATATTTCTTTTTCCATTGAAACTAAATACCCCGTTTCAATATAATCTAAAACTTCTAGTTCTAAACAGTAAGCTCCAGCGTTTATGAATTCTGAGGGTGCATCCTCTGGTTTAGGCTTTTCAACAAAACCAACAATTTTTCCATCTTCTTTAATATCTACAACACCAAATTCAGAAACATTTTCTACAGGCCATAAAGATATCGTAGTAATTGCTTTGTTTTTTTTATGGAATTTAATCATATCCTTTAAATTCAATGAGGAGATAATATCGCTATTTAAAACAAGAAAACGTCCTGTTAGATATTTTTCAGCAAATTTTGTAGCTCCTCCTGTGCCTAATGGTTTTGGTTCATTGTTAATTATTATTTCTTTGCTAAAATCATTTTCATTGAAATATTTTTCAATTTGATCTTTTCTGTAATTTACTGCTAAAATAACCCTGTTAACTTCTTTAGGTAATGCTTCTATTATGTGAGTTATCATTGGTTTGTTTAGAATAGGTAATAGTGATTTTGCTCTTGTATAGGTTAATGGTCTAAGTCTAGTTCCAAATCCTCCAGCAAGTATTATTGCTTCCATTTTTAATCCTTCTTAGAAATACTCTAAGCATTAATTTTCTTAATAAATTTTTCTAGTTTTTTTATTTGTAAAATATCAGCATATAAAAATGCATATTTACTTGGAGAAGAAGTATATAATTTATTTCATATTTTTTGCTTGGGATGAAATAGCAATAAGTAAAAAAAGGAAATGGAGATTATATAATTATTTATTTCATTTTAATTGTTATTCTTTATTATTTATATATATTATTAGGAAATTATAAAACTACTTTTTTTAAATCTTTAATGGAAAAGCTTATAAGGAGTAATATTGTATGGATGTTGGGGTACCATGGGAGAAGAAATATTTGATGGTGAAGAATTTAGCAAAATGTTCTGTGGAAAAAAAGGAACATTAACTTCAGATGAAGAATTAGCTATTAATATAATACATCGATTCAATATAGGTAGAGATACATTAGAAACCATGCCTGCTCTTGAAGAGCATCTTGAACCCCTATTTTTAAAGTCTAAAAATAAATAACCTTCATAAGAAAATTTTTGTATTCTATTTTTTACGAAATACATATAAAACTCAATTTTATACTGTTTTCCAGGGGAATTTAATGGTGGATTTCAGTCATTTATATTCAGATAGAGCCGGAAAAATGAGGGGATCTGTTATAAGAGAATTATTAAAAGTTACTCAAGATCCTGAGATTATCTCTTTTGCAGGTGGTTTACCAAATCCACAGTCTTTTCCTATTGAGGATTTAATTAATGTTTTAGACTCCGTAATGAAACAGTATGGAAAAACCGCTCTACAGTATGGAACAACACATGGTCTTGATGAACTAAGAGAATCTTTGGCTGAAAGAGCTTCTAAAGATGGAATAAATACAACGAAGGATAATATTATTATTACTAATGGTTCTCAGCAATCATTAGATGCTGTTGGTAAAATTTTCCTAAATCCCGGGGATACTGCAATTGTTGGTCTTCCAACGTATTTAGGTGGAATAAATGCTTTTAGAAGTTATGAATGCAATTTAGTTGGTGTTCCATTAGATAAAGACGGAATGAGAGTTGATATTCTAGAGGAGACAATTGCTAAATTAATAAAAGAAAATATTCACCCAAAGTTTATCTATACTATTCCATCTTTTCAAAATCCAGCTGGAGTGGTAATGCCAGAATCTAGAAGAAAAAAGTTAATTGAAATAGCAAATGAATATAATCTAGTTGTAATCGAGGATGATCCTTATGGAAAACTTAGGTTTGATGGACCAGTTGTAAAACCAATAAAAGCATATGATGATGTAGGTCGTGTTATATACATTTCAACGTTTTCAAAAATCCTTGCACCGGGTTTTAGAGTTGCTTGGAATATTTCTTCTGATGATATAACTAGAAAAATTGCATTGTGTAAACAAGCTCTTGATCTTTGTACTTGTACTTTTACACAATATGTTGTTAATGAGTTTATGAGGCTTGGTTCACTTGATTTACATATTATGAAGATTTGTCAGATGTATAAACCAAAAAGAGATATTATGATGAAATCCATGGAAAAGTATTTTCCAAAAGGTTATGTTTGTTATAAACCTAATGGTGGATTGTTTGCTTGGGTTACTTTACAAGAAGGTATTGATACTGAAATTATGTTTTTAGATGCAATAAAACAAAAAGTAGCTTATGTTCATGGTAAAGCTTTTCATGTTGATGGCGGTGGTGAAAGATGTATGAGACTAAATTTTTCTTATTCAACAGATGAACAGTTAGAAGAAGGTATTAAAAGACTTGGTAATGTTATTAAGGAAAAACTTGAAAAAATGAAAACGGTTGTATAAACCTAATGCCTCTAAGGAAAAAAATAATTTTAGCAACGATTTTTACTATATTTATTTCCATTACTATTTCAGTTGTTGCTATTCAATACTTTATTCCTTTAATCTTTGGAACTAAGTTTACGTTACTTGAATCTTATAGCGTTTATGATGACGATGGTTTTCCTAGTTTGGCTATTAAGTTTACTTGTTCAGGTACAGTAAGTCTTAAAATAATTGGACCTGATTCAAGATTAATTAATTCAGATTTTTTCTTCAAAGGAGTTCATGATTTATTTCTCCACATGGGAGAATTTAGACATACAATTACACCTGGTCAATATGTACTAAGAGTTTGTGATAATGATGATAGAGAAATATTTTCAGAAAAAATTTCTTTTAAAGGTTCAGATATATCTATTTTATCTTGTGAACAAAAGTGGTTGAAAGAAACAAGGATTAATAGCTATTCATTATTTGGTCTAAAACTTTATGTACAAAATTCTGGTGACATACCAGTATATCCTTATAAATTTACAACTGCAATAGATTCAGAAATAATATCGGGTCTTGCATTACCATGTATTATAATGCCTAATGAAAGTCAGTATGTTGAATGTTTTTTATATAGGAAAGACGAACCTAAAAGTAGTACATTTTCCTTAGATTTAAAGGATATCGATAATAATATTTTAGCCAGTGAACCTATATTAAAAAATGTTGTTGATAATGTGCCTACTAAACAATTTACTTGGAATAATAATAGATACAAAGCTACTATTCCTAAATCTGATTATTTATTTAATTATTACTCAAATTTAGATAGGATTAATAATGAAGACTACAGTATGTATGTTTTTGATATATATGATGATCAATATATGGATATTGTTACAGATTATATAATGGTCGGACTAATTAGTACTTCTGATGTCGAAAAAATAAATTATGCAACTTCTTTTGTACAAAATCTTGAATATAAACAAGACAGTGAAACCAACGATTCTTATGAGTATCCAAATTATCCTATAGAGTCAATATTTAATGATAATATAGGAAGAGATTGTGAGGATAAGGCTATTCTAACTGCTAGTATATTGGAAAATATGGGTTATAATGTTGCTTTACTGCGTTTTCCTGCTCATATGGCAGTTGGGGTAAACTTAAGTAAAAATGCTATTCCTCAATATCAATATTATGTGGATAATTATTATTTCTTAGAAACTACAACAGAGGGTAAACCTTGTGGATTTGTTCCTAGTGAATATAAAGATTTAGTTTCAGATGTAACAATTTATCCGATTAGTCCTAGATCTTTACTTATCCATCATTGGGAAAATAGTGCAATTACAATTTATTCTAATACTGAAAGAGGCGATTTTGTAAAAGTAAAAGCAATTATAGAAAATCTTGGTAGAACTACTGCAAAAGATTTTAAAGTCGAAGCTGCGTTTTACACTAGTTCAGGCGTAAAATCAAATTATGAAAGCGTAGATATTACTTCTTTGGATCCCGGTATGAAAAAAGAAATTTCTCTTTCTGTTAGTATACCTAAAAATTTAACAACTTGGTTTAAAACTAGAATATATATTGATAACGAAGTTGTTGATGAAAAAGAATCTGTTTCATCTTTCCCGTAAAAATTAAACTTTTCCAACTATTTTGATTTTACAAAGATTTATAAACTGTTATCTTTAATGTTTTTATTGCTGGGCGTAGGTGGACGGTTGACGGTAAACCTTTGGTTTGCTGAGGAAAGTCCTCTCTCGTTCTGGATCGGGGAACCGTGCAAGCGGTAAGGGTGAGAGTCCTTGCAGAGACGCAGAAACGACACAGCCTTTGAATAATGCAATGATTCATTTGATGATGAGGTCTTTGAGGGATTTGTTGAAACGGTCAATCTGCCCCCGGAGCAAGTCCAAATATTGGGATCAGTTATCCAGACTGCTCATAGGTAGGACGCATAGTAGAATACCGTTTAAAACAGAAAGAGGCTTACGGCCTACACCCAGCACATCAACGGCATTAAGGGTTAATTTTTGCCATTAAAAACTATGTTTCAAAAATCACTTCCCCTGCAATATAAATTTTTTTAAAAGGAAAGTTTTTATTTTTAGACATGCTTCAGATTTAATGAGGAGTGAAATATGAAGAAATGGATGAAATGGACATTAGTATTAATTGCAATAATCGTTATTCTTTTTATAATCGGTGGAGTGATGTGTACAATTTATTGATATTATAAAACAGAGGGATTATATAAAATGAATAGAAACTCACGTGGTTTAATTGTTTATGGTACCATTTTTGGTGCAACAAAGGGAACATCTGAAGAAATTGCTAGAATACTTAAAGAGGAAAATTTCGATATAAAGATTGTCAATGCAGAAGAGGAAAAAATCAATGACATCTCAGAATATGAATTGGTCATTGTCGGTAGTAGTTTGGCGAATTGTAGATGGAATAGCAAAGTAGAGGATTTTCTTAAAAAATTCCGTAAAGAATTGGAACATAAAGATTTGGCTCTATTTGTGTCCTCTGTAATAACAATTGCTAAACGAGAAGGAAACACAGAGGAAATTACTAAAATACGTAAAATTGCCATAGAAGACAAAGTGTCAAAGTATGGTCTCAAACCTATAGCCACAGGATTATTTGGTGGTATTTTGGACTATAACAAAATGGGGTTCATGGCACGTAAAGGTATGGAAATAGCCTTTAAATCGCGCCTTCAAAACAACGGGTTTAAAGAAAGTCAACCTGGTGTTTATGATTTGCGTGATTGGGATGAGATTCGTAAATGGACTAAAGAACTAGTAAAAAAGGTTAGTAAATAAAATTATAAAATTAGGTGAAAATTATGAATCAAAGCGAAAAATCAAATAAAGCTTTTATTTTATCTTTAACAGCCGGGATTTTAATAATAATTAATACAACTCTTTTAGGAATTGTAACAACATGGTTTCCTGAAATAATGCCTACGCTTCCAGGATCATCAGGCAATGACACCACAATTCTATATCAGCTTACGACTATTGGGCTAATACTTGGCGTTATAGTATTACTTGGAGCCTTAATGCTACACTTTAAACCTGCAAAAAAGAAAGTTTGGGGCATAATAATAGTAATATTCTCAATACCTAGCGTAATAACCGGTGGAGGACTTATTATAGGCTTTATATTAGGTATAATAGGCGGGGCATTTGCGCTTTCACGGAAAACCTAAGGTATGAATATGCTAAAAACCATCAATTTTTACTTCCGATCTTTTTAAGTTCCTCTTTGACTGACCAGCCTAAACGTTTGATCATTCCGCGTAATACCGTCAACTCGGTGACAATTACTACTATCCATATAATACCTGATATCAACGCGAGGAAGTCCAGATTCCGTAGCAGAAAAATCAACACTACTGACCACCCCCATAAAATGAAAACAAGTATCAACAACAAATTGAAAACGGATAACTCCCACTTCGAGTGAGCTGGTGCCTTTCTTACGTTCCAAGTACCAATCACGATTATGGTTTGCCATGCTAACAAGAATAGGCACAAGTCGAATAAGACAACTAAGAAGAATAGAGTGAGTTGAGAGATGAAACTACTTGAATCTGAACGATAGAAAAGAAGTACTGTTATGGCACTGAATGTAAAACCTGAAAGAAGAGACAACATTGTGACACGTGATCCAGAGATACACTTAACATATTCTGTGTATTCCTCTTCGTTTTCTATTTCTTGTTTTGTCATTTTTTTTCCCTCAAAATTCAATTTCAAAACAATTAATTATTTATAAACTTCTCTTAAAAAAGAAAATATGGTATTCAAATTTCTTCCCCTGCATTTCATAAAATTTTATTGATAACAATTATTCATCGCTTCGTATCAACTCTTATGACTTAAGTATTTTTAAATATTGAAAAATGATTATTGTTACTGTGAGCAAAAATGACCATTAGTATTATCTACGAATCAAAATATGGTAATGGAAAAGAAGCAATGACGTATTTAGAGACCATCTTAAGGAAAAAAGGGTATTCTATGCAACTCATGTCAATTCATGAAGTAAAACCACACTCACTTCCTGAATCGAATCTTTATATTTTTAGCGCACCTAATGCGTTTGGAAAAATCGTCCGATCGATGAGAAAATTTCTGGATAAAATAGAGATAAAAAACTCAAATGCACAGTATATACTTGTTAATACATGCCTTGATCCATCTTCCAGTCAAGATAAAGGTCTTGAACAGATGGAGGAAATTCTTAAGAAAAAAAATATCTCCAAGCTATCTGAGGGAATAAAACTCAAGGTTATGGCAATGAAAGGACCCTTAGAAACAGGATATGAAAAAAAGCTTGATGAGCTCGCTCAGACAATCCAATCTTCTCTTAATGTGTGAGTGATGTATATTATTCTTTACTAAAATAACGTAATTTCTCTATTTTGAACCAATACGCAAGTAAGGCAGTGGTAACTGGCATCACAATTGTCCAAATAATAAGACCACCAATCAGAATACGCCAATCCAGATTTAACGCAAAACCAACAGCACCACCAATACCTAAGATACCATTAAAAACAAAAAGCCATCGAATCGACTTCTCTAGCCGTCCTGATTGAAAAATTGGAGCAATAAAAAGCGTAGAAAGACCCATAAAGAAATATCCTAATACCTCAATGGTCATCATCATCGATTGAGGATCCTTCATTGAAAATATATCAGTGTTAAAAGCACCAAATTGGACAAACGTCAATTGTATGAAATAGTTTATGCTAATCATCGTCGCATAGATGATAGCAAATGATAGTCCAATTTGACCTAATATTTTCTTATCTTCAGGTGCTGAATAGTAAATACATGTTACAACAATTAAAAAAATTGAAGTTAAAATAAAACCAGAAATATTTGAAACCATGTAAATCGAAGCACTGGAAGTAACACCAGATATTGCTAAAAAAATAGTGACCAATATGGCTGACCAGAATCCAATTCTACCAACCAATGTATTCATAAATTATTAATGATATATATCCTATATCAATCTTCTGAATATATTCTAAAAAAAACCAAAAAAAAAATTATTAGGACGGATTTGAAATGCCTAAAAATGAAGACGTATATTATTCTTATTTTGAGCACAATAAAATCATTTCACACGTATTATCACTATTCAGTGGCTTTATATTTACCTCTATCACGGTCTTGTTGGCATGGCTTAAAAATCCAGAAGATATATTTGCACAAGCAACCATTCTATTTTTAACAATTCTTTTCTATGTCTCTCTTTACGTCTTAATAAACAATCTTGAGATGCCCTTTCACTATATCAAGAATATTCCGCCTATGACATCAAAGGTCCGTCCCTTTTTCTTTTTATTAGTAGTTTTTTACCTCTTTGGCGCTTCAACGGTTATGATGTTTCTCCTGTTTCACCTTTTTTATCTCTCTTTGATTGCTGGGGCGATATGGACTATAATCGTTCTATTAAGTCTTTCATTAACTGGTAAGCGATTTTTTAGACAAGCCAAAGAAAGAAACTGGGAATCAAACGAACTTAAGTGAAACGGATTTACATATAAAATTAATACAACAGGGGAGAAGGTTATTTTTTATAACTACTTTCGTGATGGCAGTAGAACTCTTTTTCTAAAAAAATAATCATAAAAAGTGCTTATTGCCATTATAAGCACACTATTAGGTGGTGATAAAAAAATATGGAAAAACTCTATGGAGGTATAGACATCCACAAGGAAAACCTTGCAGGATGCATAATGGATAAAAATGGAAATATTACCAGAGAACATAGTTTTCCATCTCCAAAAGAGGCATTAGAAAGATTCTTATGCAATATCCCAAACTCAGAAATAACCATAGCGATAGAAGCATGCGGACTATGGAGAGGAATACACAAAATCTTAACAGAAATAGGCTACCAGGTTAAACTTGCAAACCCGAAGAAAACACATGATATAGCTGGGAATAAAAAAATGGATAAAATCGATGCTAAAACACTAGCAGATCTACTAAGAACCCATTACCTACCAGAAGTATGGATACCAGATGAACAAACACTCCAGTTCAGAGATCTAACAAGACATAAAGCCAATCTCACAAGACTTAAAACACAAGTACAAGGAAAAATAAGAGGATACCTACTAAGAAAAGGAGCAAAATACAACAAACTCTCCACAGAAAAAACACTAAAAATACTAGCAGAAGAAGACCCAGATATAAAAAATCTAGTTCAAGTATACCACTGCATAAAAGAAGAAGAAAAAGAAGTAATGAGAAGAATCAAAAGAATAGCTCAAAACATGAAACAAACAACCCTAATGATGAGCATGCCAGGAATCGCAGAATTCTCCGCTCTAATGATACTAGCAGAAATCGGAGATATAAAACGCTTTCCCAATCCAAAGGAACTAGTGAGTTACGCAGGCCTCTGCCGAGGAATATACCAGTCCAGTTCAACTGAACGATCAGTACACAACACAGCTGTGAACAAATGGCTGAAATGGATCATATACGAATGCTCAGGAAGAGCAATGATGCTAGATCCAAGGTTCCAGAACTATTACTACAAAATCAAAGAAAAAAAAGGATTCAAAACCGCAAGAAGAGCAACAGCAAGAAAAATGCTAACAATAATCTGGTACATGCTCACCCATGAAGAACCATATAGAGCATCATAAAAAAGTTAGAGTCCTCTATTTGAACAAAACAAAAATAATATGAGGGCAAGGGCACCCCCAGATTTGAGCTAGGCCTATTTATGAGCCTCAATTCGTGATTGGGGGTCCTTCAACCACTTGCCAAATTATGCCCCATCATTTTGGGAGCATCTAGGAATGCTTGTGGATTAAACCCTTGCCGATAAAAATATTAACGAGGTAGATTATTAATGTAACGAAAAGAAATAGAGTTCTAAGGAATGTTCAAATCCCTTTCTATACATTTGTTATAACAAGATATTGGGATAAGGCTAAAAAAGAGATTTAAATTTTAATCTTATCTTAATCTAAAATATAAACTTAAAGTTCGGCCTTGGCCGAAATCCATAATCAAAAAAAAGGGCATTGTCCTAATTTATAGCGCATAACTTAAAAATGTAAACGTGGTCGCTTTATAAAAAATTCACTAGTAATAGATTAGAATGTGCGTAATATCTTTTTAATCTGTTCTTTTGCCTTCCCACTAAGTGATCTTCTATATTTTTTGATATTTATCCACATATCTCTAACTACTAAAGGATAAATCCTTATTCCTTCTATTAAAAAATCATTTATATACGGTGCATGTAATGCTAGATCATCCATTAGACGACCAATAGTATCTCTATGATGGCCTGTGAGACTTTCTATCTGTCTTATTCCTTTACCTGCACACAGATACCTACAAATTTCTATTATTTCATTCTTTGACAGGTGTTTATGATAAAAAGGGGTGTTTGTGGTTTCTACAAACCAGGTTTTACAATTATTACAAAAAAATCTTTTATGACCTGCTTTGTTTTTTCCACGTTTTACAATATCTTTTCCATCTTCTTGCTCGAAGTGTGAGCATTTTTTATTCCGACAAGTAGGAGTTATAATAGATCTTGGTCGAACCATATCCAAAAAGTGTCATCTACTCCTGGCTATTTATAATATGCGCCATATTTTAGGACATTTTATAGATAAAAATATTAAAAAGATAAAGAGAAGGCACCGCCCTCTCTCCGACTATTTTTTTCTTACCATCAAGGACTTTTTTATGCGTTCTTTCCTAAAAGAAGAGCTTTCTGACGATTTCTCGGAGTAATTCTACGGCCTACACCCAGCACATTTAATGTTACACCTCGTCATTTTTAATTTTCTTATCTGTTGGAAATGTTGGGCTCAAAAGTTACACCCTGTCATTTTTTATCCATATCCAACTAAATCAGATTTCTTTTTATTTTCTGGGTTTCAAAGGCGCAAATAAAAAATTAAATAAGGTTTTTTAATTTAATTCCAAAATGTTGCAATAGTTGTTGTATATGTTCTAAGAATAAAAAGAGCATTCTCTGTTTGTTTACTGGTGTGTTAAGTGAAACTGAAATTGTTTCGTAGTCTGATGAGTTATCCATATTAACAACCTTTATCTGCCCTGCAAAATCGCTGTTTTTTTTCTTGGGGGCAACCACATTTACATCAACCGTTATCGCACCTTGTTCAGGAGTCAAACCAATTCCTTGGTTCGGTTCAATAGTCCATGTTCCCCAATTTGGGTAAGATTCAATAGTCCAGTTGAGCTGTGATGTTTCATCACCAACGTTTAACACCTGGAAACTACCTATGACAGTGGAACCAGCTTTCACATCCGACCAAGTGAGTTTCCCATTGCACTCTAGATCTGGGATATATTCTATTTGTTCTTCAGTTATGTTCAATTGGTTATAATACAGATAATTACCAATACCCGGGTCCCAGTTTGTTACCACCATATCAAGTGATTTTGAGTAACTATAATCAATTTCAACGACACTTGAAGGATTTATACCGACTGTCACAAAACCCTGATCCCTACTATACATGTACTCTGAATAACTTAGTGTGACTCCATCGACCTTTACAGTGTTTATTTTTTGGATGTTCTTGTTTTCAAGATAAAAAAGTCTTTGATTAGCGACAGATGAAAAAACCTCTTTTTTTTCACGCTCACTAAACTTAGGACCGACATTTCCAAAAACTATTTTCTCAACAACACTCGTAACACCCGAAGTCCAGGATGGACTTGATGGAAAACCATATCCATTATTTAGGAATATCCAGGTATGATCCCACCAAGCACCCGAGGCTAAATCAAGCCAACTATCATTGTTTACATCCGCCAATGCAACAGCTGAGCCGCATCCGGTGTAGAAACCCCAGGAATGGGTTGTTTCAAAAAACCCGCCAGGAACCCCAAGATATTGTTTTATCAATCCACTACCTCCAAGCTGTGTGTTATCCACAGTGAAAAGGTCTGGGAGACCATCAGAGTTTATATCACCAGACGTTAGCAAGTTACCAAATTGATTTGCACTATCGCTTGAGAACCAACTCGCAGTCGTCTCAAGCACTCCACCTAGATTACGATAAACCCGGGTTTGAGCATTGGTTGGACTTCCAGCAAGATCAAGCCATCCATCGTTATCCGCATCAACCCAATGAACACCCACCATGATATCCTGATCACTAGACTGCCAGCTCGGTGTCGTCTCTAAAGTACCGCCCTCATTTAGATATACCAGAGTATGAAAATGTTCACCTGAATACGAATCTCCAGTAGCAACAGCAAGGTCTGGTCGTCCATCGTTGTTAATATCCCCAAAGTCTACTACAAAGGCATGACCAATCAGGCCTGCGCTCCATTCAGGGGTTAAAGAAAGCACCCCATTGTTATTCATATAAACGCGAGCAACAGGACCCATTGAGCTGCCTGATCCTAAATAAGCGACAGCCACATCAAGCCAACCATCACCATCCACATCCGCAACATCCAAATGACCATTGTAGCCAAGGTCCTGTGATTGCCAACTAGCGGTTGTTGGCAGATGACCATTTCCATCATTTAAATATAATCTTACATGGCCCATGCCCATGTCGTTACCATCAGAAACAACCAGATCAACCCAACCATCGTTGTTTATATCAGCAAGTTCACCACCAGTGCTATAGTCAGGGTTGGCCGACTCCCAATCAGGAGTCAAATTGTAAGGAGGATTATCCATTATCCCAAAAATAATTTCTTTTTTATTGTTAATTTTTTCTCCACAGAAATTTGGTATCGCCCCTAAAAATAAAAACACAATAAATATGCTAAAAATCATTTTGCTTTTCATTTTAACTCCCCAAACAATATTAATTAAAACTATTATCTTTTATTTTAATTTAAACATTTCCAAAGATAAAAAAATATCAAATTTTGAGTTTTATTGAAAACAAGTCAATGAACACATATACAGCCATTCAGACAGGTTTTGAACAAAAAAAGATGATTTAGAAAAACTTCCAAACTGATATTTCATCAGATTCATGATACCCAACTTTATCAACTGCGACTACTTTTATACTATGTTTTATAAAAGCCCATTTATTCCATTGTAAACAATATGGTTCTGTAGAGTCATTGAACTTTAGTTTATTATCTATATAGAATTCAACATAATCTATACCTGATGAAAAATCAGATGCGTTAACCTCTACCTGTATATTTCCAATAATAACAGGGAAGAAAAATGGAATTATGATTTTGTTGTTTATGTAAATCATATTTTTTGGTTTAACAATATCAATATTTGGGAGGTCATCACAAAAAGTCAAATTCTGCAAAATCTCCTTATGTTCACCCTCGCTGACATTAACATAACCATTGATACTACAATTTGCTTCCTTTCCATACCATGAAACTGAGTAAATATAACTTCCAGGGCATAATACTATTTCTGAGGTTTCATAATAACCAATAGGAGAACTACTTTGACGAGAATATCCATAACCTCCTATCTCGACAGATACCTTATAAATGCTGTTATCCACATCCCAACCATAAAATTTTACATAACCTGGATTCATGTAAGCAACATTAAAGTATCTACTCCATTGTTCATTTCCAATATTATCAGTTTTTAGAAGTAGAGTATAAGAAGTAATGTTTGGATTTAACGATGACCTGCTCATACCTGTTAAAATATACCCCTCGTCCTCTGTTTCCACAACATCCATACAATATGCTTCTTCTAAACCACTATAAGTTTTATTCCACATCTTATTACCGTTTACATCTGTTTTCAATAAAAGAGCATAAATTTCATCCTGCATAATGACTGCTCCTCCTATGATGAAACCATTATCAGTTGTTTGCTGTACAGAAAAACCACAACTTTCTTCATATGTTTTATTCCACTCTTCAACACCATTATCATCAGTTTTAATTATCATAGTATACCAATCCTGGAATGATGATTGTCCTGTGTATCCAACAATAACAAAACCTCCATCATTTGACTGTATAACTGAATACCCATAGTTGTGGTGCATAATAAAATAATTTTTATTCCAGATTTCATTACCATTTTCATCAGTTTTAAATAAAAAAGCTAACGAATCCCCATATGAATTTCTAATTGTCCCACCAACAATATAACCTCCATCAGTTGTCTGTTGAATATCAACCCATGGAATTTCATAATTATATTCAAATGTTTTAAACCAAGCCATTGTTCCATAGCTATCTGTTTTAATTAATAAGACACTTGAATTATCTAAAAAATTATTTTCTATTATCCCACAAATTATATAACCTCCATCATTAGTTTGTTTAACTGTTATACCCATAGTCTGTTCTAAATTGTCGTAGGTTTTTTGCCATATTTTATTCCCCTGTTCATCAGTTTTCAACAAAAATATGTAATCAGTGTCATTTAAACCATCATAAGTCACTCCAGTTACAATATATCCACCATCAGAGGTTAGTTCCATCGAACAAAATATAGTATCTAATATGATAAAGTAAGTTTTATTCCAAATTTCATAACCCTGACTATCAGTTTTAATAAGAAAACCTCCATAGCATCCAGAAATACCAGTGTATCCACATATAATATACCCGTTATCATTTGTTTCTCGTACTGAATAAGCCATGTTTAATGATTGAGTAGGGATTCCTTCAACAATATTACAACCAGGTAACAGTTTGTTAGGAATGGGATGATAGGATAACAAGTGGTTGTTTAAGACCTTCTTTGTATAGTTATTAGGATCACTTCCAGCAACATACAACCAATTGCCATTGTTCATAGGTTTAGATTCATTAACTAGGTTAATATTGAAAGCAGAACTAAAACTTGTTCCAACAAACAAGATAATTATTGTAAAAACCAAACCTTTTCCAAATATTCCTCCTTTCATCATTTATTATATCGCCTTTTAATAATTTTATTTCTATTTGCTTGTCTTAGCCATTTGTTTAAGCAGCAGATTACCTAGTAAATTCTGGTTATTTGATTGCTGACTGCTGGAGATAGAGTTTATTCTCGGTTTAATATCATCGAAATTTACAGTAACGAAAGCCGAGCATCCAGCTTTATCAAAAGCAGTAAAGCTAAAAAAATATTCAGACGGAGAGACTAAAGCCCATTCTGTTATCCATTCATATGGAAAATCATAGTCTATATTCTGCGTCACAAAATTTACACCGAGCTCCACTCTATTCATACCACTTGCATTATCATTACATAATGCCGTGAATTTTACATACCAAGGTGTATACCAACCCTCCTTTTCTTTAAACACGTACCATATAATGTTTAATTCAGGTGGTGTCTGGTCAATATTTACATTTTTACATTCAGCACCAGAATAATTCCCATAATAATCAACATAGTACCAACAAATATAATGTTCTTTATCATCACATACTTCAAAAGGCACAGTATATATTATTGGCTCTTCACCATCAAGGATGTAATACACCATGGCAACTTTTTCAGGGTCATAAACAAACGACACAGTAACATTACTTACATACCAACCATTATCCCCCAATGTCCCATTCAAAACAGGATAACAAAGTTCATCAAAATGGGATGAGACAAAATCATGGGTTGTTTTCTTATAGGTTACTATAGTCACTCCAGCTATTCCAACTCCATTAAAAATTAAAATTCCTACCATCATCAATATCAAAATTTTCTTAATATAATCTGTTTTCATACTATTTCACACTCCTATATCATATGGTTCTTTTGCTGGATACCAATCAAATTGTAAAATGTTATGATTAAATGGAGGTTCAAAACTAGGTACACGAATTAAGCTTATTAAACCAGGAATAATGTATGGCATCAGTCTTGATCTATCCCAAAAGTTTCCATTCCATAAGCTTTTTTTTATCGGGATATCCAAAAGTTTTTTTAGAGTCCTGACCCTTGAGATTATCGGCTGACTGAAATATGCATTCTGTCCATTTACAATAAAATTATTTTGAATAATCTTATCTGAGGATGTACAAAATATTAGGACACCTAGCTTTTCATTCTGTGAAATATTGTTCATATAAATCATACTGTCATATGATGTCAAAATAAGGATACCGTATTCATTTTCAGAAATAAGATTATTAGAAATATTATTAGATAATGACAATACTATCTCAAGACCAACCTCAGATTGAGAAATAATATTACCATTGACCGTATTATTTTCCCCGCTTAGGCCAATACCTAATCCATTAGAGATAATAAGATTATTTTTAATGGTGTTATTACCAATACCAACGAAATCTCCCTCAAACGGGTTATCAAAATACGGTATGATACCGATGTTATTATGTGTTATGATATTGTCACTTACTATACTATTATTTGATGAAATGCAAACCGCTGTTCCGTTACTACAATTTGTTATGGTAAACCCAATAATTACCGTATTATCTGAGGTAAGGTTCACACCATTACCATTAGCTCCACCGTCTATAATGGTTGAGTTTTTTTCCTCACCAATTAAAGATATTGAGGTATTGACTACGACGTTTTCTACATATGGCGAAGAATCATCATAAACAAAAACAGTATCACCATCAGATGAAGCATTAATCGCATCCTGAATTCTACTATAATTTCCAGGACCAGAACCACCAACATACAAAACATTACCATCAGAAACAGGAACAGAAGTTTTCTTTATATTATCATCAGCAAAAACAGGTTGAAAACTAACTGCAATAAACAGGAAAATAACAGCAATTACCAATCCTTTCTTAACAATATTTTTTTGCATATTTCTTTTCATCTACTTATTTTTTTATCTTATGATGATTTTGAAGAATTACAGTTCCCAGATAGGACAATTAAATGCTATCATGAATAAACCTATATTAACACTGATAATAGCAAATGATTCAAATAAGAATAAGGATATATTGCATAATAAAGTATTATCTCGGTAAATTGCCCAATCCAATAAAAATAAAGAAAACATCATTCCTAAAAGAAATGGTGTTATAATAATATTTAAAATAATACAAATAATAGAATTGTTCTGAAATCCCAGATTGGAATTTAAATTATTATTAAATTCTTCCAAAACTGAAATCCGATTAGATAATTCCTCATCATTTGCAATAATGTTTTTTAACTCATTGAATAACTCTGGATTAGTAATTTTAACAGATTCTACTATATTTGATGTTTCTTCTATACCTAAAATATCAATTATTTCTAAACCCTTGTTATAATTTTTTTCAAGATATTCATATGTCATTTTTGGTCTTGTAAAAAGAATGCTTAAAAGAAGTCGAGGTTTTTTTAAAAATAACTGTGAAAATGCACTTTTATAATCATAATTAGAAGTGAATATCCTTTGATTACTTTGCTTTAATAATCCCTTAATCTCTGGATTATTAGATATATCTATGAGGGTTTGAAACAAATACTCTTTTGCATGTTCAAAATCCACATTATTGTAATCAGATTCTTTTCCGACAGATATAGTGTTATCTGCTATAATTGGTTGAAAACTAACTGCAATAAACAAAAGTATAACAGCAAAAACCAAACCTTTCTTATAGATACCTTCTTTCATCATTTACTATATCGCCTTTCAATAATTTTAAACTCTATTCGCTTGTTTTAGCCATTTGTTTAAATAGCAGATTACATAGTAAATTCTGGTTGTTTGATGATTGCTGACTGCTTTGACTACTGGGATTGGATTTAATTACCGAGCCATTTACAGATTCGTGGGCTGAGTTTCCAGCTGTGTCAAACGCTACAAACTTAAACATAGCAGTTTTGAATTCACTTGACCATTCAATGTTAAACTCGTAAGTGGGTCCTGGACCTGTAATGGTTTCATATAACTCATCATTGATATACATCTTTACTTGGTCCATACCGCTAGTGGCATCATCAGCCTGGCAAGTAAATTTGACGTACCAAGTTAAGCCTTTCATGTATGCATCCCATTCTATAGGTTTTACATCAGGTTTTGTCTGATCCATGTTGATGTAGAATGTATGCTTTGCTTCTGTATTTCCTACATTGTCAACTGCCCAGTATTCAATTAATATGTCATCACCATCATAGTGTACTATGAATGAACCATAGTCACCTGTGATAGTGCCCGATACGCCATCGACTGTATATCCGATCTCTTTTACTCCAGAACCTGGTATTTCGCAGCCTATGTTTGGATCTTCAGCGTATATTGTCACCTCGACATCACTTATGTACCAACCGTTCTCACCATCAGGTGTCGCTGGATCAAGTGAATGATTTGTAACCGGTGGTGTACCATCAG
>Ga0153916_10000120_pt1 | contig 44668 bp, 64 predicted proteins | sample Opewatmetagenome_FD_109642 | JGI IMG/M metagenome (GOLD analysis project Ga0153916, IMG submission 109642) | Freshwater wetland microbial communities from Ohio, USA - Open water 3 Core 3 Depth 4 metaG | ecosystem: Environmental > Aquatic > Freshwater > Wetlands | place: USA: Ohio, Lake Erie...
GCACCGTACTGCACGCTTCCTGCAAAGCGTGTTTTTGCCACTGTGAACGGCGAAAAACTTTTAACGTGGTGCACAAAAATATTGATGCACAACGGGAAAGATTTTGTTGATGCGCGCTATTGATGCACAACTAATACTGGAGGATAACCATCATGCATAATAGAAGCGATGTAAGAGCAGCGCTGTTGCTGGCGGCTGTTGTTGTGTTGATGATTCTGAGCGGATACGTGAAGGCCGACGAGTGGCGTGCTGCGGATACATGGCGAGAAGCCTCATTCCAAACGCTGAACTATATTGATTGGCGACAAACTTCATATATTGTTGATCATGCAGATGAAGGATACTATGAATCTCAGTCTGCGTGGTTAATCGGCGAGCATCCCACACAGGTGGGGGTTGACAATATGATGGCCGGTGCTGCTGTGCTGCATGCGGTTGCGGCATATTACCTACCGCATGGATGGCGCGAGGCATTCCAGTACATCACCATCGGCGGCAAGCTACAGGCCACTGTCAACAATTACGCAATCGGGATCCGCGTTCCATTCTAATCGCCCGTCGGCAAGCCGTTCTTAGTTGCCCAATCACTCCACAGGATCACCGTGTTTGCATCCTCGGCGCAAGCTGCCTCGAATTCCGATAGGCTTCCAAGAGCCTGAGATTCTTGGGCGGTTCCCGCAGCTTTTTCGGCACACTTGGCAAGGGCTGCTGTATAAAGACTTCTCTGTCCTTGCAGCACGCTGTTGTGATACTCATTGATACGAGCAACACTAGCATCAAGTTCAATCGCAATTTCATTTTCATTCTCCTTGTATTTAACTTTAGCAGCGCGAGCCGCAGTGTCAGCAGCTAGGAGCTGACTGCGCAACTCTACTATCTGTGGTTCGTAGTACCTTAGTGCTGCATAGTACCCGGCTATGAATGCCACGATAAACGGTATCGCGTATTTAAGTAGCGCCATTGTCTGCACCCTTCATTCCATGCGCTTTACTGTCAATCAGGTATCCAGCTGTATGAAAGCTGCCTAGCATGATCACTGCGTTGAGCGCTGCTTGTGGGTCGAATGGTGCGCCAGCAACTACCACAGAATACACCACCTGCCACACAAGTTCTGGATTTGCCCACGCGCCTATCCCTGACGAGCATAGCGCAAGTGACGACAGCAGAATAGCCGTGAATTTAACGCCCTGTCTGCTACGCGTTCCAAACACGACATAGGAGAAAAATCGCACAGCAGTTCTGCGAGATTTAGTCAGTGTTCTCCAGTGAGAATAGACCCCCGTATACTGTACCAACACAACCACCAGTAAAGCCCACAAATTAATCTGCATGTGTCACCTCCAAGAAGCACGGTTCTCCGCGTTTTATAGCAGAATCAATTCTAGGGAATAGCGCATCAAGCGCCCTAGCAGAGTTTGCTATCCAATTAACTTTACGTCCGTAGCCAACGAGAATACAGCCCTCAGTGTCGGTTGCCTTGTTGCCGCTGTGTATGCGTATGCCAGAGAAACCCGGCACAGCCAGTACGTGGAGCATGGGGCGCCCCGCATGGCTTGGGCTTGGGTCTATTACAACGCCATATCGACCTTCCGGTATTGCCGTCTGGCCGTACACCTTTGGACCTTTGCGGACAACGTCTTCCAGGGTGTCACAGAAATCAACACCATCCACCAGCAACCGACCAATGGTAGATTCTGACGTGAACGTATCGCGCACTAGTTTAAGTTCCATTTCAGTCACCTCCGTTGTCTATGCGTTTAATAATTCTGCGCTCTGCAGCGGCCAAAAGTTGCGTCGCCATGTGACCGCCAATACCGGCACCAGCAGCGCACACTCCCATCGGCATATCCACTGCAGCCAGGATCATGAAGGTTCCCATACCAACAAAACCGCTCGTAACCACTTCGCCGATAAACTCAAATATGCTAAAGGTCTTTCTGTTTCTTCGCTTCAGCCGCTGGTAGAAACTCACAACCCCTCCCCCGAATGCCATGATCATCGCAAGAACCCACGTTGCGAACGCCCAGTTTGTCGGGTCTTTTTCTAACATACCTTCCTCCTTATTTATTTGCATTTACAAACCCTCCGTTCCCACCTGTGTATCTCTGGCCGGATGTCCGCAGTACTTATAATCGGCTACCGCCAGAGTTGGAATAAGCATCGCTATCGCAAGTAGTATCCGCATGACTAGTCCTCCTTGCAATGCCCGATGTCGAATGGAGTCAGCCAATTGTCGCACCACCAAAGCGACTGTACCTGGCGGAACCCTGAGGACTTAAATTTATGTCGACGGATACGCGCTGTGGATAGAAATTCTCTCGGAAGTTCGCAGTAGGTTATCGTCAGGAACCACCAGTTCAGCAGCGTATCCGACGCTAGTCCAAGGGCAAGCAGCGCAAAGCAAGTCCACCGAACTATTACGGAACCGCTAAACAAAGTATCGCGCACCTCATTCATTTTCATAATTGCTACGTACAGAACGAAGGTTGTGAGTAGCAGAACAGCGGAAACCCAAATCCAGATTAATGGGTACAACCAATATTGGTAGTCCATGACACCTCCTATAGTGAATTTTTAACGCGCTTAATTCTTTCGATGTCTTCAGCTGTTACTGGATCGCAGCCCATTTGTGCCAGATGATCATTAACTGCGGCCATCTGCAGCAGAACATCTGTATCTGGCGTCACTAAAGTTCTGTGCCAGTGAGAAGCAACAACCTCGTCGCCCACCATTGTTTCTACCGCGATCCTAATTTGCAGATTATTGTTTCGCGTTACTTCTATCTGATCCACCACTGCCAATTTCTTAATCATGATGCCCTCTCTATTGTACTGGATATGATATGTTGCCGTAGATACTGCAGGTTCCGCCGACAAGCCCGTCTAAGCTCGGTCCGTTGGTTGCTCCCGTGGACCCCGGAACATCGAACATATCGATATATGAAGAGTTAGCGCCCATAGTGCCGATGACGTTGTAGTAGTTCGCAGATGTACTAGACCACAATACAGAGCAGGTCGCAATGTACGGAGTTGACGCGCTTACGTTCAGAGAAGCAAATGGCTGTCCTGTCATGCGGTATCCACCAGAACCAGAGGCGCTCGTGTATTTAAATGTTAGGTGGCACATTCTACCGATCTTTGTATACGTACCATACACCGTATTTGCAGTGATTCCAGTGACTGCTGGAGTCCACGTACCCTCCTCATAATCATCAAGTGTATTTGCATCGGCACTCGCGTTCTGTGCAGCGGGGAATTTTATCTGCCCGCCAGTTAGTGTCATCAACCCAGAGAATGTGCTGGTCGTTGCATTTACGGTACCGCCGGATTGATTCGTAGCATTCACGATCGTAGGTGCGCCAGCGTCTCCGGCTGCCATTGCCGCAAAGTTGTCAAACAGCTGAGACATCTTCGCACTGGTCAGAACAGAGCCGTATGCGAAGGTCAGTGCAGTCCAAGTCATATCAGCCCCCTTCTTTTTTCAGCTCGCTGGCTGTGTCATCCAGCATCTTCATCACCACGCTAGTATGATCTCTGCACAGCGCCGGGTTCGCAACACCATTCAGCGAGACACCATGTACAGAAGACCAGCCGGGAAATCCAGCCCCTTCAACCACCTCTCCCTCTACGATGCCACACACATCGCAGCGGATTGATCTAATAATTGCCATCTACTCCTCCCTCTAGGTTAATATGTCTACAGAATCAAGCGCAGACACGTCAAGCGTGAAACCATTGAAGTATTGCGATTGATCTATCATGAAATTCTTTGTTCCGTTGTTCATGTCCAACGTTTCACCCATTATCCTGAAGGTGTCACTAACTGAGAGCAGCGGATTGGTATACAGGATAGTATCACCAATGGTCAGTAGCGCAGCCTGCAGCGACGACTTTACATTAAATTTATTGTGAATAAGAGAATTAGTGTGTATTATTCTCTGAGCAAGATTTATAGCAGATAGCGAATCTACCAACCACACTGCTGTTTCCGCCACGATACGTTCGCGCAGTCCGTAATTAGAACGACTGCTGGAAGAGGTGTCTTGTACCGTAAATCCGAAGAACTGCGATGTCGTGTCGTATGCGCCACTGACGAACGCATTGTTGACGAGTTCTCTGTCGTCCAACGTAGCTGAATAGTCAAGAACCGTATCGTTTGTCAGCGTGCCGGAAGCCGGAACTGCTACGCTATATCGTACGAACTTCAGCTTATCGCCTTCGACAAATACTGCGGACTGTGTGAGATACGCCAGCTTTGAAAGTATTTCCATCGGTTGTTGGCCGGTCAGCTGCATTCTAGCGCGAACGTTGTCGGTAGAAAATACGGAAGTCCAGCTACTAAAGCTGGCATAGTCAAGGTCAGGGTTGCTGGTACTGGCAACAGCTGATAGACCTCCGTGACTGGTGCACACCCACCACGCCAGATCATGTATCAGATAACTTGAAGAGGTGTAGTTTGTCGGAGTGGTTGTACTTCCGATACGCTTGTCCGCCAGCTTGCGGAATTTATCGATCAGGGTCAGAGAACAACTTGCGCCTGCGTACCTGACAGCATCAATCGTGCCGTTAAAGATAGGAATGTAGTCGCTGCTGACCGTGCCGTCTGAATACACAGCGCTCAGTCTTATGGCAACTGCATTTCGCAATTTAGTAGGGTCTGCACTGAGAAAGTTGAATGATCCGGCTGCGTTACTAAGATCAATGGTCGCAGTCTGTGGCTGTAATGCGTCCCACTGCTTGCTCAGTGTGGGCCAGCTTAGTACATAGGCGGAATAATCACTACCACCGATAGTGAGCAGACGCGACAACTTAACGCGCTTGAGCGCTATTTCATTGGCGAATTGTGACGATACGGAATACACTAGAATCCCTCCAGTTCTATTGTTCCCGCGAATTGATCAGTGTATGGTGGCACCAACCTAGAGATCGGCTTGTCCACGTTGGCGATATAGCCACTGACGACGACAATGCTGTTAAGGTCATACACACGAACAGGAACGTTCGCTCCCCACCAAGAATTGATACTCGTCATATCTGCTGATGATAAGAACGCGACATTGAGTCGCACCTTTGGAAATGAACCCCAAATATACCGATAATTTGCGCCGGACAAGGTACGGTGCGACGATTCAATTTTCTGTCCGCTGGTCATGATGTCGTACTCAGGATTCATGCTGACTACGGTTGTTCCATCAGTTATTGTGTATGCTGGCATAGTCTATACCTTTTGTGAAGCGAAGTCGGGGCGCACCCCTATCGCAAACATTTCATTCAGCGCATCAACTACCGGGCGACCTATGGCATTGCGCAGTTGTATCCTATCCATATTGGCAAACACATCAGCGTTGACGGCATTCTCCATTATGTGAATAGTCAAATTCTGGATGACCACAGAACCACCGCTAGACTGATTCTTGTCATGATCTATTACCGTTTCATTGGGGTGCAGGATAGCCGCGAAGCCGCCGCGTCCATCAATGCCGCCACTGCGAGAACCATAGCCAGTGAAGCCACCTCCATCAAACGACAGCGCGTCGGATATGTTGGAAACAACCGAACCGCCGCCAGTTACGACATTGACGCCCTTGTTGGCGATGTCCCCTCCGATACCACCGATAGCACCAGAGGCAGTCTTTATAGCGTCTATCAACTTGTTGACCAAGTCAATAACAACCTTGATCGCTTCTGACATAAGCGCGAAAGACCACAAGATTGGACTCAGTGCGGAAACTATAGTGGGCGATTCTCCCTTTACAAGTTTACTGAGTTCTTCAAAGGCGGCTTTTACGAGCCACACAGCAGCCGCAATCGAAAGGGCTACAGCTGCCGCTGGCGCCCACGCAATGCTAACGGCTATGCCCGTAGCCACACCAACCGGCCCAAACTGCTGCACGGCCTCCCTAACCAGCCAAATGGCCGCAGCCACGGCCACAAAGCCTATCAACACCGGACCCCATGCTATAGAGGTTGCAGTGCCGCCAGCCACCATAACGCCAGTCGCGCCGGTAGATGCAGCCGCCTCAGCCGAATAAGCTGTGATTATGCCAGCGCTTAGCAATGCGCGCTGCACGCCTATCTGGATGAATGTTGAGATGATGGTTTTTAAAATCTGCTTACCTATTTGCGTGAATGATTCACTTAAATCCTTTCCCTCAATTATCGCATCAGCGGTTGCGTCGCCAATGCCACGCACGACAGAAAAGAATACATCAGAAATCATGGTGCCGATTTGATACGACACACTTCCCAAGCTGCGCATGTGCATGTAAATGCTTTTACCGGCAACTTCCATAGAATCATCAGCTGTGTTCTTATACTGCTCAGTACTGAACCGCGCATCGTCCCACGCAGCTGACTCACGACGAATCATGCGAGCGTGGTCATCTACAGTAACTGCTCCATTCTCAAGTGCGGAGTTTATCTTGTCTAGCATTTCCAGGTGTTTCTCAAGCGGCGTCTGTTGTGACGAAATTATGGAGGTAGCTTCTGAAAGCTGCTCTTTAAAGTTGGCCTGTGCATCAATGATAGTCGCCAACGATTTAGCGTGCGCCAGCTGCGCGCCGGTAGCACCCTTCAGGGAAAGTTCATACACCTTAGTTTCGGATGAAGTCATGCCTGTAGTCATGATGGTTGCAAGCATGCTCTTGATTGAATCATCAATTGACTTGGTCAGCTTTTCACGCTCTTTTCTGGCGTCTTCGTCTGCCTTGGTTTGCACCGCCATCGCGTCAGCAGCTTTGCGGATTGCGGTCATCTGCCTTGCGGAGGCTGCGGCGGCGCTCTGTGCTGATTCGTCCCATATCTTGCTCGTATTGGTTACAGCGGCATTGATTGTATCCGAACCATCAATGAATGCCTGCTTTACCGTATGAAACGCACCCACAAAGTCGCCGTTCATTATCTGCACATTCGTGGCAACAATAGCAGCAATGGTCTGTCCTAGCACACGGAACGCTGCCGTGACAATGACAATGGCAGACAAGGCTACTCTAAATCCGGCAGCAACGGCATTGCCAAAATCTTGGATAAATCCACTGTTGGCAGTGAAGTCAATCAGCAGACCGGTGAGTTCTTCTAGAACTGGTGCGAGAGAAGTCATGGCTACATTGAAGGACCCTTTTACTATGTCAGCCATAGTCGTTAGATTGTCATTCACCTGATCTGCGGACTTGGCAAAATCATCTGTGATCACCACGCCGAACTTCTTAGCGTTGTCCATCATTTCTCGAATTGCTGCGCTACCTTGATGAAGGAAGGGCAGCATATCAGTCCCGATCTTTCTACCGAACAAATCTGATGCATTCTTGGCTTGTTCGGCGCCGTCCTTTGTGCTGGCGAATTTGTCAGCCAGATCAAGCAATATGTCAATGGTTGGTCGAATGTTGCCGCCAGCATCCTTCGCCGACACTCCCATTTTTGCAAGCGCCTTGCCCGCTGGTGTGGCGTCGCTGTCGGCAAGACTCTTTCCCAACATGCGCAACGCACTGGTCAAGGTGTTTGCCTCAACGTTGGACATCTTGGCCGCCCATGATAGCGCCGAGAATGCTTCCGTAGTCATGCCAGCTTTCTCTGCCTGCGTACCCATGGCCTCAGCATTTTCAAGAGACGCCTTAGCCATCTTCAATGTTTCGTATATGACAGCGCCGATTTTTAGCTGGCTGATTTCTTTGTCAAATGCAGCGACGCTGGCATTCATCCGCTTCATTTCTGCGGTAAATTCGTCCTTTGCCTGTATCGAGTATTCAACTGCATTAGTCATTTTGACTGCTCCTTAGCGTATAGTGCCAATTCGGAACCTATGATAGCCCATACTTCGAGCAGCATGGCTGTCTGTTCCAAATAACACCCACCATCAGGCCACTCAATCCGGCCATTCTTGTTGTGCGTGCCTGCGTACATACTAAACCACATGCTCGCCTCAAGATTTCCACACCACGTCGTCTCGCTCCGCCTTACACCGCGAATTATACGGGCGAAGGCGGAGCGAAGTTTTTTTCCACACCTCGTACCGTGCTGATGGCGATCAATCGCGCAAGCACGATCGCCAGCATTGGTGCAAAATAGAACTCAGACATGACGGCCTTGAACTCCTCCAGCGTGACCGGGGTGTTGTCTGCAGATACCATACCAGTCATTCCGGTGATGTACTTGGGCAGAATCTCGTTTGAGAGCTTGCATAGTTCGAGAGGATCAGCAACGCTGATTGCTCCCATCTTCTCGTCATAATGCTTCATCAGGGTTTGCATGTCGTCAATGCGCAACCGCTGAACGCTGAATACTATTTGATCACCGTCGAATTCAATCGGTTCCAGCATCACCGCTTTATTAGACCAGCTTCCCATGTTAGAACCCTGCCTTTCCGCACGCCAAAGTATATGAGATGGCAGTGCCAGAGCCTGTGTGGTACTGCGCCTCCGCCTTGAAATTGACCTCCAGCTGCCCCGGTCCGCCCACGCTTATCGGATGCTCGGTGTAACGCATCTTTGGAATCTCGACCAGCAAGCTTTCATAGTAGCCAGACTGAACGAGAGATGAGCCGCGCAAGAAGATGTTAGCAGCTTGATCAGTCTGGTTCAGGAAGTACTCGTATTCAGATTGATCGTCGAAAATAAGCGTACCCGACACATTAATCACGCGTGCATCGTTACGCTTGATACGAGCCGGGAACTTATCAGTGTCGATTGTGTGTTGCGCCTGCAGTCCGAGTTCCTGCGAGATGGTCAATGACCGAATAATGCCGGTCATAGCCACGCCGCCGAACGAAGCCGAACCGACTGACCAGTCAATTGCGTTGCTCTCGGAATATGTGGCAGCTACTGCTGCGATGCGCGCGAACGAGCCACCAACAATACCAAGCTTGGCCGTCAGCAATTCGCCATTTGACACAGCCAATTCGAGAGTATTACCATTCAGATCAGAGTACTCCTGCGCAGAACCAGTATCCCCCAAGAACTTGAGATAGGTAAATGGGCGCTCAGCGCTCAATTGACTGTGGTCTGACTGGCGCGGTTTGAATACGTGTGTGTATAGCGAGCCGCTGGTAATAGACAACGAACTAACATTGACAGCCGAGAGCAAAACGCCGAGCGCGTTTGCCTTGGCCTCGATTGTAACATCACCGGCCACGGTATTCATTCCTTCTTGTAGAACGCCCTTGTCGTACACACCGCGAAGACCCTTCTGCGTAATCTGTGCCTTCAACAGATTCACGCTCTCATTAATCGGTTCAATCCAGTGCAGGGACGCAACGTTCGGTGTCCCGTAGCTGTTCTGAAAACTTATTCCAACCCGTGTATCCTGACCATATGACATACATACCTCCTATTAAGAACGTGCCTCAATCTTCACTCTGACAATTGCCTGCGGCATGAACAATTGCCCACTTCCATCGGTATCAAATACGACATACCTGTATTCCCTGCTGAACCCCAGTATGCGAACACCGGCCAACCCAAGACTCAAGTCCTTTCCTTCGCCACCAAGTTCTTCCAAGGTTGCGTCAATTGCATCTTCGAGCATGTCGCTAGCCTCAGTTCCATCATCGGTCATTGACTGCGCCTGTATAACTATCTGCGGTTCAAGAGTATCCACCCACTTTCTTCCAGACATGGCTTTTGGTAGCGTGTCCACTATGCCGGGGTATATGCCAACCCACGGACAGCGACCTGGATCATAATTTATGCGCACGCTACGTTCTACCGTACACCCCAGAGCCATCAAGGTCGTGTTAACCTTTAGGCGTGATTCAATTGCTGTGGTTATATCTTTTATGTTTATCATCGCATGCCTTTCGTGCTGGCAAGAATAAAATTTTCCAATATCTTAATAATCGCCGGGCGCACGTCTGCATCTCGTGGAAGTATGCGTCGCTGCGGCACGTTCTTTTCAGGCAGTCCTTCTTCGTGCGTCTTTGAATACGGTAACTCAGACCCGACGCCCACGTTATCTCCGTCAACAAACGGTAGGAACGATATGCGCAGCCGACCCGTGTCCTGCAGTAGTACAGCTGCACCATTAATCCAGTGCCTGCCCTCGATTGATTGCGCGTTCGCCTTGCTCTTTGTGGTTAGGCGGCCGCCGTATCTGTATGGCGCCCAGCCTCCGACCCGACCGCCCTGCGATGCAAAGTTGCGCTGCACCCAGCCATCCAGGTACGCAGCTAGCTGCTTGTATGCCGGGGCTTTATCCTTGAGCGCAGCGAGCGACGCCTTGTATCGCCGATTAAACTCGTCCAAAGTCGGTTGTGATACCTTGACAGAGATCATATGGTATTCTCACCGCGAGTGGCTGCTTCATCCAGAAGCTGTGCGCTGCTTACAACAGCCTTCTCTATCGGACCGAGACCGAAGACAGGGTGATAGTCCTGCGTACTAGACCAGATCGTATCTCCGATGGCGGTTATAGCAACACTACCAGAATCCGTCACCATATCAGCCTGTCCCATCTGCAGCGCGGTAATTCGTTCATCGAAGTAAGCGCGCAATAGTTTGACTTTATCAGGTTGTCGTGTCATCTGCGTCTGTATGAACACAGCATCGATGCACAGATCACGAGCTGTGTAATTGTTAGAACTGAACGGCACTGTGTACCTGGATGAAAGCTTGCTGTGTACAAGCGCTTCAGCCAGCCCGATAATTATATTCTGCGTCTGCGGACTGTTGCCGTTTGGCAGCTTGTCCAGTTCTGGATACCTGCCGTTGGTTATATCAGACCAATCAATGACGTTTCCCATTACAAATACCTCCTGTCAAGACTACCGATTTTTTCACGAGAGATGCCAACCACCAGTGAAAGTGCGTGGTCTACTGAAGCGAAATGTCCATGCACCATTGGCTGTGTAGATGCATCAGACTCACGCAGCACGCTACCGTCAACCTTGAAGCTGTAATCCACACCATCACCGCGAAGCTGCACCAATTGCGAATAGTATGGCAGCGCGTCCACCGCCAGCCTATAATTCTTCGCTTCCAGAAGTTCCTGCCAGAGCATGATGCCTTCCGCGATTCTTTCGTCAAAGATTGACACGTTGACCGAACCTGCTTCAATGTCGTACTGGCAACTCTGCGCCAAATCTCGCAGCCACAAGAATTTTCCAAGCAGGCGTTCAGGCAATTCTGCACGATCACGTTTCAGCAGCGGAAGATTGCGGTTAAACCGTTTGCGACGCACCGTGTCGTCCACGTAACCGTGATGAACGATAGCCGTGTTCGGTAAAATGGAGACCGGACCAAGACCTTCATTTAGTACGATCTCAGGATGCTCGTGAACAGCACCGAAGAATTTTACGCCAATGCCATTGCGGAAAATGCGACACGGCATGTCGATTTTAATCACTGCCACCGGGTCATGACTAAAATGATGCTGCCTGATAGCCAGACCGTTATACATAGAATTGCGCAGATACCGCTGAATTGTGTGACCATTGGTAAGCACTTCGTCCGCGTCTATCCACAGAATCCAGTCGCATGATGTACATGCAATAGTCTCGTTTCTAGCGGAGGAGAACCCCTGCACGACTGGCGACTGAATTGTAAATACGCGGAATGACACCAATGGGTTTTCGTTTTCAATCTGCTGTAAAATGAGTGCCGTGTTGTCTGTCGTGCTGCCATCCACGCCAATAACGACTTCTTGTACATACGGCAGCACGCTAGACAAGCAGCGCTTTATGTCTTGTTCGGCATCCTTTACAATCATGCAGCACGCCAGCGTCTGATCCGGCATTGTCTCGGCGACCTTTCTGCGATAGTCTATTTCCATGCTGCGGTGAGCCGGTTTTTTAAACGACAGAATGTAGCTACCAAGCGCAGAACTGAACATAGATTGCCCGCTAGGGGCTGCTACGATCTTGTACTCCGGATGGTGTCCCAGCATTTCGACCAAGTCGCGGCGCTCAAAGTGATGCAAATGTGCGCGCCAGTATCCGTGCTGGCGGTAGCCCTGCGACTCCCATGGTCCGTATGGCACCGTAATGACGATAATGCCTTCTGGTACCAGTTTACCGGCCAGCGCATCAATAAACGCCTGCGGATTGCCCACATGCTCAACCACTTCAGCGGCAATTATAAGGTCAAAACCTCCGTGATCATTCACCACGCGTCCGTCGACCTTTTCAAAGCGAACGTTTCGCAACCCTTCCGCAGCCGCCCACGCACGAGCCTTCTCCACGTTGCTGTCGGATAAGTCTCTTCCAATAAAATTCAAAGAAGGAAAAGCTTTCGCAAGAGGAATAGTGTAGTGGCCGTGAGCGCAGCCATAATCAAGCACAGCAGCACCAGAACGCAGACTAGCAACATACCCAGCAACCGCCATAAAGCGACTAGTGCCTGTAACATCTTCAGGACCATAATTCACCCCCCTGTCTGCCTCGTACTTGTAGAATGCTTTGTAGTGTTCTTCGTACGTGTCTTCTCGATAAAATGCATACGCGCGATCGTATTCTTCTGACAACTTTTTACAAAGACTGTCCACGCATGACCCACTTGAAAACACCTTCTCAAGCGCTACAATATCAGAATGGCGCATGAAGTGGTGCGCAATAGACGATGTTTTCGTAGCTGAGAACGTGTCCCGCACTACATCCAGTAAGCGATCAGCCACCTTCTCCCATGTATAGTCATTGGCTACTGTGCGCTGGTATGTACGGGGCGCGTCAGACAAGGTCTTTACGCGCGCAACGAATTCGTCAGTATTGACGGTACCATCTTCATTCAGTGGTAGAACAGCACCGGCAGCAATTCCACAGGTCTCCGGAAGTGCGCCCACTGCACTGGTCAGCACCCAGCATCCGGCTGCCATAGCTTCCATCGCTGTGATGCAGGACACCTCTTCAAAGGTAGTGGGGTACAACCATGCATCACATGCTTTTTGCAGAGAGGCAAGTTCAGTCTTCGTCAGCGCGCCGTGCAGCGTAACATTTGACATTTCATCGCAACGATTCCACAGCATTTCGTATTGATCCTGCATCTGTGGTGTAGTGTTGTCGTAGTGGCATACGTGTAGATGCATGGGCGCTTCCCGCAATTTGTCCATGATGCCGTTAGGCTTCACCAATTCGAGCAACCCGCGCTCAGGGCGAGAAGAATAGAACAGATTGTATTTGTGCTGGTGCATCGCTTCGCGGGCTGGCTCAGCTCTATCGTACATATCCAGGTCAACGCCATTTCGGATTGCCTTGATTGATTCTTTGGGGATGCCGTACACCTTTGAAACTTGTTCCGCATGATATTCAGAAACGACCAGCACCTTATCAATGTTCCACATCTGGCCAAGAACGATTTCTTTATTGCGATACAGCGCCAGATCATGCAGCCACCACAGATTTATTTTACTGGCGTACTTGCGCTCAAACGCACGCGGATGACGCTGTATGATGCACACATCGTGCGGAGTATTTTCCGCATAGTATGTGAAGCGATCTCCGAGTGGTGTATTTTCAGACTGTGCGCCAGCCCATTCGTACTTGACACCTTCAAAGATTCCGCCGATCTTGTCGTTGGTGAACAACGTTACTGAATGTCCGGCAGAAGTCAGTTCTTTCGCCAAATAATAGGCAGCGGACTCAGAACCGCCGAGCGATCTTGTCTTTATTGTATCGCCGTTAAATGGAATTCCGCCGCAGTGCATAACGATAAACATGTCTTCTCCTTATTTGCTAAAAAGTTTCGAAAGAATTCCCGACTGCTTCTTGCCTTTGCCCGTGCGTGCGACGGCTTCTGTATAAACAGCACTGATAAGATCAGCACGATTCTTATCCGCTATTTCTGCAGCATGCAACGCGGCCAGCTGTTCATCAGTCAGCGTGGCAAGTTCCGCAATAATTGCTTCAGCTGGTTGTGACAAGTACGCGGTCCAGCTGGTGTCCACGGCTTGGTCAGCTGCAGGGTTGTTATCGACTGCAGTGGATTCTGATACCAGACCGCCGTTCGGAATATCCTTGTCCAAAGGCATGTCCGCAATGTATGGTATATCCGTTCCGAATTGCTCTGGATTTTTCTTCGCGCGTTTGAGTTCTGCATCACGATTTGCATCGTCAACCGCTGGTGTCAATGGTGGCATTTCAATCTCCTCGATGTAGCGGCGTCGGTAAATATACCCTGATACACTTACCGATGCCGCATGTTGTAAAAAAGAGGGCATCATGCGGACTACCCTCAAGGCACTGCGGCAGCAAATTAGGTAGAGCTGTTCACGGCCTTCAGCAAGAAGGCATAGCTTGCCCCCGTGATTTTCTCGTCCTGGTAGTAACCAACCTCGATGTCTTCAGACTTGGTCTTGCTGTCGAACGGATGGCGCTCAACCTGCATGTTCGGAAGACCGGGCGCAGACCACCGGAAGTTATATCCGAAGCTTGGACGATCAATCGCCGGAGTCTGTGGTGCGTAATAGACCAACACGTTGTCATTCCAGATGGTGGCGAGCGTTTCTGACTGGCCCTCCTGTGCCGTATTCTGGTATGCGCCACCAACGAGCACTTCTTCAACGTCCAGCAGTTGCGCGACTTGTTGCACGGTCGGATACCCGCCGCCATTGTTCGTACCGAAGATCAGGTTTCTGACAGTGGAATTGCGGCGGAACGAGCGCCATGCCTGCAGACCCATGACGACGCGGTTAGGGCGCACGCCATTTGAGTCACTGACGTTGTCGATGGCAGTGTTGATATTCGCCAGCGGATCAGCACCAGAGCCACTCCAGCCAGACGATACCGCAGCAGACGAACCAACATTGGAGCCAGACGTGCACATCAGCGCAACCCGGTTTTCCCAGTCAAGCAGCAGTTTATCGAGCAGGAAGGTGGCCTTGCCATTGATGACGCCAGCTACGAAGGCCGGATCAGCATTCACCTTATCTTCAAGAATGGCTGCGGCGGCAAGCGCGTAGTTGTTGGCGTAGTATGTGGCAGAACCGACAGACTCAGACACGCGACGCGCCATTGTTCCAGGTGCGCGAACCGTGCTTTCAATTCGCATACGATCGCCACGATCAAAGACCAGATACTTATCTGTCTGTTTAGCTACCGGCACCGTCGGGAAGATCATATCAGCGATGAAGCCGCTAGGACGATACCCGATTGCCATCTGCGACAGCACCTGATCAATGTGCAGATCACGACCAGTAGCAGCCCCCATGTACATAACACCGCCCATGCGCGCCAACCCTGCCAACAATGCATCATTGATGGTGGTGCCAACCGACACGGCGATCTTCTTGACAACGGACACCACAGCTTTCGCGGCCGAAACTACTGGCTGGTAGACGAAGGCGAGTACTGCGATACCGATGGCAAGGATAGACGACATAAATTTCCTCATAAATCCCCCTTTAGTATGTTGTGGCCGCACCGGCGAAGTCAAAAATACCTTCGACGATACTACCGCTGTTTGCTGCTGCCAGAGACTTACCGCATGCCCCGTCACCAGACGCAACGACCACGACGTAACCGCTCGTAGTCACCTTGAGCCGGGCACCTTTGGTAATGGCACCCCCGGCATATGCCTTGCTATGGCCTGCGTAGCACACTGCAGCTTCTTCATTCAGCTGCGGTTTGTTTAACAGAATGCCCAGCGCGGCGCTGTTCGCTGCGGAAATTGTGCCGGCAACGTCAATAACCTTGAATTGACAACCGCTGGATAAATCCGCGCCGGCCAGAATGCCGACTACTTCTTGATCACCTTGAACGCTCATAGATCCCTCCTACGCGTTGTTGAAGTCGACGTATTCACGTGCGAGCTTCGGGTTGCGGGAAAAGAGCAGCGCTTGCGCGGCAAAGAAATCAGACGCCTCTTTCTTGGCCATGATTTCTTTGATGCCGTCAGCAACCTGTTGATCAACCGACAGCGTGCCTTCACCTGCGGGTGTCTGACGACCTTGCTCTTTTGAGAACTGCTTCTTGCCGTTGGCAGTCAGCTTCTTCACTTCTTCGACGTCAATCGCCATAACGGCAACGTCATCGTCGATTCTCATCAGCTTACTGAACTGTTCACGGGCTGCGGGCGTGATGGCTTCGGACTTAACGCCCTCTTCCAGCAAGCCCACAATCTGTGCACGTTTTGCAGAGACGCGTGCCTTTGCTTCAACTTCGTCGCGAGTTTTTGCGTCGGTCTCGAACTTTGCGATTTTTGCAGACATCTCCAGCTTCTCGGCTTTGAATGCTGCGTTTTCTGTCGTCAAAGTGGAAACCTGCGCAGTCAACTCCGCAATTTTTTTCGTGAGTTCTGCCAGTTCCATGATATTACCTCCTTCTTGATTGTCCGCATTTGCTGAGAACACCGCCCGGCGACCTGCGCTAAAATTAACGCTTCGTCTGAGATAGTGAGTCAGGTCCTTAAGGGTGTTGACTGCGGGAATGTCAGCACCTAGTAACGCCACGCCAGACAACACGAATGGAAACGTGTTGCCTTTGTAGTTAACACCAATATCCAGTTCAACGGATACGTTCTTGTACAACTTCTTCTTCATAGCCTCGTACACGATTGCAGGCAGATCAGTAAACCGTGCAAGCAGTTTCTGCCCGTCAACCCAGACACGATCAACCCACCCGAGTGCGGGTTGTCCATCGGTCATTGGCTGCTGATCATTATGTCCGAACTTCAGCGGAACTTGGTGGTTATTCTGCAGCAGTTCAAACGCTGCTGCTATAGCGTGCAAGTCGCTTTCTGTGAATTCCATGCCGTTCCACTTGCCAACTGCGAATATTTCTCGCTCAATAACGTTGGACGCAGACATCTTTTTCTCGTTTGCGAAAAGCGCAGCCAGTTGATCATTCGCTTCTTGTTCAGTGTCGTGACATTCGCCGATAGGCTTGTCTGCGCCTTCTTTGAATATACACCACTTACCGCCAACCTTCTTCTTATTCCACGGCATCGCGCACCTCCTTCTGTGTTGATTGGCGCTGGCGCTGCTTGGCAACCAAGCTGTCCCACGCGGCTTGCACTGCTGGCGCGAGATATTTGCCATCGGAGTCTTGCGACACTTTCAGCCCCTTTGCGCGCATTTCGGTTTCAAAATCTTCTTTGTTTACCATAGCATTCTCCTATAGATTGATAATCTGCAAATCAAAACTCTTTTCCTCAGTCCTGCCTTGTGCAGTTACGATACGATTTGTTATCTTATCATTGCTGCCCAGAGTGCCGCTGCCAACGAAACAGACCGTAGTGTGTGACGTTATAGACTGCGAGGTGATGCTGCACGTTGACGCAGAACCTGTTGCTGTAGATGCCGACCATGTTGATGTAGAAATGGTATCGCCACTTGACATCCATAGATGGTAGTCAAATCCGTAATCTTTGTTAGCACTTGGGTCTTTCGCAAATCTCATGTTGACCTCACTAAAATCGTTCTATCCTCTGCATTCACGCTCTGTACTCGGGCTTCGTATGAAGCCACTGTTGTTCTGTTTTCAGCCAGCACGGTCAGCAATCGTACTGACGGCGGCGCGTTCGCAACAACTGCACCTTCGCGCCACACACCGGCGACCCACACCGTAGTAGCCCACACCCCCGCCTTCCACACACCATCTATTTCTAGACTCATACATTGAACGGCGTTGTTGAGCCGTTGCCTGTTATCGTCACGTCGTTTATGCGCTGAACATTAGAATCAACTTGCCCGGCTACAGTGAAAGTCAATTGGTCTGTCTTGGCCTTGATGGCTGCCACTTCTGTGTCCACATATCCGCTGACGGTAGCTAGCGCGGCAGCAGTTGCCAACCCATTCTGAATCTCAGTGATTGGATGCGTGTGGCCGTGCAGAATGTAGAATGAATCGCCGTTTGCAGGCGCGGAGGTGAACGCCTCGTCGAACGTTACCGCCCCATTTGTCGCCACGTAGGTGTTGATTGTCTTGGCCTGCCCAGCCAACGCACCGCTATTGAATATCAGAGTGGCATCATTCCAAAATCCGGTGGCCTGCGTCAAATTTGTATTGAAGCTGAGCGTAGTGGCTGCGACATCATTAATCAGACCACGCGTTTGCCGCGATGCCGGAACTACGGCATAGCTGACATATATCTGATCGATACGCAGTGTGGCGCTAGTAAGTCCAGACACGGTGTAGAATCTTACGCGCACCTTACCCAAGTTTGTCCCAGTGCCGACGTGTGACGTATATAGTGCGAAGTCGTACACTTCATCAATCGTACCAGCCTTGCCATTCACGGTGCCGATCTGGTCCCATGAAGAACCAGCCCAGTTGTACGCGTACACACCAAGATTGTCATTGTCGCCGTTCACGCGTCCAGTCATTCGTGCGCTAGACGGTACGCCGTCATCAGTTACGTCGAACTGGTAGTACAAATCCATCGCGCCCGCTGTATCAGTATGTTCGTGGCGAACTCCGTCTAGCGGCGCTGTCGCTGTGTAGGTGTTGAGCGATTGTGTGCCGGTGGTCAGTAAATAACTCTCTGCAGCTACGTTCACCGCAGAGCCAGTGTTAGTCAGCGCTCCAAGTTGTGATTGTTTTGCCGGGTACGTATCACCGGTTAGCCCAGTGCCGTCGAACTGAAGCTGAAGTGCGTCTGCGGCTGGTACGCTGGCGCTCACTGCAGTCACATCGCAACTCATAAGCCCGCCTGATAGAGCAGCCGGGATGCGCGTCTGTATATCATTCGTATCCGCTTGAATAGCTGCGACATCCGCGCTAACGCTCAGCCCTGCTGGAGCGCCAAGCCGCGCGAACGAATCTCCGGTCTGCGGAGTATTGCCCGTATACGTTGTGAGTGTGTCCGCCAGTACCAGCCCTTGCACCTTATTTGTAACGGGGTCATATCCAGCATCTGCAAAATCTTTGAGGTCGATCTGCGACTGCGCATCGCCACCTATGTGAGTCAGATCGACCTCCGGCACGCCTGCGACGGTAGGCGTTGCGCATGCAGTTCCGAGCCATTGTACAACGCTGACATCCAGATTATCCGTACCGCTGACAAGAGCATCATAGACCACCGCTGGCACTACGGTAAAGTCTTCCCACACAGGCGCACAGGATGCAGCTGCCGCAAACTGAACCCGCAGAATGCCGAGGGTGCCTGTGTCTGTAGTATCCAACGTGACGCGATAATTGCCATAGGCGTCATAGGTGCTGGCTGTGACGGTAGCGTGGCGCACTGCGAATGCACCACCAGCCTTAGACAGCATGATACCTGTGGTTGCGTTATCAAGCGCAGATACGAGACCAGTTTGCAGCGTGACGCCATCCGTCGGACTCACAAATGGTCCGAACGAAATTACCTGTGCAGTGCTTTGTTTAAGTAGCTTCATCGTCACACTCCATCGAAGTAGGTGTTCAGCCAATTCGCCTTGAGCGAAGTCTGCAACGTGACTATGCGCGTGTCGCTGGCTGCCAGTAGACCAAGATTTACGAGCCGCATATACTTCTGCAACTTGAAGTAGTCACTAAACCACGCAGCACGTGCGGCGTCCACGACTGGCGCTATCACTGCTGGTGGCGTGAGATCAATCGCATCACCAGCGGCCATGCTACTGACAACCGTATCCAGGTAATTCAGGGACGCGACTTTGCTGCGTGCGGTAGCCTTTATAGTCTCTGCGTCTAAAACTGACTGCGTATAGCGCTGGTCAATTGTATTTGTTCCGTCTGTATACCGCACGATTACCACGATGTGCGCGCCTTCTCTGAAGGGAGCTTCTTTCAGTGTTGCTGTCCACGCCATTATGCAGCCCTCCTCATTCTATTTTGATGCATCAGTATTGGCATGACGGAACTAGCAGCAGCTGGCTTGATGGCAAAGCCGATGGATGCCCACGCATCGGCAGCGTGTGTCCAGTTCAGGTTTCCGTCTGCAGTCTGGTATTCGCTGTTGACGTAGTTATCGTTATTGGCGATAGACGAATACGAAACTAGAGAAGTGTCGCCAGCTGTAGGCGCACCGCCGCCGATCAACAACGCACCGAATGCAAAGTCTCCGGATGCCCAGTCGCTCACGGTGACGGTCGGGTCAGCGCTGGTGCCGTTCACCGGCGAGGTATTGCTGTACGCAGCACCGAGGCTTCCATAGCCGCTGAATGACTGCACAGTAAACCCCATATCTTGCCGCGCTGCCGTCCACGTGACGACCAGATTGTGCGCCGCTCCGGTTGCAGGGTTGGCGAGATACCAGCCTTCGGAGTTTTTTATGTTGCCGAAAAAGTTTGACGCGGCACTCACCTTCTTGGTTAGCGCGACGCCGTTATAGGTTACGCTGCTGACCGTACCGCTTCCATCGTTATGTGCTGTAATTGCCAAGAAGTCAGCGCCAGCGGTGAGCGTCACAGAACCCGTGATTGAACTCACATTATTCGTATCGTGGAAAGATATTCCAGAATCTACTAGCGTGACGGCCATTATGCGCCCCCTCCAATCTTGCTAAAACCGAAGCCCTTCTGTGGCTGTACAGTTGGCGGGCTGCTCTCAGCCCATGTGTCGAGCATCGTGATTGGTATGAGCAGACTTCTGCAATTAAAGTGGTTTGGCGGGCGGAAGGTTGACCATACCTCCGAATCGATGCCGTAGGTTTCGCCATTCAGCTGTGAGCATATTTCAGTGGTACGGTCATCCATGATCGCGCTATATTCAAGCGCGACAACGAACCCGGCTAAATCGGGATCGGTGTAAAAATCGTATCTTGCTTCATTGATAGCCTCGAATGTGGTGGTGCGTATTGCTGTTTCAATGCGTGCGCTTGCATTCTTAACCGTGTTCGCCCCAAGCGCTTCGGCCACGGCTTCCTCGGTCAGCATACCATCGGCTTCCAGCGCTTTGTATATCTCGTCCTTCACCTGCTTCGTTGTCTTACTTGTCTTGGTACCTTCAGACAGAATGTTCTGAATGGTCTTTTGCGTGGCCGCGCTTATGTCACCGGCCAGCGTATAGCTACGCGCCTTCAGGTATTTGGAAGCCAGTTCTTCAAGCGCTGCCTTGTTGACAGCGAACGTCTGCTGTGCTCCAGTAGCGGTCATCTTTGCCTTGTCTGCCTTGGCCTTGCCCAATTCCCTTTCTGCATGCTGCACGCCGATGTCCCACGCATCATTGAGCGCTGCCTGTGCCGTGTTCTTAAGCTTGCTCACCTCTGCTGGCGTGAATACTATCTTGCGAATTCCATCTGGGTCACCTTCTGCAGTGCCAAGTTTTTGTTCTTCTATCACGGATACTAGGCGGGCCACTGCGTCAGCATTAATAGAAGCCAGCTTGTGTGCGTAGTCAGAAGACAGATTGTCGGCCTTGTTGCCTATCACTGCGAAATCCACGCGCTTCATGGCGCTGCTGAACGCACTGACAGAAATCCCCATTTTGCCTACGATGGTTTCGTCCTGCATGACTGCTGCAGGGTTTTGTGGCGCGGCTGGTTTTCCGGCTGCGGGCGCGGCTGGCTCGCCTGTCTGTTGCGGCTTCGCTGGTGCAGTCGGACCAGTCGCCCTTGCATTCTCAACCATCTTGGCAGCTTGCTCTTCCTTGATTGGGAAGACCGCAGTTATCAGAGCCTTTGCGGCATCCGGGGTCATGATGCCTGTACCGACCTTGGATACGATGTCCACGATGGCCAGCACCTGCGAACCATTGAGAACTAGGTCAGGCGCATCACCCTCAATAGCTGGCTTCTGTGGAACTTCAAGTGTCTGGCGAATGAATTTCTCGTCGGTCTCCGTGGCCTGTACCGCGCCAGATGTGACCAGCTGCGTCCATATCTTCACGATCTCCAGTTTGCGCGTATCACTGACCGGCTTGAATTTGAATATGGGGTATACTCCGTCGCCGAAATTGTAGTCACCAAGTTCCTTGAATAGTTGTGTGTTGATAACGGCTTCGAGCCGTGCAGCATCGGCGTCCAGCGTCCACAGGAACGCTTCAAGCTGTGTTTCCGACTGAGAATAGCTGCCTATACGGCCTTGTTCGCTCACGCCCATGAGATTGGGTACGAGCAGTGACTTTGCGATAGCCTTGTCGTGCTGCACCACGGCGCGTTCAAATATGTCTGTAGTCGCCGGATGCTCAAAATTAAGTTCGATGTTGCTTGGCAGTATCAGAGAAGAGGTTGCTTGCAAATTCTGCATCACGTTCTGTAGCGTGGTGTATTCTGCGGAACCTGCAACGATGGTCTTCCCGTTCACTGGAGCAGCCCACACGAATCCCGCAGCGAAGCGCTCCATATGAATGTTCTGGAACTTGATGACCATGTCTTTGCTGAACCATGCGCGGTATGCCTCGCGCAATTCACTAGCGCCGTAGTGCTCATCGTAGTCTGGGTTCTGCACATAGTGTATGAAAGTTTCCAGGTTAATCTCCTGCTCTTTCATTTCATACTTCTGGGTCACTTTTTCAACGTTGCCAAATTCGTCAACATGAAAGAAGAACGTATCTGCTGGGCGCAACTTGAGCTTCTTCACGCCGACCCATGTTTTACCGCCGACAATAATCTGCTTGTACAATTTCTCAGTGAGTGAGAACCCGTTGTACATTCCGGACATGATGCCGTTAAGGGCGTCGCTGAATGGTGCTTCCATCTTAAGTACAATCTGCTTGAACAGTTCCTTGCGCCTTGTTTTTTCATCTTCACTGAGTTCTTCTGTCTCCAGAGTAAACTCCCAGTCCCTGCTAGTGATTGCGTCGCGCTTGAATCGTACAACTGCCTTGACCTGTTCGTCGCGCATCATCTTGCGGTATATCGCATACCCCTTGGCCCCTATCAGATCATCAGGGTTGTATTTAGGGAAGTCTGCGTTGGTATACATGGATGATTCAGACCATGCCACCTCAACCTGATGTGGCACTTCGCTCGGCGCTTTCTTGAACAGACTCATTAATCCCATATTACCAGCCTCCCTGTGCGCTGCTCATAGAGCCTATCGCGACGATATCTAATTGTGTGGCTACGCTGGGCATCTGCGTGGCGAACAGCATGGCAATGCCGTCTGCTCTGTCTGGAGATGCTATTCCGCGCTTCTTCATAGACTCCTTGGTTTCCAACTCCTCTATCCGCTCATCGCCCGGCTTGGTGCGCACACTACACATCTGAGCAGTGAATTCATCCCAGTCACCTTCTACGCCTTCTTCGGCAAGAAAATCTTCTGCGTATGAAATAAGACCATCGCGGTGCGCGTCGCGGCACACCATATATGACTGAGTCCTACGATTGCGCCACTGCTTCGTATCGTCACTAGCCTCGCCGCCTTTATATGTGATCACAGGGAACTTTCTCTCAAGCAAATACCCGGAAGTTCCAGCACCCACGCCCAGCGAGTCAACCACGACGTCGTCGCCATTTGTTGCACTGCCACCATATCGCATGAACATCGTGATTACGGCCTGTGCTGCGAGTATGGGCGCTTCGCTGGAAGGGAACGAATACTGGCGTTGGTTGATTACTTCCACTTCGCGCTCGTCGTAAATCCATGCCGCTGTTACGACCGTGAAGTTCTCGCCGCCGTCAGCCACGTCACAGCTGACGCGCAATTTGCGCAGTCTGCCAGTACCAACATTTTCGCGACCATACGCGTCCAGCAACCACTGATATGGAATAAGCTGCGCTTCGTCAGCGTCCGCGAACTCTCCGTAGCAGCGAACCTTTACAACCGGGCTATTACGACCGTACTTATCTTCCATCTTGCCGACCCAGTCCCTGGATACTCGCGTAGTCTTGCTGATGTCAACATGAACTTGATGGTAGTGCTTCGCCACCTTGGGAATGTTGTGGCTGGCGTGGAATGAGCCTGTATTCTTTGTCGGGTTGCCGATCAATAGCACGATAACAATTGTTCCGGTGGAAGCCATGCCCTCTATCACTGGGAACATGCTTTCATTCACACCGCTAGCTTCGTCTACTACGATAAGCATATAGTCGTCATGATACCCCGCTAGGTTCTCAGGCTGGCTGGCTGTCTCTGCCAGAGCGCACCAGTCCTCGTCACCGTGCCACACAATCTTCGTGCTGTCTATCTTCAGCGCGCTGCTATACAGCTTACCCGCATGTGTGGCAATCTTTCTGAAGGCGGGCCACAGACGGGTCGATATCTGTTTCTCTTTCGGCGCTGTGCAAATTATGCGCCCGCGAAACGCGCAGTTGAACCAGTGCATGATCATGGCTACCCCAAACGTCTTGCCAGGACCATGCATGGCGCGCACGGTAATCATGCTCTTGCCTTCGTGATTGATTACAGTGGGCAGCCCGCTCTTGTGGCGGTATACATCGGCGACCGCTTCATGCAGTTCTTTCTGCCACACATCCAGATAGTATTTGTCGCCAACCAGCTTGAGAATGTTCTCGTCGAACCACACAGGGTCGGTGCGCGTGCGCTCCAGCACCTCGAGCATCTCGATGGCCTGCGAGAAATTTGTAGCGTCGTCACTGCTCATTTTGATAATGTCCCCGCCTTGGCTAGAAGTTCTTTCAACGAAACTAGTTCTTTCTGAGACATGCCGCGCAGCATGCCGACATCAAAGAAGTTGACCGGCGTGCCGTCAGGGTTCGCAAGCTCCACGCCCTGCGTGGCTTTACCGTCCAGTCTGTTGGCAAGTTCCTTGATCGCCCACTCGTGACCCTTCGCGGCTTGATTCAGAAGTTGCTCAGCGGCCTTGCGAAGTCTGCGCTTCTTTTCTGGCAATTCCATCTCGTCGGTGGCGATGAGAACGCGCAACTGCGCTAGAAATATTTTACCCTTCGCGGCGTTGGTGTTGCCCGGCTTTGCCCCGCCCTTATTGCGTTCTATCATGTCTCGACTCACAATTGATTGTTGTATATGGCCGCAATTATCCGCTTAATGGAGCATACAAAACAAGCACTCTAATTCTCATGGTTATCATATTCTTCAGATGATGCGCACCGCGCAACCCGCGCCAGCTGGTGCAATCTGGGCAAAACTTCCGGCGATAATGCTCACTTGTCGCAATAGGCTAACCAGATGTTAACCACAGTAAGTTGTTGTTTATTTGCTTATTATTCTATATTGGTTAACATGGTTAATATTATTGAAGTTGAAAGTGGCATAGGAGTGTTGAATTTAGGGGTGGGTGGTGGCTAAATTTACACTCTCTTTTTTAAAAGGTTTCAAAACACGATGTGAACCGCAAATAGTAACCAGCGGTGCAATGTGTTGTTTAACCTTTGTAAACAGTGTGTTACAGCGCTCAACCCTGTTGGGTGCGGTTTGCATTACTAGTCGCTTGCCGGGCTGCGCAGCGCGGCGCATAATGCAACCCGCTGCAACGTTATTTTTTCGCGCATGGCCTTTCTTCCAGCGCGGTGGCTCCCGCTCATAAAGCGTGCGCGCAATAGTAATGGTGCAGCCCAGAATTGTAGGAGCCACGGTAAGAACACAAAGCGAAGAAAGGATACAACTATGTCAACACAGGAAGAATCCATCAAGCAGTTCAGAATATCGCGCATGCTTGAATTCAAGAGAGTGCTGCGCGATATAAAGCACGCCACAGCGTCCGAGATATGTTCCATAACAGATGCATTTAACGCCAGAACAAGAGCGATGGAGCGCGCCTTGAAGAAGACGCTGCGTGCAGAACGCGCTGAAAAGTTCGCGCATGCTCGCTCCGCATATGTGTCCGAGCAGTTGATTCTTGTGCGCGAAGAAATTGATGCAATATGGCGCAAATACCACCAGAACATCAGTGACTGGGAAGCTAAGAACAAATGACCAACATTCGCGAATTGATGCTGGCCGACATAGCCCGCAGCGGTCTTGATGACAAAGATGCAAAGCTGCTGCACATGAGCACAGCGCCGCACAAACTGAAGCCAGCGATAGCTGGATATACCATACCCTATTTTGACACGCAGGGGCGCAAAACTAAATTCTACCGTGTGCGCTATGTAGAATCTACGAACACAGGATTCGCAGCATTGGCTGGAAAAAAGACCTTGCGATATGCCCAACCGCCCGGCACAGTCAACGAAGTCTATTTACCGCCGTATATAGATTGGAAGGAATATCTAGCAGGTAAACTTCCGATCATCTTTACAGAAGGTGAGAAAAAGAGCGCCGCAGCAACTAAGAATGATTTACCGACCATTGGGCTGGGCGGCGTCTGGTGTTTCATGAGTACACGAGCGCAAGCGCCACTTCTGCCGATATTCGATGAAATAAATTTAAAAGACAGGATGGTCTACATCTGCTACGACAGCGATGCTGCGACCAATCCTGATATCGTGGTGGCGGAGTACACATTTGCCAAGCGATTGACGGAACGTGGTGCGGTCGTCATGATAGCGCGGATACCATCTGTCAAAGGTGCTAAGGTTGGTATAGATGACTATCTGCTGAAGTACGATGCAGCCAAGTTCCGCCGCAATATTCTGAACAGGTCAATTGAATTCGACACAAGCCACGAGCTGCACCATCTGAATTCTGAAATCGTGTATCTGCGCAAGCTTGGCATCATATATGATCACGTTCATGAGATGCGCGTTTCTGCAGCATCCTTCGTACAACACACACACAGCAACCGGTTTATAGATGTCGTTACGTATACCAAAGAAGGTGACGCCAAGATGGTGCGAAAGAGTGCCGCAAAAATGTGGCTGGAATGGGAGCATCGCGCTGAGTTGCAGGGCATGACCTACGCGCCGGGGCAGCCAAGCATCACAGACAGTGGAGAGCTGAACATGTGGAGCGGCTGGGGCGTGCAGGCTGCTACGAAAGGCGATGTATCCCCGTGGAAGGAATTACTGGACGTTCTTTTTGGTGATCAACACAAGTCGCGCTTGTGGTTTGAAAGGTGGTGCGCCTACCCGATACAGAACCCAGGATGTAAGATGGCTAGCGCGGTTCTTATGTGGGGCGCGTCACAAGGCACAGGAAAAACGTTATGCGGACACACGCTGATGAATCTCTATGGTGATAACGCCACCGAAGTGAAGGATAGTGATCTAGAAGATGCGAGTTTTACGTGGGCAGAGAACAAGCAATTCGTTCTCGCAGACGACATAACCGGGCAGAATAATCGGAAGCTTGCCAACAAATTCAAGACAATGATAACGCAGAAAACTCTGCACATCAATCAGAAATACATCCCGCGGTATTCAGTTCCAGATTTAATCAACTACTACTTTACGTCTAATGATCCAGATGCATTCTACATGGATGATAAGGACAGGCGTAACTTCGTGCATGAAGTGCTGGTAGATCGTCTACCTGACGATTTGCGTCGTAGGTATGTTGCATGGATGAATAGCCGCGAAGGCATGGAAGCCCTATTCTACTATATGCTGAATATGGATCTGGGAGACTTTGATCCGCAGGCCGCGGCGCTGCATACAGAAGCAAAAGGCGACATGACGCACATAAGCAAGAGCGAACTTGGTACTTGGGTCGCGCAATTGCGAGATCATCCTGATTCTGTAATCGCCGGGCGCATGCGTGGAGATCTATTTACAGCAGAAGAGCTGCACATGCTGTTCGACCCGACAGGTACGAAGCGCGCGAGTCCGAACGCATTGGCGCGAGAACTTAAGCGCAGCGGCTTCAGCAGAATTGCCAGAAGTGGCGGCGCAGGCGTGCGTGTGAATGGCAGGCAGCTTAGACTATACGTAGTGCGCAACGCGGATTTCTGGTTTAAGGCTTCTTTGGAGAAGCTTGCTGAGCACTATAGCGCCACCAGAAGCGCGGCAATCGCGAAACAGAAATTCTAACAACCTGAAAGGAGCCAGAATTGAAATCGGTTATGGGAAGAGATAGATCATACGACAGCATCATGAGACAGATTGTTGAATCGCCGAACTACTTCGTGATGTTCAGGGTGCACAAGGCCAGCACAGAACGTGAGATTGCACAGTCCAGGCGTGAACTGATGATGTATGTTCATCCTGATTTGAATGCGCGTAAAGAAGCGCATCAGCTTGCGGCAATGGTGAACGCTGCCTATGAAACGCTTACTACGGAGCCTGAAAAATACGCGCGAGCGCTAGGCCGGTCTGACTGCGCAGCTTGCAAGGGCAGAGGGTTCGCCACAAAGCAGCGCGGATTTAAGAACGTTACGACAGCGCCGTGCACAGTATGCGGCGGAACTGGCCGCAGCAAGTAGTCACTTGCGACAACCAGCTACTTATTGCACAATAAGCGCGCGTAGTAAATCAACCAACCGGAGGACGCCATGTGACCGCACAGCAGTGAATCTAAATCGCGACATCTAAATTCTAATTATCTAAGACTCTAACGGAGCCACGAAATGCCAAAACAATTTAAACCGCCTAAATCGCTGGCGATATGTGCAGACATGCTCTACACAACGCGCAACGAACGTCTCGCCAAAGAAGCCGAAGTCGAATTACTAAAGACCAAGGAATCAGCCTTGCGCGAACACATCATCAACAACCTACCCAAGTCAAGCGCTTCTGGAATTACCGGCAAAATCGCATACGCGGAAATAAAAGAAAAGATTGTCGTGAAGGTTGACAACTGGGAATCTCTTATAACCTACTGCATAAAGAACCGCAAGAAGGGCGCTTTCGCGATGATACAACACCGCATCAGCCCGAGCGCGGTTGAAGACCTGTGGGCAGCTGGTAAGAAAGTCCCCGGCTGTTCGCCATTTAAAACTAAAATCGTCAGTTCCGGTAAGCGCTCATGAACATGACAGACTGCCGATTGTGCGATGGTGTGCGCACAGTCGCAGTAACCTTGCACCATAGCGGTGAGTATTTGCCGCATTGCAGCAACTGCAGGACATTCTTCCCAACAACCAAGGAGACGTATCATGGCAACAAGAAAAGCAAAGACAGGCACAGCAATCGTTCCGTGGAAGCAGGCAATGGCCGAAGCCGCGAAAGCACAAGTAACGGTGGAAAAGACTACCGCTAGTTTCCAGTCCATCGGAACCCGCAACGGCATTCTCAGCGTTGACGACACCCCGATAAAGGGCAACGAGATTCGTGTCGTTGTCGTCATGTCTGCACATGAAAACCAGCTCTACCCTGGAAGGTACAATCCTGATATAAAGCAGATCCCGTCATGCTTCGCATTTAGCGAACCAGAAGGTCCGGAAGATGACATGCGCCCGCATGAAGATTCTTCAGACCCGCAGAATGCAGATTGCGCCAGCTGCCCAATGAACGAGATGGGAACTGCTGACACAGGAAGGGGCAAGGCGTGCAAGAATATCCGGCGGCTGGCTGTGATCACCGAGGACGCACTGGAAGATCCCGCAGCGCTTGAAGAGGCGGAGGTTCGCTTGCTGAAGGTTCCTGTAACCTCAGTCAAGAACTGGTCCAAGTATGTGCATCGGTTGTCCGAAGAGATGCAGACTCCTGCGTGGGGTGTTGTGACTACGATCAGCATCGCACCAGACGCGAAGACTCAATTCAAGATTTTGTTTTCCTTCGAAAACGAGATTGAGTTCGATCAGGAATTGTTCGACGCAATGGAGCGCAAGCGTGCAGAGGTGGCAAAAGAAATCACGTTACCCTACACGGAGCCGCCAGTCGAAGAAGCGCCGGTGCGCGGTCGCAAAGGAGCTGCGGCTAAAGCTGCTCAGAAACCTGCTCCTCAGAAACCTGCTCCTCAGAAGCGTGGTGCCGCTGCAAAACCTGCGCCGCGTCGTGCGTCTAAGTATTAGGAGGTCGTGATGGAAATCTCTGAAGAGTTCAAAGAAAGCATGTGCAAGAAATACGGCAAGAATCTGGCGGTCATTTCCCTGGAGGTGCTGACGCAGATTATCATGTTGAAGAAGATGGAGCGATTTATGTGCGACGAGGAACTCGCGTACATTGGCTCCTGTCTTGCCGATTCATTGGCAGCGCACATGGTGCAAGCCGACATCGGACCGGAGAGTCAGCCAGCGTGTCTCGCGTGCATCAAGGAAATCCGGCACTATCTCATGAACCTGAAGAAGGATACGGACAGAGCGAAGGAAATGGCTGATGCCGTGGTAGCTCATCAGATGTCTGGTGGTTAAGTAGTACCGCGCACAGGCGGGTTCCCCTGTGTAATTTAGAAAGGAGAAGTATCGTGGCGAAAGTAATTACAAAAGAAGACGTACAGACTGCGGTGGACAAGGCTGTGGAAAAAGCGACGAAGGTAGAGCGCAAGCGCTGCATCGCCGCTGTGAAAAGCTGTGAACATGGCAAGGACGTTTCTTCCAAGGACTTCAAGGGCGCAGCAGTGGCAGCAATCAATGATGTAGAAGCTGAGTAACAGACGGAGCATCTTCTAACGAGGATGCTTTGTGTGTCGCATTTTGCACTCGGTGCGCGAGGGCTACGAGAGAAGGCGCAGAGTGCGACACCCAAAGACAAAGGAGCCATATAGTGAAGATACCAGCCGTTGCAACCATAGACTTCGAAACACAACCCATCTACACGCGTCCAGACTACCCGCCCAAGCCGGTGGGGTTTAGCATTCTGCACGCTGGGGAGCGCAAATCAAAATATTACGCATGGGGCCACCCTGTGGGCAACAACTGCTCGTTCAAGGATGCGCGGCGCGTGCTGGCGGAGGTGTGGCGGTCTGGCGAGCTGCTGTTCCACCACAGCAAGTTTGACGTTGACGTGGCAGAGACGCACATGGGGATAAAGCCGGTAGACCCGCTGCTGATGCACGACACCATGTTTCTATTATTCCTCACAGACCCGCATGCGGAATCGTTATCACTCAAGCCCAGCGCGGAGCGCATACTGGGCATGAAGCCAGAGGAGCAGCGTAAGCTGGGAGAGTGGTTGGTGACGAACCAAGTGCGCCTTAAGGAAGAAGGGTTGTTGCCGCTGAGCGAGAAGATAACGATGTCCAACTTTGGCAAGTGGATTTGCCTCGGGCCTGGAGACGTGGTTGGTCAGTACGCAGACGGCGACGTGGTGCGTACGTACAAACTGTTCCGCAGGCTGTGGAAAGAGGTTGCAGAGCGCGACATGCTGGCAGCGTACCAGCGGGAACAAAAGTTGATGCCGATAATGCTGGACAACGAGCGCGTCGGTATGCTGTGCGACCACGCACGTCTGCGCAAGGAAGAGAAGTTGTACACAGCATCGCTGGAGACTGCGGACAACTGGCTGCGCAAGAAGTTGAAGTCGCCGGACTTGAATGTAGACAGTGATGCTGAGTTGGCGAAGGCGTTGGACTTGTCTGGTATGGTGACAGAGTGGACTAAGACAAAGACCGGCAAGAACAGCACCAGCAAGAAGAACATGCGCCCCGAGCACTTTAAAGACCAGCGCGTGATCCAGACACTTATGTACCGCAACAAGCTGAGCACCTGCCTCGGCACATTCATGCGCCCGTGGCTGGCAACTGCGGAGCGCACTGGTGGGCGCATTCACACATCGTGGAACCAAGTGCGCCAGACGCACGGTCGGGAAAAGATTGCCGGTGCGCGCACAGGGCGTCTTTCTTCGTCGCCCAACTTTATGAACATCCCGACAGACCTTGAGGATAAGAACGACGGGTACGTACACCCGAGTCATATCATCGTGCCGGAGCTGCCTTTGCTGCGGAAGATTATTCTACCTGATGCGAAGAACCACTACTTCGGGCGGCGCGATTATAATCAGCAGGAGTTGCGCATCCTTGCGCACTTTGAGGACGGTGCGCTGCTGGAGGCTTACCAGAACAACCCAGAACTGGACACACACGCGTTCGTGAAGGGTGTTATTGAAGAACTGCTCATGCGGGAGATTGCGCGTAGCCCAGTTAAGACACTCAACTTCGGGTACATCTACGGTCAGGGCGTGCCAAGCATGGCGGAGAAGCTGGGGTTGCCGGTGCTGGAGATTAAGCAACTGCGCAACGCACAGTTGAAAGCGCTGCCTGGACTTAAGGACTTGAGCAACTCGTTGACGGCGCGTGCGCGTGAAGACTTGCCGATTCGCACGTGGGGTGGGCGCGAATACTTCTGCGAACCGCCTGCGTACTCTGAGAAGTTTGGTCGCATGGTTACGTTCGAATACAAACTGCTCAATTACTTGATTCAGGGTAGCGCGGCGGACGTGACCAAGGAAGCGATCATACGCTACCACGCGATGCCGAATCGTGAGGGGCGCATGTTGGTAACGGTGCACGATGAGATAGACATCAGCGCTGAGAAGGGTGTGTTCAAGGAAGAGATGTTGCGTCTGCGCGAAGCAATGCAGTCAATCGAGATGGATGTATTGATGTTGAGCGATGGTGAGTACGGCCCCAACTGGGGAACACTTAAAGACTTAAAGGAGAAGAGATGAACACTAACGTATGGAAGACAAGGGACGGGCGTGTGATCCCAGTGGTGGACATGACAGATGACCACCTGCGAAACACGCTGCGCATGATTCAGCGCGCAGGTTACGTACACTCTAAGCAATTCGTGAGTCTGCTCATGTACGCGTGTTCTGAGTTCACACCGGACGGAGCGGCGGATGCTGCGAAGCAGGAGTGGGAGGTGGCGAGGTGCAGTAAACACACCGACGCTATACTTGACGAAGCTGAGCGAAGGGGAATAGAATGAGCAAGCAGATAACATCGTGGTCTTACAGCCGATACGCGGATTACAGGCAGTGCCCAGCGAAGGCCATGTACAAGCACGTGATGAAGCTGCCAGAGCCTCCGAATCCGGCGATGGCACGCGGCACAGCGATACACAAGAAAGCCGAAGACTACGCCAAGGGTGAGCTGAAGAAGCTGCCTGAGGAGCTGGGACTGTTTAAGACTGAGTTTGCTGCACTGCGCAAAGAGAAGAAGCTGTACGTGGAAGAGCAGTGGGCATTCCGCAGTGACTGGACGACAACGCAGTGGAACAACTGGAGCGAGTGTTGGGTACGCATTAAGATGGACGCCGCATACATCAACCAGAAGTACAACGCACTTGTGATCATTGACCACAAGACCGGCAAGATACGCGACGAGGATAAGGTCAACTACATCGAGGCGCTGGAACTGTATTCGCTGGCCGGTCTTAAGATGTTCCCAGATGTGGAGCTCGTGTCTCCGCGCTTGTGGTACATAGATCAAGGCGTTGTGTATCCAGAAGAAGACGTTGAATACAATCGCGACGACGAAGCGCGGTTGGAAAAGTTGTGGAACCAGCGCGTGACGCCAATGCTGCGCGATGTACGCTTTAAACCGACACCGAATGCGAAGTGCTGTTGGTGTGCGTACAGCGCGGCGAAGGGCGGACCATGCAAGTTCTAAGAATCTGCCAGTGCTTTGCAACTACCGACACTGAATAGAGAAGAGCAAACCGATGCCCTTGGGTAGTCTCAATCGGGTAAGACAGAGGATTGTATGAAGACAATAATAAGATGGAAAATTGGCGGCGGCGGGTTCATAGGGGAAGTAAGTTTGTTTGAGTTGGGTGAGTACGATGATTATGTAGCGCGCAAGGCCGGCAGCGCGTGCGTGATGCTGAGCAACCTGCACGTTCACCCGCTGCGCAGGGGGCGTGGCTGGGGGCGCATACTGGTAGAGACAGCACTGGCGCACGCACAGAAGAAAGGCTGGTGCGTGTTCATCCGCGTGGTGCCGTACAACGACAGCACGCTGGACGCTGCCGGTCTGACAGAGTTCTACAAGTCATTGGGGTTTAAGTCTATGCGACACGACAAGCGGGAGATGCTGTGGAAGCCTACGAAAGCGAAGTAGAGTCGTGGGTCTGCGGAGAGGCTCTTATAAGGTACGGCATATTCAGCATCAAGATAAAGAGTGCGCAGGAGAACGGCTACCCTGACAGACAGTTTTTAATTCGCGGCGGTGTTCCGCTGTTCATTGAGTTTAAACGTCCCGGTGAAGAACCGGAACCATACCAGAAACTGATACACGAGAGGTTGAGATATGCGGGATACGAAGTACAAGTTCACAGCAACCGCGAAGAAGCGCTCCAAGCAATCAAAGCAGCGATGGAAGCCGGAAAAGATGCAGCTGATCGGCGTAGAATGGCTGGTCCAACGAAGCGCGGCGGCGCTGCTGTTAGACCCAGGAAGCGGAAAGACTAGCATCTCGTATGCTGGTATGGTGGTGCTGAAGGAAGATGGCACGTTCCTAGGTGCGCTCGTGGTTGCGCCGCTGCGTCCGGCGTACATGGTTTGGCCTGCGGAGCAAGCGAAGTGGTCAGACTTTGAAGACTTGTCTGTGGCGGTACTGCATGGCAAGAACAAGGAAGCGCTTGCTGCGCAAAGACACGACGTCTACGTGATCAACTACGAGGGTTTAGACTGGCTGATAAACAGCGGCACGCTCGCGATGCTGCTCAAGAAGAAGTGGATCGACACGCTGGTACTGGACGAGCTGAGCAAGATGAGCAACGCCAGCAAGAAGGCAAAGCGGCGCAAGCTGTTGGTACCGTGGCTCCCTAAGTTTGCGCGGCGCTGGGGGTTAACTGGCAGTCCAGCATCCAACGGTCTTATTAAATTGTTCGGTCAGATTAACGTGTTGGATCTCGGTGCGGCATTCGGACCATACATAACGTACTTCAGAAACAAATTCTTTACTCCCGTGGGAATGTATAGCTGGGCGCTGAAAGAAGGCGCTGAAAAGTTGATCTACAAGACCATAGCTAACGTTGCCCTGCGATTTGAATTGCCGAAGAGCGCTGGGGTGCCGTCGCTGGTTGAAAACAACATAATAGTAGACCTGCCCCCAGCGGCGCGACGTGCGTATGACGAGATTGAGCAGCAGATGCTGACCATCCTGGATGACAGCACCGTGACGGCCGGAACAGCCGGTGCGGTGTACGGCAAGTGCTGCCAGATTGCAGCCGGTGCTGTGTTCCTTTCTCCGATCGATCCAATAACTGGGGAGACAAAAGCTGGCAAGCGAGAATGGAAAAACATACACGATGAAAAGCTGGATGCGCTGGAAGAGCTGATCGAAGAATTGCAGGGCCAGCAGTTGCTGACTGCATACTGGTATGAGCACGATCTGCAGAAAATACAAGCGCGGTTTGGTAAGGCTATCGCGTACATAGGTTCAGGCGTGAGTATGAAGCGTGCGCTGGAGTACGAAGCCGCGTGGAATGCTGGCGAATTGCAATACCTGTTCGGCCATCCCATGAGCATGGGGCACGGACTAAACCTACAGGGCAGCGGCGCGCATCACATAGCGTGGTATACCACCCCACCAGATTACGAGCTGTACGACCAGTTTAACCGCCGCTTGCGCAGGCGTGGCAATGCCGCCAAGGTGGTCACGGCGCATCGCATAGTGGCGCGGCAAACGGTGGACACCTGGAACACACTGCCCAGTCTAAAGCGCAAGGGCGGCACACAGCAAAGGCTTTTTGACGCCCTGCGCGTTAACAGCAAATCCCGGCGGGGCGGGGCTTAGGACGAAAGTTCTAAAAAAGATGAAAATAATGCTTGCCTTTTGCGACAACTAAGAAGATAATGGCTCCACGGTTGATAGGAAGTAGTCGCAGGTCAGTTAAAAGTCAAGCCCCTGATAGCTACCAACCAAACAACAAACGGTTCTGCAGTCCGGTACTCCCGTCGTGACGATGGCACACAGTAAAGATTCTCTGCAGAAGGGTGAAACCGCCTCGTCGCACTATATAGTGACATTGCGCAGCTAGACGTCAAGCTGGTGGCAGTGAATTCCAACAGTATCTTCGGCACCAACGGCGTGCGCATGCCGCTGAGGGTACTGTGGGAACCAATCCGGTTCGACCTATTATATGGAGCCAACCATGTCAAGAATAATTCACGCAGACGACAAGCATACGAAGTCTTACAAAACATACGCACGCGCCACTCAAGAAGCAGAAGCTGTGATAGAACAGCTTGGATTGAAGTCAACGCTGGTGTTCATAATGGCTGTAGAATCAGACGCGCGCAGTGAAGTGCGGTTCGCACCACTTTTCAATGTAGGGCAGCATGAGCAGCACTACCTCGCAGCACTGTCGCACAAAGGGCATATGGTTACATGCTAACGCAACACCACCGCTTCGGCACCAACGGCGTGCGCATGCCGCTGAGGGTACTGTGGGAACCAATACCGCGCCTCGGGTAATCAGGGGCACAGGAGATACAAAATGAAAACCAAAATCACAGTTGATTCCAACCATTACGTGACAGTTGAGCGTGACGACCTGTTTAGTGGCGAACGCACCACCACCACATATTTTGCCCCTCACCTCTCCAATGGGCAGGCCGGTTACGTTAGAATCGCTGACCGCGCCGGGCGCTTCCCACAGGTCTGTGAACGGTTGAGCAGCACTGGCAGCACGCTGATGGCTACGCCTGAAAATCTGCCAGCAGTGATACGCCGAGAACTGCGTCGCAGGTATGCTGCCGACCGCCGCATACTGGACGGACAGTGAGCAACCATCCGAACCGTAATTGGCGGCAACGTATGCAGGTTGCCGCCAACCAATGGCTCTCAGGTGTAGCGAGCGTGCTTTATACGATGCCGCTGGGCAATGATGAGCCAGCACGGACAAATGGGCTGCGCAATCGTATCCGCGAGGCATATCTCGCTGGTTATCAAGATGGGAGAAAACATCATGACTAACAAAATCACAATCAGCACTTTGGAGCTTTTCCAACTTTTCCCGGACGCGGAATCTGCGCGGCTGTACCTTGAGGCTCGCTTGTGGCCTAACGGTTGCCGCTGCCCTGTCTGCGGCCTCAGCGACCGCATTACGGCGTGCGCATGCCGCTGAGGGTACTGTGGGAACCAATCCGGTTCGACCTATTATATGGAGCCAACCATGGAATATCAAACCTTCAAACTTGCAACGACAGCCGAGCAGCGCCGCGCTCTGTGCGACGCTTACGGACTGTTCTTTAATTCTGATTCACTTCTTGCAACACTGGAAATCCCGGAGCTTATGTCTGCGTTCAGGATAGATCCAACTAACGGCGTACAGATAACATACGCGCAGGCGTGGCTGTTCGTAGACACTGACGTGGACAAAAAGTATTTCACACTTAATGTGTTGCTACTGAATGAAAGCCCAGAATGCGTCGTCAATCAGTGGGAACGTGCGCATTCTAGCTTCGACGAAGCTGTGGGTCTAATGTTTGACTTAGCCAACGCGGACAACGCTGTAGCTTTCTGGGACGTGGTTGCTACAACCATGACCAAAATCTGCTAACACAACACCACCGCTTCGGCGGTGATACTACAAGGAGAACGACATGACGACACACAACGACAACACAAAATTTCAAAACGCTTCTGCGCATCTGGTGGACTGCGCTGATGACATCTTATCCGAGAATCTTTCGGTTGCGGAGTACGCTGCACGCATAGATCTGGTGAACGACGCTTGCGTCATGCTGCAGGAACTAGGTATACACGTTGACCTGCACGAGCGCACTGTGGAGCAGTGTATTGTAGAAGCGCAGATGCGGGGTGGCGTATGAAAGCGAATACAGATAACCAACACAGTCGATTTACTGTGGTGCTGCCGAATCACCCACCGGTGGTAGTTACAACTGATTACGCAGTGACAGACAGTGGCAAGCTACCAACGGCCTACATTCGCGAATTGAAACAACATGTGCTTCGCTGTGAGAATGAACCGATAAAGAAGCGCTTCAAGTACGAGTACTATCCATCATGAGCGCCATCTGTGTATTCTACGACGAACACCGGCATTCATGCCTTCGCATCCACGAGACTGCCAGGAAGACATTCTTTATTGCAATGTTATGCGAAGGCATTTCAGTAAAGTCATCGGGCAGCGAGACTTTCCGCGAACGATGGCAGGCAGCCCCTGAAAAGAATGTTGTGGCGGCTGCCAGACTGTATCTGTATTCCAATGCCGCCAGATTCTTCATCTCCGACGAGGCACGTCACCACCTCGAGGAGATCATCGAAAACGGGACTACAACATTTAAGGAGATTGAGATGTCACAGCAGGAAAAGAAAAGTAATGTAGTTCAGACAACACCCGCAGCAACACAGCCAGTCGCAGCAGCCCGGCCTATCGCACCGCCAAACAGCGCAGCGAACGCCGCAGCAAAACCAGCAGCCCGGCCTATCGCACCGCCAAACAGCGCAGCGAACGCCGCAGCAAAACCAGCAGCACAGAAACCGCTCGACTTTGGCGGCGGCGTGGCGACGGTAATTGATCCAGCCGCAGGTACAGTGAAGTCTGTGGCTGTGGATGCAAAGCCAGCAGCAAAGCCAGCAGCAAAGCCAGCAGCAAAGCCAGCAGCAAAGCCAGCAGCAAAGCCAGCAGCAAAGCCAGCACATAAACAATCTAAGACAACTAAGGAGCCTGAAATGAAAACCACCACTAAACCAAAAGCAGCACCAGCAAAGCCAGCAGCAAAGCCAGCAGCAAAGCCAGCAGCAAAGCCAGCAGCAAAGCCAGCAGCAAAGCCAGCAGCAAAGCCAGCAGCAAAACCGACCGCCGCTGACAGGAAGGCCGCGAAGAAGGCATTCTTCGGCGGTGCTGCACCAAAAGGTGCGAAACAACCTTCGAAGCCTGCTGTAAAGCCAACCGCAAAACCGACTGCGAAGAATGGCGCGGCCCAGAAGAGCAATTCCATTGACGGAAAATTGGCTGAGTTGCGCAAGCTGCTCAAGGGTGGCGTGACTAACGTGCAAGAATTGGCCGACAACTTGCTCATCTGCAAGAAGAGCGTGCGTAAGCTGATGTCGCAGGTGTAGTCGTGAGGGCGCAGTCGTTCGTCGGCACTCGCGCCAGTCTGCCGAAACCTACACAGGCAGACTGTTACGCATTTCCACACCACCAAGTCTATCTAGATGGTGGTGTTTTTCTACAAACCCGCAGCGGCCCTAACTGGGAAGGTGGTGTCATAACGCTAGCCACTTGCAAGCATCATCTTCGAACCACGCGCACACCGGAAGAATGGATAGGTGTGTGGTTCGCTGGATTCACCCCGAAAATCAACGGAGAAAACTATCTGTTGTATTTGGCAGAAGTTACGCAGGCGTTCGATTCAAACTATGCGCTCGGCCAACTACTGAAAGACAAGTATCCGAGGGCGTATGCTGTGAAGAACGCTGCTAACAATCCGCTGGGGGACGTATATCCGCCATCTGGATCGCTGCGCGGAGAACAAGTGTACTATAGACAGAACTTCTCTGCTTCTGCTGAGCATGTGCGTCAAGAGTTGAAGCATGGAGAACCCAAGTGGTATTCCGACATAGAATACATTGGACGCTCCGGTCGCAGACCTGCTGCGCTGGTGCTGCGTGGTTCTGTATTCAAAAGACCGACGTACAGAGCGCGCAGACCTCTGCATCGCAGCGGGTGGCGTTGCTCCCTGTCAGAATTGATCAACGCACACATAGAGGAGGTCGTATGGTAGTCGTCAAAATCGGTGGTACAAACGGTAGCGGGAAGACTAGTGTCGCTAGAGCGTTGATAGAACAGTACGAACACAATCCCATCATGGGATCGAAGAAGATTGAAGCCTATAAAGTTTCAACCGAACTGCCGATGCCGGTGTATTTGTTGGGCAGCTATGTGAATGTGTGCGGCGGCATGGACGGCATATCTGACAAGCATGACAGACTTGCTTTGGTGCGTAAGTACGCAGTTCCAGGAAATATTGTCGTTTACGAAGGGTTAATCACTGGGAAAACATATGGGGCCATGGGTGCGATGAGTGAAGAGCCGCAGCAGCGCGGGTGCTGGTTGTACACCTTTATGGACACACCATACGAAGTTTGTGTTGGGCGCATACTGGACCGCCGAAGGGCGCGTGGAAACTACGCTCCCTTCGACCCAGAGCGAACCGTGCGCGCGACGTTTAACTCTTGTGTGAGTACAGCACGCAGGGCGGCGGCGGAAGGTCACGACGTGCTGATGCTAGACCACACGCAACCGCCGGAAAAGCAGTTATCTGTAATCATGCGGTCTGTGCGCAAAATTCTGAAAAGGAATCTAACATGAAGACAAGATACATAGCAACATTCATTCGTGCTCGCGAAGATATCCGCATCAGACGCGCAGACGGACAGCCCAAGCCGTGGACAGCAGATCCGATCTTGCAGAATTATCGGTTCTGTAACGTGCATCGTGAAAACGATACTGTGACCAAGTGGATATCAGAGAACTGGCGCGGCCCGCACAGCGAAGACCCTAACCTGTGGTTCGCGATGGTGGTGGCGCGGTTGGTTAACAAGCCGTCAACGCTGGCGGCGCTTGGGTACCCGGTGCCGTGGAATGCGAAGAAGTTTGTGCGCGTCATTCACAAGGTAATGAGCACAGGGTCAGCATTCAGTCCAGCGTACATCGTTTCAACCAATGGTTGCGCACAGGACAAGGCTGAGTATCTTGCGGAACACGTGCTGACTCCACTGTGGGTGTATCGCAAACAGCTTACTCCGATAGAGGGCGACACGCTGGCAACATTCCACGCTCGGCTGATGAAGTGCAACGGTCTTGGAAGTTTCATGGCGGCGCAGGTGGTGGCGGATATGAAGTACGTGCCGCCGTTGTTGTACGCCACAGACTGGGATTCGTGGGCGGCGTCGGGTCCAGGAAGCAAGCGTGGCCTGAACCGCGTGTGTGGCAGACCTGTGAACGCTCAGTGGAAGGAATCTGCGTGGCACAACACACTGACAGAACTGCGCGTGGACTTGCTGGTGGAGTGCGGCATCAAGCTGCATGCGCAGGACGTTCAGAACTGCTTGTGTGAGTTTGACAAGTATGAGCGCGTGCGACTGGGGAAAGGTAGACCCAAGCAGCGATATGATGGAGGTGCGTGATGACCATCAACAGAATAAAGATTGAAGACATTAAATTCAACAGCATCTACACATGCTGTGACTGTAAGAAGACAGCGGTGGGGTCGACGCAATACGCAGCGTTTGACGGACACGGTATCCAGAAGCTCGACGCGTTTCTTCTCAAGCTGCGTCCAACCGCGCACGCTATGCCGATCGGCTGGGCAAGCTACTACCGCGACGGTGGCGGCACGGTTTACAATTGCGGGTGCAGAGAACTATCAACACAACAAGGAGCCAGTGATGGAAATCAAAGTTAGAAACGTCAACCATGCTTTGGAGGAGATACTATGGAAGTTCAAAACCTCCGGAGTACTGGTCAATTCTCGTAATGGCGCGGTGCTGCGCATCCCAGAACCGGTACTAACCACATACACGCACCCGACAGAGCGCGTGCTGTTCTCACAATTACGCGACGCCAACCCGTTCTTCCACCTGTTCGAAGCGTTGTGGATGCTGGGCGGGTATAACGAAGTAGACTTCCCGGCACGGTTTGCAAAGCAGATAGCTGCCTATTCAGATGACGCGGTTACTCTCAACGGCGCGTATGGCTACCGCTGGCGGCACCACTTCGGGCATGACCAGATTAAAGCAGCGCTCAAAGAACTACGCGCACAGAATACGCGTCGCGCTGTGATTGCCATGTGGGATGGGATTGAAGATCTTCAGTCAGCCGCTCACGGTTCGCTGGATGTGCCATGTAATACGCATATCTATTTCGACAGACCGACCGGCGCACTGGACATGACCGTGTGCTGCCGCAGCAATGACGCTGTCTGGGGCGCTTACGGTGCAAATGCTGTGCACTTCTCTGTTCTTCAGCAATACATGGCAGAAGTGTTGGGTGTGCCGGTGGGGGTGTACAGGCAGTTCAGCAATAATATGCACATCTATGCTGATAGGCCAGATGTTGTCAGACTTCTGGATTCTGATGGTGTGAGGTATGTGGCCGACGACCGGTATACACAAGGGCATGAAGCATTGTCTCCAGACATCCAACACACACGACTGATACAACCACAAGAATCCGCGCTGGCATTCCTGGCAGATATTCACAGGCTCGTGTGGCGTACTGGCGAAGATTGCAAATACGCCACAGAATTTTTCGCAGAAACTGTATCCCCAATGCAGAAAGCACATGCACAATATAAATCCGGTCTGTGTGAGTGTGCGCGCAATACTGCGTGCGAAATAGCCGCGCAGGACTGGATGATGGCCTGCGTAGACTGGCTGGACAGAAGGGAGGTTGCACGCGATGCGAAGAAAACTTGAATTGATTGTAAGTGGTGGTGGCGTTAAGCGCTGGCATGTGCAGCGCACATTGAAGGAGCAGTCAGTGGCCGAGCACAGCTTCGGAGTGGCGTGGCTGGTGTGGTTTATTACCGATGGTCGTGCCAGCGTCAATCTGATAATGCACGCGCTGGCACACGATGTAGCTGAATACATCACCGGTGATGTGCCTGCACCAGCGAAGCGCAGCATGGGCATATCGCACCTGTTCGACATAGAGGAAGAAGCCGTGTGGGCGGATCATGGCCTGTACCTGCCCAATCTGACGAAGGAAGAGTTGCGTACACTTAAATTCGCAGATGTTTGTGAATTGTTGCTGTTCTGCGTGCGCGAAATTTCTTTAGGTAATAAAAATATGGTCGAGGTGTATTCTCGCGGAGTGGGCTACTTGTTGCAGCATTCTCCGTGGAATGATCTGGAAGCCAAGTTGATGACTGTTATAGGAGAGCGTTATGGACAAGCGTGCAAATGATATTCAAGTTGCTGGGGATCACTACAGAAGCCCGGCGCAGCATTGGGATTTTGCGGTCACGCATTATGGGGTTGCATACCTGACCAGTCAGGTGACCAACTACGTGGCTCGATGGCGTGCGAAGAACGGCATGGAAGATTTGCACAAGGCGCTACACTACCTCATGAAGCTGGAAGAAGTCCTTGCAAATCCAGACGGCAATCGCGTAACACTGGATGAGTTCTGCAAGGTAAACAATCTTCTGCCGGAAGAATGTGAGGTGCTGTCTATAATGACCAGCGCAGACATCACGCCAGAACTGGTACAGCAGGCGCGGAGAGCAATTCAATCGTTGCTTGCCGCAGAACCATCAACATCCTATGTGAGCCAATCATGAGTTTCGGAACTAGACTACTCAGCTGCATGCGAGAAGCGGACATAACGCACACAGAATTGTCCGCGATAACCGGCATGGACATAACCCACATCAGCCACATAGTGCACGACGACCGCAGTCCATCACTCACAACATTGACCAGAATTCTAAAGGCTCTGCCAGAGGCTGACGCACGCTGGCTGATTACTGGCGAACGACATGTCTAAGTATTCTCAATGGTTCGACGGCATGTATGATAACCCGGTGCATGCTGGGGTGTATGAGATAATCGGCGGCTCTCTGATTATGTATGCCAGATGGGATGGCCTACGGTGGAGCATTCCACAACCGACAGCGAAGCTGGCAGCAAGCTGTGACACGTGGTACAGGGTACCACCTTTTTACAAATGGAGAGGAGTATTGAAATGAACCCAAATTCTAAATCAGAGCAACCAGAGCAAGCGCCGCCAGCGGCAGCGGTGGTGCGAATGTCTCCGATCTATAGAATGCGCATTCCGGGGTACAGAGTTTACGAAGAGCCGCAGACAATGCACATTGATTTGTCGAAGATCGTGTCTATATCAGGTCCGCGCCTTGTGACAATTGGGCGGTATGAGACTGAGATACAACTTGAGATGGTGGTACAGTTGCTGGCGTCTCCGGTTGTCGTAGCTGTACTCCAGCCAATGACGGTCAACACAAGACCGGGCAATGCGTACGACTACGTCGTGGTGACCGATCCAGAAACAGAGATGCCCTCGCGCATGTCGGAGATGAATAGTCTTGCAGAGCAGCTGTTGGACGCGTGGAGGCAGCACACAGAGGAGAATGCGTGATGGTCACCAGCACCAGAATGTATCAGCTGCGCGAAATTGGCGTAATTGTAATTCTGACACCGCCATGGCTTTCATATCTGCCGCCTGATCTTTGCGCTGTGGCAGCAGACAACGGTGAAAGCGTGATGTACGATAACGAGTTGTTTGTTAGGAAATGGCTTGACAAGCAGGGGATTAAGATTTTGCGCGTAGTCGATTGCGAACATTACCTACACACGCGCAAGTTTCTGAGGCTTCATTAATAAATACCAGAAGCATACGTAGAGGAGAACGAACCAGTGAACACCGCCAACGAAGATAAGACGAAGAATAGACCAATAGTGCAGCGCAGACCAGACCGCAGAGTGTCTGACATTCACTGGTGCGTGGCCGTGCTGTGCGTGCAGTGGGTTTGTATGGTTGTGCTGCTGGTAATTATTCTGCATCTGTCCGCGAAGAATGATCGACTGTTGTCAGAGGTTGATAAATACGGAATGAAGCAGTTTTCATGCTGGCAGTTGTTGCAGAATGCTGATGTGCGCAGAATCATGTGTGCGAAGTGAATCATAAACAATCTACTACACTTAATTAAGGAGAAAGAAATGAATATTGATGATTTAACACTTAAACAGATCAAAGAAATCCAGCAATTAACATTTGCCAGTAAAAATGATTTGATGCAATCTAATTATCCAGTTGGCAAGAATGTAATTGTTCGCACTGTAACTATGATCTACACCGGCAGACTCGAACAAGTTACCGACACGGATCTGGTCCTTGTCGACTGCTCCTGGATTCCAGAAACCGAACGGTTTATGAAATTCGTTGCAGAAGGGGTAGTGAGAGAGTGTGAGCCTTATCCGGATGATTTACCCGTATATATCAATCGTGGCGCTCTACTCGATATGTGTGAGCTTCGCAAAGACCTACCAAGGAGCCAGAAATGAATGCCGTTATGCTACGGGAGCGATGGTCGCGGTCGCGGTCGCGGTCGGGGTCGTGGTCGGGGTCGCGGTCGTGGTCGAGGTCGCGGTCGTAGTCGAGGGCGCGGTCAGGCGTGCGAGCGGGTGCGCGGACGAGGTCGGGAACGGGGGCGGGGAGGGGGGCGTGGGGAAAACCTTGAACGCGTTGGGGGA
>Ga0153916_10000121_pt1 | contig 44562 bp, 45 predicted proteins | sample Opewatmetagenome_FD_109642 | JGI IMG/M metagenome (GOLD analysis project Ga0153916, IMG submission 109642) | Freshwater wetland microbial communities from Ohio, USA - Open water 3 Core 3 Depth 4 metaG | ecosystem: Environmental > Aquatic > Freshwater > Wetlands | place: USA: Ohio, Lake Erie...
ACCGTTGACTCGGTCCAGACGCAGAGGGACTACCTGCCGCTCGTGTTCACCTTCGTGCTCGGGTTCAGCTTCCTGCTGCTGCTGGTGGTCTTCCGCTCCATCGTAGTGCCGCTCAAGGCGGTCGCCCTGAACCTGCTATCGGTCGGCGCCGCGTACGGCATCCTGGTGCTGGTCTTCCAGAAGGGCATCGGAGCGGGCGTGCTCGGTTTCCGGGAAGCGCCGGTCATCGAGTCGTGGCTACCGCTCTTCCTGTTCGCCATCTTGTTTGGCCTCTCGATGGACTACCACGTGTTCCTCCTGAGCCGCATCAAGGAACACTACGACGAGACCAGGGACAACGCGGCTTCGGTCGCCCACGGCCTCCGCAGCACGGCCGGTATCATCACCGGCGCCGCCCTGATCATGGTCGCCGTCTTCGCCGGCATGGCCTCGGGCGAGCTCGTGGTCTTCCAGCAGGTCGGCTTCGGCCTCGCGATCGCCGTCATCCTCGACGCCACGATCATCCGCATGGTACTGGTGCCGGCAAGCATGGAGCTGTTGGGCGACTGGAACTGGTACCTCCCCGCCTGGTTGGAGTGGCTGCCGAGGATCAACATCGAGGGCGCATTGCCGCCCACTCAGCCGGCTGAGGTCGCGCCGGCAGGCGCCATTGCCGGTGTCGAGCCGGCGACCGAAGGTGCGTAGGATGCCGTCGCGGAGTCAGGCACTCCATCGGAGCCCGTATCCGCTGTGGGGCCGGAGGAGCACCCGAAAGGCTCTCCCGTCTGGAAGTGGTTCGGCAGGATCGGGTTGGCGGTCGTCGATGTCATCGTCCTGGCCAGCGCCTTCGGCGGCGGAGATGGATGCGCTGCTAACCCGCGACCGGAGGCTCCGCGCGGCGTAGGTCCCATCGGCGTACGGACGTCCACAGCCCCGATCCAGACGGGTTCGTCTACAACAAGTCCAGTGGCGAACATTCGGCCCGCCGAGGATCCCGTGGTCGCGGCACGAGGCTGCTGACGCTAACGGCGTGCTGCTGTGCTCGCGACGCCTCATGGAGATCCACCACGTCGATTCGACAGCTGATGCGCTCGGTCCTACATCCTCTCGTCAGATGTCGTCCGGGCAAGGCTGAGAGGACTCGTCTGCGCTGTGCACACGTTTCGTGCTCGCCCAGATTCAGGGTTGACTGACGGACTGTCAGATCCAGCGACAGGACCTAATCCGTCGATCCTGGGTTCGAATCCCAAGAGGGCTCACCACATTCAGAAGTTGCTCGGTCACGCCGATGCGATGTCGGGAGGGCGCAATAGCCGCTGCGCCGATGGCGACCGTTCACGAGGTCGTGGGTCCGCCCGCATGACGTCGCCCTCACTCGCGGACGGGCGTCTCGCGCAGCTCCTCCGGAATCTCGATCTTGTCCAGTGCCAGTTGCGTCGTTGCGTCGAACACGTGCAGCCGGTCGATGTCCAGCGTTAGCTCGATCTCTTGGCCGGCGCGCGCCCGCGTCCGCGGGTCGACGCGTGCCAGCAGCGGCTGTGTGCCGATGAACACGTGCAGGAACTTCTCGTTCCCCATCATCTCCGTCACATCGACGCGCGCCCGCACGGGATAGCCTCGCACGCGCGCCGGCAGGAAGTCTGGGTCGTGCAGGTCCTCGGGCCGGATGCCGATCGTCACGGCGGCGCCCGCGTGCGTCGCCAGACTACGCGACCGCTCGGCCGGCAGCCGCACCTGTAGCGCGTCGGCGTCCAGTGTCATCTCTTCCGCGGCGCCGCGCAGCGTCCCGGCGATGAAGTTCATCGCCGGGCTGCCGATGAATCCCGCGACGAAGACGTTGTCCGGCCGGAAGTAGAGGTCCTCGGGCGTGCCCACCTGCTGCAGCAAGCCGTCCTTGAGCACGGCGATGCGGCTGGCCATCGTCATCGCCTCCACCTGGTCGTGCGTGACGTAGATGAACGTCGTCTCCAGCCGCTGGTGCAGCTTGCTCAACTCTGCGCGCGTCTGCACCCGGAGCTTCGCGTCGAGATTGGACAGCGGCTCGTCGAACAGGAAGACCTGCGGCTCGCGGACGATTGCGCGCCCCAGCGCGACGCGCTGCCGTTGGCCGCCGGAGAGCTGCGCCGGCTTGCGCTTCAGGAGGCTCTCGATGTCCAGCGCCTCTGCCGCTTGCTGCACGCGCTGCCGGATCTCGTCCTTGTGCATGCCGCGCATCTTCAGCCCGAACGCCATGTTGTCGTAGACGGACATGTGGGGGTACAGGGCGTACGACTGGAACACCATGGCGATGTCGCGGTCGCGCGCCGGGATGTCGTTCACGAGCCGGTCGTCGATGTAGATGTTGCCCGCGGTGACGGGCTCCAGTCCGGCGAGCAGTCGAATCGCCGTCGACTTGCCGCAGCCGGACGGCCCGACGAGGACCAGGAACTCTTTGTCCCGTATTTCCAAGGAGAGGTCATTTACCGCGAAGACGTCACCGTAACGTTTGGTGACGTGCTCATAGACGACTCTCGCCATCTGCTCCCTCTGCCTCTATCCGCGCATCGCGCCCGCCATCAGCCCGCGGACGAAGAAGCGCCCGAGGATAATGTAGACGATCAGTGTGGGCAGCGCGGCGATGAGGGCGCCCGCCATCTGCACGTTCCATTCGACGATGTAGCTGCCCGCCATGTTGTTCAGCGCGACGGTCGCGGGCTGGATGGTGGGGTTGCTCGTCACCGTCACGGCGAAGAGGAAGTCGTTCCAGATGGACGTGAACTGCCAGATCGCCACGACTACGAACCCCGGCAGCGAGAGCGGAAAGACGATGCGCCGGTAGATGCCGAAGATCGATGCGCCGTCGATCTTCGCCGCCTCCACCAGCTCCGTCGGGATGTTGGCGTAGTAGTTGCGGAAGATCAGCGTCGTGATGGGGATGCCGTACACGACGTGCGTGACGACGAGCCCCCACAGGCTGCCGTAGACGTGGAGCTGCTGCAGCGTCTTGACCAGCGGGATCAGCACGCTCTGGTACGGGATGAACATCCCGTAGAGCAGCAGGAAGAACAGGATGTCCGATCCGGGGAAGCGCCACTTCGTCAGCACGTAGCCGTTGACTGAGCCGAGCATGCACGAGACGACTGTCGCGGGAATCACCATCTTGAAGCTGTTCGCCAGGTTGCTGTCGAGCGCATCGTAGGCCTCGCGGAAGGAGTCGAAGCGCAGGCCGGACGGGAGGTTCCACATCTGCTCCAGCCGCACTTCCTGAAAGCTTTTGAGACCAGTGACCAGCAGCACGTAGATCGGCATCAGGTACAGCAGCGCGAAAAGGATGAGCACCGTGTAGATGGCGACGCGCGACCAACGGATCGTCACAGCCGCGCCTCCCGCCTCAGGCTCCAGAACAGGTACGGGATCACGAGCAGGCTCACGGCGAGCAGCATGACGATCGAGATGGCCGCGCCTTGCGAGAAGTGGTTGCCCTGGAACGTCGTCTCGAACATGAACAGCGCTGGCACGTCAGTCGCAAAGCCCGGCCCGCGCCTGCTCATCGACATGACGAGGTCGAAGATCTTGAGCGATTGGTGGCCGAGGATGATGATCGCGCTGAGCGTCACCGGCCTGAGGAGCGGCAACGAAATGTGGCGCAGGATCTGCGCTTCGCTTGCGCCATCGACCCGCGCGGCATCGCGCAGCTCGTCGGGGATCGCACGGAGTCCGGCGAGGTACATCACCATCACGAAGCCGGACATCTGCCATGTGGCCGCGATGACCACGGAGATCATGGCTACCGGGATCCCGTAGTTGGGGTCAGCCAGGAACCCGAGGCCGGCGGCGTGCAGCGCGTCTCCCAGCCGCGAGTCGGCATGGATGTTCATGACGTGGGCATCGGTGTACCAACCGTAGCTCAGCGCCGGAAGCCCGACCTTCTCCGGAAGAATGTTGACGCCCGCGCGCGGGGCGAGCAGCCAGCGCCATACGACGCCCGTGACAATGAAGGAGACCGCCATCGGGAAGAGGTAGATGCTCCGGAACAACCCTTCACCCCAGACGCGGCGGTCCAGGAGCGCCGCGAGGGAGAAGCCGATGACGAGGCATGCCCCCACGAAGAACAACGTGAAGACGACGGTGTTCCGGATGTCAATCTGGAACCGAAAGTACTCGATCAGATTGCGGAAATTGCTCAGGCCGACGTACGTGTAGTCCGGCCGGACCGTGTCCCATCTGCTGACCGCGACGAGGGCGCTCCAGCCGATGAAGCCGTACACGAAGACGCCGACGGCGACGACCGACGGGACGATCAGGGCGACGGCCGCCGCCTGTTCGCTGGTTACCCTGCGAAGGAGGCGGCGGCCGTCGAATCGCATCTAGCGGCTCCTGCTACTTGCAGACCTTCGCGCCCTTGCAGGCATCGGCAAGGCGGCTCTGCAGCGTTGCGACGTTCTTATCGGCGACGAAGGCCGTGACCGCGTCGCTCACCCCGGTGAGCCATCCCTGGCTCACGGCCGCGCCGTGCGCCAGGCTCGGCACGATCGTGTCCTTCTTCCAGTCGGCCATCGCGGACTGCAAGTACGCGTCAAACTTGCTGGCATCGCAGTCCGTGCGGGCGCAGATGGAGCCCTTCAGCGGGTTGAAGGCCTCCTGCCCCTGCTTCGAACCGACCACCTTCAGCCAGCAGACGACCGCATCGCGGTTCGGGGCGCTCTTCGGCAACCCGAAGGTGTCAGAGAGCGCGTCGTACATGCCGGCCGTCCCGGGCGAAGGCAGCCAGCCGTAGTCCGTGAACTTCTTGGCCTTGTTGTCGCCCTCGAGCCAGTCACCCATGATCGTCATGGCGGCCTTGCCGCTGATCACGAGGTCGTTCGCCTGGTCCCAGGACAGAGAGCTGTGGTCGCTGTTCACGTAGTCCAGCATCTTCTTGTACGTGGTCAGCGCGTCCGTCACCTGGGCGCTGTTCCAGTCCGTCGCCCCGGTCCAGAGGCCATCGTAGCCCGTAGCCCCCAGTTTGCCTAGCAGGGTCGTCTCCATCAACTGCACGGAAGCGAAGGCTTCGACGTCGCCCAGGGCGAGCGGCGTGATGCCCTTGGCCTTCAGGGCGTCCGCGACGGTGAAGAACTCGTCGAGTGTCGTCGGCGGCTGCAAATTGTTCGCCGTGAAGACGGACTTGTTGTACCACAGCACGTTCGCGCGGTGGATGTTCACCGGTACCGCGTAGGGCTTGCCCTGGTACGAGACGATGTCCAGCACGCCCTTCGGGAACACGTTCGACCAGCCCTGCTGTGTGTACAGCGAGTCCAGAGACTCCATGTAGTTGGTCGTCACCCATGTGTCCGTCAGCTCATGGCCCATGTGGACCTGGAAGGAGCCGGGCGGGTCGTTCCCGAGCATGCGGGTGGTGAGCACCTGGCGCGCTGCGGCGCCACCGCCTCCTGCCACCGTCGAGTTGACGATGTCGACGTTCGGGGAGCACATCGTGCCGTAGAGCTTGAACAGCTCCTGGAGGCCGGCAGCCTCGCCGCCGGTGGTCCACCAACTGAAGATCTCCAGCTTGCCGCTTAACGGCGCGGCCGTCCCCGTCGCCCCGGCGGCCGGTGTGCCCGTCGCGGCGGGCTTCGCCGCTGCCGTGGCGGTCTTATCGCTGCTGCTGACGCCGCCACCACATGCCGAGGCGAGCGCCAGTACGCCAAGAGCCATGGCGGCCGGCAACAAGAACCTGAGTCGATGTATCATTGGACGCCTCCTCCTTGAGAAAAGCTCATACGCTGCCATCTTCGAGGAAGCGGGCCTGAGAACGTAACTGCCGATCAGCCTGCGTCGGCGGTCCCTTCGGCCGCCCGCGGGATTCGCCAGGTCGTGGCCCCGTTCGCCGGCCATCGGGCGCTGCTGGGGCTAGAGCCGGCGGGTTGTTTCCGTCCTGTGCAAGTGTTCTCGTACGCACGTCGACGTGACGTGCCTCCGCATAATGCAGGAGCAGAAATGATGGCGTCGATGATAGAAGCGGAGCGCGATCAGTTCCTCGTGGCGCCGCGCATCGGGATCCTCGCGACGCTTCGGCGCGGCGGCTTTCCGGTCGCGGTGCCGGTCTGGTTCGAGTGGGAGGGCCGTGTGATGCGGATGTTCACGAACGCTCGCTCTGGCAAGGTCAGACGCTTGCGGCGCGACCCGCGCGCGTCCGTGCTCGTTGCGAACGGCGTCGGCGAGCGCGAGGCGTGGGTAGCGTTCGACGGTACCGTGTCGATCTCAAGCGAGGGCGCGATCGAACTGGCCGAGCGCCTGGCGCAGCGGTACTGGGACATGGCCGAACTCGATCGGCAGGCAGCGCTCTCGGAGTGGCGCAAGGCGGCGCCATCGTTGCGCGTGCTGGAGCTGACGCCACAGGCGATCCGGATGTCGAGAGATTAGCCGGCTGATCAGCAGATGGGGTTGGCCCGCAGGTGTTCCAGCACGGCGCTCGCCACTTCGTCCGGCTTCTGCTGGGCGAGCCAGTGCCCGGCCTGCAGCTCGACGACTCGATAGGGGCCGCGCATGTACGGTTCGGCGAGCTCCACGCATCGGCGCCGGATGTACGGGTCCTCGCTGCCCCAGAGGAGTTGCGACGGCACGGTGACCGGCCCGAAGGGCACCGCGTCGTCTTCGAGCGAGCGGGCGTGGCCGCGCGAGGCGCGGTACCAGTTAAATGCGGCGGTCAGCGCGCCCGGCTGCCGGAAGACGGAGAGGTAGTCTTCGATCTCCTCCGGGCTGCTCTCCGTCCATGCCTGACGAAAGGTCGCGAAATCGTCGGCGGCGCCGACGCTCTCTGCCACGTCCGGCGTGAGGAAGAGCTGCAGGAGCTGGCGGTACGGCTCCTCTTCCGAGTCGTCGCGGACGCCGGTGGCGAAGGCCTTCGCGTGCGGCACGGACATTGCCGTCCAGCTCGCCACCCGGTCGGCATACCGGTCGACGACGGCCCAGCCACAGAGCGCGCCCCAGTCGTGGCCGATGAGGTGGAAGCGCGGCGCATCGTATGCGTCTGCAAGAGCGACGACGTCGGCGGCGATGTCCTCATAGCGGTAGTGCTCGACGCCGACCGGGCGCGCGCCCGGGCTGTAGCCGCGCTGGTCGGGCGCCAAACAACGGTATCCCGCGGCCGCCAGCCGCGGCATGAGCGTCGTCCACATATGCGACGTCTCAGGAAAGCCGTGGAGCAGGACGACCGGCTCGCCGGTCTCGCCCGCCTCGCGGCAGCGGAAGGTCAGTCCGTTCGCGTCGACGCCGCGTATCGTGACCATGGGCGTTCTCCCGTCATGCCGCGCAGGCGCGACGATGCGCGTGCCGCGCCCGCACGCTGGACCGCGCCGCCGGTACGGATGCAGGGCGTGGCGGCACTATATACTGGCGTCACGATGAGGGTCGAACAGACGATGCGGCTGGCGCTCCGTGAGTTCGCGGACCCGGCGTGCCGGCGGTGCCACGGTGCGGGATTTCGGGGCGAACTGCTGCCGGACGCCATCTGCCGCTGCGTCGCCGAACGCACGCCGCGTGACGATGACTCGTTTGCCGACGAGGAGGACGACCTGCCGCACGCGTGGCGCGCCGTCGTGCACCGGGCGCAGGAGATTCACGCCGCCGCGATCGTCGCACGGGAGCCGGACGACTGGAGTGGCTAGCGTCTGTTAGGGGCGACAGTGGTGCCGGGGAACCGAACGCACCCGGTCTGGCGCGTGTGGCAGCATCAGCGTCGTGCGTCGTCGCGGCGGAACGGATCGGCAATGTCGGGCGATACGAGCGCGCCGTATGCGCGCGGCTTGCGATACGCGTTGCCCCACGTCTCGCGGCGGCGGTACGCGCGCAGCGCCTCCAGGTCGAACGGCGCCACGTACACGCCCTCGTCCGCGCCGGCCTCGACGAGCAGCATGTCGCGCGAGCCCTCGTCCGGCTCGAACGCCATGCCGTCGAAGGCTATTGAGCGGCCGTTCTGTTGCGGCGCGGCGTAGTTCGCCAGCGCGATGCCCGTAATGTTCTCGTATGCGCGGGCGAGGAGCTGCGCCGTGCGATTCCGCTCCATCTCGCAGGCGTTCGGCACGAGGATCAGTTCGGCGCCTTGCAGCATGAGCACGCGCGCACTCTCAGGGAACTCGCGGTCGTAACAGATTATGGCGCCAATACGCACCGTGCCCTCCGCGGTGTCCAGGTCGCAGGTGCGGAAGCCGTCGCCAGGCGTCAGCGCCGCCTCCATCGAGAAGTCGCAGGTGTGCACTTTCGCGTACGTCAGCGCGACCTCGCCGCGGCGGTCGATCAATGAGACGGTGTTGCGGAGCGCGCCGCCGTCGTGCTGCTCCAGGTAGGTGAGCGCGATGGCCATCCGCAGCTCGCGGGCGAGGCTGCGGAAGTGCGACACGAAGGGGCCGTCCGTCGGCACCGCGAGCGCCTGCCAGCGCCTGCGGCCTTCGTCGTCGTCAGGGCAGGGCGTGTAGCCAACGTTCCACATCTCCGGGAAGAGAGCGACGTCGGCACCGACGCTTGCGGCGCGGCGGCAGAACTCTTCGCCTTTCGCGAGGTTGGCCGGCTGGTCAGTGCCGGCGGCGGTCATCTGCAGGAGCGCGACGTTGATTGAAATCCTCCTGGCCGTAAGCACTCCCGAGGAGCGAGTGCTAACGGCTGTCTGCTTGAGCGCTTACCGTCCGGCGCATCGCGCGGGCAATGATCCGCGGCCGCACATGGGCAGCGTAGCGGGACGGCGGCGCAGGTCAAAATGGGTGATGTCACCCCCCAGCGGGCTAGGCGGGTGCGCGCGTGTACGCTGAGAAAGGGCAGGACAGCCCGCGATCTTTCCAGAGACGACGAGATGATTATGGCCGTGGAGTGTCCGTCGGAGGGCCGGCGCGCGCGTATGTCTCGTCGACGCGGGCGCGGATGGCGGCGTGATCGAGCCCGCTCTCTTCCATGGCGAGCGCGTCCACGGCGATGTCCGTGCAGATCCTGCAACCGGAAGCGTGCGCCTCGAGAGAGCCGTCGGGCAGGAGGAAGCACCGCTCAAGGCTGGCGTGCGGTTCCTTGAGGAGCGCGCAGCCGCAGTAGCACGGCAGGTGCGCGAAGAGGTCGCGATGCGAGGGCGCCGCCTGGCACCTCGCACGACGCCGGCGTCGCGGCGAGCGGATCGAGCTGGGCGCGCTCGATGAGCGAGACGGAATGAAACGGATCGCTCGTGCCACGCTGGACGACCCAGAGCTCGCCGGGCAGATCGCGGAATGTCTGGCCGGTGCGGTTGAAACCGCGGTAAAGCGCGAGGACGATGAGGATGAGCAACACGGCGAAGGCGACGCCGGCGACCGAGATGGCGAAGCGGCCCTTTTCGGCGAAGAGGTTGCGGCGCGCTACGGGGACCATCGCCAAGCCTCCGACGCCGGGCTGCGCGCCTCGATGAGCTTGACGATGCCGAAGGCGTGGCTGGCCACGTCGAGATCATGCGCGCCTGCCGATCGGACGTTGTCGACGGTGCGGCGGTTGAGGTTGGCGCCGGACAGGCGCACCATGAGCGGGTTCAACAGGTCCATGACCTTGCCGACAACGGGGTTCTCGCTCCGGACGTGCTCGAGCAGGAGCAGCCTGCCGCCGGGCTTCAAGACCCGCAGCGTCTCGCGCAACCCGGCGACGGGGTCCGGCACGGAGCAGAACACGCACGTGGCGACGACGGCATCGAACGTGCGGTCCGGGAAGTCGAGGCGCTGGGCGTCCATCAGCGCCAGGTCGACGGGGACGTGGAGCCGCGCGGCACGTTGCCTCGCGCGAGCCAGCATGCGGTCCGAGACGTCGATGGCGGTGACACGCGCGCCCGCGGGGTAATAGGGGAGATTGACGCCGGTGCCGACGCCGACCTCGAGGATGTGGCCGGCCGACGGCGCCCTGGCCCAGAGCCGCTCGCGCAGACGCCTGAGAACGAACCGCTCGCCGACCGCCTGCCCGGCGTCGTAGAAGCGGGCAGAGCGGTTGTACCGCTGGCGAGTGGTTTCGGTCGCGCTGTCCGGCTGGATTGTCGTCGCCATGGCGGAATGCATCCTCCAGATGCCATCGACAGCACCACGGTAATAGTGCCGGGGAGTATCAGACAGGGCCGAAGGGTCGGGCGCCAAGGGGCCGTTCGGCAGGATTCAGGGAAGCCGCTCGACGAACGGCAGGGAGGTTCGGGCCGGTCGGCCCTTCATCGTCCGCGAGGTGAGCCCTAAGGTGAGGGGGAGTATGGAGGGGATGGATGAAGACGAGCAAGTCGTACGCCGCGGACAAGCAGCGGCTGCTGACGCGGCTGAGGCGGATCGAGGGGCAGGCGCGTGGTCTGGCCAAGATGGTCGAAGAGGACCGGTACTGCATCGACGTGATGCAGCAGATCGCGTCGTTGCGGGCGGCCGCGGACGCCGTCGCGCTGGTGCTGCTGCGCGACCATCTCGACGGCTGCGTCCGCGAGGCGGTGCGGGACGGAGGCGGCGCGGAGAAGATCGATGAGGTCGTGGAGGCTGTGAGGCGCTACAGCCGGAGCTGAGGCTTCCGGATCGCACGGCACATGAAGGGAGATCGGCGATGCGGCAATCAGGTTCAGCGACGATGCTTCCGCTGGCGATCGTTGCGGCCGTCCTGGCGGCGGCCTTGCTGTCCGCCAGCGCCATGGCCGCGTTCGCCATGGCGCGCGGCGATTGGGGGATGGGCGACTGGGGCATGGGCCGCGGCCACATGCAGCGGATGATGGGCGGCGGCACGAACTCGTCGAACGCGCCGGTGTCCGTCGGCGGTAAGACGGAGCGCGCCTCGATACGTGACTACGCGTTCGCACCCGGCAATCTGCAGATCCCCGTTGGTGGGACCGTTACCTGGACCAACTATGACGACGTGCCGCATACGGCGACGGCGAAGGACGGGAGCTGGGACACGGGGATCCTGAACAAGGGCGATACGAAGACGCTCTCCTTCGACAAGGCCGGCGACTACACGTACTACTGCACGGTCCATCCGAGCATGGTGGCGCGGTTGCAGGTCCAGTAGGGATAGCATGCAGATAGAGGAAGCTCAGGTCAGCGCGGGTCCGCCTCCGGTCGACGAGATCGCGGCGCCGAAGGACCGGAGCCGGCTCGCGCGGATCGGCGCGAGCTTCTCCGCAGGAGCCGGCGTGGTTGCCGGCGTGGCGCCGCACGTGCTGCACCATGTCGGTCCGCTTGCCGGCGCAGCTTTCGTGGCCGGCGCGACCGGCGCGTTGCTGTTCGGCGTCGTCGGCTTCGCCCTCACGATCCCGATGCTAATGCGGCTCAGGCAGCGTTCCGGCACATGGGCGGCGCCGGGCGTGGCGCTCGCGTTGTTCATCGTGATGTTCACGGTATCGACTGTATGGATCGGGCCGGCGATCAGGGGCGACACTGCCAGTGGGCCCGGCGATCAGCCGGCCGACCACTCGTCGCATCATTCCGGATAGACGTCCGGGGAAGAGGAGAGCCACGATGTGGCACACGAATGACGGCATGGGCTGGTGGAGGTGTTCATGGGTGTCTTCTGGATTCTGTTCTGGGGGTCGGTGATCTACCTGTTCGTGGTCACGATCGTGCGTCCGGAGCGCCACCGTGAGGCCAGAGAGCCCTCGGATGCGGTCGAGATCGCGAAGCGGCGGTACGCGCGCGGCGAGATCAGCGCGGAACAACTCCAGGAGATCCGCCACCTGGAAGAGGGATAGTGCGCGGCATCGCGCGGCAGTGGCGATCGCGGGCCATCGAACTACTCACGGCAGAGGTCTCGAGCCGCGGCCAGAAATACATCGGCCGCCATGATGATGGATCATGGCGGCCGACAACTGTCGCGCCTGACCGCTCGTGCGGCCGGTGCGCGCAGATAGCCTACTGCGCGGCGGCGTGTGCCTTCGCCTCGCCGGCGGCGGCCTCCATCGCGTCGAACATCTTGCGCGCGTCGTCAGCGCCGAGCCGCTGGTCGAGGAGCGGGAGGTAGACTTCCTCCTCCTTGGCGAAGTGCACCTTGATAACGGCGTAGAGGCCGTACAGCACGCGCCGCAGCGCCTTGCGCTGATTGCCGTTCGCGCCAGCCGCCAGCTTCGTGCGCAGTACACCCAGCTCGTCGGTGAGCCGGCCCACCTCGACGTGGTCGCGGTTCATCGTGCGCGTCGCCTCGGGCGCACCCATCGCGCGGGCGACGACGGGGTAGAGCGCGCGCTCCTCGGCCTGCGCGTGCGGGATCAGGTGGTGCGTCAGGAAGTCGTACGCCTCGTCGATGCCCCTGTGCAGGTCATCGGGCGGCGCCTCTCCGACGAGATCGGCGACGCGCACGAGGGCCTCGATGTGCGGAAGGAGGTCCTTGTGCTCGTCACGCAGCGGCTGCGTCACGGAGGTCATCGAGAAGCGTCCTGTGAGGTCTGCCGGCGGGCGCCAGCGACGCAGCGCCACTCAGCTCCGCTGGCGCCTCGCCGGTCATGTGCAAGCGTACGCCGCTCGCCGGGCGCGGCGAGAGGGCCGATCGGGCCGAGATGTACGGAGCGATCGGCCCGATCGGAGAGGTGGCACCCCTGCAGGGTGGCACGGGACGGCTCTTCGGCCCGCCCGGCAGTTGTTGCTACGATTGAGCCACGCAGAGAGGCATAGCCATGACACGCTTCGCAGTCGAGCACTTCCTGGCGCTTCTCAATGAATCCTTCGAAGGCGGTGGAGCGCACTCGTTGCTCGGCAATGTCCTGAGCGTTCGCGTCGGGGACTGGGACTGGTGCCCGCCGGGCGGCGAGCGCACGATCCGCCAGATCGTGGAGCACGCCGCGATCGCGAAGCACCTGCACGCCGAGCACCTGTTCGGTGCCGCGAAGCGCAGCTATCTCGATGTGTTCAACGAGAGTCCGCTCCGCACCCGGCCCGACGATACGGAGGCGCTCCTCGGCTGGGCGCGCGACGCGCACGCGACGCGCACGCGACGTTCATCGCGGGCGTGGCGTCGCTGCAGGATGGCGATCTGGACGCGCTGACGCGCCGGCACTACGGCGCCGTGCAATCGAAGGCATCGGCGATCGGCGCGATGATCCAGCACGACTGCTACCACGCCGGTGAGATCAATCATCTGCGCGCGCTCCGCCACGGCGATGACACCTGGTGGCCGGGGCTCAAGGCGGAGTAGCCGCGCGCGCTGGCGAGCGCCTTCCACCCTCCAACGGATCCGCGTCCCGCTAGCCGCTTCCCGCCTGTGCCGCGTATTCTTGGCGCATGACGATGACGCCACGCACGCACAATGAACCCGAACTTACCGCCCCCGTGCCGCTCTGCGGGCCGGATGGCCGCCTCAATCGCCAGGCCGTCGGCTGGTCGCGCCACCCTCTGCACTTGTGCAACCTTTCGCCGTCGCTAGCGCGCAAGAAGAAGTGGAACTACTGGGCCGTCACCAGCAACGATCTCCTCTTCTCGGCGACCATCGCCGATGTGGACCGCCTGCAACTCGGAGGCGCCTACATGTTCGACCGGCGCACGCATCGCCACATCGACAAGACGGTCGTGCGGCCGGCGAATACCATCGCGATGCCCGAGACGATCGCCGGCGACATGGTCATCGAGCATCCCGGCATGCGCGTCGCGCTGACCGATGAGGGTTCCGGCACGCGGATCCGCGTCGAGGCCAGCGACTTCGGCGGCATGCGGCTCGAGGCCGACATCGTCATCGAGCGGCCGGCCGGCCACGAGACACTGAACGTCGTCATCCCCTGGAGCGCCGTCCAGTTCCAGTTCACATCGAAGCAGAACACGCTGCCAGCGTCGGGCTTCGTGCAGCTCGATGGCGAACGGCGGGAGCTCGCGTCGCCCGCGTTCGGCTGTCTCGACTACGGTCGCGGCGTCTGGCCCGAGCACACGGTCTGGAACTGGGGCGCCGCATCGGGTGTGCAGGGCGGACGCACCGTCGGCCTGAACCTCGGGGGCCAGTGGACCGACGGCACCGGCATGACGGAGAACGGCATCTGCGTCGACGGCCGCCTCACGAAGATCAGCGAGGACCTCATCTTCGAGTACGACCGCGCCGTCATGATGAAGCCGTGGCGCGTCCGCACGGCTGCGACCGATCGCGTCGACGTGCGCTTCGAGCCGGAGTTCGAGCGCATCGCCGAAAGTGGCGACAGGGAGAACTACTACACGAGCGCGCACCAGATGTTCGGTTGCTACTCCGGCCACATCACGCCGGACGGCGGCGCGCCGGTCGAGCTGCGCGACCTCTTCGGCTGGATCGAGGAGCACGAAGCGCGCTGGTAGTTTTCGCTCGACGGGGAATGCCGGAGGAATCATTCCGACTGCTGGAACGCATAGTCAGCCATCACTCGGACGGCGCGTGAGGCGCGGCCGATGAAGGCGTGAGCGTCGTTGGGCCATATGCATCCCACGGGAGCGAGTCCATGAGCGCGAGAGCGCCCTCGACGTTCGATTCGGCGCCTGAGTTCCGACTCACCCTGTCGCCGTCAATCCCATCGAAGACACAACCACGCACGCGATCGTAGACCGGCTCGCCGGCTGCGTTCCGGCCGTCGAACCAGGCCCGTGCGAGAGCCGCGAGCTCCGCGTAGCGGGCTTCGCCCGTCGCGGCCGCGAGGGCATCGAGACCGGCTACCGTGCTACTGACTTCGAAAGGCAACGATCGTGGGCCGGGAAAGGCGAGCTGTGCAGCCGGCGCGAGGATAGCATCGGCGCTCCGCGCAGCAGCTTGCACGAGATCGTCGCGCCCGAATTCCTTGCCGATGCGTGCGAGGGCTGCTTCCTGCAAATGTCCCCACAGATGGATGTTGGCGTCGCCGGCACGGTCTGGCAGTACATCGCCAATTCGCGCTGTCATGATCTCCTCCGCCCACGCCAGAGCTCGCTCGGCCACATGTCGTTTGGCCGTTGTCTGCCAGAATTCGAGCGCGGCGAGGATGCCGACTGCGCGCACGTCAAGGTAGGGGGTCGGTCGATCGAGCAGCTCGAAGCCGGCTTCGAAGGCTGCGGCATGCCGGTCGTCGCCGAAGGCGGAGAGGGCGCATGCGAGGGCGTGCATGCCGCGCGCATGCCAGGGACCGCCGCCGGGGCGAGACGTGGGCGTGTCAAGTTGTCGGCGCCCGTCCCAGTCCGCGATGAAGTTCACGAACGCGCCGTCGCTCATCTGCATGGCGCACGTGAATCGGAGCAGCCCTTCCGCTTCCGTGCGCGCCCAATCGAACCGGTACCGTCGCCAGATCTCGCTGTACAGTACGGCCCCGCGTGCGGCGTCATCGAGGCAGGCGACACCCTCGTAAGCCTGTTCGGCAGCTGACTGCGTGACGAACTGACCGTCGCGCTCGTGCGCGTACACGGCGAGGGCAAACACGCCAGGGCCGAGTGCGGGGACTGGCTGCGTCAACCGCCGAAGTTGTCGTATCAATTTGAATTGCCGGCGAGCGAGATTGCGCCGGCGGGAACGCTCGGCGTGTCGCCCAAGGCAACATGCGGCTGCCCGGCCGGCGCAATCGCGATGCCTCGCCTCGCTGCATCCCTTTCCTCGGAGGCGACGTCCCGCAAGAGCTCCATGACCTGCTCGCCGATGAACGGCCAGGCCATCCGCCGCCCGTACTCGTACGCGTCGCGCTCCAATTGACGCTTCAACTCGTGGTCGTCCAGGATGCGTAGCACAGCGTCGGCGAGCCCACGTTCGCTACGAAAGTCGACGAGAAGGCCGCGGCCCTCTGCCAGAACCTCCTCGGCGTACAGGTACGGCGTGGAGACAATGGCCTTGCCCGCACCGAGCGCATACGCGAGGGTCCCGCTCGTGATCTGGTTCGGGTCGAGGTAGGGCGTCACGTAGATATCACTGGCCAGCAGGTAGTCGACGATATCTCGCTGGCTCAGAAACTCATCAACGAACGCAACGTGCCCGTCCAGTCCACACGCGTGCACGAGCGCGGTCAGCTGGGTCCGGTACGCTTCGCCTTGCTGTCGGACCAGTTCAGGGTGTGTCTTGCCAACGATGAGATAGAGCGCGTCCGGGTGCGTGCGGATGACGTCGGACATGGCCCGCACCATGTGCTCGAGTCCCTTCCGGGGACTGACGAGGCCGAACGTCGAGATGATGGTGCGACCTTGCAGCCTGAGCCGTTGCTTCATTCGCCGGCGCCCGTGCGGCTCGGTCGGCGGCACACCGTGCGGAATCACGTGGACCTTGGCGAGATCGATGCCGTACTCCTGCTCGAGGATGGTGCGCCCGCGGCGTGCCATGACGATGAGCGCTTTGCTGTGCGCGCCGATTCGCCGGACGGCCTCCTTGACCGATGGCGAAGGGTCCGGAAGGGTCGTGTGGAGTGTGGTGACGAGAGGCCTTGTCAGCGTCTCGAGGAACGGGGCGAGGTGGTCCTCGAACGTCTCGCCCCAGATTCCGTAGAGCCCGAACTCATGCTGGACGGAGACTACGTCGACGTTCGATTCATTGATCTCTGCAGCCGCACGCTCGTACGTATCGGGATGACGCTGTCGGATGCGCCAGCGCACCTGTGGGCCGTACGGGTGTATCGAATACTCTTCATTGATCGCGGCCCATGAAAAGCGCGCCTTGGGATCCGCTGTCTGCATCGCTCGGGCGAGATCGGACGTGAAGGTCGCGATGCCGCATTGGCGTGGGGGGCTGGTCGAAACCAGCGCAATGTGGAGTGGCCTGGCCGCAGTATCACTCAGGTGATTCGGAGCGTACTCCGCCATGCAATCATCATTCTCGGCCGTAGGCCGTGACCAGCAACTCCATTGCGGAGCGACTGGGACATTGACAGGATAGCATTGTGTGAGACGACTTCGCTGATAGCTCTGTTGCCGGACGCCGCGATGCGGGGCCCAGCGATCAGATAGGGGACTCCTCGATTGCCGGCACCGGGCGCGTGTGGCCTACAGTGCGGTAGACTCGGCGCAGATACACCGCGGCCCATTCCGACGTAGTGAGCCCATCAGCACCTGACGGAGGCACCATCAAGAGCAACAACGGGCTCCACGATCTTTTCGTACGTCATCCAGATAACCCCATCCTTACAGCCGATCATTGGCCGTATCCCGCGAACAGTGTCTTCAATCCGGGCGCCGTACAGCTCCCGAACGGCGAGACGCTCCTTCTGGTGCGCGTTGAGGGTCGCCAAGGCGCGTCGCACCTTACGGTTGCTCGCAGCGCGGATGGCGCTACGGATTGGAGGATCGACTCCACGCCTACGATGACGCCGCTGTTCGAACAGTATCCAGAAGAGGTCTGGGGTATCGAGGATCCCCGCATCGTGTGGCTGCAGGAATTGGAGCGGTATGCGATTACCTACACGGCCTATTCGCGTAACGGCCCACTGGTAGCGCTTGCGACGACGTCCGACTTCAAGGCGTTCGATCGGCACGGGGCGATCACAACGCCAGAGGACAAGGACGCTGCGCTCTTTCCGCGCCGGTTCGATGGCCGCTGGTGCCTCGTCCACCGCCCCGTCCCGACCAGTCCGGGAGCGAAAGCGAACATGTGGCTTTCATTCTCGCCCGACCTCAAGCATTGGGGCGATCATATGGTGCTGATGGAAGCGCGGGACGGGTCAGCCTGGGACGCCGGAAAGATCGGGCTTTCACCGCCGCCGCTCGAAACCGATGACGGATGGCTCATTGTCTACCACGGCGTGCGCAATACGGCTTCGGGTGCGATCTACCGGATAGGACTCGCGCTCCTCGATCGCGAGGACCCCCGCCGGGTGCTTCGCCGAGCCACTGACTGGGTATTCGGCCCGACCGAACCATATGAATTCGCCGGCGACGTATCGAACGTCGTCTTTTCCTGCGGCATGGTTGCTGACGCACGCAGCGGCAAGTTGCGCCTCTACTACGGCGCCGCCGACACACGGATCGGGCTTGCTACGGCGGACATCTCCGAACTGCTCGACTGGTTGCGCATGTCTGGCGGCTCCTCGCGGCATCCTTGATCGTCGAGCATGAAGACCACGAGATTCGTCCGTGCCTTCGGACACGCGCAAAAGGTCCGATCGTCGCGAACGCGAAAAAGGAGCGTCAAGCGGACGCTCCCTCCCCGTGATCAGATTCAAACCTGAGGTCTGGCACCCCCGGCAGGATTCGAACCTGCGACCATCGGATTAGAAGTCCGGTGCTCTGTCCACTGAGCTACGGGGGCGTGCGGTCATTACTCTTGCGCGTGCGGACGTCGCGCGGATCAGACGGGGCTGCGTCTGGTGAGGACTTTGTGGAACTTGGCGCCGCCACGGCCGCCGGCCTTGATGCCGACGATCTCGGTGTCGGCGAGGTCGGGGCTGGTCGTCAGGTAGCGCTGCACGATGCGGCCGAGCGGCTGCGCCGCCAGCACGGCCAGCATCGAGGCCAGAATGACATTCGGCACCTTCTCGCTGCGGCGGCCGCCCTGGCCCATCGTCACGATGGAAGCGACGCCGGCGAGCGCGCCCGCGACCGCGAGGTTCGTGCCGCAGAACGGCGACACCGCCAGATGTCCCTCGCCCGACTTCATGCGCTGCAGCGCCTCGTTCGTGGCCGACTCCAGCAGGTCGGTCGGCACGTCGGCGTAGAGGTAGTAGCCGTCGTTCGTGGCACGGCCTACCATGCGCACGTCGTGGCCGATGCGCTGCAGCAGCACGGCGATGGTCGCGTGCTCCAGCGCGTGGTTGCGGCGAACCGTGCCGACGATCTTCCCGAGCATGGCGCCCTCCCTTGGCCCGGCTCCGGCCGGGCGGGACTCCCGCTGCAATTCTCGACCAGTATAGCGGCCGGCGGTAGCCCCGCCGGGGGTCAGCGCGCCGCCGCGAACGCTCCCTTCGCCGCCTCCACGGTGCGGTCCAGGTCGCCCTGCTGGTGGGCGAGCGAGAGGAACATCACCTCGAACTGCGAGGGCGGCAGGTAGACGCCAGCGTCCAGCATCGCGCGGAAGAAGCGGCCGTAGCGCTCGGTATTCGCGAGCTTCGCGGAGGCGAAGTCGTGCGGCGCCTCCTTCGCGAAGAACACCGTGATCATCGAGCCGAGCTGAACGACGGCACACTCGCACTCCGCCGCGGCGGCGGCGTCGCGCAGGCCGCCGGCGAGCGTCGCGCCGAGCTCGTCGAGCGCGCGGTACACGCCGTCGTTGGCGAGCGTGCGGAGCGTGATGATGCCGGCGGCCATCGCCATCGGATTGCCGGAGAGCGTGCCGGCCTGGTAGACGGGGCCGGCGGGCGCAACCATCGACATGACGTCGCGGCGGCCGCCGTACGCGCCGACGGGCAGGCCGCCGCCGATCACCTTGCCCAGGCACGTCAGGTCGGGCACGACGCCGTAGTACATCTGCGCGCCGCCGTAGGCGAGCCGGAAGCCGGTGATCACCTCGTCGAAGATCAGGAGCGCGCCGGCGCGCTCGGTGACCTCGCGCAGGAAATGGAGGAAGTTGTCGCGGGGCGGCACGAGTCCCATGTTCGCCGGTACCGGTTCGACGATCAGCGCGGCGACGTCGGAGCCGTGTTCGTCGAAGACTGCCTGGACGGCGGTGCGGTCGTTGAACGGCACGACGAGCGTCTCGCTGGTGTACGAGGCGGGGACGCCGGCGCTGTCGGGCAGGCCGAGCGTGACGACGCCGGAGCCCGCTTTCGCGAGCAGGCCGTCGGAGTGGCCGTGGTAGCAGCCCTCGAACTTCACGACCTTGTTGCGGCTGGTGAAGGCGCGCGCCAGGCGGAGTGCCGACATCGTCGCCTCCGTGCCGGAGTTGACGAAGCGCACCATGTCGACGGAAGGGACGGCGCCGCAGACGAGCCGCGCCAGCTCGACCTCCAGCTCGGTCGTGGCGCCGTAGCTGGTGCCGCGCTCGGCCGCCTTCTGCAGGACTTCGACCACGGAAGGATGGGCGTGGCCGAGGATGAGCGGCCCCCAGGAGCCGACGTAGTCGACGTAGTCGTTGCCGTCGGCGTCCCAGATGTGCGCGCCCTTGCCGGCGGCGATGACGACGGGGTCGCCGCCGACGGCCTTGAAGGCGCGGACAGGCGAGTTGACGCCGCCGGGCATGAGGCGCTGGGCCTGTTCGTGGATCTCACGGGAGCGGTCGTGCGTGAGCATCGCCCGCAGTCTACGAGAGGGTGGCGGCTGTCGCGAATCTACGCACGCTTCCGTCCGTGGCGCTGCGGCCCAGCGCCGCGGACTATGTCATCTCCGATGCAAACCGCACGCCCGCACCCGCGCGGGAAATTGTCCGATCATGTGATCACAGTTGACAGCCGCCAGGGTCGAATACTATTGTAGAAGGGTCGAAGGAGGCCGCCGCCTTGGACATCTTCCCCCGCGGGTGTACATAGCTTTGGAACCCACACCGCACGCGATCGCGCGCGGTGTTTTTGTTCGTTCGCGCCGCCAACGGCAGAGGGAAAGGGAGACCCGGAACCATGAACTCTGGACTCATCGGCAAGATCGACAAGGCCAAGAAGTACGCGCTGGAGCGTGACAGGATGCACGTGAACGCGCTGCAGGTCGATTTTCGTGGTGAGAACGATACCCATCATGTGGCCCTCGAAGGCGACGTCTGGCGGTGTACGTGCGACTTCTTCTCTGGCTGGGGCGCCTGCGCCCACACGATGGCGCTCGAGCGCATCCTGGAGGGCATGACGCCGACGGCGGCCTTCCTGACGCCAGCGCTCGCGACCGCCTGAGCCCCCGCACAACCGAATAGCACGCTGCGAGGCCGGGTCATCGATCCGGCCTCGGGTGTTGTCTCGTACGGCACTACCACCAGACGCGGATCACCTTCGTCGGGCGGAGGCGCAGCGTCACTGGGCCGTTGCTCCCGTAGTCGGTGAGGAACTGCTCGGCGCGGCGCTGCGAGAGGTACCGGCGCGCGATCCGGCGGCCGACGCTGTGGCCGGGGTCGTCCTCCACGGTCAGGGTGCCCTGGATCATGTAGCCGCCGTCGTCGCGCTTGGGGTCGCCGCCGATGACGGCCGCCGCCTTCGGGTCCCGCAGCGCGTTCCGCACCTTCTGGTCGCCGCGCTCGCAGGCGAAGACCAGATCGTCGCGGTCGCGCGCGAACCAGATGGTGACGACGTGCGGGAAGCCGTCGCGGCCGACGGTCGCCAGGCGAGCGACGCGCGGCTCATCGAGGAACGCGCGCAGCTTGCGGCTCAGCATGGCGGCCACCTCCCGATCGGAGCGTAGCGCCAAGGCGCCGGCGAGGCCACCGCGGCGCGGGCGCGTCAGCCGCGGGTGAGCCTGTCGAAGCGGCGGCGGAACGCCTCGACGTGCGACGGGCGGACGTAGGCGGTCGTCTCCGGCTTCAGGCCGTAGGCGACGGAGCCGTCGCGGATGACGAGCGAGAACTGGAGCGCCCAGCCCAGCGTGCAGAGCGCCTCCCAGTAGCGCAGGCGCGCCGGGTCGAGCGGCAGACGTGAGCGGTAACAGGCGAGATAGCGACGGGCGGCCAGCCGGCGCGCGACCGAGGCGAACATACGCTGCCACAGGCTCAGGCTGGTGGTCGGGACAAGCGTCAGCTCTACGAGCGTGTTGGCGACGTCGGAGTGACGGTCGCCGATCGTCGCCTGCCCCCAGTCTACGACGCTGAAGCGGCCGGCTCCGTCGACAAGGACGTTCAAGGGGTGGTAGTCGCTGTGGCAGATCGAAGGCTCCTCCGGGATGACCGCGGTCTTATGCGCGTCAAGCCAGGCGATCTGTGCGTCGAGCTCGTGGAAGTTGAATTGCACGGCGCTGTCGCGGAGCGTGGCGAGCAGCCGGTCGACGCGCGGCCCCTCCGCCGGCAGAGGCCAGCCGGCGGGGTCGAGGCGGTGGAGGCCGGCATGGAGGGCGGCGAAGCTGGCGAAGCTGCTCCAGGCGCGGAGCGGGTTGCGCGCGACGGGGTTGAGCATGGGCTCGCCGGGCAGGCGCTCCATGACGACGAAGGGGAGGGCGAAGGGGCTCCCGGGCGTATCGATGACGGCGAGCGGGCGGGCGGCCGGGTAGCCACGCTCGACGACGAAGCGCTGGATGGCGACCTCGGTCTCGGCGCGGGGGAACTGACCGGGGTCGGCGTAGAGGCGCAGGACGAGGGGCTCGGCCCATGCGGCGGGGGCGCCGGGCGGGAGGCCATCCGCGTCGAGGCGGAAGGTGTAGATGTAGGTGTCCCAGCCGTAGGTGACCGGCTCCGGCGGCTCGGCGAAGCGCGCGGCGGGCGCGCGGAGGTGCGCGGCGACGAAGCGCAGGAGGGCGGGACCGACGTGGTCGGCGCGCGCGGGGTCGATGCCGGCGGCGGTGGTCTGCACGCCGATCAGGGTAGCCCGCGCGGGGGACGTGATCCCATGCCGTGCGGCCTGAAGTTTTCGTAACGCCCCCGGCCGTGGAGAAGGAAGTGGCGGGCCCGGACGGGCCCGCCACTTTGTCCTCGAAATGCGCCGCCTCGCGCTACCGCGTCACGACGATGACCGTGCCGGTGCTATCGCCGTCAGGGTCGTGATTCGCGGACGCGTCGTAGGTAAAGCCAGATTTGCTGACTCCTGTCACGGTGAACGTGATTGACGTCGCCGACAGCGGTGCTCGGGGCGATGTCAGCGTACAGCGCCCCTGTGAGCTGGTCGTGCAGGACGACGTGCCGGCGGCGCCGCCGCTCCAGGTGCCTGTGACGACAGCGCCTAAGACCAGGTTGTGCGAGGCGTCGTGCACGTACACTGTCACGCGCGCGTTCCAGTTCGATCTACGGAGCTGGATGCTCCCGTCGAGGTCGCCGATGTGCACGGTGAACGACGGCCCCGGTGTGCTCGTAGCGGTGGGCACGCCCGTCGTAGTTGCGGTGGGCGTGCTGGTGCTGGTGGCCGTCGGTGCGGGCGTGTTGGTGCTGGTCGCGGTCGGGGTCGGTGTGTCGGCGATGCCCTTAAGCGCGGCGACGGCCGCGCTGGCGTCAATCTCGCCCCAGCCATATTCCGGGTCCCAGCCGGGCGCCCCGCGGTCGCGGGCGGTCGACTGGATGTAGTTGCGCACCTGATCCGGCGTGAGCGTTGGATCCTCGCCGAGCAGCAGCGCGGCGAGACCAGCGACGTGCGGCGTCGCCATCGACGTGCCGGACATGAAGATGTCGCAGAACCGGTCGTAGGACTGGAGGAGCAGGAGCGTGAAGTAGTCGTAGCAGTACGTTTCGGAGACGACGCCATCCGAGAACCCGTCGTGGTTCTGGTCCACAGTCGGGTCGCCTCCGGGCGCGGCGACGTCGAGCGCGGAGCCGGTGTTGGAGTAGGACGGCCGCGTGCCGTCGAAGCGCGTGCTGCCGACGGCGATCACGGTCGGATACGCGGCGGGGCAGGTGACGACGTTCGCGCCGTCGTTGCCCGCGGCCGCGACGACCACTACGCCGTGGCTGTACGCGTAGTCCAGTGCCGCGTTCAGGCCGACGACCTCGGTGCACGGCGTGCCGCTCGCGTCGGGGGTGCCCGTGCCGGTGAAACCGAGGCTCATGTTGATGATGCGGGCGCCGTGGTCGACGGCGTAATACAGCGCTTCGACGAGGTCTGCGTCGGCGCCGGTGCCGTCGAAGCCGATCACCTTGAGCGGCATGATGGTCGCGTTGTAGGCGATGCCGGCGAGGCCGTAGTTGTTGTTGGTGTCCTCGGCGATGGTGCCGGTGACGTGCGTGCCGTGGCCGTTGTCGTCGTTGGGATGCGTGTCGCGGTTGACGAAGTCATATGGCGCGACGAAGGCCTTGGCCGCCAGGTCCGGCGCTTTCTTGTAGATGGTCGACGGGTTGATCGGCCCCGGGCCGGTGAAGTCCTCGTACGCGACGCCGGAGTCGATGACGGCGACGACGACGCCCTGCCCGTGGTTTGTGGCGATGTCCCAGGCGGCCTGCGCCCAGATGCCGCCGATCGTGTTCTGCATGTCCCACTGGTAGGAGTAGTTCGTGTCGTTGGGCACGCCGACGGCGCGTAGCACGTAGCTGTAACCCGCCGACTCGACGAGCGGGCTGCGACGGTAGGCGGCGAGCACGGTGGCCGTGTCGAGGCCCGGCGGGAGCTGCAGCTCGGTCAGGTGGGACCGCACGTGGCCGCCGAGCTCGCGGGCGCCGTAGAGGGCGTTCTGGATACGAACGGCGGCTGCCGGCGCATCGGGCTTGAAGCGCACGACGATCTTTCCGGGTGCGACTTCGCCCGACGGCGAGGGCAAGGCGGCCGCTTCCGCGAGGCGGGGGTCGGGTCCGCTGGCGCGGGATGTATCGAGGCGCGCGTAGAGCCCGAGCGCGCTCAGTGCGATCAGCGTAATGGCGGCGAGGATAGTTCGGCGGCGCATGGCGGACGCCTCCTTACAGGCATGGCTAAGCGAATGAACGCGCGCCGCGGTGCGGGTGTGACGGACGGCGGCGCGCAACAACGTGCGCGCTGTCAAGCTCGCGCACGGTCCCTGACACGATCAGTCTCGGCCGGCGCCGGTGATGTCCGAAGGTGCGGCCGGATGCGCCCGGTCAGACCGCGTGCGGGCATAGCTGGATTCAGACGCGGCGGTTTGCTAAGCGCCGTGAGCGCGCGGCGGCGACGCGGCGCGCGGGCTTGCGTCGGGCGGGTGCGCGGCGGGTTGACGCGGGTCGTGGAACACGGTTGATCGGCGATCAGGCTTGCTTCGGCGCCTTCAGGTGTTTGAGCACAACTCCGCCATGCATGGTCGGAAGGGGTGCCATGGCGATGGCGAAGAATGCGAGGTTAAGAACGGCCAGGAAGAGCACGAAATGGCTGTCGAGTCCGGCAACGTACAGGACGAGCATGACGACGCCCACGACCAGATTCGCTGCAGGCTCTGCCAGGCCGCGAATCACGTGAACGCGGCTCGGATACTCGCGCGACGCGTCATACCCGTTGTAGGCCAGAGTTGCCGTGAAGGTCACGGTGCGCATCGGCGCGCCAACCAGCGCTCCAGCGATCGCGCCCCCCAGTTGATGGATGATGATGCTCGCGCTGATGAGGAGTCCGTAGGCGAGACCGATCAGCAAACGCTCGCCGGTGCCGGGCCCGACCTGGGCGATGAAACTGATGCCGACGCCAACCGCCGCGATCCAGGCCGGCGCTGCAATGGCAGTAGGTACAGCCATCCAGTTGATGCCGAAGATGGTGACGAGCCGATGCGGACGCATCTTGGCCATGTTCTCGATGACATAGGGAGGGGAGTGTGGCGGTTCGGCAAGGACGTGGTCTCTTAGCCAGGACATCGCTTCTCCCTCAATTCGGCGCGCAGCTCTGAGCGCCCGGACAGCCGGAGTACACGTGCTCAGCGCAGCATAGCATCGGCGGCCACTGCGAAGCGCGGGATTACTTCGAGAGGACCTCGAAGAGGCGAGCGTCAGGGGTGCTGCCGGCGATGTGCCGGTCCAGCCTACGCGACGACCTCGATCTTCCACCATAGGTCCCCGGCTATGTTCTCAAGGCGCAACGGTAACGCGCAGGAAGGTTGCCGGAATGGCGGTGGCATCCTTGCTGGGGCTCTGGTTCTGGCTGGTGAAGAGAGCCTCCAACTCCTTCTGCAGATCAGCTGCTCGGCCGTTCTTCTCCGCGGCCTCGAATGCATTCATGGTCGGCCCGTAGTAGTTTCTGAATGCAGCAACGAACTCCGCCGGCGCGCCGGGGAAGTGGAATGTGTAGGTGTCCCGGGCGAAGGAGATCTTCTCTCTTGCAACTCCCGCGCCCGCGAACCGCTCTACGACGTTGTCCTCGATCCCCCAGGTCATGGGGCTGATGAAGCCTTCCGGCGGTGGCGGTGAGTATGCGGAGCTGATCTTCAAGAGCTGCGCCACCAACGTCGGATCATTTGGAATCCAGTTCCCCATCGTAATCCGGCCTCCGGGCCGGGTCACGCGCACCATCTCCCGGGCGACGTCAGAGGGCTTTGGCGCAAACATGGCGCCGAAGATGCTCACGACGTGATCGAACGTTTGATCTTGCAGCTCGTGCAGAGCGGACGCGTCGCCTTCCCGAAACTTGCAGTTCGGCAGGCCGTGCTCCTGTGCGCGCTTGTTCCCAGCCGCGACAAGGTTCCTCGCGATATCGACGCCTAACACGTCCGCGCCGAGTTTCGCCGCTGGTAACGCCGTCGTCCCATCGCCGCATCCTAGATCCAGAACCTTGAGCCCTGGCGTGATTCCGATTCCCTTGACGAGCGCCTCTCCGCTGCCGCGCATACTCGCGGCAATACGGGTGAAGTCGCCCTTTTCCCACAATGCCTGGTTCGGGTTCATTGGTTGCACCATCCTTAAGAGTTTTGCGACGTTGTACTGGATATGCGGAGAAGACCGCAAGACCGAGGTCCAGCCAAGTGCGCGAATTCTCGCAAGATTTGCGCAGAATCGCGGCAATCGGTAGTGGCGCACGATGCGCTGCGTGCCATTCGGAACAACGGATAACTGTGGGCTACTCCGGCGCTACCGCGGTGCGCTCGTAGCTGCGGCTCAACGACAAACTCGTCCAGTTATCTGCGGTTCATAGGCTTCACATGACCCTCGCTGAACTCATACGACTCGACCGAGGGTAGCGCCCCGTGCTGCGACGACGGGCCTCGCCTCCGAGGCCGACAGTCCATGTTGCGGATGTTGGCTCAGCGCAGGGCGCGCAGCTATACGCACGCTCGGCGGAGTCGTCGCCGCGTACCAGAGTCGACGCTGCTGACTGCAGCCCTACGCCAGCTGGGAAAGGCCCTTGCGCAGATCATCCGGAGTCATGACCGGGGTGATGTCGACGCTTGCCCCGAGTTCGATGAACAGCGACTCGACGGCGACCGGCATGTCGGAGACGTCCTTGAGATCGAAGACGATGAACGCCGTGCGCCTGCCGCCGTCAACAGTGAAGTACGCCGCCTCCGGCTTGAGTGCGCCGAGCACCTTCTCGATCGTTCCGCCCATCGTGCCCTTCTGTATCGCCGCGTTACCGGCGTCAGTCGACATCTGAGCTTTGAGCAGCATCCGCATGTTGGTCCCCTTTTCCTATCCGGCTTGGTGGATTCGGGAGTATTCCGTATGCGCCACTCACCTGCAAGGAGAACGGCGTTGATGGTGCTAGGATCCCCCCATTCGGGGCGTGGCTCAGCCCGGTAGAGCACCTGCCTGTGGGATTTCCGGTGGCACTGCCACTCGGGAGAGCACAGCGTTCGGGCCGGGGCACTTACGAAACAGCTGCTCTACCGCCGCGCTACGTGCAGCGCGACATGGGAAGTGGCCTCTGTCAGCAGCTGGCGCTACCGCCGTGACCGCGCAGCGGCGATGCGTCGCGCGGGTTTGCGGCGGGCGGGTGAGCGGCGTGCGGCGGGTTTCGCGAGTTTCTTCGCGGCAGTGCGAGCGGCGGGTTTCTTCGGCGGCGCCTTTTTCGTCGCCGACGGTTTGGGCGTCGTGCCGTTGGGGCTCGCCTCGAGCTTCTCGACGCGGTCCTTGAGGGAGCGGCTCTCCTCGGACAGCTTGTCGAGGTCCTCGCGGAGGCGGCGCACCTCTTCGCCTTTGTCGGCGCCCTCGCTGATGCGGCGGACGGCCTCGCGGGCGGCGCGGATGACGCGGCCGTCCAGATCGCGGTCACGCGTGCGCTCGAGCTCGGCGATCGCCTTCGTGTCCTTCAGCTCGGCGAGGGCGGCGATGGCGTTGAGCCGCACGCGCAGCCACTCGTCCGGCAGCAGCTCGACGAGGCGGTCGAAGGCGTCGTCCTTCGCGTGGTCGCTGAGCTGGCCGATGCGGCCGAGCGCGAACGCCGCGGCGCCGCGCACGGGGTTGGAGCGGCCGCGCCGCGTCCACTCGACGGCGACGGGCAGCGCGCGCTCGTCCCGCAGCTCGCAGAGGCCGGACAGCGCCTGCGCGCGGATGACGTCGGCCTGCGAGTCCTTCGCCATCGCGACCTCGGCCAGGACGTCGAAGGCGCGCGGCGAGCGCGTCTGGCCGAGCGCCTGGGCGGCGGCCGCCTCGACGTAGTAGCTGGCGTCGCCCTTGCGCAGCACCTGCTCGAGCGCGGCGGCCGCCTGCTCGTCGTGGCGGAACTGGCCGAGCGCCGCAACGACGCCGCGGCGGGCCTTCGGGTGCTTCACCTTGAGGCAGTCGAGGAGGGCGTCGCGCGCGGTCGTCGTGCGCACCGTGCCGAGGGCGCGGGCGGCCTCGTTCTGGACGGCCCAGAAGGCGTCGTTGAGGACGGCGTTCTTGAGCGCGGCGGCGGCCTCCGGGGTGCCGAGCTTCGCCAGCTCCTTCGCGGCATCGATGCGGCCGATGACGTCGCCGTCGTGCCCGAGCTGGTAGAGCAGCATCTCCTTGGGCCGCTTGAACTCGACGGTCTTGAGCAGGTTGTGGCCGGGGTCGAAGCGCACCATCTGCGGCTTCGCGGGGAGCGAGAAGAAGAAGTTGTGGGCCTTCTCGCTGACCTGCACCTTGAATTCGTGCGGCTTGCCGTCGACCGTGAAGTCGACGTCGACGGGAAGGCGGAAGACCGACGATTCCTTCTCGTCCTGGGTCTGCGTGACGGTGAGCTTCGCCTGCTTCGCCTTCTCGTCCCACTCGAATGCCAGGCGGAACGCAGGGTGGCCGCCGCGGTAGACGTACTCGTCGAACAGCCAGTCGACGTTGCGGCCGGTGGCCTCCTCGATGGCGCGCTGGAGGTCGGGCGTGGTGACGTTGGTGCTGCGGTGCTTGCCGACGTAGTGGCGGATCGCTTTCCACCAGAGGTCGTCGCCGAGCACGGTGCGGATCATGTGGAGGACGAGCGAGCCCTTCTCGTAGAGGTGGCGGTCGAAGAGGTCGATGGGCTCGTGGTAGACGTTGTTGACGATGGGGCGGCGGTAGCGGGCGGCGTCCTCGCCCATGTAGATCTGCGTGTTCTGGTGCAGCTCGTAGCGGAGCTCGTCGAGCCCCTTGTTGTGCTCGGTGAAGAGCGCCTCGAAGTAGGTGGCGAAGCCCTCGTTGAGCCAGCCGTGCGCCCAGTCGCGGCAGGTGAGCAGGTCGCCGAACCACTGGTGCGCGAGCTCGTGCGCGAGCAGGCCGTCGGAGTCGGCGTCGAGCGAGGCGCGCTTGTCGAGCAGCGACGTCTCGGTGAGCGTGGTGGCGCTGACGTTCTCCATGCCGCCGAAGATGAAGTCGGCGACGAAGGTCTGCGCGTAGCGTGCGTAGGGGTACGTCACGCCGGTCATCTCGCTGAAGAAGGCGAGCATCTTCGGCGTGCGGCCGAGCGTGCGCTCGAGGTCCTCGTCGCGGCCGCGGGGGCCGTAGTACTGCACCGGGATGCCCTGCCAGTCGTGGTGGATCTCGGCGAAGTCGCCGACGATCTGGCTCAGCAGGTAGGTGACGTGCGGGGTGGCCTGGTACCAGTGGTAGGTCTTCGTGCCGGTCTTCCGGTTCTCGGTCACGCCCTTCAGCTCGCCGTTGCCGATGCTGATCATCGAGGCGGGGACGGTGACGACGACCTCGCTGGTCTGCTGGTGGTTGGGGAAGTCGATGCAGGGGTACCAGTGGCGTGAGTCCTCGTCCTGGCCCTGCGTCCACGCCTGCAGCGGCTTGTCGGGGTAGTCGGCGTCGGGCGCGGTGAAGTAGAGGCCGCGGCGCGGGTACGCCGAGTAGGTGATGGCGACGTCGACCTGCGCGCCCGCCGCGAGTGGGCGGCCGAGGTCGACGCGCAGCACGGGGTCGCTGTAGTCGAAGGCGGCGGGCTTGCCGTCGGCGGTGACGGCGGTGACCGTCATCTCGGCGGCGTCGAAGTCGATGCTGGTGACGCCGTCGTTGATCGCCTGCACGGTGTGGGTGGCCGTGCCGCCGACGTGGCGCTCCTTCGGGTCGATAGCGATCTCGAGCTTGATGTGGCGCACGTCGACGATGAGGTCGCGCGCGTAGTGTGGCTGGTCGCCGGTGAGCGGGAACGGCCGCGACGGGGCGAGGCCGGCGGCATGCTCGGCGAGGGCGAGGTCGGTGTCGAAGACGTCAGTCACGGGGGCCTCCATCTCCCGCGACGGCGCGGCCAGGAGGCGCGGCGGTACGGCGGGAGCAGCTCTTATCGGGATCGCGTCATGGTAGCGGCTCGGAGGCGTAGAAAAAAAGTGAGCGTTGACGCACCGTCACAGCGCTTATCCGGCAGCGGCGCACAGGGGCCAGGGCGCGTTCAGCGGACGCGCGGGTTGTGGAGGGCGCCGCTGGCGATGGGCTCGTCGATGTAGAGGTCGCCGTTGCGGATCTTGATGTTGAAGCCGCAGTCGGGGTTGGTGCAGGCCCAAGCCTTGAAGTGGATAGCGGCGCCCTGGCTGCCGAAGTCGGAGAGGGGGACGAGGTCGCCCTGCTTGCACTTCTGGCATTTCGGCAGACCGTAGATTTCCATCCGAGCCACCTCCCCCGCCCTGGCCGCCTGGGGCGGCCGTCCAACCTGCGCTCCGGCAGAAAGTGACGCGAGTATAGCAGCGGTGATTTAACAATTGCAATGCTGGGGAACTATCGGCTTGACACACCCGGTGGGCCATCGAGCGGGAGCGGGAACGGCGGGCAGAGGATGCAGGCCGATCCTGAACCGCCGTCGTTGCGTCAAGGCCAAACGGCCCGATCACATTATGACTCGCGGCATAGACACGGGCGTGGCGCCGGGCGTACGATGCGCGCAAGAGGTCGGGTCCGCGACGATAAGTGAATGAGGTAGACCGCCCGTCACCCACCCAGGGTGGGATCCATGCGGGCTCTCCCATGCGGACACCGACCTCGTTCCTATTCCCCGCCGACATCCTCGTCGTCGTCCAGTGACGCCTCGTCGACCACGCACACGGTGTGGCCTTCCGGCGAGCGCGCCATGAAGCCGGCGGCGCCCGGCGCCCACGGCAGCTCGCGGATCTGGCAGCCGCGCTGGAGGAAGTGCTCGCCCGCCTCGACGAGCCGCGTCGTGCTGAAGAGCATGTACGGCGGCGTGCCGGCGTTGCCGCCGGTGACATCGACGGCGACCGTCAGGCCGTCGCTCACCGGGTAGAAGCGCAGGCCGCCGTCCTCCGCTGCGAGCGCGAGACCGAGAGTGTGCTCGAAGAAGTGCGCCGCCTCGCCGGCGTCCGCCGTCGCATAGCCGACGATGCCCTCGAACCGCAGCAGACCCTCGTTCACGCGCCCTCCCGCGCTTGCCGCCGGGAAGGAGCGGCCCGGCCGGGCGGACTCACGATAGCATCCGCGCGCGTTGACACCATCCCGGCGCTTGGCTACCCTGCGATCGCATCATGAAAGCGACATCGGGCCGCATGGGAGCTGGACGGAAGCCACGCCGGTAGGGCTGGGGACAGCTTCGTGCATCTGCGAGCCACGCCAGCCTGACTGACGTGGCCGTTTCGTTTTTCCGTGATCCAGCCCGAACGTGTTCCCGAGGAGCCCCAGCGATGACCACCGAAGTCGGCGACCAATACCTCATCGAGACCCAGCGTACCGACCCCGAGATCTACCGGCTGATCAAGGAGGAGGAGCGCTATCAGGTCGAATCGGTCCGTCTCATCCCGTCGGAGAACTACACGTCGCGCGCCGTCATGGAGGCGACGGGCTCCGTGCTGGCGAACAAGTACTCGGAGGGCTACCCGGGCCGGCGCTACTACGAGGGCCAGCGCAACATCGACCAGCTCGAGCAGCTCGTCATCGACCGGGCGAAGGCGCTGTTCGGCGCGGAGCACGCGAACGTGCAGCCGTACTCGGGGTCGCCGGCGAACCTGGCGGTGTACGTCGGGCTGCTGCAGCCGGGCGACACGATCATGGGGCTGGCGCTGCCGCACGGCGGCCACCTGACGCACGGCTGGACGGCGAGCGCGACGAGCAAGTTCTGGAAGAGCGTGCGCTACGAGGTCGAGGAGAAGACGCACCTCATCGACTACGACAAGGTGCGGGCGATGGCGCTGCGGGAGCGGCCGCGGATCATCGTGGCGGGGGCGACGGCGTACCCGCGGCAGTTCGACTTCGCGCGGTTCGGCGAGATCGCCCGGGAGGCGGGCGCGCTGTTCCTGGCCGACGTCTCGCACATCAGCGGGCTGATCATTGCGGGCGTACACACCGACCCGGCGCCGTACGCCGACGTGGTGACGACGACGACGCACAAGACGCTGCGCGGACCGCGCGGGGCGATGATCCTGTGCCGCTCGGAGCACGCGGAGGCGATCGACAAGGCGGTGTTTCCGGGCCTACAGGGAGGGCCGCACGAGAACACGATCGCCGGCATCGGCGTGGCGCTGAAAGAAGCGGCGACGGACGAGTTCCGCGCGTACGGCCGGCAGATCGTCGTGAACGCGAAGGCGCTGGCGGGCGAGCTGCTGGAGCGCGGCTTCGACCTGGTGACAGGCGGCACGGACAACCACCTGATCCTGATCGACCTGACGGGCAAGAGGGTGATCGGCAAGAAGGCGGCGAAGGCGCTCGACCGGGCGAACATCGTCGGCAACTACAACACGGTGCCGTTCGACCCGCGCAAGCCCTTCAGTCCGAGCGGTCTGCGCATCGGCACGCCCTCCGTGACGACGCGCGGCATGCGCGAGGAGGAGATGCGCCGGATCGGCCGCTGGATCGACGAGGTCATCGAGCACGTGAACGACGAGGAGGCGCTGGACCGCATCGGCGCGGAGGTGCGTGACTTCTGCCGCCAGTACCCGGCGCCAGGCATGTCCGTCTGAGCGGCAAGCGCCGCTGTTGACGTAATTCGCCTTTCTGGCGCTGATGCGGCTGAAATTGCCCGGCGTGGCGGGCCTCCATATATTGCGGGCTGAGGTGAGAGCCGAAGATATCGGTGGGGGTGCAGCGCATGCAGCTTAAGGTCGAAGCCGGGGACATCACGAAGGCCGAGACGCAGTGCGTCGTCGTCAACCTGTTCGAGGGCGTGACGTCGCCGGGTGGCGGCACGGGCGCCGTCGACCGGGCACTCGCGGGCATGATCAGCGAGCTGATCGCGGCGGGCGATATCCGCGGCAAGTGGGGCGAGCTGACGCTGCTCCACACGCCCGGCAAGCTGGCGGCGCCGCGCGTGCTCGTCGCCGGTCTCGGCAAGAGCGGCGAGTTCACGGTCGACCGCGTGCGCGAGCTGAGCGCGTCGGTCGCGAAGTTCCTGCGCGGCAAGCGCATCGCCCGCTTCGCCACGATCACGCACGGGGCCGGCATCGCCGGGCTCGACCCGGAGGCCTGCGCGCAGGCGATCGCCGAGGGCGCGGTGCTGGGCCTGTACCGCTTCGACCGTCACAAGAAGGCCGATGAGGATGCGTTCGACGTCGAGTCGCTGACGATCGTCGAGCACGACAACGCGAAGGTGGCCGCGCTGCAACGCGCGGCCGAGCGCGGCAGCATCGTCGCGGAGGCGGCGTGCTTCGCGCGGGACCTGGCGAACGAGCCGGCGAACGTGCTGACGCCGACGGAGCTGGCATCGCGCGCCGAGGCGATGGCGCGCGAGCACGGCCTGGGCTGCCACGTCTACGACCGCGACTGGGCCGAGCAGATGGAGATGGGCTCGTTCCTGGGCGTGGCCCGCGGCAGCGCGCAGCCGCCGAAGTTCATCGTCCTCACGTACCAGGGAGCGGGCGAGACGCGGCCACTGGGGCTCGTCGGCAAGGGGATCACGTTCGACACGGGCGGCATCTCCATCAAGCCGGCGGCGGGCATGGAGGAGATGAAGGGCGACATGTCCGGCGGCGCCTGCGTCATCGCCGCCATGATGGCGATCGCGCGGCTGAAGCCGAAGGTCAACGTGACGGCGCTGGTGCCCGCGACGGAGAACATGCCCGGCGGCAACGCGACGAAGCCCGGCGACGTGCTGCGCGCGATGAACGGCAAGACCATCGAGGTGATCAACACGGACGCCGAAGGCCGCCTGATCCTGGCGGACGCGCTCGCCTACGCGTGCAAGCTCGACCTGTCGCCGGTGGTCGACGTGGCGACGCTGACCGGCGCGATGTCGATCGCGCTCGGCGACGTGGCGTTCGGCGTGTTCACGAACAATGACGCGCTGCTGGAACGCGTGCGGGCCGCATCCGCCGCGTCGGGCGAGAAGTGCTGGCAGTTTCCGATGTACGCCGAGTACCGCGAGAACATCAAGAGCAACGTCGCCGACATGAAGAACAGCGGCGGCCGCGGCGCCGGCTCGATCAACGCGGCGTTCTTCCTCAAGGAGTTCGTCGACGACCGGCCGTGGCTGCACATGGACATCGCGGGCGTCGACTTCTTCGAGAAGGAGAAGGGCGTGCTGGTGAAGGGCGCGAGCGGCATCCCGGTACGGACGCTGGTGAACGTCGCGCTGGACCTCGAGGAGCGGCCGCTGGGGTAGTCCGCAGTTATTAGTTCACAGTTGGCAGTTCACAGGGGCGCCGGGCGCGTGGTGTTAGCGCGCAGTGCGCTCACTTTGCGCTGACGATGCCGTCGGCGAAGCGGGTGCCCCCCCGCATCTCCGCCACTGCGGCGAACTCACCGGCCGGAAGCTTCTTGCCGCCGTCAAGCTGCAGGCGCTGGGCGCGGAGGACGCCGCCGAGTAGCGCGATGGCGATCGCGTCGTCCGCGATGGACAGCACCGTGCCAGGGGGCTCCGTCGTGGCGTCCTGCGAGAGGCGCGCGTCGAAGATGCGGACGCGGCGGCCGTCGAGCATGGCGTGGGCGCCGGGCGTCGGGTTCGAGCCGCGGATGAGGTTGTAGACCTCCGGCGCCGGGCGCGACCACTGGATCGCGCTGTTGTCGTCGCTGGCGGGCGGGTCGTACGTCGCCAGCGACTCGTCCTGCGCGACGCGCGGCGCGCGGCCCTCGCGCACCAGGCGCACCGCCTCGACGAGCGCGTCGACGCCCATCTGGAACAGGCGGTCGAAGTACAGCGAGCCGACGGTATCGTCGGGGCCGATGTGCGTCTCCTTCTGGAGCAGGACGGGGCCCGTATCGATGCCCTTGTCGACCCAGAAGACGGTGAGGCCGGTTCGCGTCTCGCCCTGGCGGATGGCCCAGTGCATGGCGCTGATGCCGCGGTGCTTCGGCAGCAGCGACGGGTGGTACTGGATCGTGCCGAGCGGCGGCAGGTCCAGCACCCGTTCCGGCAGGATGTGGGTGACGAACGCCATGACGCCGAGGTCGGGTTTCGTCGCGGCGTAGGCGTCCAGCCCGTCGGGCTTTTTCAGGCTGCCGGTCGGGAACGAGGGGATGCCGGCGTCCTCCGCGGCGGCCCAGAGCGGGTCCGGTTTCTCGGGCGTGCCGATGATCGACGAGACGGCGACGATCTGCTCGCCGGCGTCGCGCAGCGCGGCAAACACCGCATGGCCGAAAGCGGCCTGGCCGATCAGTGCGATGCGCATCAGGGGGAGTTTGGAGTTCGTAGCTGGTAGTTCACAGTGGTTAGGTTCCGGAGAGCTCCTCGCGTCCAGATGACTCGAGCCACTTGCCCAGCCTGTCCCTGATCTCGTCGTGGCTCATGCCTTCGCCTCGGCGAGCCTGCTCCAGTCCGCGGAGGACGCTTGCCTTGAAGTGCATCTCCGCGAGCAACGCGTCCATCGGCGCGTCGTCCGGCATGCGCTCGACTAACTCGATGAGTTCCTGCTTTGCCGTCTTCAAACGCCATTATACGCGGCGTCGCGCAGGCTAGGGGATGTTGCCGAAGTCCGGCGTCGTGCCGAAGCGGGGTGGTTTATCTCCTCAGCGAAGGACATCTGCGCGTCGACCACGCGACGAGGCGGATCTCAAATCGACGAGATGTCATGACAGGCAGCGCCTAGCTGGTGTAAGAACAAATGCTCTAGAATTCAGTCATGGCCACCACGCGACGCCGCGAACCCATTCTCGCCCGGACGCAGACGAAGCGTCAGCATTACGTGCCTAGATTTCTGCTTGAGCGTTTCATCGTAGGCTCCCAGATCGAACGCATCGAGCTTGCATCAGGCTCAACAATCATCACCAGCGCGGCGAACGCAGCCGTCGAGTGCGGGTTCTATGACGTCGAGGTAGGCGGGGAAAAGCTCTCTGCGGAGATGTGGCTAGCGGATTCCGTCGAAGGGCCAGTCGTGCCTGTGATTCGCAATTTGGCGGATGATCCGGCATCGCTGCTGGCGACGAATAAATTGGACCAGTGGCTCCTTGCCCGATTCATCGTGGCACAGCGGTTCCGCGTGCCAGCATTCCGCAACTTCGTCGAAGATAAGCGGCAGGAAGTAGAGGAAAAGATCGCCGATCTCATTGGCGGTGCGCTCGGTCGCACCGTGTCCCGCGACGAGCTCCCAGATCTCGTCCAGGGCATCGACCCTCCGGCCGTGTCGCACGGTGCTGACGCGTCGTTGTCTATGTTGGGCGAGGTGGACGGATTCGCGAACTTGCTGCTTGTGAAGCGCTGGCGCATCGGTCGTGTGCTCGGAAAACGACGCCTCTACACTTCCGACAACGCGGTGGCCTCCTATCTGCCATCGGTTCGGCCGTGGTGGTCGGGAGGCGCGTTCTGGGAGCATCAATACTACTTTCCGGTCTCCCCGGATGTCCTGCTTTGGATCGCCGGAGAAGAATACGCATCAGAGACCAAGGCGAGTGAACTTCCTCCATTTGGGCCTCGCGATCACCGCGACTTTACGGAGTGGGAAGCATCATTTGCTCGGCATGTCGTGTCCGACTCCGCCGAAGAGTATCTCTTTGGTTCCGGGCCCCATGTGGATCAGCGCGCCGCACGTGAGTATCTGGCTCGATTCGACCAAATGCAGGTGGAAATGGCGATGCAATACCAAGGATATGATCCGCGCCAGCCTCGCAACCCCGCCGTAGAGGCGATCCTGGCGAAGCGTACGTCGGCTTAACCGCGCCTACCGCCCAAATCAAGGGTAGACCAACTCCCGTTCGAGCAGGGACCGGGCGATGACGACGCGCTGCACCTGGCTGGTGCCCTCGACGATCATGAGCTGGCGGGCGTCGCGGTAGTGGCGCTCCAGAGGGTGGTCCATCATGTAGCCTTGCGCGCCGAGCACCTGCAGCGCGTCGCTCGACACCTTGACGCCCACCTCCGTCGCGTACGTCTTGGCGATCGAGAGGTAGGCGGCGTGCTCGCGCGCGTAGAGGCCCTGGTCGACGCGCCAGGCTCCCTGGTAGACGAGCAGGCGCGCCGCTTCGATCTGGATCGCCATGTCGGCGAACATGAACTGGATGGCCTGCAGGTCGGCGATCGGCTTGCCGAACGCCTCGCGCTTGCGGGCGAACTCGAGCGCGTAGGACATCGCCCCCTCGGCCAGGCCGAGGCCGCGCGCGCCGACGACCGGCCGGCAGGAGTTGAGCGTGAGCATGGCGTGGTTGAAGCCGGCGCCCTCGTTGCCGCCGATCAGGTTCTCTCGCGGCACGCGGCAGTCCTCGAAGACGATGTCGGCCGTCGGCACGCCGCGGACGCCCATCTTGCGGTCCTGTCCCGCCACGCGGAAGCCGGGCGTGTCCGTCGGCACGATGAACGCGGAGATGCCCTTCGGCCCCGGCGTGCCGTCGACGCGCGCGAACGCGACGACGTAGTCGGCGACGGTGCCGCCCGAGATGTACATCTTCTCGCCGTTGATGACGTAGTCATCTCCGTCGCGCGTCGCCTTCGTCTCCAGGTTGGCGGCGTCGGAGCCGTGGTTGGGCTCGGTGAGGCAGAAGGCGCCCTTGATGTCGCCGCTGGCGATACCCTCGCCGATCCACTTCTTCTGCCGCTCGTCGCCGCCGATCATCACCGGCTGCGACGGCAGCGCCGAGAGCAGCAGCATGAGGCCGGAGGCGCAACAGTACTTCGCCGCCTCCTCGACGGCGAGCGCCAGCGCCAGCATGCCGGCGCCGCTGCCGCCGTACTGCGGCGGGATCGTCAGGCCAGTGAGCCCCGTCTCCTTGAACGCGGCGAAAACGTCGTGCGGGTACTCCTGCGTCTCGTCGATCTCGGCGGCGCGCGGCGCGATCTTCTCCTTCGCGATGCGGCGCGCGGTCTCCTGGATCAGGCGGTGCTCTTCGGAAAGCTGGAACTCCATGTTGAGCCTCGTGTGGTGGAGATTCGTGACCGAACTGAGGGTAGCGGCTCCCGGTTCTAGGTTCTAGGCTCTGCGCTGGCGCCCCACTCAATCGAACGGGCGAAGCGGCGGAGGGCGCGCGTGTAGGCGTCCGGCGCCTCGAGGTTGGCGACGTGGCCGGCGCCGCGCACGATCTGCAGCATGCCGTCGCGCGCGGCCATCAGGAACAGCACCTCCTCGATGCGGTACAGCGAGTCGCGCTCGCCGTTCAGGATGAGCACAGGGCCGGCGTACTCGCGCAGCTTGTTGAGGAAGTTCTTGCCGCCGAGCGCGCGCAGCGCGTCCTGCACGGCGTGGAAGAAGAAGCCGGCCTCGACCTGCTCCGTCGCCAGCTCGTCGCCGTAGCGCGCGCGAAAGTTGACTTCGTTCACCATCGTCAGCCAGCGGCCGCCGACGGCGCGTGTGAAGAGCCGCACGGTGTTCGGGATGACGGTCAGCACGCCGCGCGGGTTTGCGCTGCAGCCGGTCAGCACGAGGCCGGCGAGGCGCTCCGGCTGGGTGCGCGCCAGCTCGATCGCCACGTAGCCGCCGAGCGACAGTCCGGCGACGAGAGCGCGGCCGCCCGCCTCCTCCTCGATCATGCTGGCGACGTGCGCGGCGGCGTCGTCGAGCGAGAAGCGCTGCTGCGCCAGCGAGCCGTGTCCGGGCAGGTCGACCGCGATCAGGCGGTACTCGTCCGCGAGGTCGCGGAGCTGGGGCAGCCACTGCTTGCGAGTGACGCCGATGCCGTGGAGCAAGACGATCGGCGGCGCGCCCGCGGGGCCCGCGGTCTCGTAGCTCTTCATGCGTCCGCCGGGGCCGTCCACAGCACCGACTCGTGCGCCGGCGAAAAGCCTGCCGCCTCGAACAGTCGCCGTGCGTCACCCTCCGCCGCCGTGCGCAAGCCGACGACGTCGCAGCCGGCGTCACGCGCGTCGCTGACCGCCGCGGCGAGCAGCGTCGAGCAGACGCCGCGCCGCCGGTGCGCCTTCAGCGTGGCGACGGCGTAGAGGCCGGCGGTAGCGCCGTCGCGCAGGAGGTGCAATGTGCCGGCCGGCTCGCCGCCATCGTAGGCAACGTAGAACGTGCTGCCGGGATCGTGCACGCCGGCGAGCGTACCGGCGAGCGTCAGGGACCGTGCCCACTTCGGCGCGCCGGCAGCGACGATGTTCGCGAAGGTGGTGGCGTCGTCCGGCCCGGCGCGGCGCACTTCGATGTCGCGGTTCGCGCGGCCTGGCGTCGCGTCGTCGCTGCAGACGAGCGACACGGTGCGCTCGCCGGGCGCGAGGCCGCGCCGCCGCAAATGCTCGCCGAGCGACTCGGGCCGGTCGAGCGGCGTCACGAACGCCGCCGGCTCGCGGTCGAACGCGCGCAGCAACGCGAAGCCGACGTCCAGCAGCGCCTCGACGTGCCGTTCGTCCGTAACGAAGCTCTCGATGCGGTTGAGGTCGGGCACGGGAGCATCGGACGTGAGCGCGAGGGCACCGCCGAGGTCGCGGTACTCGCCCCAGCCGAGCGAGCGGCGCAGCCGCTCGTTGTTGATGAGCCGCAGCGATACCGACGGATCGAATGCCATGGCGCGAGTGTAACCGTTCGCCCTACAGCTTGAGTTCGCTCGAATGGCCGGGGAAGAGGCGCGACTTCGGGTCGAGCGCGCGCTTGGCGGCGTTGGCGGCGATGGCCGCCTGCGCGAAGCCGGTGACGATCAGGTTCAGCGGCTCGCCGCCGTCGACCGCGGCGAGGTCACCGGCGGCGAAGACGCCCTTGAGGTTCGTCTCCATGAAGCCGTCGACGCGGACGTGGCGCGCGTCGGCCAGCTCCAGCCCCCACGACTCGATCGGCCCGAGCGCGGCCTTGAAGCCGATGTTCACGAGCACGGCATCGACCTGCAGCTCGCGCTCCTCGCCGGTGCGGTTGTCGAAGATGGTGGCGCCCTGGACCTGGCCCTCGCCATACACGCGCTTGACCTCGTGGAACGTGTAGATGGGGATGGTCGAGGCGCGCAGCGCGGCGAGGCTCGCCTCGTGTGCGCGGAAGCCGTCGCGGCGGTGAACGAGCGTGATCTCCTTCGCCCAGTCCTTGAGGTTGAGGCACCAGTCAACGGCGGTGTCGCCGCCGCCGACGATCAGGATCTTCTTGCCGCGGAAGGGGCGCTTGTCCTTGACGAAGTAGTAGACGCCGCGGCCCTCGTAGTCGGAGATGCCGGGGCGGTCGATCCTGGTCGGCGCGAACGCTCCGATGCCGCCGGCGATCAGCACGGTGCGGCTGTAGTGCGCGTCGATCGCCATGCCGAGCCGCCAGACCGTCTCGCCGCCACCGACGGTCGCACGTGTCAGGGTCTCGATGCGCGTGTCGTAGATGAAGGCAGGCTCGAAGAGGGCGACCTGCTGCATGAGCTGCTTCACGAGGTCTTGCGCGAGGATCTTGGGGTGGCCGGGGACGTCGTAAATCAGCTTTTCGGGGTAGAGGACAGCGAGCTGGCCGCCCGGCTCCGGCAGCGCCTCGATCACCTTCGTCCGCATCTCGCGGAGGCCCGCGTAGAAGGCGGCGAAGATGCCCGTTGGCCCGGCGCCGATGATCGTGAAGTCGAAGATGTCGTCAGCCATGCTGTGCCCCACGCCGGCACGCGGCGCGGGTCGCCGCCCGGGCGTGTTCCTCCGTCCGCACGATACGCGACCGGGCGGATACGCGGCAGTGCCGCACGTCACGCCTGAGCGGATCGAAGGATCCTTGTGTGGACGAGATTCCTCGGCGGGCTCAGCATGACACCGGCTGAGGGCTGCGCGCCTTCAGTCACCCGGGCGGAAGGATGGCTCGTGCCCGCTCTCCGGCGGCGCGTCAGGCGAGCTCGGCCGCCTCGGCCTTCTCCAGCTCGAACGCCCGGTGCAGCGCGCGCACCGCGTCCGCCACCCGGTCCTCCGGGATGATGCAAGTGATGCGGATCTCGCTGGTCGAGATGATCTCGATGTTGATGCCAGCCTCCGTCAGCGCGCGGAACATGCGCCCGGCGTAGCCGGGGGCGCTCTGGATGCCGGTGCCGACGATGCTCACCTTGCCGACGTGCTCGTCGGGGAGGACTTCCTTGGCGCCGATCTTGCTCGCCGCCTCGCGGACGAACGGCAGGGCGCGCTGCAGGTCGTTCTTCGCCAGCGTGAAGGTGATGTCGGTGAGCTGCTCCTCGCTGGCGTTCTGGACGATCGTGTCGACGGAGAGGTGTGCCAGCGCCAGCGGCTCGAAGATCTCCGCCGCGACGCCGGGCCGGTCCGGCACGTGCCGGACCGTGATTTTCGCGACGTCCAGGTCGTGGGCGATGCCGCGGACGCGGTTGAAGCCTTCCATGTCGACGCCTCCGTGAATGAGCGTGCCCGGCTCGTCCTTGAACGAGGACGCCACCAGGATCGGGATGTTGTAGACGGAGCCCAGCTCGACCGCGCGGGGCGCTATCACCTTCGCGCCTTTGCTCGCCAGCTCCAGCATCTCCTCGTACAAGATGTCGCGGAGCTTGCGCGCGTTCGGCTCGACGCGCGGGTCGGCCGTGTACACGCCGTCGACGTCAGTGTAGATCTCGCAGCGCGCGTCGAGCGCCGCGGCGAACGCCACGGCGGTGGTGTCGGAGCCGCCGCGGCCGATCGTCGCGACGTCCATCGTCTCCGTCAGGCCCTGGAAGCCGGCGACGATGACGACGCGCCCGCGGTCGACCTCCTCGCGTACGCGCCGGGGCTCGATCGCCAGGATGCGCGCGTTGCGGTGTACGGAGTCGGTGCGCATGCCGGCCTGTCCGCCGGAGAGGCTGATCGCGTCGACGCCGATGGCGTGGAGCGCCATCACCATCAGGGCGCTCGACTGCGTCTCGCCGGTGCTGAGCAGCACGTCCATTTCGCGCGCGTGAGGCTGATCGGTGATCTGGTGGGCGAGGCTGATGAGATCGTCCGTCGTGTCGCCCATGGCGGAGACGACGGCGACGATGCGGTCGCCGGCCTCCGCGCGGTGCTTGATGCGGGCGGCGACGTTCTTGATGCGTTCGGCGCTCGCGACGGAGCTGCCGCCGTACTTCTGTACGACCAGTGCCATCTCTCACTCCGGGGGAATGGCCAGCACGAGAAGAAAGCGCCGGGGCTTCCGTGCCTCCGGCGGGGTTGCGCCTCGCGCGGTGGAACGCGCGCGGCGCGCCCCGATGGTAGCGAATCCAGGGCGCGTCCGCAGGGATGATTGGCGGGCGCCCAAATAGTTACATAGGTTCGATGACCGGTCGCGCCCGCTCAGGGCTACCCTGATGCAAGCGCGGCGCGCCACGGCATGCGCTACGCTGCGGCGTGGCATTTGGACGCTATTTCGAGGCGGTCGACTATCTACAGCGCCGGCTTTGGCACGAACTGCCGATCGTGCCGGTCGAGCGCGCGCTGCAGGGCCGCATCCGACAGCTCCTCGCGCATCTCAGCGACCCGCACCTGGCATGCCCCGCCGTACACGTCACGGGCAGCGCCGGGAAGGGATCGACGGCGACGATGGTCGCGTCGATCCTGCGCGCGGCGGGGCTGCGCACGGGGCTCTACACGTCGCCGCACCTGCAGACGTTCATCGAGCGGGTCGACGTCGACGGGGCGCTGATCGCGCCCGACGCCTTCGCCGAGACGGTCCTCGGTCTCGACCCGCTGGTGCGGACGATGCATGCCGACGTGCTCGACGGGGTCGGCTTCGGGCGGCCGTCACTCGTCGAGGTGGCGTTCGCGGCTGGCATGAAGCACTTCGCCGACGAGCACTGCGACGTCGTGGTGGTGGAAGCCGGGCTCGGCGGCCGCACGGACTACACCAACGTCTTCGACGTGAAGCCGGTGAGCGTCATCACGAACGTCGACTACGAGCACCGCGAGCGGCTGGGCTGGTCGCTGCGGTCGGTGGCGGCGGAGAAGGCGGCGATCATCCACGGGCGCGAGACCGTCGTCACGGCGCTGGCGCGGCGCGAGGCGCTCGACGTCATCGCCGGGCGCTGCGCTGAGACGGGGGCCACGCTCTGGCGGCTGGGGCGCGAGGTGCGCGCGCGCATCACGGCCAGCGCAGCGGAGGGCAGCGAGTTCTCGGTCCGCGCGCCGGGGCTCGCCGGCGAGCGCCTGCGCGTGTCGCTCGCCGGCTCCCACCAGGTGGCGAACGCGGCCGTGGCCGTCGCGGCGGCCGCCGTCGCGGCGCGTGCGCGTGGCGTCGCGCTCGATGAGCGGCATATGCGCGAGGGGCTGGCGTCGGTGCGGCTCGGCGGGCGGCTGGAGCAGGTGCAGGCGTCGCCGCGCGTGCTGCTCGACGGCGCGCACAACCCCATCGAGGCGCGGCGCCTGGCCGAAGCGCTGCGCGACCACTGGCTGCTCGGCGGTGCGCGGCTGCACCTGGTCGTCGGCATCCTCGCCGACAAGGACCAGCTCGCGATGGTGCGATCGCTGGCGCCGGTCGCGTCGCGGGTCGTCGTCACGCAGCCGCCGCTCGGCGAGCGTATCGGCGATCCGGAGCGGATGATCGCGCTGTTCCGCCGTGCGCTCGGCGCGGCGAACGTAGGGTTCGAGCCGTCGCACATGCGCGCGCTCGACCTGGCGCTCGGGGAGGCGGCGCCGGACGACGTCGTGTGCGTGACCGGCTCGATGTTTCTCGTCGGCGCGGTGCGCGAGCGCTGGGTGCCGGAGCAGCGCATCCTGGCGCGGCGCAGCGCGGCATTGTAGCTTCTCTGGATTAAAGCGCGGCGGCCCGTCGCGTGGATGGCCTGACAGGAGGTATGGCAATATGGACTTCTTCGAAGCGGCGCGCACGCAGCGTGCGATGCGTCGGCTGAAGCCGGACCCGATCAACGACGACGACCTGTGGACGATTCTGGAGACCGCGATCATGGCGCCGAGCGGGGGCAACCGCCAGCCGTGGAACTTCATCGTCGTCCGCGAGGCGGAGAAGAAACGGCGCATCGGGGAGTGGTACCTGGAGGCCTGGGAGCGCACGTACGGCCCGGCGCGCGACGCCATGACGGCTGACCCGGCGCAAGCCCGCACGTTCGCCTCGGCCGACCACCTGGCGCGGCACATGGCGGACGTGCCGGTGCTGATCATCGCGACGATCCGGAAGGACCAGTTCGCGATCGGGCCGACGCTGGGCGCTTCGATCTACCCGGCGGTGCAGAACCTGATGCTCGCCGCGCGCGCACTCGGTCTGGGCACGACGCTGACGACGCTGCACAAGTTCCACGAGGAGGACGTGAAGAAGCTGCTCGGTATCCCCGAGAACGTCGAGACGATGGCGCTGATCCCGCTCGGCGTGCCACAGGGAAAGTTCAGCTCGCCGTCGCGCATGCCGGTGGAGAAGGTGGTGTACTGGGACGGCTGGGGGAGCACGCGCGGGCGCTGACGCTTACCCGCGCGGGAGCAGGGTGAGGGGCCTGTCCCCGGAACGGGACAGGCCCCTGGGCTCGACGTGCTGCGGTGTGGCGGGTTACGCCGCCTTCCGGCGGGTGTCGGGCCGCAGGGCGAGGGGCTCCTTGGCGGCGTCCTGGGCGAGCTTGAAGGTGGCGACCTTCGCGCTGAGGTCGTCGGCGATGGCGCCGAGGGAGTGGGCGGCGGCGGTCACTTCCTCGACCTGGGCGGTCATCTCCTGGGAGGAAGCGGAGACCTCCTCGGTGGCGGCGGAGTTCTCCTCGGCGACGCCGGCGATGGACTGGATGGCGTCGGCGACGGTGCGTGCGGTGGCGCGC
>Ga0153916_10000122_pt1 | contig 44409 bp, 39 predicted proteins | sample Opewatmetagenome_FD_109642 | JGI IMG/M metagenome (GOLD analysis project Ga0153916, IMG submission 109642) | Freshwater wetland microbial communities from Ohio, USA - Open water 3 Core 3 Depth 4 metaG | ecosystem: Environmental > Aquatic > Freshwater > Wetlands | place: USA: Ohio, Lake Erie...
TCGGGTGTCCCCACCCTGTGGTCTTTTCCCCCCTTCTATTGAAGGGGGGATTAAAAGGGGGGTTGATCCAGCCGCACCTGGACACTACTCTGCGCACATAACACTTCGCTAAGAATACGGCAGTGCTGCAGGGTGTCCTCACCCTGCGGTCTTTTCCCCCCTTCTATTGAAGGGGGGATTAAAAGGGGGGTTGATCCAGCCGCACCTGGACACTACTCTGCGAACATAACACTTCGCTAAGAATATGTCTGGAATCAACACCATAGTTGACGTCAAAGACCTCCGGGTTCGTTTCCCCATCCATGGCGGCATCATGCTCCACAAAGTCGCGGAAGTCAAAGCCGTGGACGGAGTATCATTCCACATGGACAAGGGGGAAACCTTGGGATTGGTGGGGGAATCCGGCTGCGGCAAGACCACGGTGGGGCGGGCAATTATCAATGTGCTCCGCGCCATCAATCCCGAAACCGAGATCGACGGTGAGATCTGGCTTCGGGCGAATGGGCAGATGGTTGAGGTCAGCCGGTTGAGAAAGAAGCAGATGCGCCCTTACCGACCGTATGTCCAGATGATTTTCCAGGATCCGTATTCGTCGTTGAATCCCCGGATGACCATCGGGCAAATTATCGAAGACCCGTTGAAGCTCCACACGACCATGACCAAATCGGAACGGATGGATCGGGTCGCGTGGTTACTGGACAAGGTCGGGATGTCCGGCGAGCAATCGCGACGGTACCCGCACGAATTTTCCGGCGGGCAGCGCCAGCGGGTGGGGATCGCCCGAGCCTTGGCAACCAATCCCAGGTTGATCATCGCGGACGAGCCGGTGTCAGCATTGGATGTGTCGATCCGCGCCCAGGTCATCAATCTGATGCAGGACCTCCAGAACGAATTCGGATTGACCTACCTGTTCATCGCTCATGACCTGTCAGTGGTGGAGCACATCGCTGACCGGATCGCAGTGATGTACCTGGGCAATATCGTAGAGGTCGCGAAGAGCCGGCAGGTGTATCATAGTCCAAGACACCCGTACAGCGTTGCGCTGCTTTCAGCGGTTCCTCTGCCCGATCCAAAGCATGCCGGAAAGACCCAGCGGATCATATTGAAGGGCGACGTGCCGACGCCGATCGCCAAGCCGTCCGGCTGCGGCTTCCGTACCCGATGCCCTATCGCACGCCCGGACTGTGCAATCAACATCCCAGTCCTGACAGACAAGGGCGACGGACAAATGGTGGCGTGTCCTTACGTCTGATTTCGGCGGGTGCAGCAAATCGATCTTCAAAGGAACCCAAACGGACTTATCGGCGTATCACTTCTAATTCGTGCCACAACGTGGAGACTTTTGTGGCTATTCCCCTGCACATTGCCATTTCGGAGGCATTATGAACGGTTTCTGTCATATCGAAATCCCGTCCAAGGATTTGAAGAAAGCTAAGGCGTTCTACGAAGCCGTCTTTGGCTGGAGAATCACCGCCTGGGAAGGTTCTGCTAACTATTTGATGTTTGAGACTGGTGAAGGCGTGGGAGGGGGCTTCACGACTGAGTTTGAGCTTTCCAAGAAGGCTGGGATCCTGCTGTACATATTAGCAGAGGACATTCCGGGGACGTTGGAGAAGATCGCCAAACATGGCGGCAAGACAGTTCTCGCGAAAACCGAGATTCCCAATGTCGGCTACTATGCAATATTCTCCGATGCCGAAGGGAATCAAATGGGGCTGTATTCCCAGAAGTAGGTCGGATTCCCTTGAAACCGACAATCGATGTTTCCACCCGCGAACTGGGGTGGAATCAAAGGGTGGTAGGTCTAATAAGAAACCTGGCATCGAATGATGTCAGGTTTTTTTGTGCCGGAAAAGCATGGCGTGCCGTCAGGTGTCCTCACCTGACGGAATAGGAGAAGGTGTGCCATCAAAAAGGTGCCGTCAGGTGTCCCCACATTGTGAATATTCCCCCCTGCTATTGCAGGGGGGAACAAAAGGGGGGTTGCATCATCGTGCCGTCAGGTGTCCTCACCTGACGGAAGAGGATGTGCCGGAGGCGGGATTTGAACCCGCACACCCTAACGGGCGCCGGTCCCTGAAACCGGTGCGTCTGCCAATTCCACCACTCCGGCATCGGCTCAATCAAGGGGTGTCGTCAGTTGTCCCCACCTGACGGAACAGTCTCGTAGGTCGGGTTCCCTTGAAACCCGACGATTCAAGCTTTTCGCCTGCGAATGTCGTCAGGTGTCCCCACCCGACGGTTCTCACAACCAATATACGAAAAATCAGGCTGCCTGTCAATGAGAATCTTGAGGAGTTCTGCGGGTCATCCGTCTATGTTGGGTGGCTCGAGCCCGTGAGGTGGCAGCAGATTACATGAGAAGTAGTCGAGATAATTGGGGATATTTTTGCATTTGGGCTTGATTTTTGAGAAAATTGTCCTTATTTTTATTAGATAAATGAATCAGGAAGATCCAAGAATCAAAGTGGTTGCTCGCAACCGCAAAGCATTCCATGACTACCATATCCTGCAGAAATTCGAAGCCGGCTTGGTGCTGGAAGGTCCGGAAGTCAAGTCGCTTCGCGCGGGTCACGTCAGTCTGAAGGAGAGCTATGCCGCGGTACGAGGCGAAGAAATCTTCTTGATCAATTGCCATATCACGCCGTACGAGAAGACCACGGTTCGTCCTCCCGACCCTCACCGTGATCGAAAACTGTTGTTGAACCGGCGGGAGTTGAAGAAGATAATCATCCGGGTCGAAGAGCGAGGGATGGCATTGGTTCCGCTTTCGATCTATTTCAAAGATCAGTGGGCGAAGGTCGAAATCGCGCTGGCGAAAGGCAAACGGCAGTATGACAAGCGGGCGGACAAGGAACGCCAGGCTGCCAAACGCGACATAGAAAGAGAATTCAAAGAACGGCAGCGATAGCTGTCACGGTAACGCAATCCCATCAAATTCGAGAGAATCGTGGCGGAACGAACATCATTCCCACCGGTCAACGAGCAAATGGATGTGATCCTCCGGGGAATGGAGGAAGTCATCTCGGTGGAGGAACTGGTCGCCAAGGTTGAAAAGTCCTGCAAGACCGGCATTCCCTTGGTGGTCAAGCAAGGGTTTGATCCGACCGCGCCGGATCTGCACCTGGGGCATGCCGTGTCGCTAAGGAAACTCCGGCAATTCCAGGACTTGGGTCACACCGTCGTGTTTCTGATGGGGGATTTTACGGGTATGGTTGGGGATCCCACGGACCGCAGCGCCACCCGGAAACGGATGACACGGGAAGACGTGGAAGCCAATGCGGAAACGTACCGGGAGCAGGTATTCAAGATCCTGGACAGCGAAAAAACCCAGATTCGATTCAACAGCGAATGGCTGGGGGCGTTGGATGTGTACCAGTTCCTGGATTTGTCCGCAAAATACACCGTGGCTCGGATGCTGGAGCGGGACGATTTCAGCAAACGGCACAGCGAAGGCAAGCCGATTACCATGCTGGAATTCCTGTATCCGTTGATGCAGGGCTATGATTCAGTGGCTTTGAAGGCGGATGTGGAAATGGGGGGGACAGACCAGAAATTCAATTTGCTGCTGGGCAGGAAAATCCAGGAAGAGTATGGTCAGGAGCGCCAGGTGGTGTGTATGATGCCGCTTTTGGTGGGCATCGATGGGGTGGAGAAGATGTCGAAATCGTTGGGGAATCACATCGGGATATTCGATCCGCCCAGTGAGATGTTCGGCAAGACCATGTCGATTTCGGACGATCTGATCATGTCGTATTTTCGGTTGTGCACACTGATTCCCAACTCGGAATTGGAGGTCATACAGAAACAACTGTCGGATGGTGTCAATCCCCGGGACATCAAATGCCGGCTGGCAAGGGAAATTGTGAAGCTGTACTATTCCGAGTCCGAAGCAGATGTGGCGGAGAGGGAATTCGAACGGGTTTTCAGCGCTCGTGAGGAACCAAAGGAAATGCAGCCATTTAATCCTCCAGAAGGGGAGTCAAGAATATGGTTGCCAAAGTTGATGGTGATAACTGGAAGTGCTTCCTCGAATAGTGATGCGCGGAGGCTGATTAGCCAGGGCGCTGTTCGAATAGACGGTCAAAAGGTCTTCGATTTGAATCACGAAATTGCCCTTCCTGAGTACCATGTGCTGCAAGTTGGAAAACTGAAGTGGATCGAGATTTGCCCAGAATTAAAGACCGACCAACATTAGAAAAATTTCATAAGATCCTCGCGTCCGAGCTGGAGCAATTTGATCGGGAATATCGGGAGACGTTGCGTTCCGACGTGTTTCTGGTGGATCAGGTGATCAGCTACCTGGTACAGCGGAAAGGGAAGCGGATCCGACCCATCCTGACATTCCTGGCGGCAAAGCTGTTTGGCGATGTTTCGCTCAGATGTATCAAAGCCGCCATCGTAGTAGAGCTGCTCCATGTGGCGACGTTGGTGCACGATGATGTGGTGGACGAAGCTCCGGTGCGCCGTGGATTTCCCACCATCAACAATGTCTGGCGGAACAAAGTGGCTGTCCTGGTGGGGGACTATGTGCTCGCCAAATCTCTGACGGGAATGCTGGATCTTCGGGATCTTGCCGTGTTCGATGTGCTTTCTGGGACTGCCAAACGGATGAGTCGGGGAGAGCTGCTCCAGATCGCCAAAGTCCGCAAGCTGGACATCACGGAAGACGTGTATCTCGACATGATCGCCGACAAAACCGCATCGCTCCTGAGCGCCTGCTGCGAATTAGGAGCGATGACGACAGATGGTCAGAGTCGGGACCGGGAGATCCTCAGAACCTTTGGGGAGAAGGTTGGGATTGCGTTTCAGATTCGGGATGACGTGTTAGATTTTGTGGGTGTACAGAGCCTGTTCGGGAAGCAGATTGGGAGAGATGTGCGGGAGCAGAAAATCACGCTGCCGTTAATCCATGCGTTTCAACAGGCGGATTCTTCGGAATCGAAGGACGTGCTGCGGCAGATCAAACGAGGACTGACCCGAGGCGACATCGGGAAAATCGTGGAATTCGTGACACGGTACCGTGGGATTGAATACGCGGATGATCTGGCTCGTCGTTATGCGGACGAGGCAAAGCGGTTGTTGTCAGGATTTCCGCCCACTCCGTCCCTGGAGCTGCTCCTTGAATTCTCTGACTACTTAGTCAGTCGCAACAAGTAATACTGGCAGATACTTGCAACTTGCTGGAGGAAAGCAAATGAATCGCAGTCACCTTGGCGCGTGTCTGTTCGTGGGATTGATGTTGATTTCGGGTTGCGCGAAAAAAGAACCGGTTCGGGAGACTCGAACACTGATGGGTACGGTCGTGACCATTTCAGTATTCGATACCGACAAACCGGAAGATGTGATTCGGAACGCAGTGGATCAGGCGTTTGGGGAGATATCGCGTGTGGAAGGGCTGATGTGGTACAAGGCGGAGAACAGCGATGTAAGGAAGATCAATGACCAGGCTGGAGTCCGGTCGGCGACGGTGTCCGATGAGACTTTTCAAGTGATCATGGAAGCATTGAAGATGTTCGACAAGACGGAAGAGGCGTTCGACATACGGGTAGGTCCTCTGGTCAGAGCCTGGGGATTTGATTCGGATCATCCGGCAATACCTGATCCCGCTTCGCTTGACAAGGCAAGAGCCGCATCCACCATGGGTGGAATCTTTGTCGCTGGACAGTCAATTATGCTGGGCAAAGAGGGGATGATGCTTGACCTGTCGGGCATTGCGAAAGGGTATGCAGTGGATCAGGTTGTCAAGTTACTGGCGGATCGGGGGATTCAGAGAGCGATTGTGGAAGCCGGCGGCGATCTGAAGACTCTGGGAACGCGGGACTTGAAAGGCACCAAATGGCATATCGCAATCCGTCATCCGCGGAAATCGGGTGCATACTGGGGAATCGTAGATATTCTCGATGGCGCCGTGGCGACATCGGGTGACTATGAGAATTATTTCGAGCAAGATGGCAAGCGCTACTGTCACATCATCGACCCGAAAACGGGATACCCGGCGGACAAGTGCGTGAGTGTTACGGTGTGGGGCGATAATGCGATACGGTGCGACGCCCTGGCTACCGGGTTATTCGTGCTTGGACCTGACCGGGGAATGTCTGTACTGGAAACCAATTTTCCTTCATTTAACGCCATGTTTATCTATCAGGAGGGGGACTCGCTGAAGACCAAGATGACGCCTGGCTTTGAAAAGGTATTCCGGGCTGAATAGGATTCGGGATCGTGACACCAGAATTGACTCCTAAGCGAATCGTGATCGTTCGGTTCAGTTCCCTGGGTGACATCTTGTTGACCACGCCTCTAGTTCGCGCATTGAAGCAGCGTTTCCCTCAGTGTCAACTTGATTATGTCACGGGGTCGCGGTATCAGGAACTTCTGACAGCCAATCCTTACATTGACAACCTGATCTCTCTTCAGAACGGGGCTGGAATCCCTGAGACTCGAAAGTTGGCAGCGCGCCTCTCCACACAGGGTAACGACGCCCTAATCGACGTGCACGGGTCGCTTCGGTCTCTGATTTTCCGATCGAGAAGCCGAGTCCCACTCGTGTTGACGTTCAAGAAGCTCCGGGTCCACAGAGGGATCTTGATTGTATTGAAGCGCAATATCTACCCTGATGACCGTTCCATGGCATTGAGGATGCTGGATGCGGGAAGGTCGTTGGGGATCAGCGACGATGGCGGTGGATTAGACTTCCCTGTGGACCAGGCTGTCGAGCAACGAGTGAAGCGGCTTATCGATGCCGAGATTCCTGGAAATCGAGGGGGGTTGATTGGATTGGCGCCTGGAGCCAGGCATTTCACGAAACGATGGTTGACCGACCGATGGTCCGAATTGGCAAGAATCCTGGTTGAGAAACACCATGCGGCGATTGTGGTACTGGGCGGGGAGGACGACCACGAGCTTGGGGCAAAGGTGGCTAATGATCTCGGGGATCGAGCCCGCAATTATGCCGGACGGTTGACTTTGGCGGAATCCGCAGCGGTGCTGAGCCATTGTCGGGCGCTCATCACCAACGACACGGGTGTTCTGCACATGGCGGCTGCCCGACAGATCCCGGTGGTGGCGATCTTCGGACCCACCGTGCGGGCGTTCGGATTTTACCCGTTCCGAGTTCCCAATCGAATCGTTGAACGATCCTTGTACTGCCGTCCTTGCACCACCAAAGGATCGGCACGCTGTCCCTTGGGACATTTCCGATGCATGAAGGAGATCGCCCCGGCAGACGTCCTGTTTGCCTATGAAGATCTGATGAGTAGTCAGCCCAAGTCTCAGTAGGAATCCAGTGGATCCACGGAAAATATACGATTGGCTGGTCGTGCCGGCGATGTGGGCGGGATTCAGCGTCTGCTCGCCGTTTATCAGGAAGGTGCATCAAGGAATCAAGGGTCGCCGCGGCTGGAAGCGATCTCTGCGGAAGTGGGTTGATTCCCGCCGCAGCGACAAGCCGATCTGGATGTTCCATGCGGCGTCGGTGGGCGAGTTGGAAGCGTTGATGCCCATTATCCGTCTCATGGAGCGGCGCGGCTCAGAACAAGTTGTCGTCACGGTATTTTCGCCTTCCGCTTATGGCATCCGCGGCAAGGTTCCGGGCGTGGAATTGGTGGCATATCTGCCATTCGACTTCATCGAGAACCAACGATTCTTGCTCGACACCTTACAACCTCGGTTGATAGCGATCAGCAAGCATGACGTCTGGCCCAATTTGCTGGTGGCGGCGCAGGAACGGCATATCCGTACTGTCTTGATCAATGCCAACGTTCATTCCGGAAGCCTTAGAACTCATGGGGCATTCCGCTGGTTCAACAGCTGGGTGTTGTCCATGTTTGACGCGATTGCGGCGGTGTCCGATGAGCATTGCAGGCGGCTGCAGCCGTTTTTGGACAGCCATGTGCATCTTGATGTCTTGGGCGATTCCCGGTACGACCGGGTGTTGGAACGGGTCAGGGAAAGATCGGAAGCGGTGGCTGCCAGATCGAACTCGTTTGCTGGTCGTCCGGTCATCGTGGCGGGGAGCATTCATCCTGCCGAAGAACAGATGCTGGTGTCTGTCATTGCGGAATTGCTGCCGGAATATCCGAACCTGCTCGTAGTCTGGGTTCCCCATGATCCGGAACCCGAGGCTTTGAATAGTCTCGAGCAGCATCTTCAAGCCCACCACCTCTCTGCGGTGCGATGGTCGGATCGTGAATCTCTAAATGGGCAATCAGGGATCATTGTGGATGTAGTGGGGATTCTCGCGGAACTATACTCTCTGGCGGATATTGCGGTAGTGGGAGGCGGATTCAATCGGGGAGTGCATAGTGTGATCGAGCCGGCGGCAGCGGGATTGCCGGTCCTGTTCGGTCCCAGGTATCATGTGTCCCAGGAAGCCAGCTTTCTGATCGAACGTGGGGGCGGGTTCGTGTTCCGGAATCGGAAGGAATTGGCGGAAATTCTGCGGTCGTTGCTCAGCGACTCAGAACGGTTGCAAGCAGCTGCAGATAAGGCGAAATCGGTTGTGGACGACAATGCGGGCGCTTCGGAAAGGATCATTAGATTCTTGGACGGCATCGCGTCAGGAGCATAGAAAAAAAACAAGCGGCTGAGCGCAAGCCGCTTGTAAGTTGATCGACCCCCGTGGCGCAAGCCCTCCAAACCTGTGCCACAATCAAAGTCGAAGGAAATAAACGAAATTCTCGGTCGGTTTGCAAGCGCAAATTCTGGAAAAATCCGGAAATCTCTGGAAAATCACGGGAATTTCGACGAATCGAATCATGGCTGTCAAGATTATTGGACCTGAAGTAGCGCAGTCGATTGCGAATGCGCGTCGCGAAAAGCAGTACACTCAATTGGAACTCAGCGAGAAAGCCCGTGTCTCGGTTAGAACGATACAGGATTTGGAGCATGGGCGCAGAGATTCCTTCAGCGAATCCACTCTTATCCAAATCTGCCGGGCGTTGGAAATCGACATCAAATCGGTTCTGGGTGAAGAGGCATACTTAGCGCATGAGAAACGGAAATCACGAACCAGGATATGGTTGATTGTCGTATTGGCTGTGCTTGGAGCCGTCGGCGTGTATCTGATTTTGACTCTTTCGAAAGTAGACCATGCCGGTCGGCTATTTACCATGCCCGGCAAGAAACTGGAAATCGTGGAACAGACTCCGGACTGGGGCGATCGCGAAGGAATCGTCGTCAACTATGTTAAGGGCAAAACGCGGGCGCTGTGCGGCGAAGTCGTTCGGGCAGAGATCAAATGGAGTTATCGTTTCGGCGAGGCGAACTATTTCGCGTATTATGCCTGCACCTTCACCGAGTGGGATCCACAAAATAGAATCCGCATCAACGATGGGATCATGTTCAAGGAAGGCAGCCAGGTTAGGTATTTTGAATTTCGATGTCCTGAGAAGGCTGGCAAATATAGAATTCGGATCTTCTTTGCCTCTCCGAACGCGCCGATCGCCAGTTTCTATGGTCATGATATTAACAACAGGCCGACCGACACCAATTTGGCACAGTATCTGGAGACGACAATCCAAGTCGTGTCCAAATGATGGGCGACCACTGCGTCGTCTCCTTTGACGCGAGACTTCCGTCAGAATCAGACTTCCGACCACTATATCTTCACAGATTCCCATTGCGGCAATCCTGTCGCTCCGTCCTTTATCACTTCACATTGGAAGAATCCCGTGATTGAATTGACCGATTTGACTTTTGCCTACGACGAGGCGGATCCCTGCGTTCTCACCGGCATTTCCTTGACCATTGCCAAGGGGGAATGGGTTTCGGTGATGGGGGCGAATGGTTCCGGGAAGAGTACGCTGGTGATGTTGATATTGGGTTTGCTGAATGGCGCCAAGGGATCGATACGGGTGGATCGATTGAATCCATTTGATCCGAACGAAGTATGGGAAGTACGGCGTAAAATCGGTATGGTGTTCCAGAATCCGGATACGCAGATGGTGTCATCGTCGGTGGAACGGGAAATTGCCTTCGCTCCGGAAAACTACGGGATGATCCGGGAACTCATGCTTCGTGCGGTCGATCGAGCCATGGCGCAATTCCATCTCACCGAATATCGCCGGCGTTCTCCGCACGAACTTTCCGGTGGTGAACGTCAACGAGTGGCATTGGCATCCGGCACGGTGATGGACGGTGACTACCTGATCCTGGATGAGCCTACCGCCTTGTTGGATCCAGCAGGGAGGAAAGAATTCCTGGAATTCCTGGCTCAATTGCGTGGGGCGAAAGGGATTCTGTACATCACGGCGGACGCGACCGAAGCCCTGAGGTCTGACCGATTGGTCATACTTCACGATGGAAAGGTTATGGCAGACGGGTGCCCGATAGAAATATTGACTTCCAACGCAGCGCTGTGGGATTGGGGGGTGGAAGTTCCTCTGGAGGTGGAACTGCGAAGGCTGGAAGCATCCGGAGGCAGGCAGTGAACATCGCCATTACCGGCCTGTCGTACACCTACAACCTGGGCAGTCCCAATGCTTTCCGCGCGCTCCAGGGGATTTCTCTACACGTTCCGGCAGGAGAAAACCTGGGACTGCTTGGCGCCACCGGATCCGGGAAATCCACGCTGGTTCAGCATTTGAATGGGCTATTGATCCCTCAGACGGGCACCATCAGTTTCGACAAAGTGGAGATTACGAAGGGTAAGACGCTTCCCCGGCAGATCAGGCAGAAGATTGGATTGGTATTTCAGTTCGCTGAATTCGGATTTTTTGAGGAAACGGTATTCGATGAGGTGGCGTTCTCGCCCAGACAGTGGGGATGGGCGGAGGATCTGACTCGGGAGCGAACGTTGCAAGTCCTGGCTCAAATGGGATTTCCCACTGAACTTGCCCGAGCGCGGTCTCCCTTCCAACTAAGCGGTGGGCAGCAACGGATGGTGGCATTGGCTTCGGTGTTGGTGATGCAACCGGAAGTCTTGATCCTGGACGAACCCACTGCCGGTCTGGATGCCACAGCTCGGGCTCGCATCCGGGAAACCATCCAATCTGTGAAAGCGTCGGACCATACGATCATCGTGATCAGCCATGACATGGATTTCGTTGCATCCTTGGTGGATAGAGTGGTGATTCTTGGCAACGGGCGGATCGCCGGCGATGGTCCAGCGTCCGAAATTCTTTCCGATCGAGCGCTGCTGTCGCGGGCTGGTCTGGAGCCTCCGGCAATCATCCGTCTCCGCGAAAGACTACTCCAGTTGGGTATTCCGAATATGCCTGCGTCGTTCGACACATTCGAGGTCAGGGAAATGCTGAGGAATCGCGGGCGGCGAAGCTATTGAGTAACCGTGCTGTCAAACGACTCGTTTGGCAGCTTTGAGGATCGGTAAGTGGTGTCAAACGAGACATTTGACACCACGTGAAATACGTAAGAAATCGGCATCGTCTCACCGGAAATCAGAAGCCCATGTCTTTGCAAGACATGGGCTTCTGGTTATAATGGCTCGATAACGATGACGCGAATCGCGATTACTTCATCAGCACCAGTTTCTTGGTGGCACGGTAATCACCGGCCTGCAACTGATACAGGTAGATGCCGGAAGCCAGTCCTGAGGCATCCCAAGTAATGGAATGCGATCCGGCTGGAATCTCACGATTCACCAACGTTACCACTTCGCGACCCAGCAAGTTGTAGATCTTCAGAGTCACCTTGCCGGTTTCTTTGATGTCGAACCCGATCGTGGTTATGGGGTTGAACGGGTTCGGATAGTTCTGGTACAGAGCGTAAGTGGTCGGGACGGTCGGGGTACCTGCAGGAGTTGCTGACACGGTCATGTCATGGAGGATTTCGACACCATTGATATCGACATCGGCAAGCCGATACTCATAGGTGACTCCATTTACAACAGCCTGATCAACGTACTCGTAATTGTGCTGCTGCGAAGTAGTCCCGCTGCCCGTGATTGTCGCGACAGTGCTGAAGTTCTCTTCGCCTGACGTCCGTTTGTAGAGGACGAAGTGATCGTTGTTGGTTTCGCTGGCGGTACTCCATCTCAGGGAAACCAGACCATCACCGGCGATGGCTTCGAAGCTCTGGAGCTCCACAGACAACTGCATGTCTTCGATAATGTAATCTTCGACTTCGCCGACGAAATCAAAGGCGTAAGTACCGCAAGTCATGCCGGGGCAAGCCACCGTGTCCACCAGACCAAAGCCGTGAGGACCAACGGGTTGGCTGGTGAGTCTCCACCGGAACACTCCGTCATAGACGCCCATGTTTGTCACACCCGGATCGATGAAGTTGAAGACATTAGGACCCGGCATGACCATTGCATCCTGGACGATCCATTCCGGAGCAGCGGGCGCACCTGGCGTCGGACATAGTACATCACAGAAATCGCCGTCAACGTTGCCGTCTTTCCATCCGTTCAGATAGAGATGGCGACCGCAGCTCATGAACTGCGCGAAATTGGGACCGGCGGTGACCAGGACCGTTACCGTCTGGGGCGTGCAAGGCATCCAGGGCAGGTTCTGGTAGATAACCCCGTCATCCATCGGATCGACATTCAAAATGTTGGGCACGGGCTCTCCGGTAATGCCTGCTCCTAACCATGCGACACCGGTGAGGGCATGAGCTGGATTGCCTACGAGTGTTGGGTAGTTACAGGCAGGCAGGTCGCCCATATCGACCTCGTCATACGGGAATTCGCAGGTGTCCGGCGGATGAGCCGTCAAGCAATAATTGAGGTCAAAGCTCTCAATGGCCCACAGACCCGTCGGATCGAGACGCCACGATGCCCCGTTTCCAACGGACGAACTCATCCACAGGAACCAACAGTCCTGGGGTGTACCGATGCTGACTCCCTGAATGGAGACCCATCCGCTGGTCAGTGTGCAGCATGGATCAAGAATAGTTCCCCATTGATACAGCGGGTAAACAGAATAAAGCAAGCCGGTCGCTTGTCTCGAAATGGTTCGAACATAAGTGCAGGCAGGCGTCCCCGGATATCCCAAACTATCCGGATAGAACTTGATTTCGAACGTCATGGGATCTTCGTTGCAGGAAGCCCATGGGTAGGACAGACTCAAGCCCCAGAAATGGATGTCGCAGACGGGCTGGTTCGCGCCAGCGTAAGACTCGAAACGGATCACTGGTCCATAAGGGGAAGCGCCACGGAGATCGCTGACGCCAGCGGTCCAGGATTGGGCGGGTAGATGCGGTATCTGTCCGGCTAAGGTATTCGCCGGGCATTCCGGCGGAGGAGGCGGAGGAGGCGGACAATCGACCTGAATGACGGTCATATGATAGTCTCCGCAATCGCCGCCATAACCATCAACCACTATGTAGTACACGGTGCCCGCATCCAACTGCAACTGATGGAGCTCAGATATCCATCCCGGGCAATAATCGTCATTGCATGCAAACGGGTACCCCGGCGTATAGCTGCCTTCGTACACATACAACTTGGTATCGTAGTTCGTGCCCGTGTTGCACAGCGAAATGTCCACACAGATGTTGGCAGTCGGCGTGAAGCAGTACACCACATCGGGAGACGTGGACCCGGTGTAGGGGCACGCTTCATCGTAATCGTTGTTGTATTGACAGGTGTTGCCTGTGTCGCCATAGGGCAATGAGGTAATTACCGCGCAGGAACCGATCACGTCGCCGCCGACATCAACCAGCGGTTGAAATCTGCGCGTCGGATCATTGATGCCATAGTACTGATCCCAGAGATTCTGATCATATTGCCCGTTGGCTTTCATCTCCTGGATCGTTCGTGAAAGCACATCGGCAGGCTGAGGTACAGAGGTTGGCGACAACTGTAATGTCTGGTCGCCAAACGCCAATACGGAAAGCACAGCCAGAAGTACACAAATCCTGGAAATCACTTTCATTCTTCTCTCCTTCCAAATAACATTATCGCATTTCAGTCAATAAAGCGCCTGTAACCCCATGAAGTGTCGAATTGGAGGTTCGTGGAATGCGCCATTGATGATGAATCTGTGTTTATGCCCGAGATACCAAAAAATGTGCTGAAAGAGCCAGAGTCGGCAGTTCGTGGGATCAAACGAAAGGTGTCAACAAAACCTTTAGGGTAAGTACTATAATACTATGTTGTCAACTACGTATAGGTAGTATGGTGCAATATAATCAACCAATTTCACAAAGTCAACAATTATTTTTCGAAAGCATAATATTTTTTTGCGTTTCGCAAAATAGCCCATGCCGAAGATCGGCATGGGCTATCCTCACGGTCAAATCGGGTGGGTGATTATTTGATGAGGACCAGTTTCCTCGTTGCTCTGAAGTCGTCGGCTTGTAGCCGGCATAGGTAGATGCCGGAAGCGAGATTCGACGCATCCCAGGGTATCGAATAGGATCCAGCCGGCAAGGTTCCATGCATCAATTCTGCCACTGTCTGCCCCAGGATATTGAAGACTGCCAATTTTACTTCGCTTTGATGGGGGATTTCAAATGCGATGACGGTAGCGGAATTGAATGGGTTGGGGTAGTTTTGAAACAGGGCATAACTCGATGGCACGCTTGGAGTAGGTGTTCGCCATACATCAAGGAAAAGACCATCGAAGAATTCTTGAGCCGCCACGTCATTTTCCCTCATAATGGTGATGGAATTCAATCGGTCGGTGCCGTGACCGATTAGGATGGCAGCCCAGATTTCCTGCGCTGTCACGCCGTAAATGATGCTGTCTCCGTGTGCGGCGGCAGGCTCCAGGTCAAAGGGTCCGGACGACATCATGAAGCGGCGATCGGACGGATTCGAATCCAGCCATCCGGTGCCGGTGACCGGATCTCCTGACAGTACATAGGTAGTAGTATCTCCCGTGATTGGATCGATGTATGGTGCACCTTGACCGACCACGGCATCCAGACCTTGCATGTACCAGTAGCTTTCCTGTGCACTCTGAGGGTCTGTGCCATTGATATACATGTTGAACGACGTCATGATCAGATTTCGGAAATTTGGATAAGGCTCGCCGGATACCGTGGCGGTGTCTCCGACCGAAGGTACAATCGGTCCTTGGAGGAGGTCATAGCCTACGCAGGGAGGCGCTGGCGCATAGATTGGGTCATTGTTGGTGGCGTTGTAGCAATAACCCACCCAAAGCGTGGTGTCGCAACCCACATAATCATCTCCTGCGCCGCCCAAGTCAGGATCAGACCATAAAGCTATGTAGGCATCCTCAAGGTGATTGAGTCCTCGGTTGACGATCAAGTATCTGGAAAAGATGACATACCCAAGCGCGCCGATGGTGTCGAAGGCAAAAGTGGTGTTCTGGATCTCTAAAGCCAGTGGTTCGGTGGAGCCGGCAGGACTGGTGTGCAGGATGCGATCGGCGTCGTTATAGACGCACCACAAGGTTTGATTTCCCATGAGAAGAGGCTCTCCCAATTCGTTGACCGGAGCGCCTTCCTGCTGGGGCCATTCGTCCCAGTCCGGATCGCCGGGACCGGAATTCTGGTCGATCTTGTACACCCGGAAATGCTCGGAGTCCCAATGGGGATTGGGACCGCCGTTTTCCATCGGACCGGGGGAATACTCCATCGAATATTCCGCGACCGTGACTCGGACTTCCTGGTTGACCAGGGCTCCGATCCACAATCCGGACGCGAACACCGCGAACATATTGGTGCCGGTGGGATATTCCAGACCAGCGTCTCCCACGTTGATGTTGAAGGCAAATGATCCATGGTTTGTCGAGAGCATGTTGATCAGATTGGCGTCGATCCAGGTATCGTTGTCGAATATGAATGGGGTCGGCGACGGTAGCTTTCCCGGCGGGACAGAGGGCGGCGCCGCGAAGCTTCCGGACGAAAGCAAGAAGACAACGATCAGGTAAGTATATCTTATCGTGTGCATGGTCCTACCTCGGAAGGTTGTTGTCTCTAATTTAATACAAAGACCTTGCGAAGTCAAGGCGAAACTGCCGATGTCTGCGAGAGCGACATAATCTCTAAAGAAAAAGCCCGTGTCAAAATGACGCGGGCTTGCTAATCAAATCGGCGGCTGATCTGATGTCAGCGCTTATTTCAGGTACAGGAGCTTCCTGACTGCATGATAGTCGCCGGCTTGCAGTTGATACAGGTAGATGCCTGTCGGCAGCTTGGAAGCGTCCCACGTCACGGTGTGGGAACCGGCTGCGAGATTGTCGTCCACCAATGTCGCAACTTCCTGCCCCAACAAGTTGAACACCGTCAAAGTCACACTGCCCGCGTCCCTCAGATCGAAACGGATCTGGGTGGTGGAGTTAAACGGGTTCGGGTAATTCTGGTGGAGCGCGTAATCCGAGGGCACTGAGCCGGTGAGGCTCGGAGTAGCGGACACGATAATGTCGTGGATAGTCTGCACACCGTTGATATCCACATCCGCCAGTTGATACAGATACGTGACGTCGTTAATGACGTTGCGATCCACGTATTCGTAGTTGTGGGGCAGTGACGAGGATCCGCTGCCCGGAACTTGCGTTAGCACGGCGAAATTAGTTCCCTGCAGCCGCTTATATAGGGTGAAATGGTCGTTGTCGGTCTCACTGGCGGTGCTCCACTTCAGAGTGACTTTTCCGTCACCTGGGACAGCCTCGAAGCTCGTTAGCTCGACAGCCAGTTGACCATTCTCAATAATGTAGTCTTCGACCTCGCCCAGCCAATCCACGCCGAACGTGCCCGCGCACATATTGGGGCAGGCGAACTGATCTAAGGCTCCAAACCCGTAAACTCTAACCGGTTGGCTAGTCAGTCTCCAGCGGAAGACGCCGTTGTAGACGCCCATGGTGAGTACACCAGGATCATAGAAATAGAAAGTGTGGGCGCCGGGGGTCACTACCGCGTCCTGCACGATCCATTCCGGGACACCTTCAGCACCTGGGTTGGCACAGAGCGTGTCGCAGAAATCACCGTCGAGGTTACCGTCTTTCCAACCATTCAAGTACAGTGAGCCATCACAATCGAAGGCGTAGTGCTCATAGCCCGGACCTGCGGTCACAGTGACCGTGACACTGACTTCTTCGCAGGGCATCCATGGCAAGTCATGGTATTGCACGCCGTCATCGCCGCCGTCAAGGTCCACCGAGTTCGGGGAGCCTTCACTGGTTATGGTGGCGCCTAACCACGCAACTCCGGTGATGCCGTGAGCGGGATTGCCTGTCAGTGTAGGATAGTTGCATGCCGGCAGATCGCCGAGATCAAACTCGGTCGCGGTGATCGGGTCGCAATCGCACTGGGATTCATCGGCTCCAATCTTGAGGAGCCAGGCTTTACTGGGTCCCGGACCGGAGAACATAACGCCTGCGATAATATAGGTTCTGTCCGCTGCGGCATCGACGCCGTAGCCAATATCGCCGGACTCGCCTCCATACATGCTGTTCCAGCATTCGTCACCGTCGCAACCCGTACGCACGATATAGAGATCTTCCTGACCGAACCTGGTCACGGAACTATTGTATGAGTAGCCCACCAGGATGTAGCCGCATTCGAACGGCAGAAGGTCTATGGCATACGCCTTGTCCTCACCAAGACTCCCGTAGGTGTGAGTCCAAAGTGCGATGCCCACGGCGTCCGTCTTCACCAGATAGAAATCACCGGATCCGGCACCGAATGATGCGGTATATCCAGCCAAAACGAATCCACCGTCATAATCGATCTTCATCGCATACGCTTCATCGTTGGCTGCACCGCCATAAGTGTGAGTCCAGGACGGCACGCCAGACGCATTGGTCTTGATCAAGTAAAAGTCGCTGTTTCCGGCGCCGTAGGATTTGGTATATCCCGCAATGGCATATCCCAGGTCGGCGGTTTGCACCACGGCGAAGCCCTCGTCTGAGTTGGTTCCGCCATAAGTTCGGGTCCAGGATGTGTCGCCATTTGCATTCGTTTTTATGGCGTAAACGTCCTGACTGCCAGAACCATAAGACATAGAGTAACCGACGATGATGAACCCGCCGTCCTGCGTTTGTTGAACGGCTCGAGCTTCGTCATGAAGGGTACCGCCGTAATTGCATGCCCAGATTACACCACCGGTGCTGTTGGTCCGCACGACCCAGACATCGTATTGCGGGGTTAGATCGGGGAAAGATGCCAGGTAGGTGCCGAACGACTTAGTACCTCCGGCGACGACATATCCGCCGTCGGAAGTTTGTTGCACCGCGTAGGCTCGGTCGATGGTGCCTCCACCATACGTCCGTGTCCATTGAGTATCGCCGTTTGCGTTCGTCTTTACAAGATAGAAATCATAGTCGCCCGCCCCAAAAGACCGCGTGGAACCTGCCGCGATATACCCGCCGTCGGAAGTCACTTGAACGGCGCGAAAGTCATCGTGATCAGGTCCACCGTACACTCGCGACCACAGCGTGTCCGGCGCCTGAGCCAGAGCCAACGCAGCTGTCGCGAGGATCAAAAAACATGCCATCGTTTTCACAGAATCCTCCAATACGAAATAAGGGATACCGAACCCTCCGACAGGGTATATTTGTTAGATTATGCCTACTTAGAGAAATAGATGTACTCAACCGCCCACAATATACGAATTATTCTCAAATGAGTCAAGCATTTTTTTGAAGCATTTGCATTTTTTCCGTTACACTATTTTCAACGATTCGATACGTCGTCAATCCAGGCTGGAGAAGCCTCAATAGCCTATCGCCGCGGCTCATGCATTTTTCGCCTATGCAGGTTCAACGGATTTGGTCCGCGATGAATTGTGCGATGTCACGAACTTGAATGACATCCTTGCCCTTGTCTGCCAGAGCGTCTCGAAGCATCAATTGACAGAAGGGGCAGGCGGTTCCAATAGTGCTGCAGCCAGCAGCAGTCAACTCCTCGACGCGGTCGTGGTTGATTCGAGTGCCCACGGTTTCTTCCGTGAAGAGAGTGGCGCCTCCTGCGCCGCAGCAGAAGGATCGCTGCCGGTTTCGCGCCACTTCGACGGTTGTGATCCCGGCGGCGCGCAGGTCTTTGCGCGGCATGTCACAGTATTCTTTTCCGAGGTACCGGCTCAGGTAGCAGGCGTCGTGGTAGACTGTTTTCCCGACCTCCTTCAACGAGACTCCAAGTCTGCCTTGGGCGATTAGGTCGTAGATGAATTTCGTGTGGTGAGTGATGGTAATATTGGGTTTCAATCCCACGTCTCGATATTCGGATATCGTACGCAGACAATGGGGACACGTGGTGACGATCCGGGCTGGTGACGCCGAATTAAGCAACGCGATGTTTTCCTGCGCCAGCATCTGGAACAGGAATTCGTTTCCGGCTCGCCGAGCGGCATCGCCGGTGCATTTTTCGTTTTTCAAGATGCCCCAGCTTATTCCGCTTTGATCCAGGATCGCTTTGAAAGACAGCGCGACTTTCTGATAGTAGAAGTCATACCGTCCCATGCAACCCATCCAGTACAGGACCTCCTGACCGTCGTATTTTGGGAACTTGTTGGTTTCGATGAATTCTTCCGCCTGGCTGACCGGGTATTTCCACGGATTGAACGATTTTTCCAGATTGTCGAACAATGGTCGCATCTCTGCGGGGAATTGCCCTCCGGCGACCAGTCCTCGACGAAGATCGAGGATCGGGATGGGCTGGTCGATGCCCACCGGGCACTGGAAAGTGCAGGCTCCGCAGGTGGTACATTGCCACAGGACAATCTCCTCGATTACCGGACCGACTACCTTCTGCCTGGTGCCTTTCAACAATCCGGCACGAAGATCCAGCATCAATTTCTTTGGATCCAATTGCTTGCCGGTTTGCGTTGCCGGGCAGTGATCGTAACACCGTCCACACTCGACACAGGTAAAAGCGCCCAATAGGGTATGCTTCGTGAGATCGGTAAGGACTTCTGCACCGAATTCTTCTTTTTCGAAATTCAACGGGTAGATACGAGCCAGGGAGAATTCTTTCAGTAAGGTGGTTAAAGGGCTTAGAACCAGGTGAAGGTGCTTGGATTGCGGAATCAGCGCCAGAAATGCCAGGATGGTCACTGAATGGATCCACCAAATGACCGATGTTTGAATAGTGCCCTCTTGCACCCAGTCGAACAGATCAATCAGATAGGTGACCATTAGAATGATGATGAAGAGTGCGACCAGAGCGGAGCCAAGGGAAAGTTGTTCGCCCAAGGTCCGAGGGCGGAACACGAACCGGCGGATCGTCATGTAGACAATTCCTATCAATACGAAGACCGCAAATGCGCCGACGATGGAAGAGATGATTCGATAGGTCAGCGCGTATCCCAGAAATCGCCAGCCGTAGGCTTCCGAGAATTGGTTCAACGTGATGATGGTGAACGCAACGAATCCCCAGAAGACAAAGGCGTGCATCAGCCCCGTCCACCGTCTCTGGGTGATCACGATGTGCTGAAAAATGACTTCCCTAAGGAAACGCCTGATCCGACGGGGGATATCATCTGCATTGAAACGACCCTTGCCCTGTAAAATGATCCGGATTCGCCTGCCGACCGGCACAAAGAACGACGTCAGTCCGGCAATGATCAGGATGGTCAAAATGATCCGTTCCATGTTGCCCTTTCGCGGTGGTTGTGTTGAGGGGTAAAGCCACATTTAAATATAGGGATGATCGGAATTAATATCAAGCGAAAAAAGGTGCAATTTGAACGGACGATCAAAGACTCGGTGGGACGTCGGGGGGAGCATTCGAGGAAAAATGTCTTGACAACGAGCCTCCGGACTATTATCTTTGATGGGTGGAAATGTGAGATTATTATGGCACGACAAAAAGGACAGAATGACCCGCTGGGGCTGTTCCACCCGGTGATTGCGAAGTGGTTCCGGGAGGAAGTGGGCGAACCTACCCTGCCTCAGAAGCTGGGCTGGGAAGTGATTGCACGAGGAGAGAATTTGCTTTTGGCGGCGCCCACCGGTTCCGGAAAAACGCTGGCGGCATTCTTGGTGGGGATTGATGCGCTATACAAGACTTTGTCGGAAGACGCTTCCGATCCGGGACTGACCATCTTGTATGTCTCGCCATTGAAGGCTCTGAATGTGGATATCGAAAAAAACCTTCGACATCCGCTCGAAGGGATCTTTGCCTTGAGCAAAGAAATGGGGCAGCCGGTTCCCAAAATTCGCACGGCAGTCAGGACCGGAGACACGCCCACCGACGAACGCAGCCGGATGGTCAAATATCCGCCGCATATTTTGATAACAACTCCGGAATCGCTGAATATTATGCTGACGTCTAACGCGCGGAAGATCTTCAAGACCGTCCGAAAGGTCATTGTGGACGAGATCCACTCTCTGGCTCCCAATAAGCGGGGGACTTTTCTGGCAATCTTGCTGGAGCGGTTGGAATTGGAAACCCTGCAGCCGGTGCAACGGATTGGATTGTCGGCAACGGTTCGACCTATGGATCAGGTAGGGCAATACCTTGTGGGATATGACGATTCCGGGAATCGCCGACCGGTGACATTGGTGGATGCCGGTATCCGAAAGGACATGCAGATCGAAGTCAGGGTACCGGTGGAAGACATGACCGATTTGCCCGGGGATTCGATCTGGAATGCGTTGGTGCCGGAATTTCTGAAAGAAATTGATGGGCACCGTTCCACTATTCTGTTCGCCAACAACAGAGGCGCTGTCGAGAGGCTCGCAACCAAATTGAATGAGGCTCGTGCCGGACAGGAATTCCCGGCACTTGCAGATGATCAATTCTTCCAGTCCGACCGGTCGGTGTCAAACCACTATCCCCGATTGTCTTTGGAAAAGCAGGTCAAAGCCCACCACGGCAGTGTCTCGAAGGAGATTCGTCTGGCGCTGGAAAATGCCCTGAAGAACGGGCAGTTGAAAGCGCTGGTCGCCACAGCCACTCTGGAATTAGGGATTGACATGGGCGCGGTGGATCTGGTGATTCAATTGGAGTCACCGCATTCGGTCGCACGTGGATTGCAACGAGTCGGACGTGCCGGACATTTGATGAAGGCGACCAGCGTCGGATACCTGTATCCTAAGCATCGTTTGGACTTGGTGGAGATGGCAGTGGTGGGGAAAGGTATGATCGAGGGAAAAGTCGCCCCGATCACTATTCCTCAAAATCCATTGGACATGCTGGCTCAACAAATCGTCGCTATGGTGGCGGTGGAACCGTGGAAGGTTGACGATCTGTACCGATTCTTCCGTCGGGCATATCCGTATCAGTCGCTGGGACGGGGCGGATTCCAGGCGACGGTCCAGATGGCTGCCGGTCAATTTGGGGAAGGAAAGCTGCGTGATCTTCGAGCCAAGGTGTTTCTGGATCCTGTGTCGCAGACCTTGAGGGCATTGCCGCAGTCGCGGCGTCTGGCGATCCTTGAAGGGGGTGCCATCATCGACAGCGGCGAATTCCAGGTCACTATCCGTGACAGCGGCGTCAACATCGGCAAGTGGCATGAGGAGTTGATCCACGAAACTCGGGTGGGCGATGTAGTCTGGCTGGGAAGCTCTACATGGCGGGTGCTGGAAATCACCAAAGATAGAGTGGAGGTAGCGCCGGCTCCTGGTCGTCAAGGGCGTATTCCATTCTGGAAAGGAGAGGGGCTGGGGCGGGAACTCCAGCTCGGCAAGGACATGGGGGAATTCCTGAAGCGGGTCGACGATTTCCTGACCAACCGCAGCGGGTTGAAAAAGCTGGATCAGTGGCTTCGAGATGAGTATGCGTTCCTGACCGATTCGGCACGATCGAATCTGGTGACCTATCTCGAGACACAGAAGAGTAGAAGCGCGATTCCTCATGCCAGCCGGATCGTCGCGGAACGGTTCCGTGATCAAGTGGGTGAGCCCCAGATTGCCATCCTGACCACGTTGGGGCGGAAGGTGCACCTCCCGCTGAAGATTATCATCGCTTCGTGGTACCAGCGGCACCACAACGTGGATCTGGAAGTTCTGGAGAACGATGACGGTCTCCTCATCCGTTTCCCGGAAGGTCAAGAGACGCTGGAGCCGGATTTTTTGCGGAATATCGATCCCTCGGGTGCGATTGAGGTGCTGATTGACGAATTGCCGACCAGTGCGGTATTCGGCTTAAAGTTCCGAACTGCCGCCTCCCGTGCGTTGGTTCTGGCAGGGTACAAGCCGGGTCGAAGGACGCCGCAATGGTTGCAGCGGATACGTTCCCGTGACCTCCTGCAGGCGGTTCGGGGATTCGATGATTTCCCGTTGATTCTGGAAGCCTATCGGGAGTGCTTGGAAGACGTGATGGACGTAGAAGAAACTCGGAAGCTGCTGGAGGGAATCGCGACCGGAGCCGTCGAAGTTGCCGCCATCATCAACGATGTGCCGTCCCCCATGGTTTCTACGTTGACCTTCGATTTCAAAGGCGTCAACGTCTATCAATGGGATGAGCCGAAAGGAAAGACGCGTCGGGCGATTTCCGACCGCGAACGGAAGACACTGGCTGGAATTCTTTCCGGCGAGGAACTTCGGGCGGAATTGTCGAAAGATATCATCAAGGACGAGACTGATCGATTGTCCCGACAAGGGATATATGCTGCATCAACACCCGAGGCGTTCTATGAGAATTTTCGCCATCGGGGACTGATACCCCTCGCCGAGGTCAAGAGTTGCTACCGTGGCGAATGGGAAACGTTGGTGCAACGCTTGGCTGGGGAAGGATTAGTCCTCATTGCCGACTCCGGAACGGTTGATTTCCGAACAGCCACGGCTGCGGATGATTGGGAGAGACCGCTTGACGGTCTCACGCAGCGCTTGTTCGTGGTCTGGTCGGAGTATCGAGACATTCTGGTGAGCGTGTGGAAAAATCGGGATCCCGCATCTTGTGGTATTGTTCTGCGCTGGGTGTTGGACAGCCATTCTTTGGTCAGCATCGATGACCTGATAGAGGAGACTTCGCTGCCTGTAACGGTTATCAAGAGATACCTGTCGGAATCGATTGGGAGTGGGGACGTTGTGGCGGTGGAACAGCCTGATGCCAAAGGGCAACTGTCGATACGGTATGGACTGACACGGCACGTAGAGCGGCTGTGGCGACTGAGCCATCGAGCTTACCTGACCCAGTTCTCTCCCATCGAACCGGGTGCATTCGCGGCATTCCTGCAGGATTATCATAGCGTGGGAAGGACGTTGTCGAAAGATCCCGAGAAGCAGTTGCGGGACGTCCTCAACCAGTTGGCGGGATTGTTCTTGCCGTGGAAAACGTGGGAGAGCAGCATCTTGCCCCTCCGAATTCCGGAATATCGATCCGGTATGCTTGACCAACTTCTCCTGACCGGCGAATTCTTCTGGATCGGGCGGCAAGGCGAGGAATTGGCGTTCTTCCGCCGTCAGGACTGGGAATATATGAAGCACATCTTCAACATCCATCGCCCTGATTTTCCGACACTCAGCGACATTGAATCGAGGGTGATTGAGACGCTTCAACATCGAGGTGCATTACTCAAGGCGGAATTGGCAATGCAGACGCAGATGCCGTCGGAGGTGTGTGATCAAGTGCTGTGGTCGTTGGTCTGGAAAGGGGTAGTCTCCAACGACGGTTTCCAGGCGATCCGTTCGGGCAAGCCCAAGTCCCGTCCATCCGCGCATTCCCGCCGTCCCAGTATGGCAACCGCGGCGCTTTCTCCCTGGATTGCCGGTCGGTGGTTTGCAATCGATTATCCCTCTGACGACCAGGGAATTCCGGAAGAAGCGTTGCTCGTGTGGATACGGCAGCTTCTGCAACGTTATGGCATTGCCTGGTCGCTGATGCTTGAGGACGTAAGCAGAGGTGGGAACGATATGGATGTGGAACCGCTGGATCGGAAGCTATGGGATGCCGCGGAACGCTTGGTACTCAGAGGGGAAATCCAGGACGGCTACTTCATCAAAGGCGCTTCCGGACGGCAATACGCATTACCGGCGGTACTTCAGAAAATCAAGTCAAGAAAGGATTTCTCCGCATTGACGATCCTCCCGTCCACCGACCCAGCTAATCCATATGGCGCGGAACCATATCTTCCGCTTCCGGATCCGTTGCGTATTGGGAATTATCGAAGTCAGAATTCGTACTTATTCCTTTCTTCCGGACGTCCGGTCGGAAGGTACGACCACAGCGCACAACGTGTGAGCCTGGCTACTTCCGATACCGACGACATCCGTCGGATCGCCTCGTGCCTCCATGATACTCCTTTGATCAAACACGCCGTCATTAAGGAAATCGACGATGACCCCGCCCACAACTCACATCTCAAGAGCCTATTCTTGTCTGCCGGTTTCCGGGAAGGATACCGGGAACTGGTCAAACAAGGTTAGTCTGCCTCATTTCTGATTAGCTCCACTTCCTGAGTCACTTCAAAATCACTTTCCTTCCCTAAGCACAGATCACACGGACATACAAACGCTATGTAGTCCGCCATTGTGTCTGATGTTTCCGGGACCTCTCTGTCGGCACGAAAGGCGGAAAAAATTACCTGACTTATCTTGCCTGAGTGCATCAATTTGCAGGGAGGATGCCACCGGTACTTCCAGCGGAAGAGCAATAATAATTAAAGATTTCCTTCCATTTTGCACCAGGCGGCATAGAGTTTGTGTAATTGTGTGCGACAATGGTACGGCGGTTGCAGAACTGCGATCGGCAGTTTTGCGTTTTTCCGCATTATCACATTGTACAAGAATCTGATCAAAAGAAAGGCGGGTAGGGTTATGCTCGGAGAGACCATCGTCGATAAGACAACCGTACCCCTGCTGCATAAGTGTTTGAATGCCTATTCCTCTCGACACAAGGCGATCGCCAACAATATCGCCAATGTCGAAGCGCCCGGGTACAACCGTGTCGAGGTCAGATTCGAGGACAAGCTGAAGAGGGCTCTGTTCGATCGTAAACAGGTGCTATCGACAACGAACGAACGACATATCGGCGGGCGAGAACGCGACCTCGAAAGTGTTCGACCGGAGATGGAAGTGGATCAGTCTAATCCCGGATTGAACGGAATCAATAATGTCGATATCGATCAGGAAATGGCGGATCTTGCCAAGAACAACCTGGATTATACGACGGCGGCGACATTGCTGCGGCACGAGTACAGCCGCCTCAAAATGGCAATCAGCGGCGGATCCAGTGGGAGATAGGCGTTGATTTTTTGCTCGCTTGGAGGGCAAAGGGTCCGGTGCCTCCCAATCGGACTATCGGCAGACTTAAACCGGAACTTTAGCAATTTTGAAATTCAGGAGCAAAGAAATATGAAAGCTGCACCGCTGTTTTCCTCGATGGACATTTCCGCAACCGGATTGGCAGCTCAGCGGAACCGGATGAACGCCATCGCACAGAATATCGCGAATACCGAGACAACCCGAACCGCTGAGGGGGGTCCGTACAAACGGCGGATCACGGTTCTGTCGTCAATCGGTCAGACCACCGAATTCAAGGCCCTGTTCACTGGCGAAAAAATGAAGCTGATGGCGACTGATAACGACCACATACAGCCGACATATCAACGGCGGGAGCAGGAAATGGTGCAAGGGGTGTCGTCTAGCGAAGTCATGGATCAATCGCCTCCCAGAATGGTGTACAATCCCAGTCATCCTGACGCCAATCAGGACGGGTACGTGGCAATGCCGAACATCAACATCGTGACCGAAATGGTGGATATGATCGCCGCCTCGCGGTCGTATGAAGCAAACGTGACCGCCCTTCAGGCTGCCAAAGCCAATGCCCGTACAGCGATCGACATATAGAAAGAACACATCGAAATTGATAACAGAGTTGTTCTATGAATATCGCACCTTCAATACCGAACATTTCTTACAAGAATGTGTCAGATCTGACCTCTCCGCCGAAACCACCGGTTGCCGTGCAAGAAAAGCAAGTAGAGGCAGAGCCCCGCAAGGGGATCATTCCCGGGATTTCCGGGGAATTCGCTCCTCAAACATATCCGACGCCCGCCAATGTCACCTTGGGCGGATTGATTGACATTCGCTGGTAAGGAGGAATTGGCTATGGATAAGATTGCATCACTTGGGCTACCCCGCGAAATCGCTTTCCCCCAGAAGGAGAACAAAGGTTTGACAGTGGGTGACGCTGAAACCAAGAAGACTTTCGCGGACACGATGAAGGAATTCGTCCAGGATGTGGACAAGATGCAGAAAGTGGCGGACTATCAGGTGGAACGTTACGCCACCGGAGATCTGAAAGATATCCACGAAGTGATGATTGCAGCGGAACAGGCAAATCTCAGTTTTCAACTCCTGATGGAGATCCGCAACAAAGTTATCGAATCGTATCGGGAATTGATGCGGATGCAGATGTAACGTTTTGCGGGCTGTCAGGTGTGCCCACCTGACAACGTCCCGGACTCTTATTTTGCGTGCTGTCGGGTGTCCCCACCTGACAGCCTCCTGGATAGCTAACCATAATTGACAGCGTCCCGGACTCTTATTTTGCGTGCTGTCGGGTGTCCCCACCTGACAGCCTCCTGGATAGCTAACCATAATTGGATTGAAGAGGGCTCACTGTGGGAACATTTTGGAAGTCGGTAAAAGAGGAATTTGGAAAAATCTTCAACCGGATGACGCCGTTCCAGCGGAGCATGGTGATCACGGTTACAATTGTGTCGATCGTGGCGCTGGTTGCAGTCATGTTATGGGCGAGCAAAGCGGAATACGCTGTTCTCTATTCCGGATTAGCGGGCAAGGACGCCGGCAGGATCGTCGAGAAATTGCGGGAAATGAAGGTAGAATTCCAACTGGAGAATGACGGAACGACCATCCTGGTGCCTGACCGGAAAATGCGCGAACTGCGGATTGAATTCGCCAGTCTTGGGTTGCCTCATTCCGGAGAGATCGGCTACGAGATATTCGACAAGACCAATATCGGGATGACGGCGTTTGTGCAGAAGTTGAATTACCACCGCGCCCTGGAGGGGGAATTGGCGCGCACCATCACTCAACTCGACGAGGTGGAACAGGCTCGGGTGCATATTGTAATTCCTGAGCCCGCTCTATTTGAGGAGGAGAAGAAGGAGACTACGGCGTCGGTGGTGGTTCGTGTGGCGTCGCACGCCTCGTTGACGAAGCGACAAGTGCAGGGAATCGCTTATTTGGTCGCCTATAGCGTGGAGGGGCTGTCCATCCAGAATGTGAACATCGTTGACACCAACGGGAACCTTCTGACGGATAATCAGGATGCTTCCGAGACAATTCAATTGACTGCTCGGCAGTTGGATCTGCAGCGGAATGCTGAAAAATACTTGGTGGAGAAGGCGCAGTCCTTGCTCGACGGAGTGTTGGGACCGGGGAAATCGCAGGTCAGGATCGCGGTGACCATGGATTTCGACCAGGTGGAACGCACCAAAGAGATGTACGATCCGGAGAAAGCGTCGATTCGAAGTGAAGAGAGAAGTGAAGTCACAAGCAGCGCCGGTCCTAATGGTGAGGGGGGCGGCGAATCTAACGAAGAGAATAATGTTACCAACTACGAGATCGACAAGACGGTCGAGCATATGATAGAAGCCGTGGGGGACATTCAGCGGATCTCGGCATCGGTATTGGTGGATGGGACTTATCCGGCGGCGAAGGGGAATGAGGCAGGGGAGAAGAAGTTCCAGGAACGGTCGGCGACGGAATTAGCCGCAATCGGGGATATGGTGAAGAATGCCATTGGTTACGACGCCAGCCGGCAGGATCAAATCTCGGTGATCTGTTACCCGTTTGAGCGCGGTCACCTCGAAGAAGAGGAAGATGCGATGAAAGCCGCCGAGACCAGAGATTTCTGGATGGGAGTTGGTCAGAAGGTCTTCATCGGCTTGCTCGTGATCCTGGCAATATTATTCCTGAGATCTTTGGTGAAGAAGGGTCAGAGTTTCGCGAGGCAGATGCTGCCGCCGGCGCCCGTGAACCCACCGGCGATGTTGAGGGCTCCTGAGAAAGCCTCTACGATGGCTCAAATCGAGCAAGCAGGGGGCGCTCTGCCTGAACTGGAGGAGGAAGGACTGACCTCGGACGCAATGAAGCGGTCTCAGGTCCAGCGTCGAGTGAAGAAATACGTAAGAGATAATCCAAAGGAAGCTACGCAGATCGTCCGAACCTGGATGGCTGAGGATATTTATGGCGCAAAAGAGTAAGAAAAAGACCACCGGAGTCCATAAATCCGCAATACTGTTGGTCGCGGTGGGGTCTGAGGAGTCCGCTTGCATTTACCAGAACCTGGACGAATCGGAAATCGAGAAGATTACCAAGGAAGTCGTGACGTTGCAGAATGTGGATCCCGAAACGGTTTTCTCCGTGATGGAAGAATTCTACCAGATGTCACGGGCGCAGGAGATCATCTCGGCGGGTGGCGTGAATTATGCCCAGGAAGTTCTGGAAAAAGCGCTTGGCGGCGACCGCGCCATGGAGATCATCAAACGCACGGAGCAAGCGCTGAAAGTGAAGGGATTCAACGTCCTGCGAAAAGCCGATCCCCAAGAGTTGCTATCATTTGTCCAGAAGGAGCATCCTCAGACCATCGCCTTCGTCCTGACCCAATTGAGCCCGGCTCAGGCATCATCGATTCTGGCAATGCTGCCGCCGGATCTGCAGAGCGATGTGGTCTATCGTTATGCCAATATGGAGCGGGTGTCCCCGGAGACGATCCGAACCGTGGAGACCGTATTGGAATCGCGGGTCGATCTGTCGCTTGGCACCGCGAAACTGGGTGGAGTCAAGTCGATCGCTGAAGTGTTGAATTTGATCGGTCAGTCAGCGGAACGCAGCATCCTGAATCGGATCAACGAGCAGGACCCGGAATTGGCGACGGAAATCAAGAATCTGATGTTCGTATTCGAGGATCTTATCCATCTGGACGACCAGTCGATCCAGCGTGTGCTGAAAGAAGTCGATAATCGGGAATTGGCGATGGCGTTGAAGCACGTGTCCGATGATGTCAAGAAGAAGATCCTGTCCAACTTGTCGGAGCGGGCGGCTCAGATTATTGACGAAGAGATAGAGTACATGGGCGCGGTGCGTCTGAAGGACGTGGAAGACGCTCAGCAACGGATTGTGGACATCATCCGCAAACTGGAAGAAGATGGATTGGTGGTGATTGTCGGCGGCGCCAGAGCTGAAGAGATGGTGGAATGATATGGCAAAGGTCATCAAAAAAAGCAAGCCAGTCACGGAATTGAAACACTTCAAACTGAGTCGCTATTTCCCTGAGTTGAAGCCAGGCGACCCATGCGGTCACGAAGACTATGACTTCCCCACTAAACGCCGTCCCTTCAGACCGGAGGAAATCGAGCAGGAGATCCGGCAGAGAATCGCCCAAGAAGAGACGAAATGGGAGGAGATGGTGGCTCAGGCTCATTCTCAGGGCGTGCAGGAAGGGATAGTGCAGGGTCGCGCTTTGGGTCGCCGGGAAATTGAGCCGGCAGTAAATCTCCTTCGAGAATGGGTCGGTGTGCTTGACGCTCAGAAGGCGGAATTCTTCAGGAATCTGGAAGAGTCGCTGCTGAAACTCGGGGTTTTCATCACCGAGAAGATTATCGCCCGTGAGATCAGACAGGACGTAAAGATCGTGCAGGAAATGGTATCCCGGGCTTTGGCGAAGGTGAGCCACGATGGGAGAATCACGGTCAAAGTCCATCCGGACGACTTGCGGTGCGTGCAAGACATGTCCTTGGGGGAACTGCTTCCGCATGGAACCGGCGGGGACATCGTCCTGGAAGCGGACCACAAGGTTGACCGGGGAGGATGCATCATTGAAACCCCCGGCGGCGTCATCGACTCACGCGTCAGCACGCAATTGGAAGAGATTTTCCAGGAAGTATTCGGTGACACCTCTGAAGTCAAACGTTCGTTCTCGGTTGCCGAGCAAAGCTCAGATAGCCCTTGTTCCGAACGGGCAGGATCGATCTCCCTCGAAACGAGTGAGACACAGGACATCGATGGCGTTAGTTGACGAAAAGATCTCCAGGATCAAGCAACTGGATCCCATGAGGTATCTGGGAACGGTTCGGCGGGTGCAAGGGCTTCTGATAGAATCGGATGGACCGGCTGCGTCATTGGATGACCTATGCACGATTGAGTCGGCTGATGGATCGCACCCAATTCCGGCGGAGGTAGTGGGATTTCGGGATCATCGGTTGTTGCTGATGGCGCTGGGTAATATGAGTGGGATCCGCCCCGGAGACCCAGTTTCCACTAAGAGGAGGACTTTGGAAATCGGCGTGGGGAATGCATTGTTGGGTCGGGTTGTGGGGGGAATGGGAGAACCGATTGATGGTCGAGGCGCGATCCATTACCAGGACAAGGTGTCAATTCGCCGCGATCCGCCCAAGCCTTTGAAGCGGCAGCGGATCAGCAAGCCATTGGGGACTGGTATCCGTGCCGTGGACAGCATGCTGACTTGCGGTCGTGGGCAACGGATGGGAATTTTTTCCGGATCCGGCGTGGGGAAAAGCGTGCTGCTGGGCATGATGGCACGCTACACGGAGGCGGATGTCAGTGTGATCGGATTGGTGGGGGAACGGGGTCGCGAAGTGCGGGAATTCCTGGAAAAAGACCTGGGCGAATTGGGATTGAAGCGGTCGGTGGTGGTGGCGGTGACTTCGGACAGACCATCATTGGAACGAGTGAAGGGCGCATTCATCACCACTGCCATCGCCGAATATTTCCGGGATCAGGGAAAAGATGTCCTGCTGATGATGGATTCCGTGACCCGGGTGGCACAAGCTCAAAGAGAGGTGGGATTGACGGTTGGGGAACCCCCTGCGACGAAAGGTTATCCTCCGTCGGTGTTTGCAATGCTTCCGAAATTATTAGAGCGTTCCGGGACGGCTGAATACGGGAGCATCACCGGATTATACACCGTCTTGGTGGAAGGTGATGATCTGTCGGAACCTGTATCCGATACGGTGCGATCCATCCTGGATGGTCATGTGGTCTTGTCCCGCAAGATCGCAGACCGAGGCATGTATCCAGCGGTGGATATTCTGTCCAGTGTCAGCAGGGTCATGATCGACGTGGTGGACAAGAAACATATGAAGGCGGCGCAGTTCGTGAAGGAAATGATGGCGCGATACACCGAGGCGGAAGACTTGATTCACATTGGTGCTTATAAGAAGGGTTCCGACCCGCGCATCGATCTGTCACTGGAGATGATCGCCCCTATCAGAAAACTATTGTGCCAGAATATCGAAGAAGGCTGTGGTTGGGAACAGAGCAAGGGACAACTTCTGGCTTTAGCCGCCAAAGCATGATGTATCGGACGCAGAGGCTATTAATATCAGGGAATAGGTTGTGGCTGGTTTTCGATTCAAATTCCAGAAGGTCTTGGACGCCAGAAAAGCCGTCGAGAAGGAAAAACAAAAAGACCTCATGATGGCTAAGAGCCAGTTGGTGGAGCTGGAACAAGAGTACAGCCGAATCGAGGGCGAGATCAAGGACCAACAAGAACAATTCGCCGAGCTTCGTGACCAGGCAGAATCTGCCAGCACTTGGGCATTACGACAAAGCTACCTGGACATGTTGGGCAGTTTGAAGAAAGCCGTTGCCCATCGTATCGACAAGCAGAAAGAGATTATCGAAGAAAAGCGGATCAAGTTGATGCAAGCCAGTCGGGAGAGGAAAGCGATGGAGATTCTTCGTGACAAGCACTACGGAGAATTTGTTTCCAAAGAGGATCGACAGGAGCAAGTTTTCCTGAACGAAATCGGGCAATTTCAAACCATTCGCAAGAGCCGTGACGACGGATAATTAGGAGCCTGTCACAGAAAATCAGGAGAGGACAGCGCATGAGACTCAGTTTTAAAAAAACGGCACCTGAAAAGGTTACCAATGCCGACACCGAGCCTAAGAAATTGAAGATTCCGGGACTCGTGAAGTGGGTCGGCGGGTTCTTCGTTTCCTTTGTGGCGATTTGCGTGGGGATGTTCTTCCTGTTGAGATCGATGCAACCTCCGGAAATAACTCCGGTTATCCCCATGACTGTGGGGCAATCTGTTCCGGAATCGACGATTGCAGCCGCTGAGGAAATTCCGGTGGTGGCGATTCCCTCGAATAATGTTGAGATTCCCGATATCGATTTGACAGAATACGGATTGCCGGCGGGCGGCATGATTCCCGCCGACAGCGTGAAAGTCGCCATAGCACGGCTGTTGCAGGAAAAGGACAAGACTCAGCAGGAATTGGCTGCGATCCAGCAGAATCTGACGTCGAAAGCACAGACCGCGGACTCGTTGCAGCATGAGCTTGCAGTACTGTTGCAGACCCAGGGCGATTTCGATGCGAAGAGGATCAGCCGATTGGCGAAGATATTCGAAGCCATGAAAGCGGATGAAGCGGCACCAGTCATGGCGCAGCTCAGCGATGATGTCAACGTCTCCATTCTCTTGAAAATGAAAGAGCGCCCGGCGGCGAAAATTCTCAGCGCGATGCCTATTCCCCGGGCGGCGACGATCAGCCGACTCATTAGCCAGAAAGTACTTGAGGGTTAAGAGCCGAGAGTCATTTCGTAAGGTACCGTTCTAATCTGTGAATGAAAGCAAGTAGCTCGCATATTCCGGGGTTCGTGCTTCGGGCGACTGAGTCCCCGGCATCCAAGAACCGGCTGAACCGAAGCGGGATGGGCAGCAGGATTTCCTGCGACGCCATTCCGGCAGCTTTGTTCAGCAATCCTGCAAAAGACGCCGTCGGAAGAGTTCTGCATCATAGCGATCCATTTCCTCGCTCTGAAGTCAGATTCCAGAGTGGATTGCCTCAAGAGACACACGGTCGCAGATTCGCAAGGAGTGGGACCGATGCGCCGACGCGGATCGCAGTGGGCGTGCACCCTAATTGGCAGATGGTGTCACCGACTGCCAATGCCATGACGCGAGAACCCCGGTCAGTCCTCCAGCGGTCCGCCTCCAAGAGCACAACGGCTATCTCTCCGGAACCTCTGCTTGTTCTGCCGAAGAAAAGAGTTGGTGTCACTACCTCGCTCCGCGGCAATCCAGTGGTTCGAGCCGAAGTGAGGGTCCAGGACACTCTGCCTCTGAAGACGCCCGTTCTCAACCTTGTGGCGAGCGAGCCTCAGCTGTCTTTGGCTGTGAAAAGGGAGTTGATGCGTAGCCCGCAAAAAGTCTCACCGGCGCTTGACGCGTTGCCGATAAGACGCAAGTCAAACGTCCCGCCAACTGTGTCGAAAACTACTGCCACTGAGTCATCGGAACCCTTGCTTGCCCCGTCAAGAGCATCAAGCGCCAAAACCTCGCTGGACAGTAACCTGTTGTCATCGTCCGAGGCAAAGATTAGTAATCCTGTGCAGCAGATAACCGCTGAAAATCTGTCGCGCGGATCAATGCCCCACCCGTTGCCGCCCAATGACATGGACATGGTGCCCGTAGCATCAAGGATTGCCGTATCACGTCGTGAAGAGGCACAGAAGAAAAATGCTGATGCCGGAAGGAATACTCTGCTTGGGATCAGGTTACCGTTGATTCCGGGCGGCGGGGGAGCTCCCAAAGCCAATCTGGATGCGCGAGATGCGCTAACCACCATGCATAATACCGATGGTTGGCTGCGAAACCAACCTGTCGAGCAATTTCGTAATGATACATCCCGAGCCGCGGTCAGGTTCTTCACTGCATATTCAGACCCGACGGTTCCTAAGAGGATCGACCGAGTGATCAGACAGATGGATGCGACGACCTCTGCATTACGACCGCTAATGTACGTCAAAGGCGGATTCGCGGAACCCGTGATGGAAGTGCCTGCCCGACTTGGATGGCGTGTGATGGTCAACCCTTACCCGGATGTTCTTTCAGATCAAAGAGCAATGCCAAATCGATTGTCGGGAGATGTCACACCCCCAAGTTCGGAAAACGTAATACCGCACAGCAAGGAACCAAGCACACCAGCTATCATGATTGAGTCCCGCGTTCTGGATCAGCCTCCCGAGGCTACGACAGACGGCGGAGATCGGTTTGAGCGACAGCCGATTGAGCGCGGGCAGCAAACGACACCCCGAGATGCTGATCCGAGCCTAAAACCGGAAACCCCGGCTGGAAAGGCGAATCCAACGCCGGGGCAGCAAGCTGGGGCGGAACCGCCAGTTGTCCAGACCTCCGTCCAACACCCCATTCCTCCTGGTGATGGCAGGATGCCGGCAGTGGTTCCCGACCTCAAGGACAATCTCAAGATTGTTGTCCGGAGCTCGAAACTGGGATCATTGGTATTCCGCTCCGAGTCACAGTTGAAGGTCCTTGAGGTTCCGGTCAGCGAAACCACAGCGGCAAAGAATGACTCGATGGTGGTGGAAGACACACCGAAGCCCGTCGAAAAGGTTGTCGCAGTAGAAAAGAAATCCCCGACGGGCAAAGACCTCAACCATGACAGCCTCCGACACGCCGTGACCAATTCGTCGCCGACGAGTTCCGCTCAGACGGTGCGTACCCCTCAGAGTTCGACTCCCTCACCGGGTCGATGGGACAGCCTGGTGCATTTCGTGGAAAAAATCATGAAGAATGCCACGATCACTCACCATTCTGACGGATTGTCGGAGTTGAAAGTCCGGATGACTTCCGAATCTCTGGGAAAGGTGATGATCCAATTGGCTGTGATGGATGACCACGTCAATCTGCAATTTGTCGCAGACACTTCGCAGGCAAGGCAAGTTTTGAATGCCTATCGAGATGAGTTGGTGCAGGTGTTGAAAGACAGCGGCGCCTCGACGGTTAGTATCGACGTCTCGACCTCGTCCCCGGAGAGCTTTGAACGACACACGGTGTCTGAGGAGACAGGTGATCGACCCTCAGGATCAGGATTTGCCGGATCCGATTGGCTTGGGTCCTCCGCCGCATTAGAATCAGCGGTCGAAGATGATGTCAACCCGAATTATGCGGCGAGGATGTTATTCGCCGAAGAACATTCCAGTATGGTATGGGTGGCGTAGTCAACCGGGATATTTTTGCCTATCTTGAAGAATCTTTAAAGTGATGGTTGAAATGGTTGGAAATAAATTTATGGATTTCAATATATTATATTTTCCGATTTTCTGGACGACAGGTGGCACCAACTTTGCTAATACAACTTCAGAATATCGAATGATCCGATTCCAGCCAAGAGGCATCGTTCTCTAAATGCGAATTTTCACAGGCAGAATGTCATGGCACCAAAATTCGGACCCACCATGAAATGTAAGTGTGGCAGCAAAAAGTTTAGCCCAGTGGGCGTTCAGAAAAAATTCGGCAATTCGGGGGCGCAGGCGATGTACCTTGTCAATTGCGACCATTGTCGGACGACAGTCAGTACCAGTAAGACCGCGTTTGCGTTGTACCGCTTGATCAACAGTCGTCCGTCTCTCAGCAGAGAATTCTTGAAACTGTACGACCTCGCTTGAGGATGGACGGATTGGGAATATTTAGGGTGGAGGAAACAGAGTAATGAGTCACGAGAGGAGGTGAGATCATGACCTCAATCACATCAATCAATCCATTTGCCGGCTTAAATCCGAACAGTCCTACCGGTGGGACTGACAGCGCCATGGGCAGAGATGCGTTCCTCAGGATGCTGATGGTGCAACTGCAGTATCAAGATCCCATGAATCCGATGGACAGCCAGCAGTTTTCTTCGCAGCTCGCCCAATTCAGCCAGCTTGAGGAGCTCCAATCCATGCGAGACAGTTTGGATTCGTCCTTGAGCACGGATGTGCTCTTGACTCAGTCGATCACGAATACCTTAGCGGCGTCGTTAATTGGCAGGACGGTAATCGCCAGTACGCCGTCAGCTTGCCTGGAGGATGGGTCAGCGGATTTCCGCTTCAATCTTGACGGAGCGGCTCAACAAGTGACATTGAGCATTCTGAACGAGTCCGGATCCATCGTCAAGACTGTGACCCTGACGAATCTACCGGAAGGGGATCAAACGTACACCTGGGACGGGCAGGATTCCAATGGAAATGCGATGCCGGACGGTGTTTATACTTTCACGGTATCGGCTACGGGCAGTAACGGCGCTTCGGTGACAGCATCGCCCTTCGTGCAGGGGAGGATTACCGGAGTCCGGTATGAGAACGGCATGGCAGTTTTGCTCATCGGCGACCTCGAAATCAACCTGTCCGAAGTGACCGAGATTCTGGAAGGCGACGGATCCAGCGGTAGTGGCTCATCGCCATACTGGAGTCCATTTATTTAATGGCAAAAACGTCGGAATAATCAATAGTCAAGAGGAAATTGGAAGGAGGTGAATTCCGTGGCAATTTCAGAAGTGAATCGGGTGATGCCACTTCAGGGACCGGGACGGATCGAGCCCACTAGACCTGCAGGCGGGACCCACGGGACAAAGCCGATCGGGAAACCGTTTGACGAAATCCTGAAGCAGAAGGTCGAATCCGCCCAGGACGTGGTGTTTTCCGCACATGCGAGAGATCGGTTGGTACAGCGGAACATCCATCTAACGGCTCATGACCTGGAACGTCTGCAAGGCGGCGTGCAACAAGCCGCCGGCAAGGGCGCCAGGGAGTCGTTGGTGCTGATGAACGAATTGGCATTTGTGGTGTCCGTGCCCAATCGCACCGTCATCACCGCCATGACAGGCGAATCCGTCCGGGGGAACGTATTCACTCAGATTGATAGTGCGGTCATCGTGTAGGATGTCAAGGATTTCCACTATTACCTAAGACAAGAGCGAAATCATAATTCAAAATTCATCATTCAAAATTCAACATTCTTCACTGAAGGGCTGGACCTCTTCGAGGGAGCCCTGACGCGCCGATCGACTGAAGCGCGGCTGAAGAGGAGGCAATTATGCTTAGTGCATTGTACTCTGGCGTGTCTGGTATTTTGAATCACCAGACCGAATTAGACGTCATTGGCAACAATATCGCCAATGTTAACACAGTAGGATTTAAGGCGGGACGTTGTACGTTTGCGGAAACTTTGGTGCAGCGTCTGAGAGGCGCCCGGGGACCCCAAGGGAATTCGGGCGGAATGAATCCAATGGAAATCGGACTCGGAATGCGGTTAGCGTCCATCGACCAGTTGTTCAACCAGGGAAACCTGCAGGCGACCGGCAATGCGACCGACCTTGCCATCCAGGGCGACGGGTTCTTCGTGCTGAGCGATGGGGAGCAGTACTACTATACCCGTGCCGGAGCATTCCAGATGGATGCCGACGGCAAGCTGATGGCGCAAGGCGGTGGATTGCACGTGCTGGGACGAATGGCTGACGCCGCCGGAGTCATCGGCAGCGATGCGGTCCCGATCACGTTGCCCATCAACGAGACGTCTCCGGCTTATGCCTCGACTGAAATATCCTACGCGTGCAACCTGGACGCCAACGGCAGCCAGGAACAAATCTGGACGGCGAATCTGGCATTCACTTCCAGCAATAGTCCCGCCAGCACTACGACGGAAATCAATGAACTGGATCAGGTCAACGAGGCACTGGACGACGGCGACCAGATTGTAGTCACCGGCACCGACCACGACGGCAACGCAGTGTCCGTCACCTTTACTTATGGCGCCGGCAATGACGGCACCACGCTGGCGGATTTGATCGCAGTACTTAATTCCGCCACCGGCTATAACAGCGCCCTAGCGACAGGATCCACCTGTTCTCTGGATGCCAGTGGGAAATTGGTGCTGACAGATAACCAGGCGGGCACGTCGCAGACCACCATCAGCCTGACGTTCAACGATGCCGGTACCACCCCGAGTGCCATGGTCGTTCCGACCTTCCTGGAAACCGAGGAAGGGACGCAAGGATCCCATTCCGCTTCCATCTATGTGTACGATTCTCTGGGCGCCCAGCATCGGGTCGAGATTACCTTCCTCCAGGATGTCACTCAAGACAACACCTGGACGTGGGAAATCGTGGTGGATAACGGAGCCATCAACGCCAGCAACGGCAACTTGGCTGGCAATACCGGCGCCATCACGTTCAATCCGGACGGATCGGTGGCGAGCTTCTCCGGCGGACCGCTGTCTTTCACCCCTCCGGGTGCTTTGAGCATGGTGGTCGATCTGAATGGGGGCTCGCAGGGATCGTTCGGAGGTATTACCCAATTCGCATCACCGTCCACGACCATCGCGATGGAGCAGGACGGTTATGGAATGGGGATACTCGATAGCTTTACCATCGCGACCGATGGCATGATCATCGGCAACTTTTCTAACGGAGTCACACGGAACCTGGCTCAGGTCACTCTGGCTCGCTTCAACAATCCAGCCGGTCTGGAGAGTCTGGGCGGAAATCTCTTCCGCGCGACGATGAATACCGGCGAGCCATTGATCGGAGCTTCGACTGAGGAGCGAGGCGGCACGATACACTCCGGGTATCTGGAGATGTCCAATGTGGACTTGTCTCAGGAATTCACTCGGATGATCGTATCGCAACGCGGGTTTCAGGCAAATGCCCGCGTGATTACCACGGCAGATACGCTTCTAAACGAAGTGATCAATCTGAAGCGGTAGTCCAATGGTCAAGCGGGGGACGGGTTCCCGCCCGTCCCCCGGATTGCCCCTCCTTAGTGCTGGCAAACGATTTGTTTGACAGCATCCTCCTCCCGAACCCAGCCAGGATCTTGACCGTGACTTCATAACCCCTGCAACCCAGGGGAGTGCAATTAGGGGTTGTGGTCGAACATGAGGTCAGCATGATCCTTGTCCAACGTCTGAACGGCGAAGACTTTTTCATCAACGCCGAACTCATCGAAACCATCGAGAAGTGCCCGGATACTCTGATTAGCTTGACGACCGGCAAGAAATTCCTTGTCCTGGACAGTCGCGACGACGTCGTCAACAAGATCATGGACTATCGGAAACGCGTGTACCAATCGATGCCGGTCCGCGCGCTGGTTGACGACTTGGAATCCCACTAAGCATTCTGTACGAACTCTGCTTGCCTGCATGGTGCGGGTTTCGGACTTTGTCGGGACTTTGGCGCTCGAATTTCGGATTCACACCTATGGACATTGCAACGATTTTAGGCATTGGTGTCGGGATGTTGATGATCGCCGTCACCAGTTTCCTGTCGACCGGTGGTTCGACTTTCATCGACCTGTCCTCCATGATGATTGTGTTCGGGGGGACTATGGCAGCGACCTTTGTGAATTTCCCCATGCGGGATGTGATCAAGGTGATGAAAGTTGTCAAGAAGGCGTTTTTCACCAAGGAACCCAATCCCGAAGGTTTGATTGAGCGGCTGGTCGTGTTGGCGGAAAAAGCCCGGCGAGAAGGGATACTCGCGATTGAGAAGCATGTCGATGAACTCGATGACCAGTTCATGAAGGACGGGATTCAATTGGCAGTGGATGGGTCTGAGCCGGAAGTTATGCGGAACATCATGGAAAATGAGTTGAACAGCCAGCAGAGCCGACACAAGTTGGGGCAGGCGATATTTACTGCCATGGGCACTTACTCCCCGGCATTCGGATTGATTGGAACTCTGATCGGATTGATCAAGATGCTCAGGACTCTGGACGATCCGGCTCAGATTGGTGCCGGCATGGCTGTGGCATTGGTCACGACTTTCTATGGTGTGGTCGCCTCCAATCTCATTTTCCTCCCGATTGCCGGCAAGTTGAAAACCCGATCTGTGAAAGAAATGTTGCAGCGAGAACTGATCATCGAGGGGATTCTGGCGATTCAGTCCGGTGATAATCCCAGAATCGTTCGGGGAAAACTGCTGACGTTCCTTGCACCCAGTATGCGGAAGGCGGCATGAGCTCATGATCGGCAGAAATCGAAAACCAAGAGTGGACGAGGAACCGATCGGACCTTCGCCGACCTGGATGATCACCTATGGCGACATGATGTCATTGTTGCTGTGCATGTTCATCCTGATCCTGTCGTTCTCATCCGTGGAGACCGATAAGTTCAAGAAAGCGGCGGGGTCGCTACGAGGAGCCCTGGGCATAAAGTTTACCGCAGCAGAGACCTCCACGAGCCGGGCGCTGCTCCAACAAATGCAGGATGCCCAGACCCGGGAGGCATTGGAACAAATGGAGGAGACCTTGCGCGAGCAGGACGCACAGAAATATGTCCGCTGGGAGACGACGCCGGAAGGGATCCGCATCGTAATGAATGATCCACTCCTGTTCGACCTGGGGAAAGCAGATTTGAAGCCGGCAGTGTTCCCGATTCTTCAGGCGATTGTGAAGGTGATTGAAGCGCGGAATCCTCCGGAGATCGAGGTGCTGGGTCATACCGATGATCTTCCGATTCACACGGACAAATTCCCGTCCAATTGGGAATTGTCAGCGGCACGAGCGCTGAAAGTCGTCCAGTATTTCGCGCGTCAAGGTAATATTGAGCCAAGAAGGCTGTCCGCTATTGGATACGGAGAATACCGGCCCGCATATCAGAATACCGAGCGTGATCGTCCCAAGAATCGCCGGGTGGAAATTCTGCTGAAGACGGCGGGTGCTCGTGGTTGACAGAAAATCAGACTCTGCGTCAACGTCACACTGGTGATACAAGTTAGAGAGACTTTACGACCATGGTAGATTTAGACAAGCCGAAAGCTGCTCCCGTGGACGCCCCTGAAGAAAAGGCGCCGAAGACCGGACTGGGATTTCTGACCCGAATCGTCCTGCTGGTGGGCATACTGTTATTTCAGGTTGCCGCGGCATATTTCGGAATTCAGTTCCTGTTTTTCAACAAGCAAGCGAAGGTAGCGGAGTCGAAATCGGTTACCCAGCCCACCGAGGGCGTGGGTCCGATCTTCGAATTGGGCGAGCTGGTCGTCAATCCTGCCGAAAGTCTGGGACGCCGCTTCGTAGTGGTCAAGATCGCCCTGGAACTGACCGACGAAACCGTCAAGAAAACCGTGGAGACCCAGGCGCCGCTTATCAATGACGAGTTGATCAGGATACTTGCGTCGAAAAACGTCGAATTTCTGTCCAACATCGCTGAACGCGACTCGCTGAGAGAGGAAATGCGGCTGGCAATCAATGGTGGGCTTCCGGGGGGCAGCGGCGTAAAGAAAGTCTTTTTCGCAGGTTTTGTACTGCAGTAGATCGGGCGCCTGAAGAAAATGGTGAATGTTGAATGTTGAATGGTGAATGATCAATCTTGAATTCGTTCTGGATTTGGAGTTTCTCCGATGAGTAAAATCCTGTCACAGGAAGAGATTGATGCGCTGCTGACGAATGTCGCGAAGACCCAAACTCTCGACGATCTGGAAGAGTCTCGGGAACGGACAGTTCACATCTATGATTTTAAGCATCCGGACCGTATCTCTAAGGATCAATTGCGCACCTTGCGAACCATCCACGACGGATTTGCCAGAACATTCGCCACCCACCTATCGTCCACATTACGGACGATGGTGGACGTGAATCTGCTGTCGATCGATCAGGTGGCGTACAGCGAATATATGATGGCGTTGTCAGAGCCGTCCTGCATCTATATCGTGTCGTCGAAGAGCCTCAAGGGTTCAGCCATTATCGAGATCGGCACCAATTTCGCATTGATCGTGGTGGATCGTCTGCTGGGCGGACCCGGGAAGAAAGCGGATCAGATTCGCGAAGTGACGGTGATTGAGCAGAACATTCTGAAGAAAATTATCGAGAAAGCCTTGGTGATTTTGAACGATGCCTGGCATCACATCACACCCATCAACCTCTATTTGGAATCGTTCGAGACCAATCCGCAATTCGTTCAGATTGCTCCCGCATCCGAGACTGCCGCGGTGGTGTTCTTCGAGATCGTGCTGCGCGACCAGGCGTTTCCATTCAATCTCTGTTTCCCTTATTTTGTAGTGGAACCGCTGCTCCAGAATCTGTCCAGCCAATCTTGGTCAATGGCACAGAAGAAGATATCGAGCTTCGATCGCCGCCATATCCAGTCCCGGATGAGTCTGACCTCTCTCCCGTTAGTTGTGAGGTTCGATTCCACCACGTTGAAACTTCGGGATCTGGTCAACCTGAAAAAAGGCGACATCGTCGAGTTGGAAATGAAGCAGGGCAAAGACTTGCCCGTCATCGTGCAAAATCGGATCAAGTTTTTCGGCAAGCTAGGCGTAGTTGGGAAAAAGAAAGCAATAAAGATCCTCCGTACTGTGACTCCGGAGGAGGAGATCATCTATGAATAACGGCACTTTGTTCAGCCCAGCGCTGAAGCTGAAAGTCAATGAGGTGGAGAACGAATTCGCGCACAGGGCGGCGGAAGTTCTCACATCGCTCCTTGGTCGAGAGGTCAAGGTGAGCGTGGGGGAAATCTCCCAATTCGATTTCAAGCCCCTGAAAGCGGACTATCCCCAAAACACGGTGTTCGTGACCGTTGGTTTCCAGGAAGGATTTGAGGGCAAGATCCTGTTCCTGCTCGATCCGAAGGACGCTGCGTTACTGGCGGATGCCATGATGGGGGAAAGCGAGTCGCCCTCCAGCACGTTTGAACCGGCGGAGCACCTCGACCCCATCCAGGGGATGGTCAACCAAATGATGTTGAACTACGGCAAGACTCTGGGTTCCATATTCGATCAGCCAGTCAGTTTTGCTCCCAGCAAAGCCGTGCTGATTGATCTGTCCCCTGCCGATTTCCAGGACAGCAACTGGATTCGGGTGCAATTGGAGATCGATGCCGGTCAGAAGATTCCGCTGTGCAGACTGGTGTCGTGGTCTGCGATCCACGAATATGTACCCGAAACAGACGAAGATGTGGGAACGATGTTGGCGGCTCCCGAGGAGCCTGCGCTTCCGATGCCGGAAATCGCTCCGGAGGAGGATGACAGTGAACTGCAGCTCCTCATGGACATCGAGCTCCCGATTAGCATCGAGTTGGGCCGGACACAAATGATGATCAAGAATATCCTCAGGCTAAGTCCGGGCGCAATCGTCGAGTTGGACAAGTTGTCCGGCGAGCCGGTGGATTTATACGTCAATAACAAGAAATTTGCCGAAGGCGAAGTCGTGGTTGTGGACGAGAATTTCGGCGTCCGGATCACCGAGATCGAGCAAGTGGATGAGCGTCTTCGGAATTTGGAGGGATAGAGCCAGTGGAGCAGGTCACAGGCGGCATGCTGTGGATGGTGATCAAGACCATCGGATTATTGATTGTCATTATTGCCCTGATCGTCCTGACGCTCAGCGCCATGAAGCGTTTTATCCGCCCCGGTGGAAACGGGGGGTCGAGGCAGAGTGAGTTGCATGTGGTGGGCACTCTGTTTCTGGAGCCCAAGAAGGGAATCTATCTGGTCAAGGTGGTGGATCGGTTGCTGATCCTGGGGGTGACCGAAGGGAGTATTTCCATTCTTGAAAAAGTGCAGGAAGGTCCCGAGTTGGACCGAATTGAAAAAGCGGTCAACGGTTCCAGACACTTCTTGCCCACTAATTTCGGCGACAAATTGCGCCAGGCGTTGAGAAAGCAACGTGGTATCAAATAGGTGTGGTATGCGGAACTTGAGGTCAAGCTCCAAATCCCAAGCTCCAAAACCCAAACAAATCCGAAATTCGAAGCACGAAATCCGAAACAAATTCCAAATCACCAGTGCCGCAGGGTGTCCCCACCCTGCGGGATCAATGGCTGCCGGGTGAGGACACCCGACAGCACATTGTGTCCGAAATTCGAAACACGAAATTCGAAACAAA
>Ga0153916_10000123_pt1 | contig 44270 bp, 35 predicted proteins | sample Opewatmetagenome_FD_109642 | JGI IMG/M metagenome (GOLD analysis project Ga0153916, IMG submission 109642) | Freshwater wetland microbial communities from Ohio, USA - Open water 3 Core 3 Depth 4 metaG | ecosystem: Environmental > Aquatic > Freshwater > Wetlands | place: USA: Ohio, Lake Erie...
GGGGAACATAAGGGGGGTTGCTCTATCGTGGCACGGGCATCCTGCCCCTGCCTTCCCCCCTACACAGTAGGGGAGAACATAAGGGGGGTTGCTCTATCGTGGCACGGGCATCCTGCCCCTGCCTTCCCCCCTACACAGTAGGGGAGAACATAAGGGGGGTTGCTCTATCGTGGCACGGGCATCTTGCCCCTGCCTTCCCCCCTACACAGTAGGGGGGAACATAAGGGGGGTTGCTCTATCGTGGCACGGGCATCTTGCCCCTGCCCCATTAACGCCCAAGCAACGTCTGATAATATTCTTCGTACTTAGCAGTGACGTCGTTGATATTGAAATGGGAAATAGCCCGTTCCCGCGCGGCTTTCCCCATAGTTTTCCAGCGTGAATCGTCCGAGAGGATCAATTTGACTGCTTCCGCCATCTCGTCGATGTCACCCAGGCTGCACAGGAATCCCGTTTCGGAATGGACGACTACTTCTGGCAAACCCCCTACAGACGTTGCCACCACCGGCACCTCACAGCTCATCGCCTCCAGCGCCGACAATCCAAAGCTCTCAGTTTCGCTGGGAAGGAGATATGCATCGGAGATGGAATACAACTCCACCACCGCTTGCTGCTTTCCCAGGAAGTGCACGTCACGTTCGATCCCATGATCTCTGACATGCTGCTCAGCAATATTTCGATCCGGTCCGTCTCCCACCAACAGCAATTTCGCTGGCACGTCCTTGCGCACACGGGCAAATATCTCCACCACATCACCGATCCGCTTGACCGGGCGGAAGTTGGACAGATGCATCACGATTTTTTCGCCATGTGGGGCATATTTCCTTTTTCCCTTTGCCCTGGCGATTCTGTGGAATTTCGCGGTATCGACGAAGTTGTAAATCACGGTAATGGGCTTGGTGACTGCAAAGGTCTCGACCGTCTCCTTTCGCAAATACTCGGACACTGCGGTGATCCCGTCGCTATTTTCCAACGAATACCGTGTGATTGGCATGTAGGAAGGATTGCTGCCGACTAAGGTGATATCGGTGCCGTGAAGGGTGGTCACTACTTTGATATTTCCGTTCAACATCTGCTTTGCCATGTACGCGCTGGCGGCGTGAGGAACCGCATAATGCACGTGGAGAATATCCAGTCCCACCTCGGTGGCAACCTCCACCATGCGGGACGTCAGCGCCAGAGAATACGGAGGATATTGGAACAATGGATACTCGACAACTTGCACTTTGTGGAAATTCACGCGTTCTTGAGGCGCATCGAATCGGAACGGGCGGTCGTAACTAATGAAATGCACTTCGTGACCCCGGCGGGCGAGCTGCAAACCAAGCTCAGTCGCCAGCACTCCCGATCCCCCATAGGTGGGATAGCACGTGATTCCTATTCGAAGCTTCCTGTTGCTCACGGCGTCTCCGACTTTACGGATTCCAACCACGCGATAGGATCGGACGTCCCCAAAGGTCGTTCCACGATCCAGGGTTCTCCGGCGTCGACGCCGATCTGGCTGCCCCAATACCGATCTCTACTTTTCATATCTTCTAAGAACTTGGGGCGGCTCACATAAGTTTCCGGTTCGTGCCCCAATGAATGGAATTGAGTCTGATAACAGGCGATGGCACGATACTTCGCATCAAAGTCCTTTGAAATATCGACTACGATTGTAGGTTCCGGCACCCAATGGCAAGGATAATACAAAATGCCTTGAGGGCGAAAAGCGTCCGTACCAGTGTCGATTCTGCGCAACCCTGATTGGAAAGCTGCCTTTCGCACAAGCTGATAGGCATCCTCATGATCCGGATGCCGATCCCATTTCCACGGGCAGAACAGCCACCTGGGACGCTGCTGTCGAAGGACGGTGATGACCTTTAGCACATTGTCCGCCGAAGGTCCCAAGTCACCGTCCGCTAATCCCACATTCAAGCGGATGGGGACAGATAGCGCCTGTCGAGCCGCTTCCGCCTCTTCCATCCGCCGTCCTACGGTTCCCCGGGACGCCAGCTCCCCTTTCGACAAGTCGGCAATCCCCACCGAGTACCCTTTTCTCACCAGACCGGACAGCGTCCCTCCGCAAAACAACTCCACATCATCCGGATGCGGTCCGATGGCAAGCACGTCCAAAGCCATCACTCCTCCATGGGCAAAACCACATGTTGGTACTCATCAATCGGGATCGAGGCAAGCCGATCCGCCACCCACTGAAATCCGTGTCGTATCAAGAAAATCAGAGGCGAATACGCTCTTTCCTGGAGTTTTCCCTCTGGAAATATCGCGGTCCGCAGCCGCTCGATCTTGCTCGCGGTCTCCTCATCACCGGCGGCCATGTCGCTTTGAATTCGATTCCGGAAATGCTGCAACCGTGATCCAATCTCCTGCCGCAGCCTCTCCGCTTTTCTTGATCGCGCCGGAATGGAGGACTCAGCCTCGGACTCCAGGTGGCGGAGATCCTTTTCCACTCGTCGAATCTTCTCGTCCAATCCCGCCAGTACATCGCCGTGTTGAGCCGCCGCCATCTTTCGGCTCAGCGAATCCTGAGGCAGGAAAAAATCTTCAACCGACAGGGACAACTTACTCAGATTTCGCAACCAGGACTTCTCCATCAAAGTGACCCCCGGTCTTGGAACGATCACCGGCATCGGGCGCTGGAAATCTCGGTAGAAGGGTTGCACCTGGGGGAAGTAGCTGATTTCCCCGGGTCCGGCGACAATAGCAATCGTAGGAAACAGGGCATCTTGAATCACTGGTCGGAGTACCGCCTTGGGGCTCATGCGTTCCGAGTGGTTCTTTGCCAGCCGAAGGAGGTCTTTTTGCGGAACGCCACCAGCTCTTCCGGGATCACGAGGCACCGGCTTGCGGACTCCCTCTTCTAACCGGTAGAAGAAATGGAACGCATGGCTCGGTGTCAGAGTACAAGGATAGCCGGTAGTATGCAGCTCCTTTGCCCTCTTATAGAACAACTCGGCATGCTTGTCGGCGTCACGCACCGCTCTTTGAAAATAAGGAGCCGCCAGCCGCTTCAAGTCAGGATTCAACGATTCAACCACCACAAGCCCGCGATCCCCCAGCCAACTCAACAACCATCTGGCAAAAGCATCGGACAAGGAGTTTCCCGGTCGATAGCAGCTTCGGACCCGGTCCATCACGACATCGCGATGCATTCCGGCAGGCAACACGTCATCCAGTTGCTTCAGAAATGCTTCCATCTCCGATTCAGGGCGGTGCCAGCCTATGACGTGTAGCGGATCAGGACGGCGATCTTCCAGTTCGACAGATACCCGATTCCCGTCGCGATCCATCACATTCACCCGGCGGATTTCCTCGAAATCGTGGTCTTCTCCCTCCATCCAGAAGACGGGCACCACGGGAATGTCCAGGGTGTCCGACAGTCGTTCCGCCCATCGGATTGCCGCCACGGCTTTGATGACAGTGTATATTGGTCCGCCGATCACTCCGATTTGCTGACCCGTCAGCACCGTGGCTGATTCCGGCTCGGCGATGACCTTCGCATTTTCTCGGGAAGCCTCGGGCGCCTCCAGACGAGCCAACTCCTTCGAAAGAGCGTCCACCAGCTCCTTCCGCTTGAAAGGAAACGATTGAGTGTCCTGCCAGACGCGCTTGAAGCTATCCGGATCGCGGAAATCGCCGTTGAAGTAATCCGAGACCTTGCCGAAGGCATCAACGGCGTCCAGGAATATCGGTGGCTGATTGGGTATTCGATTATATGGTATCGTCTGCATTTGCCTGAGCCCCAATGATGATTCTTGATGACTGCGAGTGATAGTCTGCGCCCTGATAGTCTCCCCATAGCAATATGGGATTCAAGGACACCGATCGCAGCATGTCGTTCAGCTCATCGACACTGTACATCCGCACCGATTCTACGAAGCGCTTGGTCTGGCTTCCGCGACGTACGTTGATCGTCTTGACCACTCGATGCTTTTCCCGGTCGATGGCTCTCTCCTCCGTAATCTGAAGGTCCGGCTGTCCTTTCTGATCGCTGGGATATCGATACCGGCTTTGAGAGACCAGGGACGTTTCTACCTGATTGGGATTCAAGGTATCCAGTACCAGCCATCCCTTGGATTTCAAGACTCTGCTTATTTCCCGCAGCACGGCTATGTTGTCACGGTCGTCAAGGAAATAGCCGAAGCTGGTGAAGAGATTAACTGCCGCTGACATGGATTTGCTCTGCACGGAGATCGACCTCATGTCACCCTGCACCCACACAATGGGTGACGAACGACTTGATCCTGATGCCTTCAACAGGAGCGGTCTGGAAAGATCGAATCCCACGACCCGGAATCCTTTTTCAACCAGGTAATGGGAATGGCGTCCGGCGCCGCATGCTAAATCCAGTACCCAATCTGGCGGTCTCAGATCCAATTCCGGCAGGATCCGATCGAGGAAACCGCGGGCTTCTGCGGTATCCCGGTGCTGGTAGAGTGTCAGGTAGTCTTCCTGGAACCAATCGCTGAACCAGCGTTCGGGATCCGGTGCTTTCCCCTTATGTCCTCCTGGAGCCGATCCTGCCACAATACGGAGCCGAGTCGATGACCGCGTTCTGTACCCTGCTTATTTTGAGGGGGAATATACGAAACTTTGCACCGATTGTCAAGGGAAAAGGGAGCCGGTGATTTAGGGAAAAAGGCTTGAATTTTGGGAAAAATTGATTATATTATGTTTTGCGTGTGATCGCGCATCGGTTGTTATCCCGTGCTAATTTTAGCTATCATATTAGCTTATGGTCGATGATCATGCATGGCTCAGGCTTATGAAGCGACAGATTTTTCAGATTGCAGCCATTCTTCTGGTGATCGAGGGAGCAGCGATCGGCGCTTATCTCCTGTGGGGCGTTGATCGAACCGGCGAGCTCGCAATTATCTCGAATCCGCCGGGCGCACGAGTGCTCCTGAACTTGGAGCCCACGACCTACATGACCGATACCCTGATCACCCGACTTCCGGAAGGCAACTACTCCGTGACCTTGGAGAAGCGAGGTTATGCGGTCGAGCCGTTCGTGCAAGTCGTGCATCTGCAGCGGAACCAGACGTCGGCGGTGGCATTCGACTTGATTCCATCGTCTGAGCCTATGGCGTACACCCCCCCGACCGTCCAGGAAACCCCCAAGACACGACCGGAATATCAGCCAACCTTCCCGATTCCCATCACTTCGAAATCGACGACGGCGGATTCAATTGGTCGGGCACAGAATAGGAAAACTCAGAAGCAGGACACGGGCGGGACACCCGCACCACTTACCCAACGATCTCAATCGGAATTCGGTTCCGTGGACGTGGCGTCCAATATGGTCGGCGCAGATATTTACCTGGACGGCAATCCCACCGGTCAGAAAACTAACGCCACCATGATGGTGCCCATAGGCATCCACCGTTTCGCGGTCAAGAAAGGGAATTACAAAGTTCAACCTCAGGAGGTCATCGCGAATGTGACCGGCTCGGGAACCGGCGAATTGGTGATGTTTGAACTGACTGAGGATGTGCAGTCGCAGCCTTATCAGATCCACATCACCACCGATCCGATTTCCGGCGGCATCTTCATTGACAACATCTACAGGGGTCAAGGTTCGGTCGAACTCACGGTCGATCCGGGGGAGTATCTCGTGTCTTTTGTGGCAGTCGATGGTTATGAGACCCCGCTGTCCCAAAAAGTCACTTTGACTCCAAACAACCGGCTGGCAACTGTCACAGGTACCTACCAGCGCCGGCTCGAGTTTTCTCTGTTCATCGACAGCCTGGGAACCGCCCGACAGTCGGGCGGTCTGCGCATGGACCTGGGGTATTTCATTCCGGCGGAAGGATTGACGCCCGACACCCTGTGGGGACCTGCTGTAAAATATGTGAAAGACTTGCGCGCTTATGCCTGGGAATTAGGATGGGGCATCGCTACCCGGAATCCCACCGGCTACGATTATATCCGGTTCCAGTTCGATATTCCGGCGGATTTTGCCCGCACCAAGCCCCTGACCATGATGATCTACATTTTTGGCAGCTCCAAGAATTATCCCTTGACCGTCTTGAACCGAGCGGAAGTTGACATGTCATTCAACGGGGATTTGGTATGGGAAAACCACGTGCCCGAAACCATGATCACCCAGGGATTACCGGACAAGTACGAGGAACTCCCCATCGATCGTTATGTCAAGAGCGGTGCGAACGAAATCGTCATCAGAGTATCTGCCGGGAGCCAGTGTTTCGTCTATCTCCGCGGCATAGAAATTAGATAGCATTCAGGCAGACTGTTATGAAAGTCCTATCAAAGACCGCCATCTTATTGCTGGCTTTCCTCGCGATTCTGGCAATTAGCTACTGGTTGGCCAGGACATACTTGCCTATATATTCCTGTCCAGACCAGGCTACAGCAATGGCGACAATATTTCTGGGTGCTGCTACGATATTTCTTGCCTTTGTTGCGGCTCTTCAAGATTTTATTCGAGGATGGCTCCTAAAACCTGAACTCTCTGTATGCATCGAAATGGATGCGCCGGATTGCACTAAGATTTCATCATTACTTCCAAGCATAACTAAAGACAAAACTTCGAAGTCAAAAGACGTTTACTATTTCAGATTTCGTGTAATAAATTCCGGCAATACTGATGCCAATAATGTAGAAGTCTATGCCTCAGAATTAAAAAAATACAAGGACAACGGATGGGAAAAGAAAAAGACATTTTTGCCGATGAAACTTGCATGGTCACATGTCAGACTTAGATCGTTGCCTATTCTTTCCCCACATACAGAAAGGCACTGCGAGCTTGGATCTATAGAACAAGTCGATGAAGGAGAATACACGCTTATTGATCTAGATGACAATGACGATGAAGCAAGGCTCATGAGAAAAATGGCAAAAATGTCTGCTGATGAACCCATCACTAGGGAAAACACGCTTTTTGAGTTAGATGTGGAATCGCCGCCAAGAAGCTATACGCATACATTTCAGAAGGGAAGATACCACCTTCTTTTAGTTGTTAGCGCATCCAATGCGAAACCAGTATATGTCACTTTAGAGATTAACCATTTGGGTCCTTGGTTCGACAAGGAAAGTGAGATGTTCCAAAACGGATTAAGAATCCAAATAATACAACAAAGCAAGGATAGACCTTAATAAAAGCAAAATAATAAGATTGTGCGACGACCATCTTCACTGAGATACCTTCGATTCGACCTGATCTGGACGCCAGCGGTCAAGTATTTGATCATCATCAATACGGTGATCTTTGTCGTTCAGGAGATCGCTGGATTCCGCCCTTTTCTTGAGGTGGGGCTGGTCCCCCGTGCCATCTGGCACGACGGAAAAATCTGGCAGCTGGTCACGTACATGTTTTTCCACGGCGGGGTGTGGCATTTGGTCTTCAACATGCTGGCGCTGTGGATGTTCGGATCCATGATGGAGCGCACATGGGGAACCCGCCGCTTCCTCCAGTACTTTTTCTTGACCGGCATCGGCGCTGGTCTGTCCACCTTCATCTTCACCATCAACTCCACTGTTCCTACCATCGGCGCAAGCGGCGCCATTTACGGGCTTCTGGTCGCCTACGCCGTCACTTTCCCCGAACACACCATCTACCTCTACTTCTTCATTCCCATCAAAGCCAAATACTTCGCAATACTGTTTGGCGCCATCGAATTCATGGCGTCCATCGCCTATTCCGGCGACAAGATCGGACATGTAGCGCATTTGGGCGGCATGGTCGTGGGGCTCGTATATTTGAAACGTCAGAATCTGTGGTTTTGGATCGGCAGAACGATTAGAAAGAACCAGGACCGAGTGCAGAGACGCCACCGCAGGAAAGCCGAGCGCGAAATGGAAAGCGTCCGTCACGAGATCGATCAGATCCTTGACAAGATCAATCGCGTGGGCTATGACAATCTGACCAAAAAGGAACGCCGAACCCTCGACCAGGGAAGCGCATATCTCCGCGACAAGGAAAAATCCCGTCAATAGAAAACCGGAACCGCCGTCATACGCCCTCGTATGACGGGAACTGGCAGACGAGGGCGTCTGCCAGCGGATTCCATTAGACCGTCTGCCATGCTCTCACCGGAATCCCAAACGCAGGCTGCCCGGACCATCGAGAAGGACTACCGGTCACCTCGTTCGTCCGGCAGGACGCTGAGCCAATTTCTCGCCACAATCAAGCGCCGTTCCTTGCCCGAAGATTGGGGCGTATTTGTGTTCGTGGGGGTTCTGGCGATAATTTCCCTCGATCAGCATCGCGAAATCCACATTAACGAAGTCGTGGGACGGCACTACATCTATTTCCTGGCATATCTGCTGGTTTTCTTAACCCTATCCGGCGTTGGCATCCCTAAGCTCATCAAGACCATCCGCCATTGGATTCCCATCATCATCTGCACCTTCGTATTCGGGAATCTGGGCGACACTGTGCATCGGCTGAATCCCTACGACAAAGACTATCTCCTGAACAAAATCGACACCATGCTCTTCTTGGGGGTCAATCCGTCCCTGTGGCTGGATCGGCACGCCATGTACCCCTGGCTGGTCAACATTCTGCAATCCATGTACACTTCGTACTACTTGTTCGGTCCGCTGACCGCTGCCATCCTGTTCTTCAAGAGAAAATGGTGGGGATTTCGCACCTTCATGCTGGCATGGATCTTTGCCAGCTATGCGGGATTCTTAGGTTATGTCGCCGTACCAGCCTTAGGACCAAGGTACCATCTGGTTGACCAATACGAAAACCATATCGATGGGGGCGACACCGTCATATTTGCCCAAGGGATCAGGCGGGTGATCGACCGGTGGGAATCGAACAAGCGGGATGCGTTTCCATCACTCCATGTCACGCTGATATTGATCCCCCTTCTGGTAGCCTTCAAGCACGTGCGGAAGTTGTTCTGGATCATGCTCCCATTCGCCGCCGGGATACTGCTGTCCACGGTCTATTGCCGGTATCATTACGTCATTGACGTCATCACCGGGGCGATATTGGCAATGGTGGCGTTATGGATCGCTCCCCACATCAATCGATGGTGGGAACGTCACGTGGTCCGTGGTTCATACGATGAGCTCTTCCCAGACCTGGGGCAGATGATTCCGGTGTGGCAGCACTTGTCTGCGGAAAAATAGCCTTTCCCCCCTACCATTATAGGGGGGAAAAGTAGGGGGGTTACCAATTGTCATCCCGCACTTGCCTGCCCTCGACTTGATCGAGGGATGCAGGATCCATCCTTCCCATTGCTGTCATGGTCCAGACCATGACAGCCCTGTCGCATAAGCCAGTTGAACCTTCCCCCCGGTACCCGGGGGGAAATCAAAAGGGGGGCACGTTACCCGTCATTGCGAGCCTTGCCCGCCTCAGGCGGGGCAGCGAAACAATCTCTTCCCAACAATCGAACAATGAGACAATCGAGCACCGTAACAATTTGACAATTCAGCAATTCAACAATTCTTCCCTTCACACCATCACGCCATCACACCTTCGCACTTCTTTGCGCCCTCTGCGTTTCTGCGTGAGAATTTCTTCCTTCTCTTGCCACTTGCAACTTGCCACTTGTAACTTGCCACTTGTAACTACTTCAGCAACACCACCTTTCGATTGAATTCCTTCCCCTCCGCCATCAACCGAACAATATATATCCCCGAAGCGCACGACCCGGAGTTCCACATCACTCGATGCATTCCTGGAGAAAGCGGGGGGAAAGTAAATCCCTGGACCCGTTGACCCAGGATATTGTAAATGTCGATTTTCACCTCCTTTTCTACGGGCAAGTTGAAAGAGATCACCAGGACGCTATTGAATGGATTGGGATAAGGTGGAAGTAGGGCGAATTCGGTTGGGATTGGTTTGGGTTGGTGCGAGAGGACGGGGGAATAGGGATAGCTTTCTCCCCAAGGACCGCCCCAACAGCCAATGTCGTTTCGGGTGGAGTCGACGTCATTGAAAAATGGGTCGGGATCGCCCGCATCAATACAGGGGGAACTCAGTGACAGGTGAAAATCTATGGTGTCTTGGAAAGTTGGGTCAGTAGCAATATTGGTAACGTTGGTGGTGCAATTTACTAAGTCGGTATCGTTGCCGAAAAAGTCACAGAAATATATTGCGCTGAATAATTCCGATCCGTATCGTAACTGAACGCCAGTATTATTTTGAGTGAAGATGCAGTTTTCAACCTCGACTTCCTCTGGCAATGAGGTAATATCGATTCCAACTTGCGTTCGGTAAAACAAATTGTTACTGACCAAGATGCTGTCACCACCGTAAATGAACAGTCCCTGCCCCTGAGTGATGATGTTATTCGCCACGATGCCCGAAGCACCGTTCCCGTAACCGAGGCCTTCCAGCGTGTTCGTGACGAGGTTGCCGATAAAGTCAACATGACTTGAAAAATCAATCTGAAGATTTCGCCCTCCGGAAAATTGACAGTTCTTAACTGTGGAGGGCTGAGCATTGTTTAAATATATATGAGCCCCATCATGAGTAAGCGTCTCCTCAATTTCAAAATAACATCCATCAATTGATACGGAAGCAGCATCCGCCTTGATAAAACAATTCCAGGTTGGATCGTGCATGTAGAAGTGACAGCTGTCCACGGCGGCGAACGCACCACTGGAAACATCTATGCCATAAAGCGCGTCTTCTATCACGGAATGCTGAACACTCACCCCAGCCCCCGAGTCGGCTTGCACGCCGTCTCTGGCGTTGAGCAAGTATACGTAAGATAAATTCGAGGTATCAGAGGTTACACCGGTGCATAATATTCCTAACCATGAAGGATTTGCTGAAGCAATCGAGTCGGGAATGAATCGGATAGTATCTTGGGGAGTACCAAGGGCGCTCAATGTACCCCGCACCCTAATGCGGTGGCGAAAATCAGGAATCCCGTTCCACTGAAAACGCACTTCCACGCCGGGCTCTATTCTGAGACTGTCCCCTTCAGGTATCACTACTTCATCCACTACCAAATACGGGGATTGTTCTGCTGTCAATACGCCCGTCACTTCCCCCGCGAGGATAGTATATTGACTGACCAATACCGATACTATTTGGGAATCGCGCTGTGCCAAGCCATCTTCCACCCACACTCCGAAGCTAAAATCTTCCTGATCTAAGGGCACGGTACCTGAAACAGCCGCAGTATCCGCCACCCAATCCAGACCCAAATCCGATTCAACATGCAGCCATGACGGTAGGTCCCAGAATCCGAACTCAAGGGGTCCATTGTCATCAGTGGCTGTTGCGACATAGTGCATCGACTGCCCTAATTGGACGTTTGCTATTGCTGGAGAAATCAATGCAGGTGGCTGATCGATCAGTTGGTCGTAATAAAAGGCCCCCATGTCGGCTCTAGTGCTGTCCGGATCCAAGGGCGATAAAGGATCACCGGTGTCGATGCATGGAGAATTGGCTTGCAGTCCATAATCAAAAGGATATCCACCCCGAAAGCAAGGATCAAGAAAGACGTTTCCTGTGTCCAGTTCACACTGATAGGTAGGCGCGGTGACGTTATAGAAATCATTGTATCTGATAAGGCAATCACTTTGGTTGAAAGAGTAGACACCGGTGCAGTTTTCCCCATCGCCCCAAAATATATTATCAAAGATCTCACTCGACGGTCCCATGTCAAGTACCTGTATTCCGGCGGTGCCAAAGACGATAGTGTTCCCAATGATCGAGGTGGTTGTCCCCGAATTTACCCAAATGGACTCAAGCAGGGTTGATACCAAGACGTTCTTTTGAATGGCTAATTCACAGTGGTCCGCATGAATGCGCTCGTCATAAATCTCGTTTTCCATTAATTCAACCCAGCTATAGGACAAATCCATGGTATAGAGAGATGTCCCTTCTACATAATTATGATGAAAGGTTATCATGCTCGAAAGAATGTATACACCTCCATTGATTTGATTGTCATATACGTCACAATTCAACCCTTCTAATCCAAAGCCAGTCAACTGATTATCGTACACTTCAGGGCAGATTCCCCCTAGCACACCAACCTCCACATCTTTATTACCAAATATTGGTGCCATGATGTTCATCCACCCGTAAACACCACCATTCTGGTTTTTCTGAAATACGCTGGGTCCGCCCTGCGAGAAATCAGCATATCTACCGCCAAGATCACAGTATTGAACGGTGTCTATGTTCTGCCAGCCTATGACCACAGGATTGGGGGGAGCTGCCACTGTACGGAGGCGACAGTTCTTCAAAATCAAGACAGCGCGGCCCGATTGTACGGGCGAGTTGATGGAATCAGCCACGCAGTATTCCATGCGAATCAGCGTATTGGGAGTGGCACGGTTCCAAATGCCACCAAAAGGACCATCTTGAGATAGGAAATAAATGGAGTCGCCTGCAGTCCCAAGTGCCAACAAATCGCCATAGACGTAGAATGGGATCGATAGAGACCCCTGGTTGAGAAAATTGACAACTACTCCCGGTTGGATGTTCAGGGTGGAATCCAATGGAACGATCAGGGTGTCCGTAACCAGATACGGATTCCCGTCCCGCGTCCACGTCCCCCACACCTCCCCCGCCACCCAGGTAGTGTCGGCATAGAGGGCAGTGGACACGCAAAGCATGACGGCAAAGACTAACCAGCGTGGTACAGAATGCGCTGAATCATGACAGGTCGGTAACATGGCAGAACCCCTCCAAAGGATTCCCTTCAAATTTACCGGATCAAAACGACAGGCAATTAGCTTGATCCGACCGGATAGTCCAATAGGCAATATAAGACTTTGCGTTTCGAAAAGCAAGATTTTTCTTTCGCTAAAATTTTTTTCACTTTCGCTAACGTTTTTTTCACTTTCACTAACTATATTTCTTCACCAAGAGGCGCCCAAATCCGGCAATTATTTCCCCCGTGGAAGCCCGGGGCAGAAGTCAAGAGCCCATTAATCAAACGCCTGCCTGGATGGCACATATTTTGCTCAAAATATCATCTAAGAAACTCCAATATTTTGAATGTCTTAGACTACCCTATGGCATGAGTTATGACATGGCAAAGTCCGAAAAGGAACATCTTGTGAAATCAGAAATTACGCCCAGACCATTCGACGGCAAAACCATCCTATTGACCGGCGGCACCGGCTCGTTCGGCAAGCAGTTTGTAAGGACTATCTTAGCGTACCACAAGCCCAAAGCGCTTCGAATCTACAGTCGGGACGAATTGAAGCAATTCGAAATGCAGCAGATGTTTGGAAACTCGGTACTGCGATATTTTATCGGAGATGTTCGGGACCGGGATCGGCTGCAGACCGCGATGGTCGGGGTGGATTTCGTGATCCATGCGGCTGCCATGAAGCAAGTCCCCGCCTGCGAATACAACCCTTTTGAAGCGGTCAAGACAAATGTGTTAGGGGCTCAGAATGTAGTCGAGACAGCTCTAAATGCCGGCGTGCACAAGGTCATGTGCATCAGCACCGACAAGGCGGTAAATCCTGTCAATCTATACGGCGCGACCAAATTGTGCGCCGAAAAGATATTCGTCCACGGCAATTCCTATTCAGGGCAACGGAAGACGCGCTTCAGTGTGGTGCGGTATGGGAACGTGGTGGGCAGCCGCGGCAGCGTGATTCCGGTGTTCTTGAATCAAGCCGCGACCGGTGAGATCACCATCACGGATACCCGCATGACCCGATTCTGGATTACCTTGCCGGATGCGGTGGATTTCGTGATTCGATGCGTGGATATTATGATAGGCGGCGAGATTTTCGCCCCCAAGATTCCCTCCATGCGGATTGTGGATATTGCGAGATTTTTGGCGCCTCAATGCCGCATCAAGACTATCGGAATCCGCCCCGGCGAAAAGTTGCACGAGATGTTGGTGACGGAAGAAGATGGTCGCAATGCGATCGAAATGGATGGAATGTATGTGATCCTTCCGCCTTGGGCACGCCGGGTAAGTCACTGCAATGGCAGAGAAGAGTGTCAAGCGGGGACGCATGACACCACTCGGTCAGAGTGTCAAGCGGGGACGCATGACACCACTCGGTCAAAGTGTCAAGCGGGGACGCATGACACCACTCGGTCAAAGTGTCGGGTGGGGACACCTGACACGACTCGAAACCGCCGTCGCACGCCCGCGTGTGACGGCAGCTGGCAGACAAGGGCGGCATTCAAAGCCCCTCAGCGGTCTGCCAGCACATCCGACACATGGACATACCTGGAACAGGGAAAATCTGTGCCTGACGGCTTTGCATATTCCAGCGATCGCAACGACCGCTGGGTAACCGGCGACGAACTGTGGGAGATGATCCAAAGCAACCATGACATCGAAACCATCACAGCAAAACTTGTCCGCCAATTCCCCGGATTGGCGGATTCCTTACGGACATCAGTGGATCAGCGACGACGACATCCAGGAAGTGGTGACAGTACTCAAGTCCGAGTGGATCACTCAGGGACCTCGCACTGAAGCCTTTGAGCAGGATCTGGCGCGCTATACCGGAGCGAGCCACATGTCAGTTTTGTCCAACGGCACGCTGGCGCTTCAGGCCGCAGTCCATGCCATCGGGATCGAACCTGACGATGAGGTGATCGTCCCGGCAATCACGTTCGTCGCCACTGGCAATTGCGTGTTCCACAATGGTGGAAAACCAGTCATCGCCGATGTCGATCCGGTCACTGGTCTGATAGATATCGATGACCTCAGGCGCCGGATCACCTCACGGACTCGAGCGATTATTCCCGTGCATTTGGCGGGCGCTTCCTGCGATATGAAGCAGATCCGCGCCATTGCCCAGGAGTATGATGCACGGGCGGGACGCCCGTGCCACCTGACGGTGATTGAAGATGCCTCTCATGCATTGGGTGGGGATTATCATGGCAGGAAAATCTGCGGATGCACATATTCCGACATGGCGGTGACCAGTTTCCACCCGGTCAAATCCATCACTACCGGTGAAGGAGGGGCGGTTTTCACAAATGACATCGGCTTGAAAGATCGAGTTGACCGCTACCGGAATCACGGCATCACTAAAGACGGAGATCGGCTGACAAGGCATGATGGTCCGTGGTATTACGAGATGCAGGAGCTCGGCACAAACGCCCGTTTGACTGATTTCCAATGCGCTTTAGGGCAGGCGCAGCTTCGGCGCCTGGATCAGTTCATCGACCGGCGTCGAAAGATAGCTTCTTTTTATCACGACAGTCTCACAGACTTGCCGGGATTATACCTACCTATGGGCGGTAACGAATCCGCCTGGCACCTCTATATCATTCAAATCGATCCTCCGGTTTTGGGCTCTGATAGGCTGGAAGTTTTCAATAGTCTTCGGAATAAGGGATTGGGCGTCAACGTTCACTACATCCCTCTTCATTACCACCCCTTCTACCAACGTCGGTTGGGAGTCCGCCCCGGCGACTTCCCGGGCGCTGAAGCCTATTATCAGAATTCGATATCACTCCCCATCTTTCCTGCCATGTCGGATCAGGATGTCGAACGCACGGTGGAAGCAGTCCAAACTGTCATCCAAAGTCTTTATCAAACCAAAACAGTTTCGGTGGCTGAATCCATCTAAGACAAATTTCTCCGTATCCTTTCATCATTTTCAGTAGTATTTTTCAGTGGTGTCAAACGACCCGCATATTGTTGTGCTGTCAAACGACTCGTTTGACAGCACATTGACAGCACATTTAAATTTGTATATCCGAATTTTCCCCTTGCTATTTTGTGAAATTCTGATATATTAAATATGGTGGATGCTTCTATGATGGAACAATAAAACAATAGGACACAATTCCAATGCAAATCGAACACGTGATAGTGACGTTGGTACTTGGTAGTCAGCTAATTACAACCGATGGGATAGCTCAAGACAATGTGCCTTTAACTCCCGGTGATTTTCACCAGCAGGAATGGCAACGTTTGGGTTTCCTTTATCAACAGTTGGATGAAGTGCAACCCACTCGGAATCAAGCGAATATCGATGTCATTTACTACCGCGTTTTCACTGATATCACTGACATCGCCTTGCAAACTATTCAGGGTAATACGACCATGACCGCCCAGTCGCTGGTCGATGGTAACCTTAGTACCGAATTGAATTTCTCACAACCCATGACCGTCGATTCGGTCATTATGGAAGGTCAAAGCTGTAGTTGGAATCATTCCTTAGACTTTATTAATATTACTTGGGTGACACCTATCGATTCCGGAGACACCTTCACTGTCACTGCATATTATCAAGGGCATCCTCCCTCAAGCTATTTTGGGTCATTCGAATGGGGGTATCATAGCGGTCATTCCGTAGTCTGGAGTTTGTCCGAACCCACCGGTGCCCGTGATTGGTGGGCATGCAAAGACATCCCTTCCGATAAAGCCGATTCGGTGGACGTTTTTATCCGTGCCACTGACACCAATATTTCCACTTCTAATGGTACACTTCGGGAAATTATTAATCCTGGCGATGGCACTAAAACCTATCATTGGCACGAAAGCTATCCCATTTCCACGTATCTAATCAGCCTCACCAGCACCAATTTCCAAACCATCTCCGACCACTATGTGACCTTATTCGGTGATACGATGCCACTGGTGCATTATGTATATCCCGAAGACTACAATGATGCGGTAATCGATTTCAGTATCACACCATCAGCAATCACTTCGCTTCGGCATTATTACGGCGAATATCCTTTCACCAACGAATCCTATGGCATGACGGCATTCAACTGGGGCGGCGCTATGGAACACCAGACCCTGACCACTTATGGCGCACCTTTGATTCAGGGCAACCATCTGTACGATTGGATTGTGGTGCATGAATTATCTCACCAATGGTGGGGGGATATGGTGACGCTATCGGATTGGCCCCATGTTTGGTTGAATGAAGGATTCGCCAGCTATTCCGAAGCATTATGGAAGGAATATAACAACGGATTATCCAGCTATCACAGTTATATGCGGAATTCCCTGACAGTGACTGACCCCAGTGGTCCTATTTATAATCCCAACCCTTTGTTCGGCGCGAACACGGTGTATCATAAAGGCGCTTGGGTATTGCACATGTTGCGTGGGGTGGTGGGGGATTCCATGTGGAGTATATTCCCCAATTATCGGAATCATTATGAATATGGAAATGCCAGTTCGGAAGATTTTCAACACGCGGCGGAAGAAATCTGGGGGCAGGATTTGGGTTGGTTTTTCCAGGAATGGTTGTACGGGGTGAATCGTCCCAACTATCGTTGGAGTTGGGCGGTGGGGCAATGGGGTGGTACTAATCATGTGTTTGTGAATATCGTCCAGCAACAGACTAATGCGGATTTATTCACCATGCCGATTCAATTCCGACTCACCAGAACCGGTGGTGATACCACGATTGTCCTGTGGGATTCTCTGGCAAACCAAACTTTTTCTTTTGTGATGCCCAGTGCGCCAAACAACGCTGCCTTGGACCCTGACCAATGGATTCTTCGCTACCAGCAACAAGTTGCCTATCCTTTGACCATCGCTACCGAAAATTTATTGATGGCGTCATTGGGGTCTTCGTATCAAGATACCTTGCACGGTATCGGTGGCACCGCTCCTTATAGATGGCGAATTACGACTGGAGCTTTGCCCGAGGGATTGGTGCTGGATTCGTTAACCGGAGTTATTTCAGGGATTCCTGATACATCAGGGAGTTTTCTGTTTGCTGTTACCCTAGCTGATAATGCTGGTGGAAACACGACGCGGGAGTTTGCGTTACAGATTTTGGGATTGCCGGAGATGGTTCACGATGTAGTGATTCAGCGGTTGGGGAATGATATAATTTTAGGTTGGGGGCGTAGTGAAAATGCTACCGGATACACAATATACCGAACCGATATACTTGATTTGCCGTGGGATTCCTTGACCACAGTTTCCGATACCATTTATATCGATACCGGCATTCTGGAAACACTAAATCGGGGATTCTATCAGGTTACTGCACGGCGGGATTAACGAAATATCGTTTCCTGAACCAGAGCGCCACATTCACCAAACTAATCAACACTGGGACTTCCACCAAAGGACCTATGACCGTCGCAAATGCCACACTGGACTGGATGCCGAACACTGCTACTGCTACCGCAATCGCTAATTCGAAATTATTGGAAGCGGCAGTGAAACTCAGAGCTGCGGTTTTGGAGTAGTCGGCTCCCATTTTTTTCCCCAGCCAGAAGGTAGCGAGAAACATCAATGCGAAATAGACCAGTAGTGGAATTGCTATCCTGACCACATCCAATGGGATCTTCACAATAAATTCACCTTTTAGCGAGAACATAACAATAATAGTAAAAAGCAACGCCACCAAAGTGATAGGGCTGATTTTAGGAATGAATTTCTCTTGGTACCATTGCTTGCCCTTCAGTTTTATCAGCGTAAAACGTGTAATAATCCCCGCCAAAAAAGGGATCCCCAAATAGGTGAACACACTGGTGGCGATCTGACCAATGGTCACATGGACCACCGCCCCGGAAAGTCCCAACAAAGGTGGCAATTTTGTGACAAAGACCCAGGCATAAACCGAAAACAACAGCACCTGAAACAAGGAATTGAACGCCACCAGCCCGGCGGCATAATCAGGATCCCCTTCCGCCAGATCGTTCCACACCAGCACCATCGCAATACACCGCGCCAAACCCACTATGATCACACCTATCATATACTCCGGGTAATGATGAAGAAAAATGATGGCGAGGATAAACATCACGATAGGACCGGTAATCCAATTTTGGAACAAACTCATGGCGAGAATTCGATAATCCTTGAAAACCCGATGTATCTCCTCATATCGAACTTTCGCCAAAGGAGGGTACATCATCAGGATGAGTCCAATCGCAATTGGAATATTGGTAGTGCCCACACTGAACTGGTTCCAAAAACCCGCCACGTTAGGATAGAAATACCCCATTCCCACACCCACCGCCATTGCTGAGAATATCCAGAGCGTCAAGAAACGATCCAGGAAACCTAACTTTTTCGTCACCTTTGGACTCGTCCGACCAGTTGGATTAGACCTCATCTATGCCGCTCTCCTCTTAGAGAATTTGTTTTAATTCCGATTTAGTTGCTTCGCTACCGGAGTCAAATATTCTGCCTTCTACGAGCAGCAATGTCTTTTTTGCTTTCTGTGCCGCCCGAGGTTCGTGCGTCACCATGATGATGGTGCGAGCCTCTTTTTCATTCAAATCCTTCAAAATGTCAAGAATCTCCGATGACAATGTGGGATCGAGATTCCCGGTTGGTTCATCTGCCAATATCACCTCGGGGTCATTCGCCAAAGCCCGTGCGATCGCTACCCGCTGTTGTTGACCGATGGAAAGCTCCCGAGGCAGAAAATCCTTCCGCTTAGACAAGCCGAGTTTCTCTAACAACATTGTCGCTCTATCTTCCTTGTTGTTCGCAGAGTTTGACCCAACCAGCATAGGAATCATCACATTTTCCAGTGCGTTCAAATATGGCACCAAATTGAATGTTTGTAACACGAAACCGACAGTCTTATTCCTGTAATCCGCCAGTTGATTCTCAGAAAAATCATATAGGTTCGCACCCCTAAAATTCACCATTCCTGACGTTGGATGGATAAGTCCACCCAGGGTCAACAGCAGGGTGGTTTTTCCGGAACCTGAACCGCCGGTAATAACAAGAAAATCCCCTTGTTCAATACGGAGAGATATCTTGTCTAACGCATATACCGGTTCAGTACGGTGTTGATACACCTTCGATAAATTTTCAAGTGTAAACATGACTAAAACTCTTGCATTATTACGGCGGGATCCATTCGTGCGGCACGATAGATTGGATACCAACTCCCCAACATAGCAATCGCTATAGCTATTAAGATCGACCATAGCAGGTAAATAGGCACCGGTATTATCTTCAGACCAGCCAATTGCGGTCCCAAAATCATCGCTGCCAGGGTTCCCAGCAAATATCCTAATGAACCCCCAATGACTCCCAGAATCAAGGATTTGGCTATAAACAAGCGGTAAATATGAACCTTTTTCAAACCGATGGTGATTAGAGTGCCTATCTCACGGCGGCGCTCCTGCACATTTGCCCACATATAATTGCCAATGGAAATAGCACCAACTAACACAATAATCACTAATATCACCACCGAAATTTTGGACATCAATTTGTTGGTTTCAATCTGGGTATTTAATATATGGTTGATGGTGGTAATGCGGGTATCCGGCAGAATATTCCGCAACTTGCCCAGCAATCCATCTGAAATGGCGCTGCAACACCCCATGATCTCGATAGCGCTAATCTGAGCTCCAACGCCTAACAATGCTTGCACCGAATGTAAATGTGCATAAATCCGGTCATCGTCAATCGTTCCGGTTTCCGGCAAAATATATGTTACGTTGAAAGGTTTCCCTTCCAGTTCAATGGTTGAACCCTGCGAAAGATTTAGGCGCTGGGCAACCACACTGCCTACCCAAATGTCGGTGTATGCGAGAGAATCGATGACCTTTCTTTGTTTCTGTGGGTTAATTTTAGCTACTGAATTCTGTTGTCCGGAAGAAGGTCCGCACATCGCCTGCAGTTCCGCACCCATGAGGCCCGACGCTTGCCAGATGGGTTTGGAGGCAAGTTCATTAGCGGGAAGAATGCCGGTTAAAATGACAGGAACGCCCCTTACTTTGATACTCCGACTTAACTTGGGTGACATGTTATCCACCCCTGGTATCATTGAAGTAGCCACCCGTTCCACATAATCTTCCGGGATGGTCGGAGCATCAACATCGGCGGAATAATAATCATTGACGGAAGCGCCCTGGGGCAATACCATGACGTTTGCCCCAAGTAGATCCAGGTTTTGTGCCACGACTTGCTTAGAAACGGTCGTGACGGACTGAATTCCGATAATCACAGCAATTCCAAGGGTGATAGCCACCAAACCGGAGACAAGCCGTCCTTTGCGCTGCTGCATTTCCTTCCAAATAACCGTGCCAAAACCGAAGTGTGCTTTCATGATGTTATCTCGTTACTTTCTCACCGGACCACAAGTCTTGCCGCTGCCAGCAGGGCAACAACTGGAAGGTACTTGGGTTGCTGCTTGCACTAAGTTACCCGCGTTTAATGCTTCTTCGAACGTCCCCGTAACTTGCCCTTTCGCATTGATAACCACAGTTACCGGTTTAGTTGACTGCCGATTTATTTTCAGTTCGTTCAGAAAACGTACTTCGTTATTGTCATCCATATCAACCTGTATGGAAACAGAGTTACCCTTCATCTGCTGGCAAGCCGCGGCACAAGCACTTATTACTTTCGTGTCTGATGCCATACCTTTTCGGGTAGCGGTAAGGAAAACCGATCTGCCAGACTGAATAGCCTGTAATACTTGAGATTTCTTCGGAGTCGGAATCATATTAACTAATTGTTCCGGTGTGGTTTGAGCAGCTACTCTCCCACCAGCCAGGACACCGTTGGATGCAAAGACTAAGATGAGAGGAACGGGAGCTGCAACTAACCGATATTTCATTACTAAAGCGGAATTGATGGGATCAGTCCGGTCGAGTTCAATCATCACCGATTTTCTGATTTGATCCATCGCTGCGTCGATGATTCCCCTCGCCCGGTCAACGTCAGTTGCATTTGGATCGGTGACCAGCAGAAAAGAAACGTCCCCTGCTTCTGAAGCGGACTTCAGATCATCCTCAGGATTTGCCAACAGAATCGCGGGGATGATTCCCATAAGTAGCGCGAATTGCTTGACATAACGCAACTTCATAACTGTTCTCCTTTACGCAAGTATGGCTGAATCTATTTCAATGTTTACTTTGTTGCTTACATAAATCCACAGGATTGATATCGAGAATATTCTTAAGGCGCTTTGTATCATCCAATATCTGTGGATCTTCCGAGAGCGTTTTGCATGCCCAGTCGATCGCCTGCCGTGCTTCTTGAGAAGCATCTTTATCCGCCAAGCGGTAGAACATCCAGCGTCCATTCTTACGCCCTTCAACCAGGCGAGCTTGTTTAAGAATCGACATGTGTTTCGATACCGTCGAAGGTGCTAAGTTAAGAAGCTCGATAATCTGACAAACGCAGAGTTCACACTGACGCAGGGCGAGTAAAGCTCGGATTCTATTGTTGTCGCTCAGGGCTTTGGTGACAGCTACAAAATCTCGCATCTTTTTTGGTTCCTATATTTCGCCACATATCGAATCTAAATATACCCAATTTCTCCGAAAATGTCAATGGTTTTTTCTTCAGAATCTAATTTTAAAAATATAAGCCAGACAAAAATAAACACCAATTCCGATAAAAACCACACCAGTAAGGCGGCGAATCCATTTTTCCACCTGTGTGACTTTGTCAAACGCTTTTCCTACCCATTGGGCTCCCAATGCAATCAAGATCGCAAATACGATAACCGGCAATCCGGTTCCGATCCCATACACTGCCGGCAAGATGACCGTGGAGTTTGATTTGATAGAAAGCGGGATCAGGCTTCCGAAAAACAGCGCCATCGATACCGGACAGAACGTCAGCGCAAATACCACCCCGAGAAACCCAGCACCCCAGACACCCCACGACCCAACCCGTCTCTGCAGATTGTCATGAGCACCGGAGCCCGTGATGTTGATGCGAATCAAATCCAGCAAAATCATGCCCACTACGATCAGAATCGGTCCCAAAACCTTATTCATGTACTGTTCGAGAAAATGGGAGGCACGGGGAATCGACAGTACGCTGGCAACAATCAATATCCCGAGAGCGATGTATGCCAGCATCCTCCCTGCCGTATAAATCAGACCGGCAAGGAGCACCAGTCTTGTGTTGTTGACACAGCGGCTAATGAACGAAATCGCAGCGATATTGGTCGCCAACGGACAGGGGCTGATCGATGTTAATATTCCCAGCCAGAGAGCAGTGAACGTCCCAATCCACAGACCGCTCATGTGTTATTCCCGAGGTATGCCGTCACTTCATTCTGGATATACTTGACGAAGGCAGGCTTATTCGAAACCAGTTCCCAGATCTTCTCAAGATTCTTCCACTCGACCTGGTTGCCGCCGCGAGACTTGGAAACAATCACCGTTCGGGTGATCAATCGATAGTCTTCAATGAAATGCTTGTTGGCGGGCTCATCGACATTGATCACCTTCCACTCCAGGCGACCATTCCCCAGAGAAGCCGAAAAAGCCCCTTGAATCGCTTCTTGCGAGTACGCCTCGAATTTACGGCAGTTGGAGCATCTGACATTACCATGGAAGTAGTACACGACCACCTTGTCGGCTGCGCTGTCCCCCACCCGACCGACGTTCTTGACGGGTTGGGCAATGCCCGACCGACGCGCCGGGATCTCGTTCAGCAACAGATAGGCAATACTGGCAGCAACAAACGCCAGCAACACGGCAACAACGATTGTTCTTGGTTTCATCATTCCTCGCAAAGATTAGGAAATGCAGAGAGTGAGGTCACCGAAGCATTTCCTTAAGTTCTTTGACGGTCGGTACTTTTCCCATGGTCACCAACTTTCCATTGACCACAAGAGCCGGGGTTGCCACCATTCCATACTCAGCAATGCGGGTCAAATCGCGGATATGCTGGACGTCCGCCGGCACCTTCAATTCCGCTACTGCGGTCATCACACGGCTCATCAGCTCGTCGCACCGCATGCAACCCTGCCCCAAGACGCGAATCTCCAAGACACCTGTCTCTTCCTCGATGACCTCACCACAGAATCGCCGATATTCCCGCAGGACGGCGTGCCCATATTCAGCCTCGACCTGGGGAGAAATATAGTTAGAAGAGCGCAGGCGTTTGATGATCTCCGTTTGAATAGCGTCAGGACTTTCAAGACTCAGCGACCTAACCTGTGTCAAGACGTCATGCAGTCCTATCAGTCCGACCTGGCGCTGTCCGACGCGAATCTGAGTAATTTCTTTGCCCATTGCTTCGTTCTCAATTCCAAGCGAGCGGGATTAGGACAGGATTTTCTTGATCCCTTCCACGTCCAATACCTTCCCGACGGACTTGACCACACCATCCACCACCAGCGCCGGAGTCATCATCACCCCGTGACTCGTGATCTTGTTGATGTCCGTTACTTTCTCGAGCTCATAATCGATTCCAAGTCCTTTGGCTGCCTGCTCCGCATTCGCGGCTAACGTGCGGCATTTGGGACAGCCTGGACCTAAGATTTGGATTTTCTTCATCACTTCCTCCTATGGAAACAAATTGCCAAAGATCAGACCGCTAACGGTCGCCATAATAATGACCAATCCAACAAACACGACGGTCTTTCGCGTACCGATTATGGACCGAATGACCAGCATGCTAGGCAACGATAAGGCTGGTCCGGCAAGCAGCAACGCCAGAGCCGGTCCTTTCCCCATGCCGCTGCCAATCAATCCTTGTAGGATCGGCACTTCCGTCAATGTGGCAAAATACATGAAGGCACCCGTTACCGATGCAAACAAATTTGCCCACACGGAATTTCCGCCTACCAAATGGCTCACCCACTCCGATGGAATTAATCCCTCCTTCCCGGGACGTCCCAGGAACACTCCTGACACCAATATCCCGATTAATAGCAATGGTAGAATCTGCTTGGCAAAACCCCAGGTTGCCTCGACCCAATTCTGCATTTCCCCTTCCTGATTCCCCGCCACTACGGCAAGCCCTAACACTCCCACTGCAAAAGGAATGATGGGTATGGTGGGAAAAATGAAGGCAAGGGCAGCAGGGGGTATCCCTGCCAGCACCATTTTCCAATAGGGCACATGAAACCAGGCAATCAGCACCACGGCAAACAGGGCTGCCGCCACCGCGGTTATCGTCCACTTCACCGAATAGACCGCTTGCCAGAATGAAGTTCCGTCGCCGGGTTTCCCCCAGTTGGCAAACACCAGAACAGCGACCATTAACGCAAAATACACGACATTTTGTCCCAATGGTCTTGCCACCACTGGTTCTGGCATAAGAGCCTGTGCTTCCGCTTTTGCAATTTCCTCCTTTCGAAAGATGAAGTGCATCGCAAGTCCAATCACCACGCTTAACCCCACTGCTCCTACTGCTCGAGCCACCCCTATTTCAATCCCTAAAACCCGTGCGGTCAAGATAATTGCCAGCACATTGATGGCGGGACCGGAATAGAGAAAAGTGCACGCCGGTCCTAATCCAGCGCCCATCTTATAAATCCCGGCAAACAAGGGCAAAACAGTGCAGGAACACACGGCAAGAATCGAACCCGAAACCGATGCCACGCCATATGCCAGGACCTTATTAGCACGCGCACCCAAGTACTTCATCACCGAAGCCTGGCTGACGAACACACCAATCGCTCCGGCGATGAAAAACGCCGGAATCAAGCACAAAATCACATGTTCCCGGGCGTACCATTTGACCAGATAGAACGCTTCCAACACCGCATTGTCGAACCGCGACGCCCCGATCGGCAAGTAGAAACAAGCCAAGAACACCGCCACAATCACCAGAAAAGCTTGCCATTCCTTCTTCAGACTCATCACGGACTCTCCAACCAAGCGCAGCTATCGCCTTTTCCAGAGAGCAGATTGGCTCTCATTTTCTCGCATTCGGTTCAATCAGGCTCAGATTCTCTTCCGCCACGGACTTCATCACGGTCTCGACACACCCGAAAAAGCTCAACACACAACGCATCTTGAGCGAATAGTACACCTGGGACCCCCGCTTCTCATCTTTGACGATTCCCGCGTCCTTCAGAAGCGCAAGATGCCTGGAAATGGTGGACATATCCACCCCTACTTTTTCCGTCAGTTCGTTGACGCATCTCTCCTGCCGCGACAGTTCATCGACGAGGAAAAGCCGTGTAGGATGTGCCAGTGCCTTGATAATCTTGGCGCGGGCTTCGAATTTAGCTTGGGCGATGGGATCCATCATTTTGCCATTTTGCTGATTTGCCATTTGGCAATATAACCAAATAGTCAAAGATTGTCAAGCTTTTTCTTGCGATTTTTCAGAGGACAATCATGTGGAGTCGCGGAGAAAGTGCAAGGAGGATTTTCCGGAAGTGCGAGGTTCGGCAGGATTTTCCGGAACTAAAAAGCCTCCGAAATCCGATGATTTGGGAGGCTTTTCTAAGGTCAAGCAAGAACGTTATTCATCGATCGATGTTACCGCATAGAAGACGACATTTCGTGATGAGAGCACATTCTCGTGGACGTAATATGTATTTGTGGTCGTAGCGAGCAAGATTCTGGTATCATCTCCCAGGAGATCATCGGGATGCTGACCGCAATAGATCCGGTACCCGGTGGCACCCTCGACCGACGACCATTCAAGACGGATATGTCTGCCCATCACTTGCACCGTGAGATCTTGAATCGCCTCCAACCCGCCTTGATAGTTAACCACGACAGGCGAAGACAGCGATCCTTCTCCGGTGTCGTATTGCCCCGACACCTGGTAGGAATAGAATCCGTGGGGCAAAGGCGCCAGGTTATCCACGTAAGAATTGCACTGTACCAGGGAATCGATCTTGGTTCCATCCCGGTAGATGTTGTAGCTGGTCAATGACATGATGGGATTTGCACCGGGGCTGGTCCAGGTCAAGGTAACATCGGTACCGGACAGCGCCGCCTGCAGGTTGGTGGGAGCTGCACCGGAACTGCCCATATCAATCACGATATCATCCACATACCATCCTTCGCGCTGGGTGGCGATATCGCTGCCGAAACGGAATCGAATCTGGACGCTCCCGGAGTATGCGGACAGATCGAAAGTCGCCTGGCTCCAAGGAACTTGACCGGAATAGCAGAGTGTTCCGCCACTGAACGGTCCGGTGTAAGGGTTTCCACCACCGGAGGTATAACGGATGGTGTGGGTATAACCCCCCTCCGGGTTGACATGAGTCCATGCTCCGCCGTTGACGGAAATATCCACTACGCCGCCGTCATAGGCGGAATCCGGGTACAGACCGGAGGCTTCCGCCTCCATCCAATGCCAGAAGGTCAGTTGACAGCCTGCCGGCAGGTCCAATGCGGGAGTAACCAGTACCGCGTCGGTATGGTTGGCATAGGTGCCGGTTCCAGTGTCGCCGCATTTCCAACTGTGAGAAGTGGAGTAGGAATTCTCAGTCGAGATGTGCCACTGGTCATTCCAGCCGCTTGTCCCTGCGGCATGCGTCCACGAACCTTGACCGTTTTCCACCATCTCCTGGAATCCGCCCAGCGTCACCGATTGCATTAGATAGGATTCGTAGCTCCTGGTTCCGGTGATGTCGAAATAAAACACCGCTGGTGTGAAATCCGGGCAGGACGACAGCACCGATACCCGATAGTCCGGAACGAACGTCCCAGATCCACCGGACGGGATTCCTGCGTGCGCAGACAAGCCGGTGATGATCTGGAGATACGGTGAATCGGTGGTCAGGGCTCCGGTTAACGTCGTGGCGCCAACGCTGCCCCCATTATGGAGTGTCAGCGTAATGTCGGCAGTCTCGCCGGCTTCCAGGACGCCATTCCCATTGCCGGAATAGTCGTCAATCACAAAACCGCTAATCTGCATTGCCGCGGAATGAGCTTGAATTGACAAGGGACTCTGGAATTCGAGGCGACCGCTGTCCGCGGTAGCGGTCAACATCAGTGAAAGCTGATGCCCATCCGGGACGTCGCCATGCACCTGGAACTCGAAGGCATTGGTTCTTCCGACCACTTGTCCTTCAAGAATCGTGCCGTAGGTTTCAAAGTTGTCGGTGATTGTCACATAGCGGTCCACGGACGACAGGGTAGCTGCCGAGTTGACGGCATTCCCAACTCCGCAGTTCCCCAACCACACTGACAATCGGGCGGTTTCGCCGAATTCGACCATGCCATTCGGATTCTCCACGTCGCTTACGACCAGAGAATCGACCACCAGGTACGGTCCCGAAGGCGGCAGCACGTCGATGCTCTCGACAGATGTGGCTTTGTTGTAACCTGTCACTGTGAGAGTAAGTGTCATCGGGGTTGCGGGTGGATTCGCCATCACGATGTCCGCGGTGCCGGTAACGTCGGTATATGCGGCACCGTATTGAACACCGTTCGCGTACAGGCATGCCAGCAGATCGCTGACTCCGGGAACCTGTACCGTAAAGGTATTGGTTCCAAGGAATATAACGGCGTCGTGATTGACGACCATTGGGGCGGGAGTATCAGTTCGGAGCATCAAGTTGCAGTCGCCGAATAGGTTAGTCTGTTCGAAGACTTTGGTTCCTTCACTACTGTTCCCCGAACCATTGACATCCATGCCGTACATGGAACCGTGGAAGCAGATTCCGCCTAATGTATTACGGGCTTCCGCGCAGATCAAATCCACGCAATGCCGCTGCATGTCACAGGGCGGGACCCATGACATGAGGGTCGAGGCGGCGTACATTCCGATCGCGCCTTTGGGGGCAGCCATAGAACCGGCTCGAAGCCAAGCCTCGGCAAAGCACTCGCCGTAGCTGAAATCGCCGTTATTACAGGCGACGTCAATGATCAGGGGCTGCATCCATCCGTTACTCAACGCATAGACGTTTGAGTTAGTGAAACCGGTTGTGCCCCATAAATAGGTGTCGCCGTGACCGATATAATTCACGAGGCTCCGCCCATTATTGATGGCGTTCGTCAACTGAGCGGCGGTCGCCGACGCATGGTAAACCTGATCAACCTCGGTATAGTTGTATGCCATCAGAACTTGCCGAAGCAACTCGACTCGTTCCCAGTCGGCAAGCCCAGTGCCGCCGGTGTCATCTCCGCCTATGCCAGTACCTTTGTGATACCAGGCGCCGGCTGATCCGGTGTCAGGAAGCTTCTCGTAACGGACGAATTTGTAAGCCTGGTATTCGACGGCAGTAGGAGTGATAGCCGAGATTCTGGAAATGAAGGCATCGGGGTAATTGTCCGCGCCAGCCAATTTCGTATAACACGGATCGGAATCGGCGCCTTCAACAACTCCCAAAAGCGTGGGCACGTCTTCAATGTCGCCCACCAACACGATATAGGTCAAACCCTCCGGAGAATTGTACTCGGTCTGAATGAAGGCTCGGATCTGATTAGCGGTGTATCCCGTTTGATCCAAGGTATAGAGATCGGTGGGCACACCCTTCTGCAGCTTCCACTGATAGAATTCGTTGATGGCGGTCAGATAAAGGGGGTCGGTAATGATGATCATTCTGCCCGGCTCTGGGATCGGAACATAATCCGTTTCGTCGAAATTGATGAACAGCTTTTCGTAGATCGGGAAAAATTCGCGATCCAGGTAGGTGAGCGGCTCGTTCCGATCGATGGTATTGACGCCTCCGTCACCGACGGTACGAACATCCAGTACGATTCGCGTGACCACCCGAAGGACTTTTTGTGCCGGGTTGAATCGAACCGCATTCACTTGCACCACCGTTCCCCGGAAATCCCGCAGGATATACGGATCGTCCTGAGCGAGCACCGCGTCCGGAAACCAGGCATCCTGCTGGTAGAAGGGATCAAATGTGTAGGGTATGGTACTCGGATCAATGTTACGGGTCAGATGCCCTTTGGAAGGAACGACCTTGTCGCAAGGGATGTCTCGGGTTTCGACTTCCAGGACATTGATCACAACTTCGCCGTGATCCGGGATAATCAAGGCTTGACGGATCATTGGGACTTCCGGGAATCCGACCTGTCGGATTTGAGGCGAGCCAGGGACCGCTACCGTGGTGCACTCCACACCATCCGCGTTCACCGAGCCAATCTCGATCCCTTGAAGCCGCACCTCAAGAGTGGTATGAGTTCCGTCCGAAGACAGAAGAGAGATTTCCGCACCCCGCTCCGCTTCATTCCCCCAAGAGATCATCGTGGCCAGCCCAACTGAAGCTGAGCACAGCACAACGATCACTGCCAAAGCCTGTTTCCCAATCTTGCCCAGCAACACTACAGTACCTCCTTCGCTTAAGACCGAAATGCCAACTCAAATTGCCCTTGTGGTTCTTACCAGACCGGACAATGGGAAATCTACACAATCATATATACAACAATCACTTGCGAATCTGTGGATTCGAAATGTAATGTTTTCCTCAAGACCGATTATTGTTAATATAGTTAACTTTTCCTTAAAAGTCAAGGGTAACCTCAGCATAGTAGCAAAAACATGGGACGGGGACAAAGTTCGACAAGTTCCCGAAGCAGATTCGGGCAATGTTTTCAATTTTAGTCTTGATTTTGTCTTGATTTTTCTATATTTTTCAAAGGCGTTACAATTCACTCTACGGTTCAAAAGCACGGCTTACAATGTTCCAAAAACTCTATGCGGCATTATCTCTCGTAACTGTCGTCCTTGTTATCATCGCTGGGCAGGCGTCATGTCAGGGAATGATAGATTACACCGGGCTGGCACGCGCCCAGAGAATGTCGGAATCCGGAAACCCGGATTCCGCTGCGGCAATTCTGGAACGGACGGATTTCGGAATCCTGAATCCCTACCGTCAATGGCTTCTCGGAAGCACTTATTTCCAGAGTGGCGATGCCAAGAAAGCCTACGCAGTCATGAATAGCCTCATCAAGGACTCGCCTGCCTTCCCAATGTGGTCGTACGCTTATGGGTTCAGCGGTCGCTGCCTGTATCAAAGGCAAGAATACGAACGCGCTGCCCAAAGACTGGAACGATTCCACAGACTGTACCCTGATCACCCCATGGCATCCGACTGCGCCCTCGATCTGGCGCGAGCTTTAGTCGGCTCCGGACGCTACGATGATGCTCTGGCGGAATACCGCGACGTGATGATGGTATACCCAAATGCCAGAAGTTACCGCGTCGCTAGTAGTGAGTACCAAGACCTCTGTGATTCCTTGCACAGAAATCCCTTTGACATCGGACCCGGAGAGTTAATCGGCTGGGCACGCGTGGATTTGACTAACGGACGATACGACCATCTTTCTAAGCTGGCGGAAAAATACTGGAAAGGTAGAGAAAGTGTGGCGCCGGGTGAGGACACCCTGCGCCACATCTCGGGTGACGACACTCTGCATCACGACACGAGGGCGGAATTCATGAAAAGCTACGATGCAGAGATGCGATGGATCATGGCTCGAGCCGCTGAGAAAACACAACATACCATCGAGGCGAAACAGCAGTATCACCATATCATCGATCAGTATGTGGGAACCACATGGGCAGCTCAGTCCCTTGCCTCATTGGTTGCGATAGAAAGTTGGCAAGAGAACTTCGCGCAAGCGTTCCAATATCTTGATCAGCTTGAGGGAGTCGCACCTGGGGATATGGCATTATGTCGTGCGCAACTGGACTTGGGGAAAGCCTTGTTAGCCGAGGGAGATTACAGGAAAGCCTACTCTGTCCTGAAGAAACTGCAGCGGCAGGAAGCAGAACCTTCCTTGCGAGTGGAAGCGCTGTGGTATCTCGGGTGGATCGATTGGAATCGGCAGCGATACCGATCTGCCGCCAAGTCATGGACCCGGCTGCTGGAGGAACGACCTCAAGACAGCTTTGGACCGGCAGCTCAATACTGGCAAGCTCGGGGGTTCGCCAAAATCCAGAAGCCGGAGGTGGCAGCGGAAATGATGAACCGCCTCGCGCAGGAGTGTCCACAGAACTTCTACGGACTCCTTGCAAGAGTGGAATCAAAGGGGTTGACCATCGACAAGCCGCAATCCATGGACACGCCGGTGGAAATGATAGAAGAATGGGACGAGTTTCCGGTTCCGGACGATACAACACTTGGAGCCAGACGATATCGACTCTTGACGGGAATCGGATTGCTGAATCTCGCCATCGCCGAGGGGGATACTTTGGCAATCACCGGCGGCTACAGGGATTGGGAACGTCACCGCGCCTTGTTGATCTGGCAAATGGGTCCGAGTTCGATTGGCTTCCTCAAAGCCTTTCGAACCCTGGAGAATTCGAAACTGCCTCCGGATTCCGTGGCTCGAATTTTGTACCCAATCCGGTACCAAGACCTCATGGGGTCATCGGCAGCTCGATGGAACGTTCCTGAAGGCTGGATTCTGGCAATGATGCGTCAGGAAAGTGCTTTCGATGAGAATTCCCGATCCAGTGACGGCGCTATAGGACTGCTTCAAGTGCTGCCTTCGACCGCGGAATGGATTGCGAAAAAGCGCAAAATTTCCGACTGGGAGAAATTAGTCAATCCCAGAGTTAACATAGAAGTTGGGTCAGCATTCTTCGGGTGGCTGCTTGACCGGTTCGATGGTGCGATTGTGCCCGCGATCGCGGCGCACAACGCCGGACAAGCGACTGTCGAGAGATGGTGGAAACCCGGAACCGGCGATCTGGCAGAGTGGATCGAAACCATACCTTACCGAGAGACCCGCCTGTTCGTCAGGCGCGTGTTGACCAACGGCTGGATGTATGCGCGAATCTACCGTGATCGCGCAGTTTTCCAGATCACCACCGAAGAAAGACCGGTGGACAAGCCGTAGCGCACTCAGGAGTCACAAGGTGTCCGCACCTTGCGGACAATGAATCTGACATCGTGCAGGGTGAGGACACCCTGCACCACAAGGGATCAGGCATCTATGCCTGACGTCTGAATCTACTGGAGAATAATCCGTGACCGAAGAGCCTATTCGACTCACACAACTTGTACGATGCGCCGGCTGAGCATCTAAGATGCGTCCGGCGGAGCTGGACAAGGCATTGGCTCATATGAAGCCGCTGGTGGATCCGAAGCTGATCGTCGGTTATGACCTTGCGGACGATGCCGCGGTATATCTGATTTCCGACGACCTTGCGATCGTGCACACTCTGGATTTCTTCACGCCGGTGGTGGATGATCCGTACACGTTCGGGCGCATCTCTGCTGCCAATTCGCTTTCGGATGTCTATGCCATGGGCGCACGTCCCCTGATGGCATTGAATATCGTGAGCTTCCCAGCGAAGTTGTCGGCTGATATCTTAGGCGAAATCCTTCGAGGTGGCGCCGACACAGCACGGGAAGCGGGCATTCCCATTGCAGGCGGGCACACCATCGACGGTCCCGAGCCTGCATACGGATTATCGGTGACGGGATTGGTGCATCCCAAGCACGTCCTGACCAACGCCGGCGCCAAACCGGGGGACGCCTTGATCCTGACCAAACCTCTGGGATCAGGAGTCATTACCACTGCCATGAGGTCGGGAATATTGACTCCTCACCAAGGGGAAGAAATCGTCAGGATTATGATGGAATTGAATAAGACTGCCGCTGACGTCATGGCGAAATTCTCGGTCCACGCCTGCACCGACATCACCGGCTACGGTCTTCTGGGACACGCTACCGAAATGGCAGTGGCGTCAGGTTTCGGCTGGGATATCCACGCCAACGACGTCCCCTGGGTCGAACCCGCGATGAAAGCCATTGAAGCCAATGCCATCCCTGGCGGATCCCAAGCCAATCGGATCCATTTCGGTCAAGGGATGGACATTTCGCCCGAGGTCGATGACGGTGTGATCAGCTTGCTGTTTGACGCCCAGACCTCAGGAGGACTCCTGATCTGCGTCGATCCGTCCGACGCAACACGACTTCTCACCGCCCTGAAGAAGGCAGGAGTCGCCTACTCTACAAGAATCGGAACCGTTCGTGTTGACGATAAACGAGTTTTGGTTCTTTGAAACAAAATGTCCCCTGGGGCAGTAATGTTAAAGATTGTCTCCCCCCTACCGATGTAGATCAGTAGAGGAGTCATGCACAAGAGATTAGTAATGAGAATGTTGGGAGGAGACCGTGAAACTGTCGGATCATGCCTGTCCGAATGTTCGGTGCCCTGATTATGGACGCAGAGGGGGCAAGAACCTCTTCATCTATACCCGTTACGGCAGGAAGCATGTCCACTTGATCGGGTGCCGGACGTGCGGAAGGACCTTTTCGGAATTGAAGGGATCGCCGTTCTGGGATTCCCGGTTGGACTGGAACACGATTGCGCTGATCTATCTCGGTTTGATCGAAGGACGCGGAATTCGAGCCACTGCCAAATCATACGGCGTCAGCAAGAACACCGTGAAGCGGTACCTGAGGATCGCGGAAGCTGATCCGGTCGTGATTGAGCGTTTTCTGCAGCAGCGTGGATTCTTGAAGGAAGCGCGTTCTCCGGGACTGCGTCGCCTGATCAGCGACCGGAAAGCGCCTTCAAAACGGGTGTGAGAGCTTCTCGAAAAAAAGAGAAAAAAGTTCTTGCATTATTCGAGAAATATCGCTAAATTAGTTTTACAAAAGGGTGCGATTTAATCCCATTCCTTCTTTCCCGGTTTTCCCCTCCGACTTTCCTATAAACCGGGAGACCCCTTACGGATGCTCCACACCTCACCCCCCGGGATTAGTCGCACCTTTTTTATGTCCAAAAATCAAGATCCCGGTTCTCGTCAGAATCGGGATTTTTCATCTCATGGACAAAAAATTTGACTCACAGAAAAATCGCTTGACTTTAGTCAAGGCAATCCTTATATTATCCTCGGGCGGCTTACATCTCATCTCAGTCCCACGCCCATTCCCACCCTTCCAGCGGGGCGTCAACACGTTGCGATTGTTAACAAGTGGAGGTACCTGTGTTCGAGTTCACATTCCCTGGAACGATGTTTCCGACACCATCACCAATTTGAGCTATCTCAATTCGCCTATTCTCAATGAAAATGGCTTCGTGGGAATCTCTGAGGATGGCCACTTTACTTACAACGGGGAACGAATCAGGTTCTTTGGGGGCAATCTTGGAATGGGTGCGAATTTCCCCACCCATGAGGAGTCTGAAATTGCTGCCGGACGGTTGGCAAAGCTTGGATGCAATCTTGTCCGGTTGACCCATATGGATCTCCATTTCTCCAGTTACTATGGAGAGGGTATCTGGCTTGAGACCGACATGGGAGACAAGAGACATATCGATCCCATTCAGTTGGAGAAGCTGGATTATCTCCTTTATCAATTGAAATCGCATGGGATATTTGTCAATTTGAATCTGCACGTGTCGCGCGAGTTGACTGCGGCTGACGGTATCCAATCTGACCCGAACATGCCGGTGTTCAATAAAGGAGTTGATATATTCGATGCTACCATGATAGATCGGCATAAGGAATATGCGCATAAGCTCCTTTGCCACGTCAACCAGTACAGCAATCTCGCCTATTACGATGACCCGGTGATCGCCATGGTCGAGGTCACTAATGAGGATTCGTTATTGGTTGTGTGGCAAGGCTGGGAACACGAGCAGAGTGGCGATATCGACCGGTTGGGACAATTCTATCAAGACCAACTGAATGAGCTTTGGTGGATTTGGTGGGATGAACATGTCGGAGGCGAGCGGGTTCCGAGGCCCACTCGGGATCAGGTGGCATCCGGTGAGTATTCGCAGGAAAACGCTCAACGGTACATAGATTTCCTCCTGAGCTTGGAAGAAAACTATCATGAAGATATGGTGGACTTCCTGAAAAACCTTGACGGACCGGGCATCGGAGTAAAGGTCCCTATCAGTGGCACCAACGTAGGCACTTTGGATGGAGTGCTGACATCCAGCTTCCACGACAAGCATCGATGCTGGGGTTGCTGGACAGAGGATGGTTATTTCTTCATGGATTCCATTGCTGAGGACCCTTTCAGGTCATATCATGATGTGATCCCTCACCTTTCCGGGGCGAAAGTCGCAGGTAAACCATACGTAGCGTCCGAGGTCAGTAGTCCGGCGCCGAATTACCATGCCGCTGAGCCCATAATTTTGGCGGCATTGTACGGAGCGTTTCAGGACTGGGACGGAATAATCGTCTTTGCTTACAGGGGTGACCATGTGTGGAATCGTGAGTACATACAAATGAAATATGATTTCGACCGACACATGACCAAAATGGTCGCGATCACTGAGGCGGCACTGCTGTTTCGGAGGGCCGACATCCGCATGAGTCAGATGGCCCCTTTGACGGTTGTGACGACTCGACAGGACGTTCTGGAGGAAGCGTGGGGCAATCAGAATATGGATTTCTATAAAGTAACACACGCACTCGGGCATTCTGGTCCTCCGGGCTATCTTCCTGCCTATACGACACTCATGCGGCGGATCGAGATTGCCAAAGGAGAAGAACACAGTGTTTCGGAATATCCTGAGGAGCCCGATCCCCACATCTATGAGACCGATACCCGCGAATTGATGTGGCACGAACCAAGCGAGGATCAAGGATTTGTGAAAGTGGATGCCTACAACGTTCAAGCCGTGATAGGATTCATCGGAAACCACAGCTTCCAATTCATTCGGGGATTATTAGGGGGTGGATCCATTCGGGTGCTGCAAATAACCAGCACAGCGATCATTGGCGTAATACTGCGAGAGACGACTCCAAGCAGCAGCACGTATCTTATTGTCGCCACCGGAGAAATTCAGAATACTGGTCAGTCCGTACAGCCAGTTGAGCCCCCACCGTATCCGAATTCTCCCTATACGTGGTACGAACTGGTCAGATGGGCACTAGATCCATTTCATGTCCTTGTCGAAGGAATAGATGCTTACATAACCATACCCATACGGGCGAATCACGTGGAATGGTATGCACTGGATCCGCAGGGGTATAGGGGGGATGCACCACTGCCTAAGGACGATCTTGGTACGGCGACCCGGCTGAACATTTCGCCGGATTACCAGACCTTGTGGTATGAGGTGGTAATAACACAGGCGTGAAGTCATCTGGATGTGCCGCCGGGTAGTTTCACCTGGCGCCACGGGAGGATAGAGCGATGAAAGGAGTAGTCAATAAGACAGTTGTTTCATTAGCGTTTGTAGCTCTGTTGATTGCGCAGACTGCATTTGGTCAACCCCCTCAGATCGAATGGTCGAGAGCCTTTGGGGGGGATAGCAGCGACGAAGCCTTTTCAGTCCAGCAAGCGACTGATGGCGGGTTCGTTTTTGCAGGATACACGAAGTCGTTTAACGCCGACAGCAATGATGTCTATTGGGTAAAGACTGATAGCCTGGGAAATACGCAGTGGTGTCGCCTTTACGGAGGCCCAGACTATGATGCCGCATATTCGTTGCAGCAGACTGCCGACGGTGGATTTATCATCGCTGGACGCACGAGTTCGTTCGGCGCAGGCGGGATTGATATGTATATGCTAAGGATCAATAGTTTTGGTGACACCCTATGGACTCGCACTTATGGAGGAACGTATATAGATTATGCCAGATCTGTTATGCAAGTGTCGGATGGCGGATTTATCCTTGCAGGGTGCACAGAACCTTATATTGGCGGATTCATCGAAATGTACCTTGTGAAAACAGACAACGTGGGCGACACGTTGTGGACTCGTAGCTACGGAGGTACTGATGATAGAATGGCTCGTTGTGTGCGTCAAACGAGCGATGGCGGTTATATTCTTGTGGGGTACAACCCGCTCTATGGCGGCGATGAGTATGACATCTACCTTGTTAAGACAGACAGTCTTGGAGACACACTGTGGACGCGCTCCTATGGAGGATCGGAAGAGGACTATGCTCTATCGGTTAGGCAAACAATAGATGGCGGGTATATTATTGCGGGCGGGACTTATTCATTCGGTGCGGGCTATGCCGATTTTTACGTAGTCAAGACCGACCGTGTGGGCGACACATTGTGGACGCGGACTTATGGAGGCAGCGGAAATGATTTTGCGTCTTCGCTTCAGATAGCTGCTGACGGGAACTACGTCATCACCGGCAACACTGCGTCGTTTGGCGCGGACGACGGAGACATGTACCTTATCAAGATAAGTCCTTCAGGGGATACATTGTGGACACTTGTCTATGGGGGACCTGATAGTGATGTCCCTCAGTGTATCGACCTCACAAATGATGGGGGCTATATTATAACCGGTTCTATCTTCAGCTGGGAATGGCCAGCAAATGCCTGGCTGGTGAAGACCGGACCGGACACGTCGGCGACCCATGCGCCGTCTATCGAGTGGGTTTCACATCCCAGGGACTTTGTCCTGCACCCCGCCTATCCCAATCCCTTCAATCCTTCTACCATTATCTCCTATTACTTGCCCCACAGTTCTGAGATACAGGTTGACATCTATAACCTCCTGGGTCAACGGGTGGTGACTTTATTCAACGGCAGGCAAGACGGTGGAATTCATTCCGTGCGATGGGATGCGTCGAACTCCGCTTCCGGCATCTATTTTGTCCAACTGAAAGGGCAGAATTTGACGCAAACGAGGAAGATACTGCTCTTGAAGTAAATTCCAAGATCCAAGCACCAAACTCCAAACAAGCACCAAATTCGAATCTCGAAATCCGAAACAAATTCAAATACCAAAATTCGAATTTTCGAAACAAGAGATCCCGACTCCCAACGGAATCGGGTTTCTTGTTCGGGCAAAAGTCAGAATACCGAGTACAATTGGAGTGTGGTGTCAGGTGAGGACACCCGACACCACGGCAGGATCCCTGGATCCCGCATCAAGTGCGGGATGACAGAATAGAGAATTCAAAATGAAACCCCGATTCCAGATGAAATCGGGGTTCTATTCTAGATGCTGAGCAAAAGCACCTTGTGCATTATCAAGCAGACCAGGATTCCTGACTGATTCGCCTCCCTTAATTCCTAATTCGTAATTCCTAATTATTCACACGCTGTGCGGGATCATAAACATCGCGACAGTGAATATCACGCCTCCTACTGCCCATCGGGCAAATCCCTTCTCCCCAATCTTCTTCGACCAATACAAAATCAGCGGAATCATCCAGTACAGGAAAATGAACAGTGTCTTGCTGTCAGTAATATCCCATCCGAACGGGATGCCTTCCCAATAATTCCCCAGCACTTGCTTTTCGATCATCCACCCCAATGGAAATCCAGTGATGAAAAAACAGATTTGCGCATATAGTGTTGTGCGGTAGATTCGCTGTGCCCGGCTGCCGCCATTCAAAATGTAAAGTGCATCGTACAGGACGTGGATAAATAGCAGAATGGCGATGAGCATGAGGAGCACATGAAAATACAAGCCCACCCGTGAAACTTGCCCTTCGGAACGGATTTTGAAGTAATCGCGCGCGGAAGTGAACTCTGGTTTGGCGTTCGCGGGCAGCGTGACTTCGTTGCCGGCGAGATCGCGAATAACGAAATAATAATATATGGCAATTCCTTTTTCTGGGAACTTCAGAGTCGCAGCGTACCACTCACTATTGTCCGCAAAGGGTTTCAGCGGCTTTTGCTCGAATCCTTTGGCGCCGCCATAGTACATCACGGCGCTGTCGACGCCATAAGCGGTGGTCACTTTGATGGGGAAAAGATGCGTATTATACTCATACTCGTCTCGATCCCGGGTATATTCCACTCTAAGATCACCCGAAACCGCGGTCTTGGCCTTGGGGATCACCATAATCAGAACCAATGCCCCAAGAGCGATCAACCCCACAAGTACCAAGACGATCAGAGGCATTCTCCAGATAGCCTTTTTCTGCTCCATAGCACTCCCGATTCAGAATTCGCGATTAGATTGCAAAAAAGCCACTACCCCTGGTTAGCGGCTGTGATGGTCTCGAACGATGATGTGTCGGGTGGGGACACCTGACAACGCCCAAATTCCAAGTTCCAAGCACCAAGATCCGAACAAATCCGAAACTCGAAGCACGAAACCCGCCGTAGGCGGGCAAGTCCGAAACAAATTCAAAATTCAAAATGACAAATTCAAAATCAACCAATCCTGGATTCCCGCGTTCGCGGGAATGACACTGAGGGCAGCAGCGGTCGGACGTGTCAGGTGAGGACGCCTGACACCACGCTTTCTCACTAACCACGGGCAGGATGCCCGTGGGACGCAGGAGTGTCACGTGGGGACACGTGACACCACGCTTTCTCACTGACCACGGGCAGGATGCCCGTGGGACGCAGGAGTGTCACGTGGGGACACGTGACACCACGCTTTCTCACTAACCACGGGCAGGATGCCCGTGGGACGCAGGAGTGTCACGTGGGGACACGTGACACCACGAATACGGATCGGTCGACATCCTAATCGCGCATGTTCCGAAGGATCAACAGACGCAGAAGTTGGGTGATCGCCATGGTGGCTGCCGCCACATAGGTCCATGCCGCCGCGGTCAAGACGGCTCTTGCACCCGTGGCTTCGTCGCCGACCAGATAGCCGCCGGACGATAGCGACCGAATAGCGCGACCGGACGCATTCAATTCCACCGGCAGCGTCACCAGATGGAACAAGACGGCACCGGCGAAGAAAAATATTCCCACATCCATCAAAATTTTGAATGACGGAATGATGAGCCCGATGAAGAACAACGGAAACGCTAAAGTTGACCCCAAACTCGCCACTGGAACAAAGGTGGCTCGGATTTTCAAAGGCATATAGCCTTGCCCATCCTGCATGGCGTGACCAGTCTCATGCGCAGCGATTCCAATCGCTGCAACAGACGGCGAGCTGTGCACTCCCTCACTCAGCCTGAGAATTCGTTTGCGGGGGTCGTAATGGTCGGTCAGATTGCCTTCGACCTTTTCGATCTCGACATCACCTAGACCGGAAGCGTCCAACAGGCGGCGTGCCACCTGGGCGCCGGTCATTCCGGAGTGATTACGAACCTGGCTGTACCGAGCGTAGGTGCTGCGGACTTTGGATTGAGCGTAGAACGCCAGTATCAAAGCCGGTATGATTATGATGAACGTTGGGTCCCAGAAGAACATCTCATCCCTCGTTAGAGTGAGCTTGAATTATGATTTGGACTCTTTGCACCTAATTTTTTCCCCACCAATGGATAGCCGCGAAGGAAGGCATCGGCATCCATTCGCTTTTTGCCTTCTAATTGAACAATTCGCAAGACCAGCCGACCATGACCGGTTCGGATGACGGGAAAACCATCCTTGTCGATCTTTTGAACGAGCCCGGAAAACTCTGTGCGGCGAGCCGGAGATTCGACACCGGCACCGGGAGTTGCATCACAGCGAAAGATCTTGAAGGTCTTGCCGTCCAAGGTTGTCCAAGCGCCGGGAGCAGGGGAAAACGCCCGAATCCGGTTGCGGATCGCTTCTGCTGATTGTGTCCAATCGATGGCAGCATCCGAAGGCTGCACTTTGGGAGCCGGAGTCGCTTCGGAATCGCTCTGGATAGTTCCGGACAGTGTTCCCGCCTCCAGCCCGTCCAGCGTTTCAATCAGCAAGTCAGCTCCGGTCACTGCAAGGCGGTCATGGAGACTGCCGAAGTCATCATCGTCATCAATAGAAACTTCTCGTTGCAGCAGAAGGTTTCCTGCGTCGATCCGCTCGCCGATCTGAAAAGTAGAGACACCGGTGACAGTTTCGCCGTTGATCAGCGTCCAGTGGATGGGCGCCGGACCGCGATATTTGGGCAATAGCGACGGATGGAGATTGACCGCGCCGTGTGGAGGAATTTCGAAAAGCGTTCTCGGCAGTATACGAAATGCCACAACCACCAGAATATCAGGGGACAACCGGCGAACCTGATCCAGGAAGACTTCCGCCTTCATATTGAGCGGTTCAAAAACCGGCAAACGCTGTTCCAGCGCTGCCAGCTTCACAGGCAGCGGCGTCAGCTTCAAACCCCGCCCTCGGGGCTTGTCCCGAGATGTGACCACTCCCGCGACCGTGTGAGAGCTTTCGAGGAGCCGTTTTAGTGACGGAACGGCAAATTCTGGAGTGCCGAAGAATAATACTCGCACCGAGGATCATTACCTCGCCGGTGATCCGGCATCAGGATTATAGATCAAGCGACCTGGCTACGTGCTTTTGCTCTCTGGCGATCTCTTTCAATTTTCCAGACAATAGAGCCCGCCGTGACGCGGGAATCCGATCTATGAAGAGGATGCCGTCCAGATGATCCACTTCGTGTTGGACTACTCGAGCCATGATTCCATCTGCCCGGATGACGTCATATTCACCTTTGATGTCCCGATACCTGAATCGGATCCATTCCGGTCGGGTCACGTTTTCACGGATGCCGGGCACAGACAGGCATCCCTCTTCATAATCGCACTCTCCCCCACTCTCCAGGATTTCCGGATTCACCAAAGCAATCATCAACGGCTCTTTGTCCTCCTGAGGGAGATTCAGTACGATCACTCTTAGTGACTTTCCGACCTGCGGAGCAGCCAACCCTGCGCCATCTTCGGCAACGACGGTATCCATAAGATTCTGGACGAGTCGTCTCAAATCCGCTCCGAAATCTTTAACAGGATCGGCTTTCCGCCTCAGCACTGAACTGCCATAAGTCTCTATGCGTCGTTCCGCCATAATACTTCCGTACAGGATAAGGGTTTAACCTGTTGAACCCGTGCTCGTTGACCAAGATCTGTTAGGAACCGGTCTTCCCAATGTTGTCTTCACCAGTGACCTCGGAAGGCAACATGATTCGCCCAACCGAAGAGCGGTCCAGATCGATCTTCACATTGTCGGCGATCTTCACGATCAAGACATTGTTATTCCCTTTTACTCCCACGACCTGACCATGGATCCCGCCCGACGTTACTATCTGGTCGCCTTTTTTGACCCCCTGCAGCATCCTTTGCATTGCCTTCTGCCGTTTAGCTTGAGGACGGATCAACAAGAGATAGAAAATGACGATGATAACGATGAACGGCAACAGTCCCAGGAATCCACTGCCACCGCCGCCTTGACCGGCAGGAGCCATCAACCAAACGGTTTGCCACATACAGCCTCCCAGATTTCTTTGAATTCTTATAGCTAATTATTGAAATTTTCTCTCGATAGTTGCTGCATCATCTGCGCTTTCCAGGTAGCAAATTCTCCTGACTGGATTTTGTCGCGAGCGACCGACATCAGACGATGATACATGGTCATGTTGTGTAGAGTCCCCATGCGAAGCGCCAGGATTTCGCCGGCATGGTACAGATGCCTGAGGTACCGCCGACTGTAAGTCCGACAGGCGTAACACGGGCAACCCTCTTCGATGGGCTCCGGGTCATCTTTGTAATGCGCGGCTTTCAAAGTCAGTCGTCCCTGGAAAGTAAAGAGCGTAGCATTCCTGCCGTTCCGGGTGGGCAGCACGCAATCAAACATGTCCACGCCCCGTTCAATTGCCTCCAGCAAATCTTCCGGGGTTCCGACTCCCATCAAATACCGCGGATGGTTGAGAGGCAATGCGTCGGTGCAGACATTAACAATCCGGAACATGTCATCAGCGGGCTCGCCCACGGCTAACCCTCCGATGGCATAGCCCGGGAAATCCATGCCCGCCAGCGCATTGCAGGCTTCAGTTCTGAGCTCGGGATCAATCCCGCCCTGTGCGATAGCAAATAGCGCCTGAGGATGTCCGTAGGGACTGTCCTGACCCGCCCACTCTTCCCGGCAGCGCCTCGCCCATTTCAGCGTGATTTCGTGAGCCCGGCGGATCCGTTCAGGCTCAGCACCATAAGGCAAACACAGGTCCAGCGCCATGATGATATCGGCTCCGATGGATCGCTGAATTTGAATGGCGCGCTCGGGGGTGAAGGTGTGCCGCGACCCGTCGATATGGGATTGGAACGTAATCGAATCATCCGTTATGTCACTGAGCGCCGCCAGGCTATAGACCTGGAAGCCGCCGGAATCGGTCAAAATCGGTCCGTCCCACGCCATGAATTTGTGCAATCCACCAGATTTCTCCAGGATCTCAAGACCGGGACGGAGGTACAGATGATATGCATTGCCCAGCACAATCTGCACCTGGCATTGCCGAAGTTCCTCCACGGTCAGGGTTTTGACGGAAGCCTGGGTGCCTACCGGCATGAAGGCGGGGGTGTAGATCTCGCCGTGCGCGGTCGTGATCTTCCCCACCCGGGCTTTGCAGTCGGTCGATTCGGCAAGGACGCGAAAACCACATGACGACGACATCTGCGGCATAGCCCCTTGCGGGCGTCTTAGTTCGATGTTCCGTCCCCCTTGAAGGCCAGCCCGCAGACGACCCGGTCGATGCCATTATAGTCCGGCGTGCAGGTTATTTCCTGAAAAAGAGCCTGGAAAAGTTGGCGAACTGAGTCGGCTTGTCCGATCCCTATTTCCACGCTGATCCCTCCACCTCTGACCAGAATGTCAGGCAACAATTCTGATAGTCGACGATAGAATTTGAGTCCGTCGTCCCCGCCGTCCAGGGCAATTCGGGGTTCCGCTTTGACTTCAGACGGCAGTGAGTCCCAATCAACCGAGCGCACATAGGGCGGATTCATAGTAATCCAATCATACTGGGTCTCGAAGAACTTGGGGATGCGGAAATCCATCACGTCCCAGCGCTCGAAGCTGACCCTGTCCAGAAGAGCCGCCCCTTTAATTTCCCCCCGGGTACCGGGGGGGAGATTTGAGTCGAGGGTAACCCTGTGTTCGAGCCCCCCCTTTTTGTTCCCCCCCGGATACCGGGGGGGAGTTTCCTGGAAGATGTCAGGATCGCGGGGATCCTGACCTACA
>Ga0153916_10000124_pt1 | contig 44171 bp, 39 predicted proteins | sample Opewatmetagenome_FD_109642 | JGI IMG/M metagenome (GOLD analysis project Ga0153916, IMG submission 109642) | Freshwater wetland microbial communities from Ohio, USA - Open water 3 Core 3 Depth 4 metaG | ecosystem: Environmental > Aquatic > Freshwater > Wetlands | place: USA: Ohio, Lake Erie...
GCAGCAGACCGGCTTCGCGCCGCTGCCGGTGGGCGAGACCGCGCGCGTGGTGAACGAGGAAACGCTGGTGGTGGTGATGCTCGAGTCGCCGCAGGGCATCCAGAACTGCGACGCGATCGCCGCCACGCCGGGCGTCGACGCGCTGCTGATCGGCACCAACGACCTGTGCTTCGAGATGGGCATCCCGGGAAAGTTCGACGACCCGCGCGTTGCCGACGCCTACAAGAAAATGATCGCCGCCTGCCGCAAGCACGGCAAGTTCCCCGGCATGGGCGGCATGTACAGCCCCGAGCTGCTCGAGCGCCACATCGCCATGGGCGTGCAGCTCGTCCTCGCGGGGTCGGATTTCTCGCTGCTGATGCAGGCGGGCAGCGCACGCGCGAGCCTGGTGCGCGGCTTCGAGAAAAAGTAGCGGGCGCTAGCCCCCGGCCGCGGGCAGGCCCGCGCCGAGCCGGCGGTAGAAGGCGCGCTTGAGCAGCTCGGTGACCAGCACGTAGGCGGCGGTGATGCCGAGCACCGCGGCGAGCACCGTCGCCGGCAGCGGCTCGAAGTCGAACACCATCGCGTGCGGCAGGTAAGGCAGCGCGAGCGCGACGAGCGCGGTGCCGAGCGTCGTCCAGCCGAGCAGCGCGCCGGGCGCGCTGCGGTAGAACGGAGCCGTGGTGCGGATCACCAGCAGCACCGCCAGCTCGCTCAGCACCGACTCGACGAACCAGCCGGTGCGGAACAGGTCCGGCTCGCCGGCCACCAGCCACCACAGCACCCCGAAAGTGAGGAAGTCGAACACGGTGCTGAGCAGGCCGAACACCACCATGAAGCGGCGGATGGAGGCGATGCTCCAGTGGTAGGGCTTGCGCAGCCAGGCGGGGTCGACGCGGTCGCCGGCGATGAACATCGAGGGCACGTCCGACAGGAAGTTGTTGAGCAGGATTTGCTTGGCGAGCAGCGGCAGGAACGGCAGGAACAGCGACGCCGCCGCCATCGACAGCATGTTGCCAAAGTTGGCGCTGGTGGTGGCGAAGACGTACTTGATGGTGTTGGCGAAGGTCCTGCGCCCCTGCAGCACGCCGTCGTGCAGCACCGCCAGGTTGTGCTTGAGCAGCACGATGTCGGCGGTCTCCTTGGCGACGTCGGCGGCGCGATCCACCGAGATGCCGACGTCGGCGGCATGCAGCGCCGGCGCGTCGTTGATGCCGTCGCCGAGGTAGCCGACGACGTGGCCGGTCCTGCGCAGCGCGGCGATGATGCGCTCCTTCTGGTTGGGGTCGACCTCGGCGAACACGTGCGTGCGCGCGGCCGCGCTCCACAGCGCCTCGTCGTGCATCGCGTCGAGCTGGGCGCCGGTGAGCAGCGCGGCGCCCTGCAGGCCAACCGCGTCGGCGACGTGCGCCGCGATGTGGCGGTTGTCGCCGGTGATGATCTTCACGGCCACGCCGAGACGCGCGAACTCGGCCAGCACGCGCGGCGCCTGGGCATCGGGCGGATCGAGGCACAGCAGGAACCCGGAGAGCCGGAGGCCCTTCTCGTCCTCGCGCCGGTACGCCGCCTGGCGCGGCATGTCGCGCGCCGCCACCGCGATCACGCGGTAGCCCTGCGCGCTCCAGTCGCGAAAGCGCGCCTCGATCGCCGCGCGGCTCTCTTCCAGGCCCGAGCACGCCTCGAGCACCTGCTCGACCGCGCCTTTTGTGATCAGGCGCGGCGTGCCGCCCGCGGACGGATCCTCGACCACCACGCTCAGGCGCTTCCTCATGAAGTCGTAGGGGATCTCGTCGAGCTTTTTCGCGGCGCCCACTTCGAGCTTCGCCTCGCGCGCCGCCGCCAGGATCGCCTCGTCGAGCGGATTGGGGAGCCCGGTCTGGAACGCGGCGTTGAGATACGCCTCGCGCAGCACCTCGGGGCGCGCGGTGCCGTCCGCGTCGCAGGCGAGCGCCACGCGCACCACGCCCTCGGTGAGCGTGCCGGTCTTGTCGGTGCACAGCACGTCCATGCTGCCGAGGTTCTCGATTGCGTTCAGGCGCCGCACGATCACCCCGCGCCGCGCCATGGCGCGCGCGCCGCGCGCCAGCGTCACCGTGAGGATCGCCGGCAGCAGCTCAGGCGAGATGCCGACCGCCAGCGCGATCGCGAACAGCAGCGACTCGAGCGTCGGGCGGTGGAACAGCACGTGCACCGCGAATACCGCCACCACCATCACCGCCGCGACGTACGTGAGCAGGTAGCCGAACTGGCGCAGTCCCCGCTCGAAGTCGGTCTCGGGCACCTGGCGCTGCAGGCGATCGGCGATCGCGCCGATCTCGGTCGCGCGTCCGGTACGCACGATCAGCGCGCGCGCCGTGCCGCTCCTCACCGAGGTGCCCATGAACACGCAGTTGGCGCGCTCGACCAGGCCCGCCGCCGCCGGGCTCTCGCCGGGCTGCTTTTCCACCGGCAGGCTCTCGCCGGTGAGCAGCGCCTGGTTGACGAAGAAGTCCTTCGCCTCGATGAGCACGCCGTCGCCCGGCACCAGGCTGCCCGCGGCGAGCAGCACCACGTCGCCCGGCACCAGCGCCGCCGCCCGCACGGGCCGCGCGGCGCCGTCGCGCAGGCAGTTCGTCCTGAGCGCGATGCGCGCGCGCAGCCTGCGCACCGCGGCCGAGGCGCGGTATTCCTGCAGCGAGCCCAGGCCCGCGCTGCCCGCCACGATCGCCAGGATGATCGAGGCTTCGAGCCAGTCGCGCACCACCAGCGAGAGCGCGGCGGCGAACACCAGGATCAGCACCAGCGGGCTGCGGAACTGGCCCGCGAGCACGCGCAGCGCGCTCAACGCGCGCTCCTCGCGCAGCAGGTTCGCGCCGTGGCGCTTGAGGCGCGCGGCGGCCTCGGCGTCGGCGAGGCCCTGCGGGCCCGACTCGAGGCGCGCGAGCAGCTCGGCCGCCGGCGACTGCCAGTAATGCTCGATCTCGGGCGGGGGCGCTTGGCGCATCATCGCTACTATAGGCAGAAACAATCCCGCAACATCGCGTGCGGCGGCTGAAATCTCCGCGTTACGGGCATTTCCTAGCATGCCGGCATGGAAACGAACCTCAGATCGACACGCACCGGGACCTGGGCCCTCACCGCAGCGGCCGTGGCGCTGCTCGCCGTCACCATGGGCTCGCGCTCGGTATTCGGCCTGTTCCTCTCGCCGCTCAACTCGGCCACCGGCCTGGGCATCGCCACGATCAGCTTCGCGGTCGCCGTGAGCCAACTCACCTGGGGCGCGGCGCAACCCTTCTGCGGCATGCTCGCCGAGCGCTACGGCCCGGCGCGCGTGATCGCCGCCGGCAGCGTGCTCGCGGCGGCCGCCGGCGCGCTGCTGCCGTTCGCCGGCAGCGCGGCGCTGCTCACCGCGGTGCTCGCCCTGGGCGGCGTCGCCGCCACGGTCGGCAGCCCGTCGCTGCTCGTCGGCACGGTGAGCCAGCGCGTCGCGCCCGAGCGGCGCGGCATGGTCGCCGGCATCGTCGGCGCCGGCGGGCCGCTCGGCCAGCTGGTGCTCGCCCCCGCCACGCAGGCGGCGATCGCGCTCGCCGGCTGGGTGAGCGCGGTGCTCGCGCTCGCCGCGCTGTCGCTCGCCGCGCTGCCGCTCGCGCTCGCCTTCCGCCGCCCGGCCGCGCCCGCAGCGACGCGACACGCCGTGGCCCAACCGGGCGCCACGCTGCGCGTGGCGCTCGCCAGCCCGCGCTACTGGATCATCAACGCCACCTTCTTCGTCTGTGGCCTGCACGTGTTCTTCCTCGTCACGCACCTGCCCGGCGTGATCGAGCTCTGCGGCCTGCCCTCGCGCGTCTCGGGCGCCGCGCTCGCCGCCCTGGGTCTGTTCAATATCGCCGGCAGCATCGGCGCCGGGTTCGTGATCCAGCGCTATTCGATGAAGCGGACGCTGGCCGCGCTGTTCGCGGCGCGCGGCATCGGCATCGCGCTGTTCCTCGCGGCGCCCAAGACCGAGCTCACGGTACTCGCGTTCTCGGTGTGGATGGGGCTCACCTACATGGCCGTGCTGCCGCCGACCGCGGGGCTGATCGGCAAGCTCTACGGCGCCGAGCGCCTCGCGACGCTGCTCGGCATCACCTTCGTGGTGCACCAGGCGGGCGCGTTTCTCGGCTCCTGGCTGGGCGGCGTGGTGCTCGAAGCGACCGGCAGCTACGACCTGATGTGGCAGCTCGACTTGGCGCTCGCCGGCCTTGCGACCGCCGTCAGCCTGACGATCCGCGAGCGCGAGCCGCACGCCGCCCGGCCGGCACCCCGGCTGGCTGTTCAAGCCTGAACGGCCTGTGTATCCTGCCCGCTCCGTTCGTTTTGTTTACCTGGAGGAGGGAACGATGCTGCGGATGATTTGGCGCGCGCTCGGCGCGCTGCTGATGGCGGGTGCGCTGGCGAGCCCGGCGGCCTGGGCGGCCAAGGGCCAGACCAAGCTTCACTGGTACGGTCAGTCGGCCTGGAAGATCGAGACGCCCTCGGGCGGCGTCATCCTGATCGATCCCTGGCTCACCGTGCCGACCAACCCGGACAAGAACTCGATCGCCGAGCTCGGCCGCGTGGACTACATCCTGATTACCCACGGCCACTTCGACCACGTGGGCGACGCCGTGGAGATGGGCAAGAAGACCGGCGCCGAGCTGATCACGACGGCGGATCTGGGGCGCAACATGATCGCCGTCGCGGGCTACCCGAAGGACAAGATCAAGACCGCCTACATGGGCGGCACGGTCGCCATGCCCAAGGCGGGCGCTCGCGTCACCCTCGTCAACGCGGTGCACGGATCCGATCTGTTGCTTCCCAAGCCGCCGGAAAGCGGCCCCGTCACCGTGCCGGGAGGCAACCCGGTTGGATTGGTGCTGCAGATCGACGGCGGTCCGACGATCTATCACACCGGGGACACGGACGTGTTCACGGACATGAAGCTCGTCGCCGATTTCTTCAAGGTGGACCTCATGCTGGCCTGCATCGGGGGCAATTTCACGATGGACCCGGTGCGCGCCGCGCTCGCGGTGCAATTCGTCCACCCCGCGCATGTCATCCCGATGCACTACGGCACCTTCCCGGTGCTCGCGGGCACGCCCGAGCAGTTCAAGGCAGCGCTCGCCAAGCGCAAGCTCGCCGGGAAGCTGATCGTGATGAAGCCGGGCGAAGACCGCACGTTCTGAGCGCACGCGGAGTCCCCCCCGGTGATGCAGCCCTTCGCCGGGATGGACGTCCGCAGCCTGCTCGAGACGCAGGCGCGGCTCCGCCCGGAGCACCCGTTCATCGCCTGGCGGCCGTTCGACGGCCCCGGCGAGACCTGGACCTATCCGCGCTTCGCGGCGCGGGTGGCGCGCTTCGCGGCGGGGCTGCACGCGCGCGGCGTGCGCGCCGACGACCGGGTGCTGGTGCACCTGGACAACTGCCCCGAGACGATCATCGCCTGGTTCGGCTGCGCCTGGATGGGCGCGATCGCGGTCACTACCAACGCCAGGTCGAGCGCCGGCGAGCTGGCGTACTTCGCGGCGCACTCGCGCGCGGTGGCGGGCATCACGCAGCCGAAGTTCGCCGAGCTGGTCGCTTCCGCGTGCCGCGATCTGCGCTGGCTGGCGCTCACCGAGAGCGACAACGGCGCGGACGCGGGCGCGAGGCGCCCGGAGCCGGGCCAATCCTTCGCCGCCGTCGACGGCAACCCGTCGGACCTGCCGCGCCGCGCGCCCGATCCGGCCGCCGATTTCTCGGTGCAATACACCTCGGGCACCACCTCCCGACCCAAGGGCGTGCTGTGGACCAATGCCAACGCGCTGTGGGGCGCGCGCGTCAACGCCGCGCACGAGGACCTGCGCCCCGAGGACGTGCACCTGGTGACGCTGCCGCTGTTCCACACCAATGCGCAGGCCTACTCGGTGCTCGCCGCGCTGTGGGCGGGCGCGACCGCCGTGATCCAGCCGCGCTTCTCGGCGAGCCGCTTCTGGCAGGTGTCGCTGGAGGAGCGCTGCACCTGGACGTCGCTGGTTCAGTTCTGCGTGCGCGCGCTGATGGCGCACGAGGTGCCGGCGCGGCACCACTACCGCCTGTGGGGCAGCGCGGTATGCGAGCCGCCGAGCGATGCGCACTTCCGCGTCAAGACCATCGGCTGGTGGGGTATGACCGAGACCATTACCCACGGCACCGTGGGCTACGCGCACCTGCCGAGCGCGCCGCTGTCGATCGGGCGCCCGGCGCCCGAGTACGGCATCCGGGTGCGCAACGGCGCACGCGATTGCGAGCCGGGTGAGACCGGCGAGCTCACCGTGCGCGGCATCCGCGGGCTGTCGCTGTTCGCCGAGTACCTCGACGACCCGAAGGCGACGGCCGAGTCGTTCGACGAGGAAGGCTGGTTCCGGACCGGCGACCGCGTCACCGTCGGCGCCGACGGCTGGCTCTACTTCGCCGACCGCTCGAAGGACATGCTCAAGGTGGGCGGCGAGAACGTCGCCGCCTCGGAGATCGAGCGCGTGATCATCGGCGTGCCGGGCGTGCTCGAGGCGGCGGTGGTGGCGAAGAAGGACCGCATGCTCGACGAAGTGCCGGTCGCCTTCGTGCGCCCGGCCGAATCGTCGAGCGAGGCGCGCGAGGCGCTCACGCAGGCGATCCGGGAGGCGTGCGCGAGCGCGCTTGCCGAGTTCAAGCAGCCGCGCGAGCTGCGCCTGGTCGACGACCTGCCGCGCTCGACGCTGGAGAAGGTCTCCAAGGCCGAGCTGCGCAGGCTGCTGGAGGGCAAGGAGACCTGAGCGGCGACGAACGCGGCCTCAGGACCGCGCGAGCAGCGCGTCGATTTCGCGCACCAGGCCGGCGACCACGTCGCAGTGGCGCCGCAGAATGCGCTCTTCCTCGAGCTCGGCGATGCGCTCGACGCGTAGTTCGTTGAGGCGCGCGACGATCGGATCGAGCGACGCCTGCGGTTCGGGATATCCGGGAAACGGCGTCCAGCCGCGCGGGTTGGGACGATCCGCCGTTTCGGCCTCCACGCGCCCTGCGTAGCCCGTGTCGGGTGACCCGCTGATGATGCCGTAGGTCGAGCGCCAGGCGGCGGTCGGCGGCGCGCCCGTCGTTTCCTCCTGCGCGAGGAAACCGAACTTCGGCATGCCCTCCATGGCGTAGTGCAGGTTCGCCGCGGCCGTCGCGCGCACCTCCACGTTGTCGGCCAGGCTGCCGTCGTACCTCGCGTCGATGCACGAGGCGAAATATTCCCTGCAGGTCTCGAGGGTCGTTTTGATGAGCGCGCCCTGGCGGAGCAGGGCCGCGATCCCGGCCGCGGCGAACAAGGCCACGGCGACCGCGGGGTAGACCGCGAAACCGTAGCTGGTGAGCCGCAGCGCGGCCTGGGGCACCTCGTGCAGCAGGCGGCTGAGATTCAGCCGCTGCTGCGGCGAGAGATCCGACTCGCTCCCCACCGAGTCGAGGATCCTCGTCGCCAGCCGGCACCGGGCGTCGAGCGAGACCATCACCTCGTGATTGAACGAGTAGCCGAGGCTCTTGCGCAACGGCACGCGCAGCTCCTGCAGCCTGGCGACGGTTCCCTCGGTGTTGGCGAGCACCAGCTGGAGCTCGATGCCGATCTCGGCGTGCCACGTCCTGTCGTAGGGCGCGAGCAGCAGCGGCAGCAGTTGCTCGGCGATGGTCACCAGCGCATCGAGCGGCGCAGCCTCGATCGCCGCCACCCGGTAGGACCGAACTCCGGTCTCCAGCTTATCGTGCACTGCGTGCGGCGAGGGGCATTGCGCCTCCGGCCCTTCGCGTGAAACGCCCTTCATGTCTTCCCCCAACCCGGATTATTCGTTGCCGGTCCGGGCGAGGCAATAGCGCAAACCGGCGAGCGAGCGCCGCGCTTTTATCTCTACGTACGCATCGCAATTCCCGTGTCATAGCGGCGCGCCGGACACGGGGGAAAACCGGAAAAAACTAGAGAAACTTCTCGGCGCAGACGATGATCTCGCGGTTGGTCGTGAACTTCAGGCACTCCCTCGCGTCCTCGCGCGACTTGGCGGTGAGGTGCTTGGGCTCCGGCTTGATGTCCTTGATCTCTGGTTTCGTCAGCGGGGGCGGAGGCATCTTCAGCGTCTGGGCCCAGGCCGGCGCCGCAACCAGTGCCGCGAGCGCTGCAAACAAGGCGAATCGTTTCATGGCCCTACTCCCTTAAGTTAAAGGGCGGAAATAGGATAGTCGCACACAAACGCCCCGGCGAAAAAGGGCAACAAGTCACAAAATACGAGATCTGACCGCCATCCACCCCGCCATGATCGAGCAGAAAACCCTCACTTTTCGCACCCGGGGCCGCGGCACGGCCGAGATCACCGCCGAGATCGAGCGCCTGGTGGGCGCGAGCGGCATGCGCGCGGGCACCTGCAACCTTTTTCTGCAGCACACCAGCGCCTCGCTGATCCTGTGCGAGAACGCCGACCCGTCGGTGCGGCGCGACCTGGAGACGATCCTCGGGCGCCTCGCCCCCGACGGCGACGCGGGCTACGTGCACGACGCGGAGGGCCCCGACGACATGGCGGCGCACGCGCGCTCGGTGCTCACCTCGAGCTCGCTCACCATCCCCGTGTCGGACGGATGCCTGCTGCTCGGCACCTGGCAGGGCATCTACCTGTGGGAGCACCGGCGCGAGCCGCACGCCAGGCAGCTGGTGGTAACGCTGTCGGGCGAATAGGTGAGACCATGCGCAAGGAGATTTCCATGGGCGACGCGCTGGATATCGATCACCTGCGGGCGTGGGTCGGCCGCAGCGAGACGCTGCACGACCGCTGCGAGGCAGCGCGCGTGCGCCAGCTCGCGGCGAGCTTCGACATGGACCTCGCGCCGTGGCGCGACGGCGCCGAGCTGCCGCCGCTGTGGCACTGGATCTTCACCACGCCGGTGACGCCGATGTCGGAAGCGGGACCCGACGGCCACGTCGCGCGCGGCGGCTTCCTGCCGCCGGTGCCGCTGCCGCGGCGCATGTGGGCCGGCAGCCGCATCGAGTGGCGGCGCATGCCGCGGCTCGGCGAGCCGCTGCGGCGCGACTCCAGGGTCGAGTCGATCGAGATGAAGCAGGGCCGTAGCGGCACGCTGGTGTTCGTGAGCGTCGCGCACGAGCTCTCGAGCGGCGACGCGCTGCTGCTCACCGAAGGCCAGGACATCGTCTACCGCGACGCGCCCGCGGGCGCGCGGCCACAGCCGAATCCGCCCGCCGAGCCGCCGGTGTGGCGCGACGCGCTCGAGGCCGCGCCGGCCCGCTCGCCCGCGCGCTGCACGCTGGTGCCGGACGACGTGCTCCTATTCCGCTACTCGGCGCTCACCTTCAACAGCCACCGCATCCACTACGACCGACGCCATTGCCTCGAGGCCGAGGGCTATCCGGGGCTGGTGGTGCACGGCCCGCTGCTCGCGACGCTGATGGCCACGCTCGCCTGGCTACAGGCGGGCAGCAAGACGCCGCGGCGCTATGCGTTCCGCGCCCAGTCGCCGGTGTTCGACGGCGAGACGATCGCCGTGCAATCGGCGCACCAAGGCGCCGCCGCGAAGACCGAGGTGCGCAAGGCCGACGGCACGGTCGCCATGGCAGGCGAGATGGCATGGAATTGAAGCATTCGCTGGCGGTTCTCGCCGCGCTATCTCTGGCGATGCCCGTCGCCGCGCAGGAAGACAACGTGCATCGCGAGCTGATCAGGCGCCAGCAGCAAAGCGACGAGTTCTCGCAGCAGCTGCGTCAGTCGGTGGAGCGCGCGCGCGTCCCGCCCGGCGACCTGAAGGGCCAGCAGGAGATCGAGAGCCGGCACCTCGACGAGCGCCACCAGCTGGAGAACCTCGACCAGCAGCAACTCGAGCGCGCCGGGCAGGGCACGCCACCCGCGTTCCGCCCGCAGGAGCGCGGCCGCATGGAGGAGGAGCGCCGGCCGCTGGTCGCGCCGCCACCGGCGGGCGATTTGCCTGCGACCGCGCCTGCGCGCTAGTGCGCGGGTGCCGGGTTGCGGCAGCGCCGGTCGAGCTGCTGCGCGAGCTCGTGTATCAGCGCCTCGCTCATCTTCGGCTCGCGCTCCATCTTCTGGAAGAAGTGGCCGATGCGCCGCGCGGCGAGCACCGGGATGCCCGACACCGCGGTGCGCTTGACCTGCCATCCGGGCAGCACCAGGAGCGGCTGCACCGGGACCATCTCGCCGACCGCGGTCGATAGCCAGGCGCGCACCCAGTCGGCCCGCGCGACGGCCTGCTTGAGCGGCTTGGTCTCGCGCCAACCTGGAAAGCGCAGCGTCTCGCCGTCGTAGGAGACCTCCGATTCGCCGCCGTTGGCCCGCGGCGTGGCGCGCCCCTCGGTCTCGACCGCGAACACGCCCGCCGGGCCGACCACCACGTGATCGACGCTGAAGCCGCGCTCCTCGACCGGCACGTCGTGGAAAACGCGGTAGCCGAGCGGGGCGAGGCGGTCGAGCTCCTGGCCGGCCGCGCGCCCGGCCTCGTAGGAGAGCGCGAGGCTGCGCGCGCGGCGCAGGACGGCCCACAAGCGCCACGACAGCCAGCCCTGCAAGGCGGCGGCGCAGGCGGCGAGCGCGAGCGTCGTTTCGCGCGGCTGCGCGCGGACCTCGCCGCCCCAGTGCAACGCGAACAGCGCCGCGGCGAGCGGCAGCAGGAACACCGCGAGCGCGGCGTACTCGGCGGCGTCCCAGTTGGCGTCCGCCATGCGCAGGCGCAGCGACTCGCCGGGCGCGCGCAGCAGCTCCTGCGTCAGGGCAGCGCGCCGCGCCGCGCGCGTCGAGCGGTAGCGCCACGCAGCCAGCACCGCCATCGTCGTCACGAACGCGAAGCCCAGGCTCGCCGCCGGAATCCACTGCCAGAGATCGATGGTGTCCTCCCGGAGTCAGGAGGAACTGTACTACCTCACGCGCGCGCTGAGGATGTAGCCGCCAGGCGACACCTAATCAGGGACAGACCCTATTTTTTCGCATATCAAAAATAGGGTCTGTCCCTATTTAAGGTATTTAGAGCGTCGGCGGCGCGGCATAGTCGCCGCCGAGCGCCACCAGGCCCCAGGGCGAGGCCTGCGCGTCCCAAGAGAAGCCGATGTGGCCGGCGAGCGCGTGCGCGTCGCGGAACAGCCGCTGCATCGGGTAGCGGTCGTAGATGCCGTTGGCGCCCGCCATCGCGTGCAGCGCGTCGACCGCCTCAGTGCATAGCTGCACCGCCCAGGCGACGTTCCTCTTGAAGCGCAGCTTCTCCTCGATCGTCGGCTCGCGCCCCGCCTCCGCGATCGCCTGCGCCTCGAGCAGGTCGTTCCTGCAGATGAGGCGCGCAGCGTCGGCGCGCGCGCCGGCCGCCGCCACGCGCAGCTGCACCGCCTGGAACTCGCGCATGCGCGCGGCGGCGTAGCTGGTGCTGCGCTCGCGCACCGCGGCGGCAGTCAGCTCGACCGCGGCGAGCGCGTTGCCGACCGCCGCGCCGGCGATGCAGTGAGAGCCCAGGCCCGAGAGCGGGATGCGGTAGTGCGGATGGGGATTGGTCTTCGCGCCGGGGAAGTCCGCGCCGCCGCGCGCGAGCAGCATGCCGAGCGCGCGGTGCTCGGGGACGAACAGGTCCTTGGCACTGACCGACTTGGAGCCGGTGCCGCGCATGCCGAGCACCTGCCAGTCGTCGACGATCTCGTACTCGCTCCTCGGCACCAGGCACATGCGCCAGTCGACCGGCCTGTCGCCGTCCTTGACGGTGACCGCAAGCATGTTCCAGTGGCTGCCGTCGACGCCGCTGGAGAAATTCCAGTAGCCGCCGATGACGTAGCCGCCGTCGACCTTCTTCGCGGCGCCCTGCGGGTAGGCGATGCCCGAGGCGATCAGCGCGTCGGGGTTCTCGCGCCACACCTCCTCCTGCGCGCGCTCGTCGTACAGCGCGAGCATCCAGTGGTGGATCGCGAGGTTGGCGCAGCTCCACGCGGTCGAGGCGCAGCCGCGGCCGATCTCCATCGGGATCTCGAACAGCGCGAGGTAGTCGAGCTCCATGCCGCCCCAGCGCCGGGGCTGAGCGAAGCGCAGCAGGCCCGTCCGGTGCAGGTCGGCTTCGGTCTCTGGTAGCAGGCGCCGCGCCTCTTCGGCGCGCACCGCCCGCTCGCGTAGCATCGGCACCAGCGCGCGGGCGCGCTCGAGCGCCTCGGCGTACGACACCCTCGAGAAGTCGTTGCGCTTTTGCGGCGCGTTCACGCGGTCTGTTCCACGCGCGGCATCTTGGAGTAGTCCTCGCCGCCCCACTCCGGCGCATCGGTGATGCCGAAGAAGTTGAGCTCGATGGTGAGCCCGTTCGGGTCGCGCAGGAACAGCTGGTACAGGCTCGACTCGGGCAGGTAGCGCGGGCGGTACGCAACGCCCAGGCCCTTCAGGCGCTTGACGAATGCCTCGGGCTCGGTGGCGGCGAAGGCGATGTGGTCGATCACCCCGCTCTGGTCGACGGCGGCGTTGTTCGGCGTGCCGAGGTAGTAGAGCTCCGCGTTCGGGATGCCGTGCGGCCCCATGTGCACCTGGATCTTGCCGTTCACGCCGAGCCAGTGGCCCGGGAACGGGAAATTGGGGCGCGGCATCTCCTCGAAGCCGAGGACGTTCACGTAGAAGTCGCGTGTGGCCTTCAGGTCGTTGGCGCGCACGAAGTAGTGGTTCAGATCGGCGACTGGCATGGGGGTCTCCTCCTCGCTGCGACCCCCGAGTTTCGCGCGTGCGGCGTTTCCCGTCCAGACGGGGCCGCTTGATGCAGGTCAAACCGACCGGCCCCCGCGGGCGTAACGTCACGCGAACAGGGGGCATCGACATGGATATCCACCGCAGACGCTACCTCATCGCCGCGGTCGCGGCGAGCTTCGCTTCGATCCCGGCCGCGAGCGCGCTCGCGGCGCCCGCGCACGCGGTGACCGTCTACAAGAACCGCGCCTGCGGCTGCTGCGGGGGCTGGATCGAGCACATGCGCACGAACGGCTTCGCGCTGCGCGTGTACGACGTCGACGACGTCACCCCGCACAAGCAACGGCTCGGGGTGCCGATGGAGCTCGCCTCGTGCCACACCGCCGAGGTCGGCGGCTACGCGATCGAGGGCCACGTGCCGGCCGCGGACATCAGGCGGCTGCTCGCCGAGCGGCCCGCCGCGGCGCGCGGCCTCGCGCTGCCCGGCGTGGTGCCGAGCTCTCCGGGCATGGACGGCCCGCGCACCGCCTACGCGACGCTGATGTTCGACGCGCGCGGGCGCAGCAGCATCTTCGCGCGCCACTAGGCCGCGTCGAGCGCCGGGCGGCGCGTCATAGCGTGCGCAGGAACAGCACGATCTTCCAGATGTCCTCGTCCTTGAACGTGCCCTGGAACGGCGGCATGGCGCCCTGGAACTGGATGCCGCCCTCGGAGATGGTCCAGAAGTAGAAGCCGTCGCTCGCGATCGGCATGCGCGACAGCCCGGCGAGCACCGCGGGCGCGGGATCGAGGCCCTTGGCTCCGGGCCCGTCGCCGCGCCCGGCGGCGCCGTGGCACACGGCGCAGTTCTCATCGAACAGCGCCTTCCCCGCCGCCAGGATCGCGGCGGTCGGCTTGAGCGGGTTGCGCAGCGAGGCGTACTTCGCGTCGAGGCCTTGGTGCATGACGTAGAAATGGCGCGGCGACGGACCGCCGCCGCCCATCATGCCGGGGCCCCGGCCGGGACCCATTTGCGCATCGCCCGTCACAGGGAGCAGGAACGATGTGCACCACAAGACCAGCAAGACCGTCTTTTTCATGATTCACCCTACTCCGTTGGCAGGAACTGCTCTCGTGTCACTTGCTCGGCGTCGGCAGCCGGCCGTAGCGCCCGGCCAGTTCGACGAAGGACCGCTCGGAATCGCCGGCATTGAACGCCGTGCCCAGCTCCTCGTCAAGGATGGCGGCGACGCGTCCCGCGACCGACGCGGCGAGGCGCGCATCGAGGAACAGCAGCCGCGAGCGGCGCGCGAGCACGTCCTCCACGGTGCGCGCGTATTCGCAGCGCGCCGCGAAGCGCACCATGGCCTCGCTCAGGCCCGGCGCCAGCTCGCGGTCGGCGCCCGGCAGCGCGCGCACCAGCGGCGCCTCGCTGCCGTAGAGGTGCAGGCCAGGCGGCGCGCTGAGCGCGCGCTCCCCGCGCGCGGGCGCGCCGACGAGCGCGAGCGACACCGTGGCGCCGGCCGGCCGCGGGGGCAGCAGCCCGCGCGCCATGCAGGCGCCGAGCACGTCCTCGGCCATCGCGCGGTAGGTGGTCCATTTGCCGCCGGTGACCGTCGCCAGGCCCGAGCGCTCCACCAGCACGAGGTGCTCGCGCGACAGGGTCTTGGTGTCGCCGGCGGCCGCGTCGGGCGGCCTGACGAGCGGGCGCAGCCCGACCCACACCGAGCGCACGTCGTCCCGCGTCGGGGCCCGCGCCAGGATGCGCGCCGCCTCGTTCAGGATGAAGTCGACCTCCTCGCGGAACGGCTCGGGCTCTGCGGCGAGATCGCGTCGCGGCGTGTCGGTGGTGCCGAGGATGGTGCTGCCGAGCCACGGCACCGCGAACAGCACGCGGCCGTCGCGCGTCCTGGGCACCAGCAGCGCATGGTCGCCGGGAAGGAACTCGCGGCCGACGACCAGGTGCACGCCCTGGCTCGGCGCGACCAGCTCGCGGCCCGCGGCGCGGTCCATGCGGCGGATCGCGTCGACCCACACGCCGGTCGCGTTCACCACGCAGCGCGCCGCGAGAGCGTATTGCCGGCCCGTGTCGCGGTCCTCGACCACCGCACCCGCGACACGCTCCCCCTCGTGCAGCAGGCCGACGGCGGCGCAGTGGTTGACGACGATGGCGCCGCGCGCGATCGCGGTGCGCGCCAGCGCGACGGCGAGCCGGGCGTCGTCGAACTGGGCGTCCCAGTAGCGCACCGCGCCCGCCAGGTCGCGGCCCTGCACGCCCGCCGCGCGCTCGAGCGTCGCCGCGCGACCGAGGAACTCGGTGTCGCCCAAACCGGCCTTGCCGGCGAGCAGGTCGTAGAGCAGCAGCCCGCTGCCGTAGAACCATTTCTCGAACCAGCGGCCCCTGGCGCCGTACAGCGGCAGCACGAAGGGCAGCGGCTGCGCCAGGTGCGGCGCATTGCGCAGCAGGTTGGCGCGCTCGCGCAGCGCCTCGCGCACCAGGCGGACGTTGCCCTGCGCGAGGTAGCGCACGCCGCCGTGCACCAGCTTGGTGGCGCGCGACGAGGTGCCCTTGGCGAAATCCTCCGCCTCGACGAGCGCGACCGACAGCCCGCGCGCCGCGGCGTCGAGCGCCACCCCGAGCCCGGTGGCGCCGCCGCCGATGACCACCAGGTCGAGCGTCGTCGCGGCCGACAGCCGGCGCATCAGCTCGTCGCGTGCCGGCTGCGGGGCGCTCATAGGCCCGCTATCTTGCCCTAACTTGGCTTTACACTCGCGGAGAGAGGTCATGAGCGAAACCATCACCGCAGAGGCGCGCGCCGCCGACGCGATCGAGGCGGCGGCGTACCGCGACATGTACGCGGCGGCGCCGCCCGGGCTCGCGGCCAAGCTCGGCCTGGCCGTCGAGGAGATCGGCGGCGCGACGCTGCTCGTCGCGCGCGCCATCCCCGACGCGTTCTTCAATCGCGTGATCGGCCTGGGCGTCGCGCGGCCGGCCTCCGAGGCCGCGCTCGACAATCTGCTCGCCGCCTACCGCGCGGCCGGCGCGAAGCACTGGTGGGTGCATCTCACGCCGGGCGCCGAGCCGGCGGCGCTCCCGTCCTGGCTCGAGCGCCGCGGGTTCGTCCTCGCCAAGCGCAGCGCCTGGGCCAAGGTGCTGCGCGGCACCGAAGCTCCCCCGGAGGTCGGCACGCCGCTCGAGGTGCGCGCCGCGCGCCAGGGCGAAGAAGGCGCGCTCGCCGAGTCGATCGCCGCCGCGTTCGGCATGCCGGCGGCCTTCGCGCCGTGGTTCGCCGCGCTCGCCTTGCGCCGTGGCTGGCGCGCCTACGTCGCGCTAGAGGCGGACCGTGTGGTCGGCGGCGGGCTGCTCTACCTCGACGGCGGCGACGCCTGGCTCGGCGCCGGCGCGGTGCGCGCCGAGCAGCGCGGCAGGCACGCGCACCGCGCGCTGATGGCGCTGCGCGTGCGCGAGGCGATCGCCGCCGGCTGCACGCGCATTTTCACCGAGACCGGCGAACCGGTCGGCGACGAGCCGAACCCCTCGCTCGCGAACATGCAATGGTGCGGCTTCCGGCGCGTGTGCTCGCGCCTCAACTACGCCGCGCCCGCGGCCGCCTAGGTCCATAGGCCGCGCAGCCTGGCGGCGACGTCGATGCGCGCCGCGTCCTCGAGCCGCGGCGGCGCCGCGCTTTCGGCCTCGGGCCAGGTGCGCGACGCGAGCCGCTCGATCACCGCGCGCGTCAGGAAGCGGCTCTTCGCGCCGTAGACGTGCGCGTCGCCCTTGCGCGCCTGCTGGGTGACGTAATAGCGCAGCGGCGCGATGAGGTGCAGGTCGGTCTTGGCGCGCGTCAGCGCGACGTACAGCAGGCGCCGCTCCTCCTCGACCAGGTCGGCGCGTCCGGTGGCGTACTCGGAGGGAAAGTTGCCGTCGGCGACGTTCAGCAGGTACACCGACTCCCATTCCTGGCCCTTCGCCGAGTGGATGGTGGAGAGCACCAGGTAGTCCTCGTCCAAGTGCGGCGCGCCCGCGAGGTCGCCGGTCGCGAGCGGCGGATCGAGCGCCAGCTCGCTCAGGAAACGCTCGCGCGTCGCGAACTGCTGCGCGATGCGCTCGAGCTGCATCAGGTCGCCGGCGCGCGCCTGGGCGGCGTCGTACAGGCGCTCGAGCATCGGCTCGAACCACTCGCGCACGCGCCCCACCTGCCCCTCCCAGCCCGCCTCGGGCGCGCCGAGCGCGGCCATGAGGCGATCGAATTCGGGACTGACGGTCTGCAACGCGCTCCACGAATAGGACTGCGCCTCGAAGCGCGTGTAGCAGCGCGCCGCGGTCACCGGCCCGACGCCCGGCAACAGCTGCAGCGCGCGGAATGCCGCGATGCGGTTCTTCGGATTGTCGGCCCAGCGCAGTACCGAGAGCATGTCCTTCACGTGCGCCGCCTCGAGGAACTTCAGCCCGCCGTACTTGACGTAGGGAATATTGCGGCGCACCAGCTCGAGCTCGAGCGCGTCGCTGTGGTGCGATGAGCGGAACAGCACCGCCTGGCGCCTGAGCGGCACGCCGCGCTCGCGCGCCTCGAGCACCTGCGCGACGACGTAATCGGCCTGCCCCTGGTCGTCGGCCACGGTGACGTAGCGCGGCCGCTCGCCCGCGCCGCGCGCGGCCTTAAGCGTCTTGCGGTACTGGCGTTCGCCCTCGGCGATCAGCGCGTTGGCCGCGTCGAGCACCCCCTGGGTCGAGCGGAAATTCTGCTCCAGCGTCAGCACGGTCGCGGGGGGCGCGTACTGCGCCGGAAAGCCGAGGATATTCTCCACCGTGGCGGCGCGGAACGAATAGATCGACTGTGCGTCGTCGCCCACGACGGTGACGCCCTCGCCCGAGGGACGCAGCGCCTTGAGGATCTGCGCCTGCAGCACGTTCGTGTCCTGGTACTCGTCGACCAGGATCTGGTCGAAGGCGCCGCCGATCTCGGCGGCGAGCGCGGCGTCGGACATCATCGCGTGCCAGTACAGCAGCAGGTCGTCGTAGTCGAGGGCCTGGTTGGCGAGCTTCTTCTCGACGTAGGCGCGGAACAGGCGCGCGAGCTCCTGCTCCCATTCCGCGCACCACGGAAACGCGTCGGCGAGCGTCGCGTGCAGCGTGCGCTGCGTGTTGACGCGGTGCGAGTAGATCGCTAGGCAGGTGTCCTTGCGCGGGAAGCGCCGGTCGGCCTGCGACAGGCCGAGCTCGTGGCGCGCCACGTCGAGCAGGTCGGCCGCGTCGCCGCGGTCGAGCACGCTGAAATTCGCGTCCAGCCCGACGCTCGCGCTGTGGCGGCGGATCAGCCGGTTGGCGATCGAGTGGAAGGTGCCCGACCAAGGCAGCTTCACCTCGCGCGCGGCGTCGCCGACGATCTTCTGCGCGCGGCGCGTCATTTCCTGCGCCGCGCGGCGCGTGAAGGTGAGGAGCAGGATGCGCGCCGGGCTCACGCCTTCCAGCACCAGGTGCGCGACGCGGTGCGCGAGGGTGTTGGTCTTGCCGGTCCCGGCGCCGGCCACGATCAGCAGCGGCGCGGCGCGGAACGCGCCGTCGGCGCCGCGCGCGCCGAAGCGCGCCGCCGCGCGTTGCGCGTCGTTCAGCCGCTCGAACACCGATGTCGCCGTCACGCCGCCCATTATGGGCGAATGCTGTATATCTATCCAGCCCCCGGGGGACCGGCGGCGTCGAGCTTCGGCAGCGGCTTGTAATCGTAGCGCCCCGGCCCCTGCACGATCAGGAACTGACATTCCTCGCCCGACACGTTGACCGCGGTGTGGGGCTCGCGCCTGGGCACGTTGTGCCGGTCGAGCGGCCGCATGACCGTGACCCGCGCGGGATTGATCTGCCGGATCTCGAAGCTGCCGCGCAGGCAGATGAACAGGTCGTCGTTGTCCGGGTGCAGATGCCAGGGCACGCGCTCGCCCGGGGCGAGCGTCAGGTCGATGACCCGCAGCTCGGGCAGCTCGGCCAGCACCAGCGTCTGCTTGATGCGGTAATTGCGCTCCCAGGGGCGCGTATTGGCCTCGTCCATGCGCCAATGCTAGCGCAACTCGGCGGCCTCACCACCCGCTGCCGCCGCCGCCCCCGCCGCCGCCACCCGACGACCCGCCCCCGCCGCCGCCACCGGACGACCCGGAGCTGCTGCCGGGCGGCGTCGAGGCGGCGCTGATGGTGCCGTCCATACTGGAGAGCGAGTCGGTGAGCCCGTCGATGGCGCCGCGCGAGCCGAACAGGCCGCCGCCGGAGTCCGTGGCGTAGTAGTGCGCCACCGCAGCGGTGACGGCCGCCGCGCCGAGCACCGCGGCGAAGCGGTCGGCCCAGGTCTTCTCCACGCCGAGCGCGAGCGCGTACGGCAGGAACCTGGCGAACTCCTCGGGCGTCTGCTCGGGCGCCTTCATGCGCCGCAGCTCGTCGGCTTCGGCGACGCTCAGGTACTGGCGCAGGCCCTCGATATGGTCCTGCAGCCGGCGCCCTTCGACCGAGTAGGCGGGAAGCCACTTGCTGAACAGCACCAGCGCGATGAACATCGCCAGCACAAGCGGCGCGACGAGCGCCGCGGCGGTGTCGTAGTAGATCATAGCCCCCACGCTCGCGGCCGCGACCGCGACTCCGGCGGCGAACGAGCCCTGGTTGCGCGCGAATAGCCGCCCGGCGAAGTGGCGCTCGAGCGCCTCGCGGAAGCTGCCGCGCGCGGCCTGGATCTCCGGGTCGTGCTTGCGCGCGATGCTGATCGTGCTCTTGGTGCCGAGCAGCGCCGTGGCGAGCGGCAGCTCGGCCGGCATCCAGGCATCGAGCGCCTTGCCGGTGCGCTCGACCTCGAAGCCGTCGTCGTGCTGGCGGATCCTGAGATAGCCGCGCGCGCCGAGCCCGAGCAGCGCCGCGGCGAAGCAGCGCTCGTCGTAGCCCATTTTGTCGACGAAGCGCACGCCGGCGGCGCCGATGCCGGGCGGCGCCTCGTAACGCGGGTACTTCGGCCCGGCGCGCGGATCGCGCCCGACGAGCGTCCAGCGCCGCCACAGGAACGCGATCATGACGAGCGCGCCCAGCGCTCCGTAGGCTGCGCCGGCGTTGTCCTTCGCCCACCATACGAGCTTCTGCCACCCGCTCGGCGGCGCGACGATCCCCCTGGGGAAGGCGAGCACGATGGTCATGCCCTCGCGCGGCGCGAACGCCCGCGTGCTCTCGAAGCTCGCGCCGCCCGTGCGCAGCTCGCTGCGGTATTCGCGCCCGCGCGCGCCGAAGGGTCCCGTGTAGGCCTCGGCCGAGAGCTGCGCCGCCGGCACCTGCGCGGGCAGGCGCACGTCGGCCGATACGCGGTCGATGACGAAGGTCCAGCCGTTGCCGTTGACGTTCCAGTACAGCTCGTCGCGATCGCCAAAAAAGCCGAGCTGGCGCCCGGTGCGGTAGGCGATCACGTAAACGTGCTCGCCGTGGCGCAGGATCACCTGCGGGTCGCCGATGCGGATGCGCACGCCGTTCGACAGTCGCTCGGTGCGCCACTTCGCGGGCGAGCCATCCTGCTCCACGCGCAGCACCTCGAAGGGCACGGTCACGCGCTGCCCGGCGCGGTCCCGGTAGTCGGTCGGGAAGTCACGCAGGATGCCGCGCTGAATCTGCCGGCCTTCGGCCTGCACCACGATCGTCTCGGTAACAGTGAGCGTGCTGTCGGTGGCGATGAGGATGTCGCTGTGGAAGTCGACGATGCGCTCCGCGGCCGGCGCGCCGGCCGCCGCGAGCAGCAGCCCCGCGAGGACGAGCGCACGACTCAAACCGCCACCTTGACGGCCTCGCGGTCGTCCGTCTCGAAGAACGGCAGCGGCGCGAAGCCGAACGCGCGCGCCACCAGCACGTCGGGGAACGACTCAATGCGCGTCAAGTACTGCTTGACCGCGCCGTTGTAGAAGCGCCGCGCGTGCTGCAGCGCGTCCTCGACCTCGACGAGCTTCTGCGACAGGTCGCGGAAGTTCGCGTCGGCCTTGAGCGCCGGGTAGTTCTCCTGCAGGAGCACGAGCTGCTGCATGCGCTCGCCGAGCTTGCGCTCGAGCTCGAAGCGCGCTCCGGGCTGGTCGGCGTTGAGCGCGCCCGCGCGCAGCTCGGTGACGGAGGTGAGCAGCGCGCGCTCGTAGGCCGCGTAGCCGCGCACTGCCTCGACGAGCTGCGGCACCAGGTCGGCGCGGCGCTTGAGCTGCACGTCGATGTCCGCGAATCCCTGGCGCACCAGGTTGCGATCCGCGATCAGTCTGTTGTAGAGCCAGGCGACGGCCGCAAGCAGCGCCGCCGCCACCGCGGCCAGCCACATCCCCCCCGCCATGTGCTTCCCCCTTCAGCCCTTGCGCGCCATCTCCCGGTAGAACGCGCGGATGCGCTTCGCGTTCACGCCCAGGTCGCTCGTGCCCACGCGCGACGCCGAGCGGATGTCGATGCGGCTCGCCGCATCGAGCGGCGTGACGCGGACCACGATGTCGTCCTTGAAGCCGAAGAAGCGCGTCGTGTCGGTCGCTTCGATGCGCATCGCCTTCGGGTCGGCGAGCACGATCTGCCAGCCGAGCGCGCGCGCGGCCTCGAGGCAGCGCCGGTACGCCGCCGCCGGGTGCGCGCCCAACGCGAGCGGCAGGATGTCGGGGTAGGCCTTGCGCTGCGCCTCGGCGACCGCGCCGCCGGGGTAGTCGGCGCCGTTCGGCGAGGCGCGCCGCACCGCGGCGAGCGCGACGAACTCGGGCGGATGCACGGTATCGGTGCTGATGTCGTGGATCGGCGGCACGCTGCGCGCCGCGCGCCCCATCGTCCAGGGCACGCCGAAGCTGACCGTGCCCGCCACCACGCCGACCAGCAGCGCGGCGAGCGCGCGGCGCTGGTTCGCGCGCCAGGCGAGCACGGCCGCCGCGAGGCACAGCAGCGCGCCGGCCACGCCGGTCCACGCGGCGACGCGCAGCAGCGCGAAGGCGAAGCGGTAATCCCACAGGCCGAAGCGATTTCCCAGCCCCGAGGCGAGCATCACGGCCGCGCCGAGCGTGGCGACGCCGAACGCGAGCCAGACGGCGGCGCGGATGCTGCGCGGATTGTTGTTCGGGTCCACCATCGGCAAATGATGGACCACTTTACACCGCTACGGTTCTGGATTCAGTCGCAGTAAGGGATGCCGTCAGGGCTCAGCGCCGGTGCGTCTGCGCCGGTGCTGCTCGGCGGGGCGGCGCGTTGCGCCGTGTCGAGAACGAATGCGCCGGACTTGCCGGCGCCTGTCACCGCAGAAACGGCGGCGGCGTCTGCCGCCGCCGGCAACGACCGGCCCGGGCCGCCGCCACCGGGGAAGGTAGGAAACGACGGACCCGGGCCGTCGCCGCGGCCGGCATGCGCCGGGAGCTCGGCTCCCGGCGCCCTGATCTGTACGAACCCCACCGGCCCCATCGCCTGGGCGTTCGGGACGCCGCCCTTATCGGCATGCGCGCCGAGCGGGATGGCCACCTGAAGGGTGATCAAGATCCTGCGAATGGCTGGCTTCATCGCCGCGGCCCTCGCGTGACGCTGAGAACCCATTAGGCGGCAATCGCATGCGCGGCGACAGCGAAACCGGGCACGCGCCGTGACGCGGGTCACGCGGCTGACAATTTCTGACGCGCCGCGGGGCGGCGCGGGCTCAGCGGCTTACGCGATTCCTGCCGCCGCGTTTGGCGCGGTACAGCGCCTCGTCAGCCGCCTTGAGCACGTCGTCAGGCATCGGCAGGCGCTTGCCGGGTCCGGCGACGCCGATCGATACGGTCACCGACACGCTCTCCTCGGCGCGTTTCGCGCCGCGCCGCTTGCTCCCCTTCTTGTCGCTCTTGGGGCGATCCTCGTCGCGTAGCGCCATGCGGTAGTGCTCGATCGCGCCGCGCACCGCCTCCAGGTGCGGCAGCGCCTGCGCGACCGAGGTGTCGGGAAACAGCAGCGTGAACTCCTCGCCGCCGTAGCGGAAGGCGCGTCCGCCGCCCTCGACCGCGGCGAGGCGCGCCGCGACCAGCCGCAGCACCTGGTCGCCGACGTTGTGGCCGTAGGTGTCGTTGAAATTCTTGAAGTGATCGACGTCGACCATGGCGATCGTGTAGTCGGGACCGAGCGCGCGCAGCCGCTCATCGAGCGCGCGGCGGCTGGGCAGCGCGGTCAGCTCGTCGCGGAACGCCATGCGATGCGACTCCTGCAGCACCGCGACCAGCAGGATCGCGCCCGCGGCCGACATGAACGCGCCGAAAGCGCCCCCCGCGCCCTCCCACCAGCAGGCGATCAGGAATGCGATCAGCGCCCCCGCCTTGCCGATGTCGGTCGCCGAATGGCGCGGCCAGGCGCGCCACGCCGCGGCGGCGAACGCGATAGCGAACATGACGCGCGCGGCGAACGGCACCGGCGGCGACTTGAACGCCCAGTGCTCTAGCAGGCGCTCCCAGGCGGTGCCCGAGAACTCGCTGCGCCCCGCGCTCGCCGCCCAGGCGACCAGCAGCGCCTCGACCGCGATCAGCAGCAGCCAGCGCCAGCTGCGGTGGTGCACCACGCCGCGCTCGGGCAACGCGAGCGCGAGGAGCATGTTGAACGGCACCAGCAGCGCGAGCGCGGTGTACGAGGCGCGCGCCGCGAAGCTCATCGGGCCCAGCCCCAGCGCATAGCGATAGCCGGCGTAGGCGGCGAGCAGCGACACCGCGGCGACGAACGCGCGACCGCGGTTGAACCACAGCGTCACCACGGCGGCGAGCGACAGCACCGCGTAGGGACCGAGCTCCTTGAGCCCGGCGAGCGAAGGCGGCAGCGCCGGACCGATGGCGAGCGCCAGCGCCGCGAGCACCAGGATCGCGAGCGGCATGGCGACCAGCCGCAGAACGAACGGGATCCGAAGGGCCATCGGCGCAGCTTACGCCCGGTGCCGCGACTCGCCGGTCGCGACGCCGCCGGCGATGAGGTGCGCGGCGCGCAGCGGCTCGGGCATCAGGCCGTTGAGCGCGTAGCGCCGCAGGAGCGATTCGCAGTCCGCGAGCGACAGTCCGGCGCGCTGCACCCACAGCCCGGCGGCCGCCTCCATCGCCCCGGCGCGCTCGACGAGGCGCCACTTGCGCGCCCCGCCCGGCACGTGCTCAAGCAGCGCGCTGCGAATCTTCGCGAGATCGGGCTTCCTGCGGGCGACCACCAGCACCGGCAGCTCGAGCGTCGCATGCAGCGCGGCGAGATCGACCACGTTGAAGCCGGCGAAGGCGATGCCCTGCAGCAGCACCGCGTGCAGCTGCGGGCGAAAGCGCGAGCGCCGCACGCACTCGACGAGCGCGCGCGTCGCGTTGGCGCCGTCGCGGCGCACGCGCGCCGCGAGCACGCCGTCGAGCCGCGTGCCGGCGTACACGGCGCCCACCACCAGCACGTCGCCGCGGTGCGCGCGCGCGAACGGCGCGTCGTCGAAGCCCACGACATGGGCGAAGCGCCGCGTCACGCCTGCTCCTCCGGCGGCCGGATGCGGCGGAACGCGCGCCACAGCAGCAGGTCGTAGGCGATCTTGATCAGTGCGCCGGCGACCAGCGGCGCCCACAGCGCGCCCGCCTGCATCGCGCTCCCGGCGAGCGCCGGGGCGGCCACCCGGGCGCTGGCGCGCGCGAGCTGCGACAGGCCCGCGGCCCAGGCGCGCTCGTGCTCGGGCACGATCGCCATCAGGTAGGACTGGCGCGTCGGCACGTCCATCTCGGAGAGCCCTTCCCTGACGATGAACAGCGCCGCCGCCACCGCGAAGCTCGGCGCGAGCGGCAGCGTGAGCAGCAGGATTCCCGACGGCAGGTGCGTAAACACCATGGTGTTCACCAGGCCGATGCGGCGCGACAGCCACGCGGCGACGAAGTGCGACAGCACCGTCATGATGCGCGCCGCGAGGAACAGCGCGGCGAGCGCGCCCTCCGACACGCCGAAGCGCAGGTAGAGGAAATACGCGATCAGCGCCGAGCCGATGAAGCCGCCGCCGAAGGCATCCATCGCCGAAAGCAGCGAGAAATTGCGCACCGCGCGGCGCACCGCCGCAGGTGCGTGCAGCGCGTGCGCCGGCGCGGTCACGGCGCCGCGCTCGGCCGCGGGCGAGAGGCGCGCATAGGCGAGCGCCGCCGCGGCGAGCAGCGCGGCGTAGCCGATCAGCGTCGCGTCGTAGGCGTGCGCCTCGGCGACGCCGAAGCTGTCACGCAGCAGCGCGGGCAGCGCCGCGAGCAGCGCACCCGCGGCGGCCCCGATATCCTGCAGCGCGTTGTACCAGGCGAACACCTGCGTGCGGTCGCGGTCCGCGGCGGTGGCGGGCAGGATCGCCTGCTCGAGCGCCTGGGCGCCGCCGCGATCGGAGCCCTGCGTGTTGAGCATGCCGAGGAACGCCGCCGCGGTCAGCGCCCAGCGCGAGTCGAACAGCGCGAGGCACAGTCCGCCGCCCGCGGCGAGCAAGGCGAGCACCACCAGGCTGCGGCGCCGCCCGACGCGGTCCGCGAGGAAGGTGCTGTAAGCGGTGCCGCAGGCGACCCCGACGAAGCCGGCGGTGAGCACCATGCCCACCTCGGCTTCGTCGAAGCCGCGCTTGGCGAGGTACACCGCCGCGAGCACGCTGATCGAGCCCGCGGCCAGCCCGCGCAGCAGCGCGGCCGTGTAGATGAGGGCGCGGTCGCTCCGCGGCCGGGTCACGCGAACGCGTCGGGCCGGAAGCCGACGTCGCACACCCGGCCGCGCTGCGCGCGCTTGCCCTCGTAGTCCTTCAGCATCTTCGCGTCGAGCGTTGCGCTCTTGCGCGTGCGCTTGAAGCCCGACACCGTGAGCGTGCCCTTCAGCTCGAGCGCCGCGACCGCGGCGAGCGTCGCATGGTCGGGCAGCGCGATGAGCTGCACGCCGACGCCGCCGTTCGGCCGCAGCGGCAGCTCGGCCATCGGGAACACGAGCAGCCGGGCATCGGAGGACAGCGCCGCGACCTTGAGCGCCGCCGGCTCGCCCGCGAAGCGCGCCGGCGCGTTGGCGCGCGCGCCTTCGGCGACGTTCATGAACTCCTTGCCCGCGCGCGTCTTGGTGAGCAGGTCGCCCACGCGGCACAGGAAACCCTGGCCGGCGCTCGAGCTCATCAGCAGCGGTTGCTCCACGTCGCCGCTCGCCATCCACACGATCTCGTCGCTCTCGCAGTTGACGAGCGCGTTCATCGGCTGGCCATCGCCGCGCCCGCTGGGCAGGTTGGCCGCCTCCACCGTGAACGCCTTGCCGCGCGCCGAAAGGAATACCACCGGCGAGGTGGTCTTGCATTCGAGCGCCTGCAGCAGCCCGTCGCCATCCTTGAAGCCGACCGAAGACAGGTCGATGCCGTGCCCCGAGCGCGCGCGGATCCAGCCTTTCTTCGACAGGATCACGGTGAGCGGCTCCTCGAGCACGGTGCGCTCGATCTGCGCGCGCTCCTCAGGCTTGATCAGCGTGCGGCGCTCGTCGCCGTATTTCTTCGCGTCCTCCTCGAGCTCCCTGACGACGAGCTTCCTCAGCTCCTTGTCGTCGCCGAGCAGCGTCTTCAGCCCCTTCCTCTCGGCTTCGAGCGCCTTTCTCTCGTCGTTCAGCTTGACGCCGTCGAGCCGCGTGAGCTGCCCCAGGCGCAGGTTGACGATGTCCTCGGCCTGGCGCTCGCTGAACTTGAACTTTGCCTGCAGCTTCGTCTTCGCCTCGGCCTGGTCCTCGCTCGCGCGGATCAGCTTGATGATCTCGTCGATCCGCGCGTAGGCCATCAGCCGGCCCATGACGATGTGCAGCCGTTCCTCGCACTTCGCCAGGCGGTGCGCGGTGCGCCGTCGCACCGTCTGCAGCCGGAACTCGGCCCATTCACGCAGGACTTCGACGATGCCTTTGGTCTCGGGCAGGCCATCCAGCCCCAGCCAGGTGAGGTTGATCGCGTAGCGCGCCTCGAGCGAGGTCTGCACCAGCAGCGCCTTCATCGTCTCGGCGGGATCCTGGCGCGAGCTGCGGGGCTCGATCACCAGGCGCAGCTTCGACTTGCGGTCGGATTCGTCGCGCACCGACTCCACCAGGTCGAGCACGAACTGCTTGACGCGCTTTTGCTCCTGCGTCACGTCCTTCTTGCCCGAAGCGGGCTTCGGGTTGACCAGCGCCTCGATCTCCTCGAGCACCTGGCGGCAGGAGACGCCGTGCGGCAACTCGTTCACCACGATGCGCCACTGGCCGCGCGCCAGGGGCTCGACCGCCCAGCGCGCGCGCATGGCGATCGACCCGCGCCCGGTTTCGTAGGCTTGGCGCAGCTCCTCGGGCGAGGAAATGATCTGCGCGCCGCCGGGGAAATCCGGCCCGGGGAGGCGCTCGAGCACGTCGTCGAGCCTCGCCTTCGGATGGCGGATGACCCAGGCCGCGGCGGCGGCGACCTCCCTCAGGTTGTGCGAGGGGATGCGCGTGGAAAAACCGACCGGGATGCCGAACGAGCCGTTCAGCAGGCCGAACGGCACGCGCGCCGGGAGCAGCACCGGCTCGTCGAACTTGCCGTCGTAGTTCTTCTGGAAGTCGACCGTGCCCTCGCCGATCTCGGCGAGCATCAGCTCGGCGATGCGCGAGAGCCGCGCCTCGGTGTAGCGGTAGGCGGCGGCGCCGTCGCCGTCGCGCGAGCCGAAGTTTCCCTGGCCGTCGATCAGCGGGTAGCGCATCGAGAAGGGCTGTGCCAGGTGCACCAGCGCCTCGTAGGTCGATGAGTCGCCGTGCGGGTGGTACTTGCCGAGCACCTCGCCGACGTAGCGTGCGCACTTGGCGAAGCCCTGCCCGCCGCCCGGCAGGTCGCCCATGGCGTACAGGATGCGCCGCTGCACCGGCTTCAGACCGTCGGCGATCTCGGGCAGCGCGCGCGACTTGACGGTCGACACCGCGTAGCCGAGGTAGGCCTGCGAGGCGTGCCGCTCAATCGGCGAGCCCTCGTCGCCGTTGTCGGGGGCGAACAGGTCCAGGGTATGCGTATCTTCCATGTCAGGCCGATCCGATGATCCGCTTCATTGGAAAAGATCCAGCTGCTTGTCGGACATCGCCACCGCCAGCTCGACGGCCGATTTCGCCTTCGGCAGCGAGTCGGCGGTCCCCGTTCTGCCGGCCGCTTCCCATGCGTAGTGGCCCTGAGTGACGTGCGTCACCTTGCCGAGCTTCGCCTTTCCCAGCCAGTACGCGTGCCCCTGGTAGGCCCTCTCCCAGTAGGGCTTCGCTCGGGAGGTCTTCTTCTTTTTCGCCATGTGCCCCTCCGTGAAAATCGAAATCAGGGACAGACCCCATTTTTCATACGTCCGCTTCCACGGTCTTCCAGTGTTCGCGCATCCAGTTGCGCCGGCCCTCGGCTTCGCCTGAGTCCATCAGCAGCTCGAAGGTCGCGCGCGCCTGCTTGATCTTCGCTGCGTCGAGCTGCATGCGCACCAGGCGGCGCGTGTCCGGGTTCATGGTGGTCTCCCACAGCTGCTCGGGGCTCATCTCGCCCAGGCCCTTGAAGCGCGAGATCTCCCAGCTGCCCTCGCGCAGCTTCTCCTTCTTCAGCAGCGCGAGCGTCTCCTCGAGCTCGTCGTCGTCCAGGCAGTACATGCGGCGCGCGGGCTTGTTCTTGCCCTGGCCCGGCACCTCGACCTTGAACAGCGGCGGCTGCGCGACGTACACGTGGCCGGTTTCGACCAGCTTGGGCGCGTGCATGAAGAAAAACGTCAGCAGCAGCGCCTGGATGTGCCCGCCGTCGACGTCGGCGTCGGTCATGATGATGATCTTGCCGTAGCGGATGCCGGAGAGGTCCGGCTTGTCGTCGACGCCGTGCGGGTCGACGCCGATGGCGGTCGCGATCGCCTGCAGCTCCTTGTTGGCGAGCACCGTGCGCGCGTCCTTGGACATGGTGTTGAGCACCTTGCCGCGCAGCGGCAGCACCGCCTGCGTGTCCTTGTCGCGCGCCTCCTTGGCCGATCCTCCCGCCGAGTCGCCCTCGACCATGAACAGCTCGTTTCTCGAGGTGTCGCCCGAGGCGCAGTCGACCAGCTTGCCGGGCAGGGTCGCCACTCCCGAGGATTTCTTCCTCTCGAACCTCTTGCCCTTGGACAGGCGCGACATCGCCTGCTCGATCGCCAGCTCGACGATCTTCCTGCCGTCGTCGGGATGCGCATTGAGCCACAGCTCGAAGGCGTCGCGCGTGCACAGCTCGAGCAACCGCGTGGCGTGCCGCGTGGTGAGCTTTTCCTTGGTCTGGCCGTGAAACTGGGTGCGCACGATGCGCGCCGAGAGCGTGAAGCAGGCGCGCGACCAGAGGTCCTCGGCGATCAGCTTGACGCCCTTGGGCGTGAGCCCGCGCGTCTCCATGAACGCGCGCAGCGCCTCGAAGATGCCGTTGCGGAAACCCGCTTCGTGCGTGCCGTGCGAGCGCGTCGGGATCAGGTTGACGTGGCTGTCGGCGAACACCTCGCCTTCGGCCACCCAGCCGATGGCCCAGGACGCGCCCTCGCCGGGCTCGATTTCCGGGATGTCGCTCTGCTCGAAATACCGCTCGCCGGTGAACAGCGGCGCCGCGAGCTCCCTTCCGGCGAGCATGAAGTCGAAGTATTGCGCCATGCCGCGCTCGTACTTCCAGGCCTTCTCTTCCTTGCCCTCCACGCGCAGCACCATGGTCAGGCCGGGCAGCAGGTAGGCTTTCGACCGGATCAGGTGCTCGAGCTCGGCGAGCGGCACGTTGGGCGAGTCGAAGTACTTGGGATCCGGCCAGGCGCGCACCACCGTCCCGGTGCGCCGCTCGCGGATCTTCTCCGATTTGAGCTTCTGCTTGAGCTCCCCGCCCTCGAAGGCGAGCGTGTGCTTCTGGCCGTCGCGGTACACGGTGACCTCGAGGCGCTTCGACAGCGCGTTGGTCACCGCGACGCCGACCCCGTGCAGGCCGCCGGAGATGTGGTACACCGCGTCGCCGGAGCGGTTGAACTTGCCGCCGGCGTGCAGCATGCCGAAGGCCACCTCGACCGCGGGCTTCTTCTCGTCCGGGTGCATGTCGACCGGGATGCCGCGCCCCTCGTCGGCGACCTCCGCCGAGCCGTCCTTGTGCACCGTGACGGTGATCTTCTTGCCGTAGCCCGCGAGCGCCTCGTCCACCGCGTTGTCGATCACCTCCTGCACCACGTGCAGCGGGTGGATGGTGTGCGTGTACATGCCCGGCATGCGGCGCACAGGCTCGAGCCCCTTGAGGGCCTGGATCGAGGACGCGTCGTAGGTCTGTCTCGCCATGTATTTAGTGTTGGAAGGGTGCTGATACCCCATGTATTGTAGTCGCCGCCGGCCCGCTGCGCCCGGGGAACCCTGCGCGGCACCGCGGGTCTGAACATGATGGACCGTCGCCGCGCCCTGAGGTTCGCCGCCGCCCTCGCCGTCACGCCGCTGTCGCTGCGCGCGACCGGCGCCAGCCTGCCGCCCACGCCGCAATGCCGGGGCGAAGACGCCACCCCGCGCCAGACCGAGGGCCCCTTCTATGCCCCGCAAACGCCGCTCAAGCCGAGCTTTCTCGCCGACGGCGACGGCGAACGCCTGGTGCTGCAGGGCTACGTGCTCGACACCCGCTGCCGGCCGCTCGCCGGCAGCTGGATCGACCTGTGGCACGCCGACGCCACGGGCGCCTACGACAACCGCGGGTTCCGGCTGCGCGGGCATCAGTTCGCTGACGCCGGCGGGCGCTACCGTTTCGAGACCATCGTGCCGGGGCTTTATCCCGGCCGCACGCGCCACTTCCACGTCAAGCTGCGCGCCGCAGGCGCGCGGCGCGAGCTCACCACCCAGCTCTACTTCCCGGGGGAGCCCGAAAACGCGCGCGACGGACTGTACCGGCGCGAGCTGCTCATGGCGCTGGATCGTGCCACGGGCACGGCGCGCTTCGATTTCGTGCTGGATACGTAGCCAAAATACGTATTCGTAAGAGTTCGTGAACTTTCGCTACACAAGCGGGGCGGAGTCGATTACGCTCCCGCCCCATGCAATCGGATATCGCCGCGGCGGCCCTCGCCGGTCTCGCCAAGCGCCGCGTGTTGGCGGTCGCCGTGCTGCGCCAGGGTCGCATGGTGTGGGCGAGCCCTGCGCTGCTCACCCTGTTCGCGCTGGACGCCGAGGGTGCCACCGGCAAGCGCTTCCTCGACCTGGTGGCCGCGGACGATCGCGGCGCGCTCGCCACGGCGCTCGACGAGACACCCGGCGCCGAGGCGCCGCCGACCTCGTTTCGCGCGCTGCGCGTCGACGGCAGCCAGTTCGACGCCGAGCTGACGGGCTCCGCGTTCGACCTGCCGGGCGGCCCCGGGGCGGTCATCGCGGTGAGCGACGTCACCGAGCAGCGCCGCGCCCAGACCCAGCTCTCCTACCTCGCGTTCCGCGACCCGCTCACCGAGCTTCCCAACCGCGCGCTGTTCTTCGACCGGCTGCGCCAGTCGCTGGTCGATGCGCGCCGCCACGGCAGCCGGTTCGCGGTGCTGGTAAGCGACCTGGACGGCTTCAAGCTGATCAACGACCGCTTCGGCCACGAGACCGGGGACGCGCTGCTGCAGGTGGCCGCCAAGCGGCTGCGCGCCGCGACGCGCGAAGGCGACACCGTGGCGCGCATCGGCGGTGACGAGTTCTCCGCCCTGCTGGTGCGCGCCCCGAGCCAGGAAGACGCCTCGATCGTCGCCTCGCGCATGGTGCGCGCGCTCGACGCCCCGATCGTGGTCGGTGGCCAGCCCTGTCAGGTCGGCATCAGCGTCGGCATCGCGCTGTACCCGGTCAACGGCAAGGACATGGACACGCTGGTCGCGCACGCCGACGGCGCGATGTACGCCGCCAAGCGCGCCGGCGGAAAGTGCTTCAAGTTCGCGGGGGAGCGCGATCCCGACATTTCCGGCCCGCTGCGGCTGCCGTTCCTGGAATGGAGCGACGCGCACGCCGTCGGCGTGCCGCTGATGGACGACCAGCACAAGCAGCTCGCGGCGCTCATCAACCGCGTGGGCGAGGACCTCAAGGCGGGCCACGAATCCGACCGGCTGAACGAATCGCTTTCCATACTGGTCGAGGCGGCGCGCGCCCACTTCGCCGACGAAGAGCGGCTGATGGTCGAAGTTGGGCTCGGCGCGGCTGCCGAGCGCCATAAGCAGGAGCACCGCCGGCTGCTCGAGGAGCTGCAGGGCCAGGCGGTCAAGTTCGACGCCCGCAGCATGGCGCTCACCATGCGCTACCTGAACTTCTGGCTGCTGCATCACATCGAGACGATGGACAAGCCGCACGCCAAGCTGATGCTCGATCGCGGCGCGGCGCAGGCCACGAGCCGCACGCCCTTCGCCCCCGCCACGGCGCGCGTCGCGCCCCTCGCGCCGGCCGGCTAGCAAGCCCCGGGGCGCTTGACGCAAGTCAAAGGCCGCCGCGCGCGGCCTCTTATCCTGCAAGCATCGCTTGCAGGATTCCCCTTTGGCCATGTACTTCTTGAGGCAGGCGTTCCTCGTCAGCGCGCTGTTCGCGCCCGTCACCGCGCAATGTGCCGAGGCAGAGCTGAAGATGAGCGACGCGCAGGTGAACGCACTCGGCGTGGAAACCGTCGCGCTCGAGCGACGCGCCGCCGGCGAGATCGAGGGTCTGCCGGCGCAGGTGGTGGTGCCGAACCGCCAGATGCAGGTCGTGAGCGCGCCCCTGCCGGCGCTGGTCGAGCGCGTCCTGGTGGCGACGCAGGAGCCCATTGCGAAAGGGCAGCTGCTGGCGCAGCTGCAGAGTCCGGCGCTCGCCGACCTGCAGCACACGTTTCTGCAAGCCGCGACGCAATTGAACCTTGCGCGCGCCAACCTCGAGCGAGACGAAAGGCTCTACGGCGAAGGCATCATCGCAGAGAGCCGTCTGCTCGCCTCGCGCGCGCGCCACACCGAAGTCTCGGCCGATCTCGCCGAGCGCACGCAGGCGCTGCGCGTGGCCGGGATGACCGACGCCGCCATCGGCCTGCTGCGCTCCGGACAGCGCGTCGGTACCGCGATCGAGCTCCGTGCGCCGTTCGACGGCGTGGTGCTGGAGCAGATCGCGTTCGCCGGGCAGCGTCTCGAGGCCGCCTCCCCCGTGCTGAAGATCGCGCGGCTCGAACCCCTGTGGCTGGAGATCCAGCTGCCGATGGCGCACCTCGCCGAGGTGCGCGAGGGTGCCGCGGCGAGCGTCCCGGCGCAGGACGCGTCGGGAACCGTGATTGCCGTCGGACGCAGCGTTTCTGCGGCCAACCAGACGGTGATGGTGCGCGCCGAGATCACGCGCAACGCCGCGCAGCTTCGCCCCGGACAGTACGTCGAGGCGACGGTCGCCGTACGGGGCAACGCGGAGCAATGGCAGGTGCCGAGCGCCGCGCTGGCGCGCTCGAAGGGCCGCGCGCTGGTGTTCGTGCGCAACGCCACCGGATTTCGCGCGCAGCCCGTGCGCGTGCTGAACGAGACCGCCGCGAGCGCCGTGATCTCCGGCGATCTGCGGGAAGGCGAGCGCATCGCGGTGAAGGGAGTCGCCGCGCTCAAGGCGGCGTTGGCGGGCATCGGGGTCCAGTAGATGCTCAACCGCCTGGTCGAGTTCTCGCTCACCCAGCGGCTGCTCGTGGCGGTCGTTACGCTCGGGCTCGCGGCGGCAGGGGGGCTGGCGTTCCGCGAGCTGCCGATCGACGCCTACCCGGACGTCTCCTCGACGCAGGTCAAGGTGATCATGAAGGCCCCCGGGATGACACCCGAGGAGGTCGAGGCGCGCATCGCCACGCCCATCGAGCTGGAGCTGCTCGGTATCCCCCATAAGAGAGTGCTGCGCTCGATGTCCAAGTACGCGATCGCCGACATCACGCTCGATTTCGAGGAGGGCACCGACATCTACTGGGCGCGCCAGCAGGTCGCCGAGCGGCTGGCGAGCATCGCCCGCGACCTGCCGCCCGGCGTCTCCGGGGGACTGGCGCCGATCACGACACCGCTCGGCGAGATGTTCATGTTCACCATCGAGAGTGATCGGCTGTCGCTCGCGGAGAAGCGCACGCTGCTCGACTGGACGATCAGGCCGGCGCTGCGCACGCTGCCCGGGGTCGCGGACGTGAACGCGCTCGGCGGCACGGTGCGAAGCTATGCCGTGGTGCCCGACCACGCGGCGCTCGCCGCGCGCGGCGTGACGCTGGCGATGCTCGCGCAGGCGCTCGAGACGAACAACCGCAACGACGGGGCGGGACGCGTGCGCGACGGCGAAGAAACGCTCGTGGTGCGCGCCGAGGGGGCAGTGCGCACGATCGACGACGTGAACGCCATCGTGGTGGCGGCGAAGAATGGCGGCGTGGTGCGCGTCGGCGACGTGGCCGAGGTGCACATCGGCAACCTCACGCGCTACGGCACGGTCACGCAGAGCGGCCGCGGCGAGGCGGTCGAAGGGTTGGTGCTGGGGCTGCGCGGGGCGAACGCCAGGCAGGTAGTCGAGGGCGTGCGTGCGCGCCTCGCGCAGCTCGCGCCGAGCCTACCGCCCGGCGTAACGATCAGCGTGTTCTACGACCGCGGCAGCCTGGTCGAGCGCGCAGTGAGCACGGTGTCGAGAGCGCTCGGGGAGGCGATCGCGCTGGTGCTCGTGCTCCTGGTGCTGTTCCTCGGCAACCTGCGCGCCGCGCTCACGGTGGCCCTGATGCTACCGCTCGCGGCGCTCGCGACGTTCATCCTCATGGGCGTCGCCGGAATGTCGGCGAACCTGATGAGCCTGGGCGGCCTCGCAATCGCGATCGGGATGCTGGTCGACGCCGCGGTGGTGGTGGTCGAGAACGTGGTGACGCACCTGTCGCAGGAGTCCAGGCGCGGGCTGCCGCGCCTCAACATCATCTACCGGGCGGTGAGCGAGGTCACTCTGCCCGTGACTTCGGGCGTCGTCATCATCATCATCGTGTTCCTGCCGCTGCTGACGCTGCAGGGCCTCGAGGGCAAGCTGTTCATCCCGGTCGCGCTGTCGATCGTGTTCGCGCTCGCGGCATCGCTCGTCCTTTCGCTCACCGTGGTGCCGGTGCTGACCTCGTTCCTGCTGCGCGAGGGCGGGCATGCCGATCCGTGGCTGGTGCGGCTTGCACTGCGTGCCTACGAGCCCGCGCTCGGCTGGGCGCTGAGGCATACGCGCAGCGTCGTCGCCGCGGCGCTGGTCGCGCTCGGCGCCACCGTAGGCGTGTACCTGTTGATCGGCAAGACGTTCATGCCGACGCTGGACGAGGGCGACCTGATCATCGGCCTGGAGAAGCTGCCGTCGATCAGCCTCGAGGCAAGCGCCGACACTGACCTGCGTATCCAGCGGGCGATCCTCGAGGCGATTCCCGAGGTGACCCGCATCGTCGCGCGCACCGGCTCGGACGAGCTAGGGCTGGATCCGATGGGCCTCAATCAGAGCGACACGTTCCTGGTGCTCAAGCCGAAATCGCAATGGCGCACGCCCGATAAAGCGTGGCTGATGGACGAGCTACGCAAGGTGATGACGCGCTTTCCCGGGGTCGCCTATAGCTTCACCCAGCCGATCGAGATGCGCGTCGCCGAGATGCTGGTTGGCGTGCGCGGCGACGTCGCGGTCAAGATCTTCGGGCCCGACCTTGCGATGCTCAACGGCCTGGCCGAAAAGATGGTCGACGCGATCAAGGGCATCCGCGGCGCCGAGGACGTTTTCACGGTGAAGAACGAGGGCGTCCAGTACCTGTCGGTGAAGATCGACCGGCTTGCGGCCGGCCGCATGGGACTTTCGGTCGACGAAGTGCAGGACGCGCTGCGCGCCGAGGTCGAGGGCCGCGTCATGGGGACGGTGCTCGAGCAGGGCCGCCGCACGCCGCTGCTGCTGCGCGCCGCGCCGCGCGTACGCAACTCGCCGGCAGTGTTCGCGAGCCTCACGCTGACCTTAGTCAATGGCGAGGCCGTGCCTCTGTCGCAGGTGGCGACGCTCGAGCGCGTGGACGGCCCGGTGAAGATCGACCACGAGAACGCGCGCCGCTACGTGGTCGTGCAGGCCAACGTGCGTGACCGCGACCTGGTCGGCTTCGTCGAAGAGGCGACGCAGGCCGTGGCGCTGAAGGTTCCGTTTCCGGCCGGCTACAACGCGGTCTGGGGAGGGCAGTTCGAGAACCAGCAGCGCGCCGCAGCGCGCCTCGCGCTGGTGGTGCCGGTGGCGCTGGCGCTCATCTTCCTGCTGCTGTTCGCGACCTTCGGCTCGCTGCGCCAGGCGGCGCTAGTGTTCGCGAACGTGCCGTTCGCGCTGGTCGGCGGCGTCTTTGCGCTCTGGCTGTCCGGCGAGTACCTGTCGGTACCTGCTTCGGTCGGCTTCATCGCGCTGCTGGGTGTTGCGGTGCTCAACGGCGTGGTCATGGTGACGTACTTCAACCAGCTGCTGGCGCGCGGCATGCCGCTCGCCGAGGTCGTGCTGGAGGGCGCCAGGCGCAGGCTGCGCCCGGTGCTCATGACCGCGAGCATCGCGGCGTTCGGCCTGGTGCCGCTGCTGTTCGCCAGCGGGCCGGGTTCCGAGATCCAGCGGCCGCTCGCGGTCGTCGTCATCGGCGGCCTGATCACCTCGACATTGCTGACGCTGGTGGTGCTGCCGATTCTTTACCGCCGCTTCGGCGTCGAGCCCGCGATCAACGGAGAAAATCCATGAGCGACAGGGAACAGAAGAAGGTCGATTGCCTGCTCACGTTGGTATTTCCGCCGAGTCTCGAGGAAAACGTGATCGGGCTGCTGCTCGAGCACCCGCAGTGGGCGGCGCGCTTCGTTTGCGTCCACGTGCAGGGGCACGGCCAGGCGATGATGCTCGCCGCGAGCGCCGACCTGGTGCGCGGCCGCGCGCCGCGCCTCATGGTGCAGCTGGTCACCGGGCACGTCGAGGTCCAGGCGCTGCTCGCCGCATTCCGCGCGGCGGTGCCGAGCCCCGAGATCGGCTACTGGGTCGTCGAGCTCGCCGAGTACGGGAGACTCGCGTGAGAGCGCTCGCGCTCGCGCTGCTCGCGCCGCTCGCCGCCGGGGCCGCCGACCTGTCGGACCTGCCTGCGGCGGAGCAGGCGCGCGCGGCGATCGAGTCGCACCCGACAGTGCTGGCAGCCGAATCGGGGCTCGCCGCCTCGCAGGCGCGCAGGCGCGCCCTGGACGTGGGACCCTACGAGACGCAGATGCGCCTCGGCGCGGCACAGCGCCACGACCGCGTGCTCGACCAGAACCTCAACGAATACGAGGTGGGCGTGGAGCGCGCGTTTCGCATCGGCGCGAAGAGCGAGCTCGACCAGTCGATCGGGAACGAAAGCGTCGTGCAGGCGAAAATCGCGGTGGGCGACGCCATGCACGAGACCGCGCGCAGCCTGCTGCGCATGTGGTTTTCTTGGCTGCGCGCCGCGGCGCAGGCCGAAGACTGGGACGCCGCGACCGCCAACCTTGCGCGCCAGCTCGAGGTCGTCGACAAGCGCGTGGGCCTGGGCGACGCGCCGCGCCAGGAGCGGCTGCTCGCGGAGTCCGCGCTGGCCCAGGCCGATACGCAGCGCATTCAGGCGCGCATGCGCACCGACGCGGCCCGCGCCGAGCTCACGCGCAGCTTTCCGCCAGTCGTGCTTCCCGCGGCGCTGCCCGAGATCGCAGTGCAGCCTCTGGCGCATGACCTCGCCTGGTGGCGCGAGCGGGTGCTCGAGCACAACCATGAGCTCGCCGCGGTGCGCGCGGAAGTGCGTCGCCTGCGCCTGGTCGCCTCGCGCGCCGATGCCGATCGCACTCCGGATCCCACGCTCGCCCTGCGCTATCTGTCGGAGCGCGACGACACCGAGCGCATCCTCGGTGTCGTCGTCACCGTGCCCTTCTCCGGCGAAGCGCGCCGTGCCACCGCCGACGGCGCGCTCGCACAGACCGATGTCGCCACGCGGCGCGAGGCGGCGGTGCTGCGCCGACTGGAGGCGGAGGTGGCAGCGCTCTACGCCAGCGCGTCGGTCGGGCGCGAGGCCGCCGAGCGCGCCGCGGGTGCCGCGGCCGGGCTCAGGCAAAACAGCGAGCTGGCGGCGCGCGCCTATGCGCTGGGCGAGTCGAGCCTCGCCGACGTGCTAGTCGCGCAGCGCTACGCGATCGAGGCGCGCCTCGCGGCGACGCTGGCGCGCCTCGACGCAGTCGAGTCGCGCTATCGCCTGATGCTCGACGCCCACGAGCTCTGGCCGCTCGAGCCGGCCGACTAGGCCGGGCAGCGCAGCGCGCGCCAGACTTTCTCCGACGTGAGCGGCATGTCGAGCTCGGCGACGCCGCGCTCGGCCAGCGCATCGAGCACCGCGTTGACCACCGCCGGCATCGCGCCGTGGCAGCCCGCTTCGCCCACGCCTTTCGCGCCCAGCGCATTGAGCGCGCTCGGCACCGACTCGTCGAACCCGGTCTCGAGCTCGGGCAGCGCGTCGGCGCGCGGCATGGCGTAGTCCATGAACGACCCGGTAAGCAGCTGTCCGTTCTCGTCGTACACCGATTGCTCCATCAGCGCCTGGCCGATCCCCTGCATCATGCCGCCGTGCACCTGGCCCTCGGCGATCAGCGGGTTCATCACGCGTCCCACGTCGTCGACCGCCACCAGCCGCGCGAGGCGCACCTCGCCGGTATCGATGTCGATCTCGGCCTCGCACACCTGGCAGCCGTTCGGCCAGGTCTGCCCCTTCACCGTCTCGGTGTGCGACACGCTGATGCGCCGCTCGGGCTGCTTCGCCGCCAGCTCCGCCAGACCGATCGAGCGGTCGGTCCCGGCGATGCGGTAGCGGCCGCCGCCGAACTCGATGTCCACCGCCGCGGCCTCGAGCGCCTTCGCCGCGAGCGCCTTGCCGGTATCGATCAGCACGCGCGCGCCGACCAGCGCGGCGCTGCCGCCCACCTGCAGGCTGCGCGAGCCGCCCGCGCCGCCGCCCGTCTTCGCGATGTCGGTGTCGCCCTGGATCACGCGCACCGCATCGGGCGGTACGCCGAGCAACTCGGCGACGATCTGCGCGTACGAGGTCTGGATGCCCTGCCCGATCTGCTGCGTGCCGGAGACCAGCGTCACCGTCCCATCGGCCTCGATCGTCAGGCTCACCTCCTCGGTGACGCGCGCGCTGCCGGTGATCTCGATGTAGCAGGCAAGCCCCCTGCCGTAGAGCTTGCCGCGCTTCGCCGCGCCGGTCTTGCGCGCGGCGAAGCCGTCCCAGTCGGCCGCGGCGAGCGCCTCCCTTAGCAGCTTCGGAAAATCGCCGCAGTCGTACACCAGGCCCGCCGGGTTCTTGTAGGGCATCTGCGCGGGCTGCACCATGTTTTTCATGCGCAGCGCGACCGGGTCGACCTGCAGCTCGCGCGCCGCGCGGCTCACGAGGCGCTCCAGGAGGTAGCCCATCTCGGGGCGCCCGGCGCCGCGGTAGGCATCGATCGGCGTGGTGTTGGTGAACAGCATCCGCACCTCGTGATCGAGCAGCGGGATGTCGTACACGCCGGTGGGCGCGCGCACGCCCGACATCGCCGGCACGCAGGCGCCGAAGCTCGAGGCATAGGCGCCGATATCGGCGAGCGTGCGGATGCGCAGCGCGGTGAAGCGCTGCTCGCGGTCGATCGCCAGCTCGGCTTGCGTGACGCTGTCGCGTCCGTGCACCTCCGCGAGGAAATTCTCCGAGCGATCCGCGCGCCACTTGACCGGGCGCTTGAGCGCGCGCGCCGCAAAGCACAGCGCTGCGTGCTCGGGGTAGGCGTAGCCGCGCGCACCGAAGCCGCCGCCCAGGTCGGTGCACACGATGCGGAGTCTGTCTTCCTCGACCTTGAGTACCTTGGCGAGCTGGCCGCGCACGGTGTGCGTGTTCTGCGTCGGGCAGTAGAGCGTGAAGCGCCCAGTCGCGGCGTCGTAACCCGCGACGAGCGCCCTCGGCTCGAGCGGGTTCGCGACCACCCGCTGATTGACGACGCGCAGCTTCACGACGTGCGCCGCGGCGGCGAAGGCGGCCTGCGCCGCCGCCGGCTCGCCCATGCGGTAGATGGCCGCGATGTTGCCGAATTCGGGGGTGAAAGCCGGCGCCCAGTGCACCGGCGCGTCGGACCGTCCCGCCCTCGGCAGGTCGGCGTTCGCCGGCAGCGGCTCCCAGTCCACCTCCACCAGCTCGGCCGCGTCGCGCGCCCCGTCGCGCGTTTCGGCCACCACCATTGCCACCGCGTCGCCGACGAAACGCGCCACGTCGGCGGTCAACGCGTGGCGCGGCGGCACCGTCATGTCGGCGCCGTCGGGGCGCTTGTGCAGCTGCGTGAACGGCACCGGCGCGAGGCCGGCCGCGAGCACGTCGGCGCCGGCGAACACCGCGAGCACTCCGGGCGCCGCGCGCGCCGCGGCGAGGTCGATCCGGGCGATCCTGGCGTGCGCGTGCGGCGAGCGCACGAACGCCGCATGCGCCGCATTCTCCGGCGACACGTCGTCGGTGAATCGGCCCTGGCCGGTGAGCAGCTTCTGGTCTTCGAGCCGGCGCAACGGCTTGCCGATCCATTGGCTCGCGCCCGGTTGTATTGCCTGTTCCGTCATCGTTGTTCCCGGAGCTATGCCTCGCGGCAAATGCCCCCGATAATATTCCGCCCGGATCGACAAGGCGACACATGAACCTGCCCAAATTCGAAACGCTTCGCCTCGAGCGCGACGGCGAGCACGTGCTCGTCGTGACGCTCGATCGTCCCGACGCGCTCAATGCGCTCAACACGCAGATGGGGCTCGAGCAATACGCCCTGTGGACCCGGCTCACCGCCGAGCCGGGCGAGCTGCGCTGCGTGGTCCTCACCGGCGCGGGCGAGCGGGCGTTCTGCGCCGGCGGCGACCTCCAGGAGCGCGACGGCATGAGCGACGAGGCCTGGCGCACGCAGCACGAGATTTTCGAGCGCTGCTTCGTCGCGCTCGTCGAGTGCCCGCTGCCGGTGATCGCTGCGGTCAACGGGCACGCCTACGGCGGCGGTCTCGAGCTAGCCCTGTGCTGCGATTTCGCCTACGCCGCGCCCCAGGCGCGCTTCGCGTTCTCGGAGGTGCGCCTGGGCATCATGCCCGGCGGCATGGGCACGCAGAACCTCGCGCGCGCGGTCGGCGAGCGTCGCGCCAAGGAGATGATCATGAGCGCGCGCGCGATCGACGCGCGGCAGGCCCTCGAATGGGGCCTGGTGAACCGCGTATGCGAGCCCGCCCGCGTGCTTGCCGATGCGCTCGAGACGGCGCGCGAGATCGCGGGGAACGGGCCGCTTTCCGTGCGCCAGGCGAAGAAGTCGGTGCACTACGGCCTGCAGACGGATTTGCTCACCGGCTACCGGTTCGAGATCGAGGCCTACAACCGCCTGGTGGGCACCGAGGACCGCCGCGAAGGCGTGCGCGCGTTCAACGAGAAACGAAAGCCCCGCTTCCGCGGGCGCTAGAGCGCCTAGCGCGGGCGTCAGAGCGTGAAGCGCTTCACTTTTTCCCAGTCGACCAGCGAGGCGTAGTCCGCGGTCTCGGGCAGCTCGACGCAGCCCTCCCGTACGGGAAAGTCGAGCGCCGCGACCTGCTCGGTCATGCCGAGGTAGAACGTCTGCTCCGCCGGCATGGTGCCGGGCAGCTGCAGGCTGACAAGCGTGCCGAGCAGGCTCTCGGCGTAGATGCCGACCGCCACCTTCGCCCGAGCGCGCCCGGCGAGCGCCGCGACCGCGCGCGCCTCGGACAGCCCGACGCGCCCCGGCTTGGCCGACAGCGCGCGCGCGCCGCGCTCGAGGAACAGCCGCGCGTCGGCCGCCGAGGCGCAGCTCGAGTCGACCAGGATGGGTATGCCGCAGGCACGCTGCAGCGCCTCGAACTCGGCGTCCGGCGCGAGCGGGCTCGGATCCTCCGCCACGCGGGCCCCGGCGGCGGCGATCGCGCGCACGTAGTCGAGCGCCTCCTCGCGCCGATAAGCGGAATTGGCGTCGACATAGAGCTCGACATCCGGGCCGACCGCGGCGCGGATGCTCTCCAGCGCCGCGAGATCGGTCTCCAGGCCCTGCCCGCCCTTCACCTTGAGAGTCCTGAAGCCGTGGCGTTCGCACGCCTCCTTCGACTCGAGGGCCATCAGCGCCGGCGCCCTGCGCGTCACGGTCCACGCAAGCTCGACCTTGCGCGAGCCGCCCCACAGCTGCCACAGCGGCTTGCGCGCCGCGGCCGCGCGCATGGTCCAGCAGGCATTGTCGACGAGCGCCTTGGCGAGGCGGTTTTCGGGCACCCCGGCGAAGGCCCGCGGTACCTCGTCGACGTCGCGGCCGATGACGCGCGGCAGCAGCACGTCCTCGAGCGCCGCCGCGAGCGAGCGCGGCGAGACCGCCGACCAGGTCGCCTTCACGGTGCCCTCGGCGATGCCGACGCAGCCGTCATCCGCAGTCAGCGTGAGCAAGGCGAACACGCCGGCGCTTTCGGTTGCGTTCGACCACACCACCTCGCGCGCGTACGGCAGGCGGTAGAACTGCAGCGACCAGCGCGCGATCTTCAGGGCTACTCGCGACCCGGGGACTAGCCCAGCGTCGGCATGTTGAAGCCGGGCGCGGGGGTGTCCTGGTGCGGCCAGCGGCGCGTGATCACCTTGGTGCGAGTGTAGAACTTGACGCCCTCGACGCCGTGCACGTGCAGGTCGCCGAACAGCGAATTCTTCCAGCCGCCGAACGAGTAAAACGCCACCGGCACCGGGATCGGCACGTTGACCCCGACCATGCCGACCTGGATCTCGTTCTCGAAGCGCCGCGCCGCGCCTCCGCTCTCGGTGAAGATCGCGGTGCCGTTGGCGTAGGGATTCGAATTGACCAGCGCGATCGCTTCTTCGAGGGAATTCTTTCTGACAACGACGAGCACCGGTCCGAAAATCTCCTGCTGGTAGATCTTCATGTCGGGCCTGACGTGGTCGAACAGCGTGGTGCCGAGGAAGAAGCCTTCCTCGGGCAGCGCCCGCGCGCGCCCGTCGAGCACCAGCTTCGCGCCTTCCTTGAGGCCCTGCGCGACGTAGCCCGCGACCTTGTCGCGGTGCTGCGCCGTGATGAGTGGCCCCATGTCCACGCCGTCCTGGTCCCCCGGCCCGATATTGATCGCTTGCGCCTTTTTCTCGAGCAGCTTGACCAGCGGATCGCCCGCCGCGCCCACCGCGACCACGGCGCTGATCGCCATGCAGCGCTCGCCGGCCGAGCCGTAGGCCGCGCCGATCAGCGCGTCGGCGGTGAACTCCAGGTCCGCGTCGGGCAATACCACGGCGTGGTTCTTCGCGCCGCCGAGCGCCTGCACGCGCTTGCCCGCCTTCGCGCAGGTCTCGTAGATGTATTTCGCGATCGGCGTCGAGCCGACGAAGGACACGGCATGGACGCCGGGATGATTGAGGATCGCGTCGACCGCTTCCTTGTCGCCGTGCACCACGTTGAGCACGCCCTCCGGCAGCCCGGCCTCATGGAACAGCTCGGCCATGCGGATCGAGGCCGAGGGCACTTTCTCCGAGGGCTTGAGGACGAAGGTGTTGCCGCAGGCGATCGCCACCGGGAACATCCACAGCGGCACCATCACCGGGAAGTTGAACGGCGTGATGCCCGCGCACACGCCCACCGGCTGGCGCAAACTGTGCGTGTCGACCGCGGTGCCGACGTTCTCCGAGAACTCGCCCTTCAGCAGGTGCGGAATGCCGCAGGCGAACTCGACCACCTCGATGCCGCGCTGCACCGAGCCCATGGCGTCGGGCAGCGTCTTGCCGTGCTCCTCGGTCACGAGCTGCGCGAGCTCCTTCTGGCTGGCCTGCAGCAGGGCGAGGAATTTCTGCATGATGCGCGCGCGCCTGAGCGGCGGCGTGTCGCGCCACGCGGGAAACGCCGCGGCGGCCGCCTTGACCGCGGCGTCGACCATCTTCGCGTCTGAAAATACGACCTTCTTGGCGACTTGCCCGGTCGCGGGGTTGTAGACCTCGCCCATGCGCCCCGAGGGCGCAACGGGCTTGCCGCCGATCCACAGCGGGACGGTGTGATGCCTGATGTCTGCGGGCTTGTTCACGGGGGACCTCCTACTCGACCCCCCTATTCTACGCAGCGGCAGCGGCGATGCGCGGCCTAACGGGGGGACCCGATGTTGCGCAACAGCTGAGCGTTGGGACAGAACTTCTCGCAGCCCTCGCGCGCACCCGAATCGAGCCACGCGGCGCACTCCTGCTGCGCGGCGCACAGCACGCAGCGCCGGTTCGCCAGCGCCATCTCGCGGTCGAGCCCCGCGCTTCGCACATCCGCGGGCGCGATGCCCAGGCGCTGCATCATGCGCCCGACGAGCAGCCGGCTCTCGCCGCGCAGCATGCGCCTCCAGCTCGCAATCAGCCCGTAACCGAGCATCGCCGCCCCGGCCAGCGCGGACGCAAACAGCACGGAGCTTGCAAACGAAGTTTCCATAGACGCCCCCTTGTCCTTGCCAACTACAGCTAAACGCTACTCCGGATCGCGCCGCGCGGCTTGAGGCACGTCAAATCGCTATACTGCCCGCGCCATGCCTGCGCCGCTGGTACCCGCCCGTCCGGGCTACGCCCCCGACGGCACCCCATGGTCGGAGGCCTACGACGACGTGTACCA
>Ga0153916_10000125_pt1 | contig 44122 bp, 46 predicted proteins | sample Opewatmetagenome_FD_109642 | JGI IMG/M metagenome (GOLD analysis project Ga0153916, IMG submission 109642) | Freshwater wetland microbial communities from Ohio, USA - Open water 3 Core 3 Depth 4 metaG | ecosystem: Environmental > Aquatic > Freshwater > Wetlands | place: USA: Ohio, Lake Erie...
TGCATGGCGCATATTCACGCTCGATGTCGGCCCGATCAATGGACGCCTGAAGGTGGTCTATCAGAGACTCCCAAAGGTGACACCCTCCAAGGACGGCAACCTGATCATGCGCTGGCACGACGGGATGCCGCTCAGCAAGTTCATCGACTACATGGTCAGCCTCTACAGCTAGGCGCGAGGTGGCTGTGCCTTCGGAAGCCCGGAGCGCGAGGCGAAGAACTCCTTGACCTTGTTTCTTCTCAGGTACCAGATTATGATGATGTTGCCCACCAATGTCAATAGCGGGAAACGCATCACGAGCAACGCAATGTTGAAGACGAACAGCGCCAGGAGAACAAGCACTATCCCGAATACCGCGACTCTAATGCCCCTTCTTCTGGCTGACTCGTCTCCCTTGACATACCCCCTCGCGAGCCATAGAGCAAGAAAGCCGAGCAACACATAGACTAGCGCAACGAGGAATGCGGCTCCGCTAATGATGGCTCCAATGAGTCCAGCTCCGACCTCTTTAACAACGGACGAGACCGCGAACAGATACAACGCGACTCCGAGGTAAGTGATGCCATTCAAGACCTGAAGGAAGGCGAGGAGAAGGACGCCGAGGGGCCTGGGAGGAGGCATTTCCTTCGTTCCGGTTGCTGCCAAGTTTTCCCACCTCCCAGCGCCGAATGCTCTTCAGCACTCATAGGGCTCATCATCGGTCCTTTCGAACCTCAGCTGACCCTCTTGTCATCACAGACCTTGGAATCCGGTCCAGCATATTCTAGTTATGCGTTGCCGCGGATGATTTCGCGATTCGTTATATAGTTGAATGTCAGCTGCGCCATATGTGCTCGAATTCACCGAGAACGTCTGGGTGTTCTTCGCCTCCGCGATATTTCTGTCCCTCACGGGAGTCATGATGCCAGGACCTCTTTTCGCTGCAACAGTGGAGAAGGGGTACAAGGACGAGAAAGCCGGAATCAAGATCGCCTTGGGCCACGGCCTCGTGGAGTTCCCACTGATGGCGCTGATTGTAGTCAGCCTCGGCTACGTCTTCGAGAACGACTACGTCAAACTGGGAATCGGACTTGTGGGCGGGACGCTCATGCTCGTGCTGGGATATTCCATGTACGTGGCCAGGAAGGACATTGCGGTCACCGGAAAAGGGTCAATCCCATACGGTCCGGTCGCAGCAGGCGTGATCACAAGCTCGACCAACCCCTACTTCCTTCTGTGGTGGGCGACCGTGGGGGCGGTCCTAGTCTACAACGCTCAGTTCTTTGGACCTGTGATCCTGGTGGTGTTCGCCATTGTGCACTGGTCGTGTGACTTGGGTTGGTACACACTGACTGCCTTCGTGGTCTTCAGAACGAAGCATTTGTGGACGCCGCGGATCCACGGAATCGTCTTTGGCTCCTGCGGGATTCTGATGATGGTCTTCGGTGCTTACTTCATACTCGGGCCCACAATCGAGGCCCTCGAGCAGCTGTGACGGAGAACTAGTTCTGCCGGCCGGCAGCGATCATACGCTCGAGCGGGATCCTGGCCCTTCTGATTATGTCAGCCGGCAGCTCGATTCTGTGTTGCATCTTCACCAAAGAGTCCCGGACATCCTCAAGGGTTATCTCCCTCATGTTCGGGCATGTGGCGCCCGGAACATCATATAGAATCTTGTCTGGAGCTTCCTTTCTGAGCCTATGGAGCATGTTAGATTCCGTGCCGATGATGAATTCGCGCTTTGGAGACGACACGATGTGCTTGATAATGCCCTCGGTGGAGAATGCGAAATCCGCAAAATCGATAACATCTGGTGTGCATTCTGGATGGACTAGTACTTCCGCATTGGGATGCTCCTTCTTCAGCTTCATGAGGACCTCCAACTTGATGTCCACATGGGTCGGGCAGTACCCCGGCCACAGGATTATTTCCTTGTCCTTGACGAATCTCTGGACATAGAGGCCGAGGTTGGTGTCCGGTATGAAGATGACCTTCTTATCTGGCAGCGATTGGACGATCTTGACAGCGTTGGCGGACGTGCAGCAGATGTCGCTCTCTGCTTTCACATCTGCAGTGGTGTTGACATATGAGACGACGGGTGCCCCTGGATGTTCATCCTTCAACTCTCTCAAAGAACGCACATCTACCATTGCCGCCATCGGGCACTTGGCTTTCGGGTTTGGGTGCAATACGGTCTTCTCAGGATTCAGGATCTTGGCGGATTCGGCCATGAAATCCACGCCGCAGAACACAATCACCTTCGCGTCTGTCTTGCTGGCCTGGACGGAAAGCCCATAGGAATCGCCCAAGAAGTCGGATACCTCCTGGACCTCTTTCCTCTGGTAGTTGTGGCCAAGAATGATAGCGTTCTTCTCTTTCTTGAGGGCGAGAACCCTCTCCTGGAGAGCGTTCAATTTCTCGAGGCGCGTGTTATCGACGGGACCGTATTAATCCTTTTGTCTGAACGCTCGGATATCGGCCGACTCGCCTGGCATCTGAATGGCCATTCCCTCCGGCCGCGCGACACGATCTCATCGCATCCCGAGGCGCAATCCAGACCGTGATTTAGCGAATTTCTTTATGTTGAATAGATTTAAATATCGACCCTATGATGGCATCAGAAGAGTGGAGATGAAGCCAGTCATCGACCCCAGGCTCTGCAAGGGGTGCAATATTTGCGTCTACATCTGCCCCAAGAAGTGCTACTCGAAGGGCACGGAAATACTTGAGGCGGGATACTTCACCGCCGTCGTGAGCTCGCATGAGAAATGCTACAATCACAACAGGCAGGGCAAACTCGTCTGCGAGCTCTGCGTTTTGAGCTGCCCGGACCAGGCGATCTCATGGCACGAGGAGACTGAGGAGGAGAAGAAGAAATGAAGATAGCCCCGGGTGAGTACTTCCTCCAAGGCAATGAAGCGTGTGTCCAAGGGGCGCTATCGGCAGGCGTCCGATTCTTCGCTGGCTATCCCATCACCCCGTCCACGGAAATCGCAGAAGGGCTATCCCACAAGCTAAAGGGAGCTGACGGGGTGTTCCTTCAGATGGAGGATGAGATCGCCTGCATCTCCGCGGTCATTGGGGCGTCCTGGGGCGGAGTCAAGGCTATGACGGCCACATCTGGCCCAGGATTCTCACTCATGCAGGAGGCAATCGGGTACGCCGCGATGTCGGAAACGCCGGTCGTGATCGTCAATGTGATGAGAGGAGGGCCTTCGACGGGGCAGCCCACGAGAGCATCCCAAGGAGATGTGATGCAGACCAAGTACGGATCGCACGGGGACTACCAGGTGATAGCTTTCGCACCAGCCTCGGTGCAAGAGATGTTCGATCTGACGGTTGATTCCTTCAATTACTCTGAGAAGTACAGAGTGCCTGCGTTCCTGCTATCGGACGCGGAAATCGGGCATATGAGAGGGCTTCTCAAGATACCGGAGCACATCAGAATCATCGACCGTAAGGAGAAGGGCATGAAGCGTCCAGATGAGGCGTATGATGTCCCTGACAATCTCGTCCATCCGTTCCCTGTGTTCGGGAAGGGGCACAAGACGATGATCACAGGAATGACACACACGGACACTTCGAAGATCGAGCCAGAGGATGCCAGAGTCCACCAGGAGCTGGTCGAGAGGCTGTCTGAGAAGATTCTTCGCAACAGGAAGGACATAAACAAGTGGGAGCTGATGTGCCCAGGCTCGAAGACGATGATCGTGTCGTACGGCTCCGCGTCACTTGGTGCCAAAGAGGTCGCGGCCTCGGATGACCGCGTCGGATTGCTCAGACTGAAGAGCCTCTGGCCCTTCCCAGAAGAACCGGTGGCCGAGGTCGCGCGCAATTGCAGCCAAATACTGGTCAGCGAGATGAACCTTGGGATGATGTACTGGGAGATCAAGAGGGTAGCAGTCGAGAACGGATGCAAGAAGGTCGAGCTGCTCTCCAAGATAGGCGGAGATCCTCCAACGCCGAGCGAGTTCAGACACAGGCTAAGAGAGATGGGGGCGCTCTGATGGAGTTATTCGAGTTCTACAGGAAGGATCGATGGCCGCACGTCTTCTGTCCAGGCTGCGGCAACGGCACCGTGATGAACTGCTTCTATAGAGCCTTCAGCGAACTCGCGCTCCCGTTGGATAAGACCGCGTTCGTGGGAGGTATCGGGTGTTCATCAAGGATTCCGTTGTACATCAACTCAGACGCGCTCCACACGACCCATGGTAGGGCGATTGCATTCGCGACTGGGCTGAAACTGGCAAAGCCCGAGCTCAAGATTGTTGTGTTCACTGGGGACGGAGACCTTGGGGCAATCGGGGGCAACCACTTCATCAACGGATGCAGACGAAACGTCGACATGACGGTCATATGCATCAATAACAACATCTACGGGATGACTGGCGGACAGGCGTCCATAACCACACCTCATGATTTTCAATCGACGACGACCCCTTACGGAAACAAGGAGTACCCGTTCGACCTGGCCGAGATAGCGGTTGCCGCAGGGGCGAACTATGTTGCCCGCTGGACTACCAGAAACGTCCACGAGCTCGCGAAGTCCATGAAGACGGCTCTTCAGAAAAAGGGATTCACTTTCGTGGAGGTGGTCTCGCAATGTCCGACCAACTTCGGCCGCAGGAACAAGATGGCGGATCCTTCGCAGATGCTGGAATGGTTCAAGGAGAGCTCAATCAGGAGGGACAAGGACAAGCCTGCTCTGGACCAAGTGGATCTCAACATCGAAGGCAAGGTCACAATCGGCGAATTCGTGGACCGGAACAGGGAATGCTACGAGGAGCTCATCGGAGTTGGGAAGCATGGATAGACAGGTCCGGTTCTCCGGGTTTGGCGGCCAAGGCGTCATTCTGATGGGCATTGTGCTCGCAAGGGCCGCAGCGCTCTACGACAGACCCGTGGGCGAGGACGGAAAGGTGAGGCGGAAGACCGCCATCCAGACACAGTCATATGGGCCGTCCGCGAGGGGTGGCCACTCCAAGTGCGATGTGAAGGTCTCGGACGAGGAGATGTTGTATCCTTTCGTCGAGATACCAGATTACCTGGTGATCATGTCCCAGCAAGCCTACGCGAAGTACATCAACGAGAGGAAGCCTGACACCAAGGTCTTGATCGATCCGGACCTTGTCTTTGACAGGCCGAAGGGAGACATCTACCAGATACCCGCGACTAAGGCCGCCGAGACGCAGATTGGCACCAGGATTGTAGCGAACGTTGTTATGCTGGGAGCGTTCAGGGAGTTGTCAGACATGGTATCCCAGGAATCGCTCGAGAAGGCATTGCTCGAATCCGTGCCGAAGCCGACTCACGAACTCAACAAATCGGCGCTGCGCCTGGGGTCAAAACTGGCCCGGGAAGCTGTCGAGAACAGGAGCAAGAATTAAAGATGGCGACCGCGTTCGTCTCTCCGGAGCGGTGACGGTGATCGTCGAGACCGTGCTGAGGGAAGGCAGGAAGTCCCTGGCCGAGAACGAAGTCAAGGAACTGCTAAGGGAATCTGGCATACCTACGACCGATTTCCAGGTCGTCAAGAAGTTCGAGGAGATCGATCAGAAGAAGCTCAAGTTCCCGGTCGTTCTCAAAGTATGCTCTCCGACGATTCTGCACAAGACCGATGTCGGAGGGGTTGTGCTCGACATCTCCAAGGATCAACTTGAGGAAGAATTCTCAAAGATGATGCAGAAGTTCCCGAATGAGCTGCTGCTGGTCGAATCCCACCAGGACAGGAGAGTCGAGGTCATAGTCGGGCTCATAAACGACCCGACGTTTGGCCTCACCATCATGTTCGGCCTCGGGGGCATCTACACAGAGGTCTACAAGGACGTCACTTTCAGAGTCGTCCCGATCAAGAAGGAAGATGCCGAGGAGATGTTGAGGGAGATCAAGGCTGCGCCGATCCTTGAGGGATTCAGGAAGATCAAGGTCGACAGGGACGCGATCGTGGCCTTGTTGATGAAGGTCTCCGCGCTGGGCGAGAAGTACATGGATAGGATCTCCGAAATGGACCTCAACCCCGTGTTCGTGAAAGAGAAAGGGGTCGTGGTGGTAGATGCCAAGCTTCTGCTCAGGTGAATGCGCTTCGCACGCGTGACGGGTGTCAGCGAGGTACAGTTTGTGATTGCCAAGGGAGGACGAGGATTCGTGCTTGTTGGTGCCGCGACCGCAGCGGCCGCGGCCCCGTTCAGCTTGTACGCGGCGGTGGCATTCCTGGCCCTCACCGTCTTCTTCATCTTCGTTTTCAGAGACCCTAGAAGAACGATAGGGGATGGCGTTGTCGCCCCAGCAGATGGGACCGTAAGAGAGGTCGACCAGGAGAAGGGATTCGTGTCCACCTATCTGGCGCTTCGCAACGTTCACGTGACGAGAGCACCTTTGGACGGAGTCGTGCAGAAGGAGAGTCGATGGCATGGGAAGCACGCCCCTGCGTTTTCCCAGAAGACCATTCACAACGAACGCCTCGAGATCAGGCTCGGGACTCGCGTCGGTGAAATCGCGATAATCCAGATGACAGGAGCGATTGCGCGCCGAATAGTTCCATACGTGAGTGAGGGACAGTCTCTGGGGAAAGGTCAGAAGCTCGGATTGATAAGATTTGGGTCCAGGGTGGATTTGTTCCTACCGAAATCCTCGGTCAGGATTCTGGTTAGAAAGGGCGACAAGCTCAGGGCAGGCGTCACAAGAATCGCGGAGGTCTGTGATGGCCCTGTGGAATAGAGTGTCGATAGGCGATCTTTTCACAATCGCGAACGGTGTCCTGGGATTCATCGCGATCACATACATACTCGAGAGGAAGTTCGTCGCTGCGACTGGACTCATCCTCTTGTCGATGATGATGGATGGATTGGATGGGTACATCGCGCGCCGGTTCGGTAGCAAGCACTCGATGGGACAGGTCCTTGATTCCATCTCAGACTCCATCTCGTTCGCCTTCGCACCCGCGTTGCTGGTGTACGCTGAGTTCCACCAATCCCCGGGAAGCTCGCTCGAGGGAAGCGCATCTCTGGCTTGCGCAATCGCCATACTTGCGACTGGTCTGTTCAGGCTAGCACGATTCAGCGCCGGGGGTTACCAGTTGCCGCATTTCGTGGGATTGCCTGCACCCGCAGCCGCGTTGCTCATCGTGCTGACCTGTCTGCTGTTCGGCTCAACACAAGGAGCGGAGAGCGCCGAGCACAACTTCGTGATAGAGGAAACGGCATGGCTCGTCTTGCTCGTCGGATTTCTCTCAAGCTTTCTTATGGCTTCAGAGATATCATACCCGAAGATCCACGGATGGATGGCGACCGCAAGCGGACTAGCCGTGCTCTTGGCGGCGCTTCCATACATTGCTGGCCTGGCCTTGGTCGACGACCAAGACTTATATAGAGCGTTCTCACGTATGGCCACTGGCATTGCACTGGCATGCACGTTAGTATACGTTTTTGGGGGGCCAATCTATGAGAAAGTCAAGAGAAGCCACGGCTGACAGTCACTTCAAATGCTCGGACTCCGAGAGGGCGGCCTTCGAGGCAGGCATCAAGATGGGGACGAACTATCATCAATTCGTTGGGGTACCGCTCGGTGTAGAGAACGTGGGCACGCTCGAGAAGGCGATTGAGGCTGGTTGTCTCGTGCAGCCATTCGTCGAGAGAGTGGTCGTCAAGATCGATAGGAGCAAGCTCAGGAGAAAGCGCGGACAATACGATTATGTGTCCCTGACGGGTGATATGCTCGCCGTCTCGATGGTCTTGAGATACAAGAGTGCCAGGGTGAGTGCATCCATGAAGTTCATAAAGGACATGAACTACCCGCTGATGTTCATAGAGGCGATTGAGAGAGTGTGAAGAGCGCTCTTTCTGTCCGTGACCTGGCCAGTATCGGCCAGGAACTGTGAGATGCATCAAATATCTGAAAACCCATACGGGAAGAGTTTGTTTGGTTGCCTGGTGAAACGATGACGAGGGGAATAAAGGTAGGCATCACGGGGCTTCCAGGCGCGGGCAAGACCCAGGCCCTCGTCAAAGTCATAGAGATGCTCGAAGAGGAAAGCCTGATCGTAGGCGGAATGGTTACTGAGCCCATCATCGAGAACGGAAAGCGCATCGGGTTCTACGTGATGGACTGGAAGACAAAGCGCAAAGCCGTCTTTGCACACATCGAGACCGAGTCGAAGTTCTATGTCGGCAAGTACGGTGTGAACCTGGAGAGTCTCGACACCGTCGGAGTCGAGGCGTTGGTCGACGCAAGCAAGAACGCGGATGTCATCGTCATAGACGAGGTCGGCAAGATGGAAGTGGAATCGGAGAAGTTCGTGAAAGCCGTGAAGGACGCCATGGAGGTGGACAAGCCGATCATCCTGACGCTTCACAAGAAATCCAGGAATCCTCTCCTGCAGGACATCAGAAGGCGCGACGACGTGAGGATTCTCGAGGTGACGCCCATCAACAGGAATCTTCTCCCGTACAAGATAATCAAGCTCATGAAGGGCGAGTACGTTTGAGTCCCGAAGGCCTCGCCGTTGTCCGAGAGGGCACGACCGAATTCTTAGTCCCCGAAAGCTTCAACAGGAAGGGCCCTGGGAGCCGTACGGGTGATGTGTTCTACAACAAACAGATGGAGTTCAGCAGGGACGTGTCCGTTGCGTTCGGACGGGTCGCTTTCAAGGAAGGAGCGAAGATCCTGGACGGACTTGCGGCGTCTGGGGCAAGGGGACTGCGTCTTGCCAACGAGTGTGGCGTGAAGGCTGACTTCGTACTCAACGACAGGAACCTCATGGCGGCTGTGCTCATGAAGCAGAACGCCGAACTGAACAGCCTCGGCCATGTACGGATAGAGTGCAGGGACCTCAGGAGCCTGCTCGCGGAGGAACAATTTGACTACGTGGACATCGACCCGTTCGGGACACCAATTGACTTCATGGATATCGCTGTGCAGAGCGTCAAGCGCGATGGGGTGATCGCTCTGACGGCGACTGATACGGCTCCGCTGTACGGCGCCTATCCCAAGACATGTCTCAGAAGATACGGAGCGCTCTCCCAGAGATCCCCATTCGCTCATGAGACGGGGGTCAGGATATTGCTCGGCTGTCTGGCCAGGCTAGCTGCATCCCACGACCGCGCAATCCAACCGCTCCTCTGTTACCACGCAGATCACTACTTCAGATGCTACGCAAGAATTCAGAATGGAGCATCCAGAGCGGACGCAGCCATGAAACATATTGGCTTCGCGAGCTTCGATCCCAAGACTCTTGAACGTAGATTACGCGACGATGGTCCTTCCGAAGGTGTCGCAGGGCCGCTGTGGAGAGGACCGCTGTTCTCGAAGGAGCTGCTCAGGTCGATGAGGGCGACTGGTGACCTGGGAACAAAGGTAAGGTTCGAAAGGATCCTAGATGTGTGGAGGGAGGAGCAATCCGCACCCACCTTGTTCTACGCGATGGATGAGCTCGCGAGAAGGACGAAGATTTCTCCGCCTAAGCTAGTTGAGTTCGTCGAATATCTCAGAGGAAAAGGATTCGAGGCATCAAGGACGCACTTCGATCCCAAAGGACTGAAGACAGACATGCCCACAAAGAAGCTGATCGAAGCGTTCAAGAGGTTCCCGAGAGAGTGTTGAGAAACCCCAGAACTACAATGTTTTAATAGACGAGCTAGTCATGCGCTTCACGATAAGATGCCTGCGTTGGTTGTCATTGGTTCCCAGTGGGGGGACGAGGGCAAGGGGAAGATAGTCGACTTCTTGGCGGATGAGGCAGACGTCGTCGTCCGCTTCCAGGGCGGAAACAACGCTGGGCACAGCGTCAAGATCGGAGAGGAACTCTTCGCGCTTCATCTCGTGCCGTCAGGAATCCTGAGACCCGGAAAGATGGCGGTCATAGGGAACGGAGTCGTCATTGACCCAGGAGTCCTCCTTGAGGAACTCGACAACCTCGTGAAGCGAGGAGTGAGTATCGAGAACCTGAGGATAAGCGACCGCGCGAACGTTATCATGCCATATCATAAGTTGCTGGATGGCGCAGAGGAGCGCTTGAGGGCGGGGGCGAAGGTCGGCACAACTGGGAGGGGGATTGGCCCTTCATATTCCGATAAGGTCGCGAGACTCGGCGTGAGGATGTGTGACCTCGTTGACGAGAAGGCGCTCCGCGAAAAACTCGAATTCCTAGTTCCTCTGAAACAGAGGATCCTCGACGCATACGGCGACACCGCGAAGCTCGACATGGAATCGATATGTCGAGAATATGCAGTCTACGGCGAGCGGTTGGCGAAGCACGTCGCTGACACCGGTCCGATGGTCATGGAGACCCTCACGGTGAAGAAGAAGGTTCTTTTCGAGGGCGCGCAAGGCTCGATGCTTGACATCGACCATGGGACGTACCCCTTCGTCACATCGTCTCAGACAGTGGCTGGAAACGCTGCATCAGGTTCGGGAGTATCGCCTCTTTTGCTGGACCAAGTGATCGGGGTTGTGAAAGCATACACGACAAGAGTGGGTGCTGGGCCTTTCCCGTCGGAGTTAACGGACGATACCGGTAGGCGGATTGCGGAGAAAGGCAGCGAGTTCGGGACAACTACGGGGAGAGCGCGAAGATGCGGGTGGCTCGACCTCGTGGTCGCGAGATACTCGAGCTCTCTGAGCGGGTTCACGGGAGTTGCCATGACGAAGATTGATGTCCTCGGGGGGCTTGGCGAGCTCAAGGTGTGCACGAACTACGAACTCGATGGAGCGAAGATCACGACGATACCGGCAGACCTGCGGGTCCTTGAAAGATGCAGGCCAGAGTATGCTACTCTGAAAGGGTGGAACGAGATTGGGCCCGAAAGAATGGAGAAGATACTTGCTGAAGGGTTCTCGGCTTTGCCCAGGAACATGAGAAGATACATCAGGTTCTTTGAGAAGCAGATGGGGCTGCGAGTCGTCCTGCTCGGCCTTGGGAGAAGGAGGAACGAGATCCTCGACCTCCGAAGAAAGAAGTGGTGACATCACAGCCTATTCGGATTTTCCCGACCAGATCTACGATCTGGCCAGAGGTGAGAGTCTCCCCATCAACATTAAATAAGCCTCGAATCATCCAACCCTGAATGCGCCGGCTCATAATCTCCGAGAAGAACCTCGCCGCGCGAAGAATTGCCCTGATACTATCAGACAACACTCAAAAGAGTCGTTCAGTCGCAGGGGTTCAGACCTATTTGTTCGGCAAGGACAACGATGATTACACAATCCTTGGGCTGCGCGGACACATTATGGAACTCGATTATCCAGAACAGTACCAGAGAGATTGGGAAGCCATCCCTCCCAAGGACCTCGTATATGTCAAGCCCGAGAAGAAGGTCGAGCCCGGCGCGAAGAAGATCATGAACGCGCTCAGAGACTTGTCGCTCTGGGCGGACGAAGTGATTGTCGCGACGGACTTCGACAGAGAGGGCGAACTCATCGGCGCGGAAGCACTGGACGAGGCGAAGGTGACGAAGACCATCAGAAGAGCCCGGTTCAGCGCGCTGACCAAGGGAGAAATCGAGAGAGCCTTCTCCGAGTTGACTGAACTCGATCGAAAACTCGCGGCTTCGGCAGAAACCAGGCAGCTGATAGACCTCGCGTGGGGTGCAGCCCTCACCAGATTCATCTCTCTGGCATCCGGACAGCTTGGAAAGGACTTCCTGTCCGTAGGACGAGTCCAGAGTCCGACCCTTGCGCTGGTCGTGGACAGAGAACGTGAGATCATTGCATTCAAGCCAACGCCGTACTGGCTAGTCACTGCGGACCTCAAGAAGGACTTCGGATTCAACGCGGCCCACAAGAACGGTAGATTCCTCGACAAGGAGAAAGCGCACGAAGTCGTCACTCACGCGAAGGCCGCGAAGAGCGCGCTCGTCAAGGACGTCAAGGAGAAGGAGAACAACGAGTACCCGCCAACTCCGTTCAACACGACCACGTTTGTTATGGAGGCGAACAAATTGGGTTTGGCTGCCGCTCATGCCATGAAGATCGCCGAGGACCTCTACACAAGCGGATACATCTCATATCCCAGGACGGACAATACCGTATACCCTCCTTCGCTCAGCCTCAGGTCGATTCTTGAGAAGCTCAGGAAGTCGGAGTTCTCGAAGGAAGCTGAGGAGATCTTGGCGCAGGAGAGCCTCCGACCGTCGAGAGGTAAGATGAGCACAACGGATCACCCACCGATACACCCCGTAGAAGCCGCAACGAAAGGCGAGCTGAAGGGACATAGCTGGGACGTTTACGAACTTGTGACAAGGAGATTCCTAGCGACACTCGCGCCATCATGCATTTCGAAGACCACAGAGGTCGATCTCGACATCGGAGGCGAACCGTTCGCCAGCGAGGGATACAACATCATCTCGCCCGGATGGAGGAAGTACTACCCCTATTACAGAGCCAAAGAGACAACGCTCCCGACCCTGAAGCAGGGTGACACCGCGGAGGTGCTGAGAGTGCATTCGACTGAGAAGAAGACAACTCCGCCTGACAGGTTCTCTCAAGGATCTCTGATTAAGAAGATGGAGGATCTTGGCCTGGGCACCAAGAGCACCAGACACGAGACGATTCAGAAGCTCTTCGACAGGAGGTTCCTGAAGGGCTCTCGGATAATCGAACCGACAGAGAGCGGAACTGCCGTGATCACAGCCCTTGAACAGCACGCCAACGACATCACGAGTGCGAAGATGACTTCGCATCTCGAAAGCGACATGGACATGATAGCACAAGGTCAGCTTGAGCAGGCAGAGGTCGTCGAGGAGAGCCAAGCCATGCTGGACGACATAATGGCCGTTCTTGAGAAGCACAAGAAGGAAATCGGCGACGCGATCAAGAAGGCTTTGAAGGAACAGCACACGCTAGGAGCATGCCCCAAGTGCAAGACGGGGCATCTAATGCAGATACGTTCGAAGACTGGCTCCTTTGCGGGATGCTCCAACTACCCGAACTGCAAGAACACGTATCCTTTGCCCTTCGGCATGCTCATACTCGCCACCAACGACGCCTGCGACGTCTGCGGAGCGCCCAAGATCAAGACCGTGGCCCGTGGGCAGGCGCCTCTGACCGTGTGCATCGACCCGAAATGCAAAGGGGCTCAGCGGGAGAGATACCTCGGCAAGTGCCCTTCCTGCGGCGGTGACATAGGGGTAATCCAGTCGAGGAAGGGAAAGAGGTTCGCCGGCTGTGGCAACTACCCGAACTGCAGAGTCATGTACCCTCTCCCCCAGCAAGGGAAGATCAGCGCCACGGGGAACGCATGCGATGCCTGCGGCGCGCCTCTGGTGAGTGTTCTCAAATCGAACAGAGGACAATGGACGCTTTGCCTCAACATGGATTGTCCGAAGAAGAAAGATAGAAAGAAGGACTCAGCTGAGGAGGCAAAGGACAAGGAAAGCTGAGACCCTCTCCGCGTGAATGTTCTTATTCTTTCGGCGGAGGCGGCGGAGGCTCTTCCTCGGTCACTGCCGGCCTCTCCACCTCTTCCTCGGTCACGGCCTTCGTTACTGGCTTTGGCTCAACTATTCCCAGCTTCTTCTCGATGCGGTCGAGCCGCTTCATCACATCGCTCAACGAGTACTTGTGCTCGGAGAAGCTGAGAGCTATTGTCAGCGCTGCGTCCACGAACAGCCAGGCGACGAGCACCCAAAGGAGTATCTTCAGGAGGTCCCAGGTCCAATCGAATGCGACGTCACTGCTGCTGTTAATTGTCTCCTTCAGCTCTTCCACGAGCCTATCGGCATAGATCAATATGATAATGCCCAGGAGCGCCAAGAAGGCCCCCTTCACCCATCTGCTAGCCATCTGAGGAGTGACTTTGATCATCCCACCGGGGCCAATATTATCTCAGTATGTATTTACAAATTGCCTCACGAAGACGCGCAGCTCAGTGGCTTCACGATGTGAGCAGCTGCTTCACAGACGGAGCATAGTCGAATGTCCTCAGCTCCGTCGACCTATCGAGGGAGAAGAGGAGCAGCTCAGGGCTTTCCTCGAAGGCCTTGACGCGGTGGTACCACCCAAGGACGTTTTCCAGCTTCTCTGAGTATTCGGTGAATTTGGAGAATGTATAGATGGCGACAGACTCGTCGGCCTTTGAGAGCGTGTAAAACGATCGTTCGAGCACATCCCTCGGCTGGCTCTTCATCCTCTTGTCCCAGTCGAGACTCATGCTGAACTTCGGATGGGCGACCGCGCATATCTCGAATCCCCATCTGTACAGCCTCGGGACGCATATCCTAGTCAGCAACCCCTCTTCTGAGTACCTGTTCCTCATCCTAGTCACGGCCTGCCTTGAGAGTTTGACCGATGAGGCAATCTCTCTGTCCGATGCAGATGGGTTTGCTACCATGGCCGTGAGGACTTCCTTGTCCTTCTTGCTGAGATCGGCCGGATTGGTGTCCACCGAATTGACCGGCACTCTCTTCGGACTGGCGACATCGAGCTTGAAGTAGTCATGCACGATGGGAGCGAACTGAGGAATCGACGTGAATCTAGACAAGGCAAAGGGGAAGATGACGCTTGTGAGCTTCGCCTTGGAGGCTCGCTTCGACCCCGTGAAAAAAGAGTTGTGGCTCTGGACAACCGTCTCAAACTCTGTCGCGTTCCTGAGGGCTGTGTAGAAGATGACGAAATTCCCGCCGATTAGGGCATGGTAGATCTGAGGCGTGCGATTGCAGAATTCCATATAATGGCTCGCCTTGGTGTCAGAACGCACTCCGGGGTCAGTCGCGCCGTAGTGAAAGACCAGCATCTCGCAGCCCAACTTGTTGAGAGCTGGGACATACGCGTAGTGAACCGCGCCGGAATCAAGGAGCCTCCTACGGACGGAGGATACAGTGCCTTTGTTCAGGTCACAGGCATCCGCGATCTCCGCGTCCGTTCTGTCGGCGTTTTCAGTCATGGCCAGGATGACCAGCATCTCGGTCTTGAGAAACTTCCACATTGCTCGGAGGATATGTGGCAAAATGGAAATAAAGATATCCTATTCATGAAAATGCTACAATTGTGCCGCTTTGCGTTGCAGAAAAATGATGCGAGGCACATGACATATGAAAAGTGTTATAACCCGAAAATGTCCATTCACGACGGCCATTTTGGCAAAACACGCTCTTATGAAGGAAGAGGAGAGGTGTAACCAAAGGGTGATGCCCAACTGCGGTGGAGTCCCCTCCACCCTTTTTTTCTGTTCTGACTCCAAGAATAGGTAGCGGGCTGACCCGGCAACCTGCCCGCCGTCAGTTCATAGTGATAGAATTCCGAGACGAATCATGCCTTCTTTGTCTCGCGAGTCTTGATCCTGAGGCCTCCATAGCCGCATTTCCTGCACCTGGTGGCCCTTATGGCGTTCCTCGCATTGCAGTTCATGCAAATCTTCTTCACGAGGTTTCTCGCCTCTGCCTCCGGGAATCTTGCCATGGTCAGTCCTCTTGCGCCTCAAAACCGAATACGGTATTTAACAGTTGTGCAGTCCATCAACGAAGACGAGCGTCCAGAGAAAGGTCACTTGGCCTTGCGGCCTTCGTGGGCGAAGTGGGCAATGAGCGCCTCCAACTGAATCCTGTCATTTGATCCCGAAACCATCCTGAATTCGGCCTCTCCCACTCGGTCAATCAATCTGATCTTGGCATCTTCACTCACGGGGAGGTCGAATACCGCCCTATGAATGCCCTGAACTATGTCCTCGCCTGAAAGGCCGTGCCTGACAATTATGTCGTCGAGCTTTGAACGAGCAGCAGTGAAATTGCCGCCCAAAGCTGTCTTCAGGAGCTCTTGTATCTCAGATGGTCTGATGCTCTCAGTTGACTCAAAGACGCTTTCCTCGTTGACCCTGCGACCGAGAGACGCAGCGACCTGAAGGATGTTCGTCGCCTTCCTCAGGTCTCCAGCAGCGAGCTCACAGATGGCGTCCATGCCTTCCTCGGTCACGTCCACCTTCTCGGAGTGAGCGATGCGTTTGAGGTATGTTTTCACGTCCGCTTCGCCGAGCGGTCTGAACCGAAACACCGCACACCTCGACTGAATGGGTTCAATGATCTTTGATGAGTAGTTGCACGAGAGAATGAATCTGCAGGTCTGGGTGTATCGCTCCATGGTGCGCCTCAGGGCAGCCTGCGCATCCGACGTCAGCGAATCGGCCTCGTCGAGAAAGATTATCTTGAAATCAGTCCCGCTTATCGATGCGGCTCTCGCGAAGTCCTTGATCTTTCCACGGACTATGTCTATTCCTCTTTCGTCCGAGGCATTCAGCTCGATCAGACTGTCACGCCACCGATCACCATAGAGTTCTCGTGCCAGAGCGATAGCGCATGTTGTCTTCCCGCAGCCTGCGGGGCCTGCGAAAAGCATGTGGGGCATGCTTCTAGTCCTCGCGTACGCGGAGAGTCTCTCAACTATCGGCAGTTGACCAATCACCTCGGCCAACCTGCGTGGGCGATATTTCTCAACCCAGACGTCCTGCATTGGCACCAGTTTCACTCGAATGACATCTGCTTACTAATAACTACTCATGGCTGTGACTGAATCCCGCTTCAGTATCACCGGAGCCCGACTCGATTCGAGCCACGTGATCAGAAGCGGCATCACGATTGTCCCTTCCTTCCATGATAAGACTCTTTTGGTGAGGTCCATTGCGCTCAGTTCATAAACCCACAGAAAGGACATTAAACACTGCCGGGCAAATTGACATCGGGAAAGGGGAATGAGATTCGAGTCATGCAATCAGAGGAACCGAGAGGGAGCTAGGTTCTGCGATAGCTGTGGAACACGACTCTGCTCGGGCGAGCGGGGAGCGAATGGATCGACGGCCAGTGAGTGCATCTCTTGCGGGAAGAAGATAGACATGGGGGTGTACTTCACGGTGTGCCCTCATTGCGGGTTCAACTACAGGATTGAAATCACGCCAATCAAGCCTGAGCTTGCGGAAACCAAGCGAAGAGCAGCAATCCTCTACGGCATTTCGATACTGATACCGATGGCGGGTTTCGTTGTCGGGTCAATCCTGTCCGGAGACCCCAGATGCCGCAGGCTCGCTGGCGGGTGTGTCGCCCTGGGCGCGATGAACATCGTGCTCACTCCTATCCTGATTCTGAAGTACTCAGGCCTGGCCTAGGTCACGAATCGCCGGCGAAACAACCAATAAATAACCTTGTCCCTCATCACGCGAGCGTGGCTGCCTGCGACAAGTGCAACAGAAGGGCGATCACTCTCCTGAGATACAGCGGAGCTCACCTATGTGAAAACCACTTCTGCGAGTTCGTCGAGAGAAGGGTCAAGCATGAGATCCGAGAGCAGGTCGATCTCGATTCTGGGAAGCGTATCGCCATCGCTGTCTCCGGCGGAAAGGACAGCACAGTGGCTCTTCACCTCCTGCATCGCATACTCGGCAGACGAAGCGACTTGGAGATGTGCGCGATTACAGTGGACGAAGGGATTGCTGGCTACAGAGGCTCGAGCATACCGATAGTCAAACAGAATTGCGACGAACTTGGAATTGAGCATGTGGTAGTGTCTTTCACTGACATGTTCGGAATCACGATGGACCTCATCGCGAAGAGAGAACGGGAGCTGGCAACGTGCAGCTACTGTGGTGTACTAAGGAGAGCCAGCCTCAACAGGGCAGCCAGGGACTGGGGGGCGTCTCATCTGGCAACTGGACTCAACCTAGACGACACCGCTCAATCCATACTCATGAACTTCTCGAGAGGGGATATTGAACGCTTGGCGAGACTCGGACCGCACAAGAAGATTCAGAGAGGACTTGTGCCCAGGATACAGCCCCTGCGATTGATACCAGAAAACGAGACGACGCTCTATGCAATCGTGAAGGAACTGAGATTCCACGACCTCGAGTGTCCGTACGCTCCTGAGGCATTGAGAAACACCTACAGATCCGTCATTCTCGAACTTGAAGACAAATACCCCGGGACGCGCCATGCTACACTCAGGAGCTATGATGGAATGCGACCTGCGCTCGAGCGCCTCTATCCTCCTGCCGAGTTGAAGACCTGTGAATGCGGAGAGCCAACGACATCTGGCAAATGCAAGGCGTGTGAAATGGTCGAGTCTCTGGTCAACCCTTCCCGAACCTGAAGGAATCCTTCGAGAACCAGGCCCCGCAAGCAGGACACTCCGACGCGGCGCCAGGAACGCGCTCCCCGCATACGGGGCAGACCTTCGAATGCAGAGTCAGTCCTTCTGCTTTCGCCACGGGGGCTTTTGCTGGTTCTGGCATTGGCGGAGGAGGAGGTGAATAGCCGACTGCTTCATCTGAGGTAACGTCGAACGCCACTTTCGACATCGACGAGAATGATTGACTTGTTGAGCGAGTCCGCGCGGGCTTGGTCGCTCTCTTCGCTGCCAACTCGTCTAAGGCTGCTTCACGGGCGGCTTCGCGCTCCTCCCCCTTGATAACGTGCCTGTTGCTCGAGAAGGTGTCAACCACTAGCAGGCCCTTGAGCGATACGCCCAGGAGCATGATGTACAGTATCGCAGTTATGTCGAATCTGAAATGGTAGTCCGCGTACGTGAATTCGGCGATACCGCCACCGAACATGACAAACATCCACATACAAACGAAAACGAGCGCACTAATACCGAAGAGAAGGCGCTTGTACGTCCCCGGTCTGTTCATAGCTTCGAGAGTGCTTGCGGCAACGACCATTCCGCCGTAGAACGTGACGTACTCCACGATATTGTCCATGAAGGGAGTGGTCAACAGCGGATAGGTGCTGGTGACGAGGTTCAGCAGAACCAAGGGCACGACGATGAACCTAAGAGTCTCTGTGAAGGCCGTCCAGACCGCATCGGAAAACCTGCTTCTTTGCCTCACGGGATCGCCTCCAGAATGGAATCCGGTAGTGGAGGCAAGACATAGGTCCTGCTCATGGGAGGAAAACCTCCAAATTCGACGGTAAGAGTCATCGAGTAAGTTGCGTTGGGATCCGCGTGCGGGTAGAAGTCCATTGAAATCACGTCGGAGTAGTTCCCGCCGAGCTGGATTGTCGTTTGAGTCTGCGAAAGGTCTGTTGAGTTTGCCGCCAAGTTGACAGTGAGTTCAGCCGTGGGCAGGGAGCTCAGTATTTCGGAGGTGGCAAGCCAGTAGTCAATGGATACCGATACCGGGCCGGACGTGGTCGCGCGCGAGTAGGTACAAGTGTCGTTCAACAAGCCGTAGCTCTGCACTAGGGGGTCCCAAACCACGGAAACCTCATAGGTCGCCTCGAACTTGACCAACTTCTTAGTGTATCCGCACGAGACCTCCACGTAGAAGTTCAACATGTCCCAGTTGAACACCATCCAGGTAATCCCTTGATTGTAGCGCTCCAACAAATCGAATTCGAAGTCGAGGCTCGAAGTCAGAACATCCCCGACCTTGATGGTCCCATAATGGATTGTATCATTGAAAAGTGGCGCAAGAGAGTAGTTCGTGACCTCGAATCTCACGACAAGATCCTCTATGTCCCAGAACCCGCCGTTGTCTATCGAGAAGGGTGCGGTGACGTGGACCACGCCGTCGTCGAAAGTCCATGAGACCTCGGGCGCTGACGGAAGGTCGATCTTTATGTCCCCGCTCGGGAACGGCCATATGCTTGTGAAGACCAGAGCGGCGATTACTATGTTGACCACAGCAATAGCCAGTTGAAGTGAACGTGTCCTAGCTGCCATCCCAGGTTCGCGTGTGCATTATTAGGCTAGGCGCATATAAATGTAGAGTCTCGACAATCACTACAGATTCCCATCATAGGCCGGATAATCGTACGCCTCTTCGCCTTCGAAATAGCAGTAATAGGCCTTCGTGAACCCGCGCTTGAATTCGACCACGTCTGGCTTCACCTTGTCGGGCGACTCACCCTTGACGACCACTCTGGCGATTAGGTCGGCGACCTCCTTCATCTCCGCCTCCTTCATGCCGAGACGGGTCAGCTCTTGGCTGCCAATCCTGATACCACATGGCTTCACAGGATCCGAATCCCACGGCAACAGGTTCTTGTTGAGTATGATGTTCGCGTTCTCGAGGTCCTTGGCGACCTTCGCACCTCCGTGGAACTCCTCAACATCCACCACGATGGTGTGCGATTCAGTGAATCCTAGATGCTCGCAGAGCACGTCCATTCCCCTCTCGTGGAGGCTCTGCCCCAACACCTTCGCGTTCCTGATGGTCTGGTCTGCATATGCCTCGCCGAACTCCTTCGTCTCCGCGAGAGTGACCGCCAGCGCGGCAACAGAATGCAGGTGATGATTGCTTGTGACTCCTGGGAACACTCCGCGCCTGAGTGCCACCTCGAGCCCGTCCTTCCTGAGATCGGAGAGAATCATTGCATGCTGGGGTCCCGGCAATGTTTTGTGCGTGCTCGCGGAGATGACGTCGACGCCCTCCTTAAGCGGGTCCTGGAATCTCTTGCCTGCAATGAGACCGAGCACATGAGCGGCATCGTACCAGGTCGTGCAGCCGACCTCGTCGAACACGCCGTTCAACTCCTTGAGCGGAGTGGGGAACAGAAACACAGACTGACCAAACAATGCCACCTTCGGTTTGACTTCCCTGATCAGCCTCTTTGCCCCTTCGACGTCTACATTCATGTTCTTCTCATCGAACGGATAATTGTAGGTCCTGACGCCTCGAAGACCAGTCGCGCCAATCTTTGCGTGGGAAATGTGTCCTCCGTCCGAAAGGGCCACCGTCGTCATCTTGTCGCGCGGCTTCATAAGGGCCATCAGAACGGCAAGATTAGACACCGTCCCGGATGTTGAGCGGACATCCGCGAACCTGCAGTTGAAAACCTCCTTCGCGAGCTGCTCACAGGCAGTCTCGATCTGGTCGACGAACACGTTGCCCTGATAGTAGCGCTTGCCGGGCAATCCCTCGGCATATCTGTTGTTGAGATCCGAATTGAGGACTTCTCTCGCTACTGGGCTCATTACGTTCTCGGACGCGATCAAAGGAATTGAATCCTTGAACCACAAGTTGTGTCTTCGCGTCAGTTCCCTGATGGACTGCGCTGTCTCCCTTGCAGAAGGCACATTCTCGTGCAACCCATCGAAGATTAAAAATGTATGCACGATGACCTCTGGATTGGCCATTGGGGCATCCACTCCATCAGTCTAGCACTGTCAAACCCCGTAGCTCGCACCCGAATCTTGCCGAGCGTCACCGCTCTTGCAGTGGAAACAAAGGTCGATAATTCCTCAGTTATCTATTTATAGAATGTATGACAATTTGTCATACAAGGCACCGCGACTACGATGACACGCACAGCACGTCTCAATATTCGACTGCCCGAGGAGGATCTTCGGGAACTAGAAGCGATTCGCGAGCGAACAGGCCAGCAGAGCCTCTCCGACGTAATCCGGGAAGCGATATACACATATCTCCACGAGGAAGCAGCGACCTGGAACGCAGAGAAGATCAAGGCGATCGTGCCTGCGGCTCTGGCGGAAGATGTCGAGTTGTTTGTTGCCAGCGGTGACGCGACAGACATCTCTCAGGCCGTGACGCTTGCCCTTTCCGGATGGGTCGAGGAGAGGAAGCGATACTACCTCGAAGGAAAGGAAGTGCTTCGACAGAAGGTCTCAGATGCGGTTGAGGAGCGCAGCACGCGGAAAGGGATGGCCCGTACTGCCTCTCGAATGAGAGTCCAATGAGTATCCAATGAGGGGACGGATGCCTTGACGGATGGCGGACGCTCTCGCGCCCGCGCTTGACGAACAAAGGGAAGGAAGGGCTGGCCAACAGCTCAGAAGGGATGGGAAACCTAGGGAGGGCGATCCGCCCTCTCGCCGCACTTTTTTAACCAAATCGACAGAGCATCTCGATTCTGACATGAATGCTAGGATCACTTTTTCGATAGAACCGCCTTCAACTCGTCAATCGGCTCATTTGACGAAGGATCCTCCTTCCTTAGAAGGCCCAGATAGATGCTCACGTAATCGCCGACCAATACGAGAGACATCATCTGCGCAAGCGGACTCAGGCCCACTGACTTCACACAGTGCATGGGAGCCACTCTGGAGACCATCTTCTTTGTCGCATCTACCCTCTTGCTCAGCGCTTTGTTCCCCTGCTCATTGTCCAGGAACACCGACGAGAAGCCCTTGCTTCTCGAATCTCTCATCCAGCCAACGATCTCATTGTGATTCAATTCCGGTATCTCAGAGCTGAATGCCATTGATTTGGAGTTCTCGTTGATCTGGTTCGCCCAGCGCTTCGCAACGGGACGAGATAGACCGTAGCCTATGACTACTGGCACATAGCCAAACAACTCGTGAGAGAGTCTCTTCGCAGGGTTCTCTGCAGTCGCCTTTCCAGGTCCACAGGATGCGACGATACTGCCAATGACCCTTGTGGCTTCCTCGAACTGCTTGTCCACTGAGGCGGCGCCCGTCCTCTCAACGATCCCCAGCATCGCACCCAGCATGAATCCGAGGGACGCGCGGGGCATCATTCCTATCGGAAGTCTCGCGAGAGGCAAATCATAAGTCTCGCTCATCTTGGCCAATTGCCCGCCCGAGGTGACAGCCACCACCTTCGCTCGTTTCTTCCTCACCTCGTCAAGCATGCAGAGAGTCTCCTCGGTGTTGCCAGAGTAACTGGCGACGATCACTAGAGATTCCTTGCCGAGATGAGGCGGGACCGAGTATGATCTCAACACACTGCACGGAATCTCGGACTGAGTCGACAGCCATTCGCAGAGCAGATCTCCTCCAATTGCAGATCCGCCCACACCACAGACGAAAATGTTGCGCGGAGTGAATTTGGATGGCCCGGCCATCCTCCCGCGCCTGAGTCCTTCTGAGAAATGCTTTGGCATCTGCTCGAGCGAGCTCAACATGTCGTTCCTGTCGATGGAACGCATTGTCTCCTTCGAATCCAACATCTGGTGCTTGTATTGGCTTGCTGATATTAATGCATCGCCAGGCGGGCGTTTCCGGTTCTGACGGACGGACAGCGAAAGTCTCTAATAACGGTGTCAATTTCTCCAGACGAATGACTCCGGAGGCAAGTCAAGGCAAGGGGGTTCAGATAGTGGCAACTTCGAGCAGTATAGCCAAGGGCGCTGGAGAGGTATCGAGTTCAAACGGGATTGTCACCGCAAGCGGAGTCAGGAAGACATACGATACGGGCAAGGTCAAGGTCGAGGCGCTCAGAGGAGTGGACCTGTCAATCAAGGAGGGGGAGATGATTGCCGTCATGGGCCCATCTGGGTGCGGGAAGACAACGCTTTTGAACTGCCTTTCAGGCCTCGATGACATAACCCAGGGAGAGATATTGATCAGAGGCCAGCCCCTTTCCAAGATGAATGACCGGGCGCGGACAGCGTATAGGGCCTCCAAGATCGGGTTCATTTTTCAGGCATACAACCTTCTTCCGGTTCTGACGGCTGCCGAGAATGTGGAGCTTCCCTTGCTGATATCTGGGACAGGCCCCAAGGAAGCACGCAAGAAGGCAATCGAGGCCCTGAAGTCGGTGGGCCTTGAGGATTGGCAGAACCACAAACCAGCTGAGTTGTCTGGAGGGCAGCAACAGAGGGTGACGATTGCACGGTCCCTCGTGAACAGACCCGAGATAGTCTTCGGAGACGAACCCACAGGTAATCTTGACAGCGAGTCTTCAAAAGACATTATGGCACTTCTCAAGAAGCTCAACAGAGAGAACAACCAGACATTCATCATAGTTACACACGACTTCAACGTAGGGAAGCTCGCCGACAGAATTGTCATGATGCGGGACGGAGTCATCGAGAAGGAGTTTGCTCCCCAGCCGTTCTGAGGTGTCCGAATGGATTCAATGACGCTGATCCTTCTGGTCGCGCTTGTCTGCCTCGCGGCGCTGGGGCTCATGGTGCTTCGCCGCAGGACTCTCGCGAGAATGGCGATGAGGAACATCGTCAGGAAGAAGAAGTACACAGTCATAGTGGTCGCTGGTCTGCTAATCGCAACGGCGATGATATCGGGAGCTCTCGTGATGGCGGACACGCTGGGCTTTGTGATCAGGCAGGACATCTACGAGAGCACTGGTGCGGTAGACATAGTTGTCACCGCGAAGGATGCTGCGGGCCAGAACACATACTTCGACGAGAACATCGCACGGGACCTTGCCCAAGGAATCGCAAACGGGAGCTTCGAGTATCTGGACGGAGCGCAGCCCGCAGTTCGTGAACGCGTGGGCGTGTTCAACTTGGAGAACCAACTGCCGTATCCCGATGCGATTCTGTTTGGCTTCGATTTGAATGCATCCATCAACACGCTACTAGACGAGAAAGGGAACCCTGTCGATTCAATGGACATATCAGGCGACAGAGTCGTCATCAACGAGGAGCTGGCCGACGAGATCAACGCGTTCTCCGGAGACGTCCTCACCTTGATGCCTTCGGAAGGAGTGTCTAGGAACGTCATTGTGTCGCATATTGCCCATGATACTGGCATGGCACGATGGCAAAATGAGAAGATTGTCTTCGTGAACCTGTCCTTCGCACAGATGTCCATCGTACTCGAACCAAACAGGATCAACGCAATCGACGTGTCGAATGCTGGCAGCATCTCGAAAGGCTACAAGGTCACCGACCAAGCCGTCGATGAACTAGAAGAGTTCTTGCCGGGGACAATGACCTTCGACTATTGGACCGTGAAGGAGGACGGCATCGAAGTGGCCGAGATCACGGCAGACATGATTTCCCAGTTGGGCATTATCATGAGCTCGTTCACAATCATTGCTGGCATTGCGCTGATCATCAACATCTTCGTCATGCTCGCCGAAGAGCGCAAGCCCGAGATGGGTATATCGCGGGCGATAGGCATGCAGAGGTTCGACCTGACTCATTCGTTCCTATTCGAGGGAACCGTATACGCTCTGGTCGCCGCAATCGTGGGGACTCTTGTGGGTTTGGTCATCGCTTTTGTGATGTTCGGCCTTCTCTCGAGCGTCTTTGGAGGAGGCTTCGCATTCACCTTGCACTTCGAGCCTAGCAGCCTTGTCATAGCTGGCTGTGCCGGTTTCTTGATCACTCTGCTCACTGTAGGAGCTGCATCGTGGCGCGTGAGCAGGTTGAACATTGTCAGAGCCATCAGGGACATACCTGAGCCGGTGCTCGCCAAATCCGGCAAGAAGTACTTCGTGACAGGTATCGCTGGCATCGTGCTCGGCCTACTCATGGCATACAACGGCGTCGCCTCCAAGCAAGCCATCTCGCTGGACTCTGGCCCTTCGCTGTTTGCTCTTGGTCTCTCGCTGGTGCTCATTGGTCACGTACATCCGCGTTGGCCGTTCACGGTCTCAGGGGTGTTCATCATTTGGTGGGTGCTGGACCCGACGAATCTCAAGGAGGACCTGTTCGGGGAAATCTCAGGCGGTCTGGAGATGTTCCTCGTTACTGGCATATTGCTCGTGATTGCCGGTGTGGTCATCGTGATGTTCAACAGCGATGTGCTCATAGAGGGGCTGATGAGGCTCTTCGGAAGAAGACGCTCATTTCTCCCGGTATTCAGAGCGGCCGTGAGTTATCCATTGAACAAGAAGTTCAGGACTAGTCTGACAGTTTTCATTTTCGCCTTGATAATGTTCACTGTCACAGTCCTGGCCATGATCGCCTCGTTCCAAAGAGAGAGCGTCGATGCCACCACGCAGCAGTTCTCTGGAGGTTTCGAACTCACTGCCCTATCGATAAAGGACCTTCCGGCTGAGACTTTCCAGGACGGAGTCGAGGACTTGATGTCCAAGGGGGCGATTGACAGATACGAACCCTGCTTGACCGCTCCGGTCTCCATCTGGAACGCCGACGATAACGAATCCGTGCCCTACTACTTGCAGGGCATGTCACAGTCAATGCTTGAGAACAACGAGTTCTCTCTTGCTGACTATGCAGACGGCTATGATGATGAAGAGGCCGTCTGGCAGGCAGTCGCTGAGAACCATAGCCTCGCAGTGATAGATGGATCTGTAAGACCGCAGATATACGGTCCCTCTTTCGGCGTGATTGAAGTCGAGGCCGGAGAGCAGATAACTCTCGTGATGGCCAATGGCGACTCGGTCAATGTCACGATAGTCGGGATAATGGACCAGTCATTCAACCTCGCGGTCTTCACCTCGAACGACTTCATTCTGAACGAGAGCTCAGTCTACTCCTGGAACCTGTTCTATGTGAGCACGACTGGAGATAGCGGTTGGACCGACAAGGAGGTCGCGCAGGAGCTGGAGAAGCGGTTCATCGAGTACGGACTCCGCGTGTATGTCGTGAGGGACATGGTCAAAACCCTCATGGACATTATCTCATCGACGATGCAGCTGATGGAGGTCTGGCTGGGTATGGGATTGATCGTCGGCATTTCTGGCCTCGGGATCATCACGATAAGAAGCGTTGCTGAGCGGAGGCAGGAGATAGGCGTCATGCGTTCGATCGGCTATCAGAGGGACATGATTCTGAAGACATTCGTGCTCGAAACCTCATTCGTGTCGCTGTTGGGGATAGCGCTTGGAGTGATCCTGGGCCTGGCGCTCTCGTACAGGCTTTGGCAGTGGGGAGATTTCAAGAACAACGCAGCTTTCGTGATACCGTGGGGCGAGATTCTGATGCTAGTCGCAATCGCATTCGTGATAACCCTGGCAGCGACTTTGCCGCCGTCCCGAAGCGCATCCAGGCTGGCCCCGGCTGAGGCCTTAAGAAGAGTCGACTGATACCCTCTGGTTGGTAACTACGCCATTCATAATATTCGGTTTGGGCATTTTCACGCCGATGGCTCCGACAGCCCTGCAGAAGGCACTTCAAGAACTGAAGAACGGCAAGATCGTTCTGGTCTATGACGCCGACGGACGAGAAGAGGAGACGGACATGGTCATCGCTTCGGAGTCCGTCACTCCCGCAGCGGTGAGAATTCTGAGGAAGGACGCTGGAGGACTCGTCTGCACGACAGCAGACGCGAGGATTCAGAAGGCTCTTGGGCTTCCATTCATGACAGAGCTCTACCTGGGCATGGCGGAGCACTACCCAGTCATGCGTGGGCTGATCCCCAATGATATCCCGTACGACGTCAAATCGGCATTCGGAATCACGATAAACCACAGAAAGACCTTCACCGGCATTACCGACAACGACCGTGCGCTCACAATCCGCGAGTTCGCGTCACTCGCGAAGAGGGCTCTAACAGCGGAGGACGGATGGGCGAAGAGAGAGTTCGGGAAGAACTTCAGGGCTCCTGGCCATGTTCACCTTCTGAACACCGCTGAGAAGATCCTTGAGACACGATTCGGGCACACGGAGCTCGCTACTGCTCTGGTCATGATGGCTGGCATGGTGCCTTCGGCCACAGTCTGCGAGATGATGGGCGAGAATGGGAAGGCCCTGTCGAAGAGAGAGGCCAAGGCCTATGCGAAAGGACTGGGCCTGGTGTTCTTGGAAGGAGCAGAGATCATCGAGGCATGGAGATCCTGCCAGAGAAGGTGAGTCTCGATGGTTCGCGTCATGGCCACTGGTGTCTTCGATATCATCCACCTGGGCCACCTCCATTACCTCGAACAATCACGAAGACTAGGCGACGAACTCGTCGTTGTCGTTGCGACGGACAACACGGTTCGCAAGAGAAAGCACGAGCCGATCACGCCTGAGAAGATGAGACTCGAACTTGTGCTCTCGCTGAAACCGGTGGACAGAGCGGTCCTTGGAAAGGAGAGCGGGGATATCTTCGAGATAGTCAATGAGGTCAAGCCAGACATCATAACGATAGGCTATGACCAGCCGTTCAGCGAGCAGGAACTGGAAGCCGAGCTGAAGAAGAGAGGGCAGAAGGTGAAGGTCGTGCGCATGCCGCACTTGGATCATGACCTGGATGGCACGCGCAAGATCATCAAGAAGGTCATTGAGTTCCACGAAGTCAACAAGAAACTCCTGGAGGTCGAGAAGCGGTGAAGAGGATAGGGATCGTGGATACGACCTTCGCGAGAGTCGATATGGGTGGATACGCCTCTGACGAATTGAAGAGGACTGGGACGGGCTTCAAGATTGAAAGACGCACGGTCCCTGGGGTCAAAGATCTCCCAGTAGCTTCAAAGAAACTCATCGAAGAGGACGAGTGTGACGTCGTCCTCGCACTTGGGATGCCAGGCAAGGAGGAGATTGACAAGGTCTGCGCACACGAGGCGTCCACGGGTTTGATACAAGTCCAGCTGCTGACGAACAAGCACATCATAGAGGTGTTCGTCCACGAGGATGAGGCGAAGGACGAGAAGCAGCTTGCATGGCTGGCCGAGCGGAGGTCGAGAGAGCACGCGGTAAACGCGTACGATCTCTTGTTCCGACCGGAGAGGTTGCTGAAGAACGCCGGAAGAGGGCTTAGGCAGGGTTACGAGGACGTTGGACGAATCGAGTGAGAATCAGCTAAGGAGGTAATGACATGGCAGGAAAGATGAGAATAGGGATCGTCTGCAGTGAGTTCAATTTCGACATCACTCAGATGATGCTCGAGAGAGCGAAGGAGCACGCGAGGTTCATGGATGTGGACGTCGCGAAGGTAGTCATGGTGCCAGGCGTGTACGATGTACCGTTGGCAGTCAAGACACTGATGAAGGACAAGAACATAGACGGCGTTGTGACAATCGGAGCAGTGATTGAGGGCGAGACAGAGCACGACCAAGTTGTCATTGGACAAGCAGCCCGGAAGATGACTGACCTCGCGGTCGAGTACGAGAAGCCAGTCGGCCTTGGAATCTCGGGCCCAGGGATGAGCAGACTGCAGGCACAAGACAGGATCGACAGGGCGAAAGACGCGGTCGAGTCGGTCGTCAAGCAGTGGAAAGCTCTGAAGTAGGCCGCACAGTGCAAAGGCTATAATCCAGTTGACCTTTCCAGACTGACGTGGGAGAGATCAGACTAGGGAAGATGCACCTCCGCTGGTGCGACACATGCAATACTCCAATTCTCGAGCAGAGCGCATGCAGCACATGTGGCACCAACACGAGAGAGGTCAACGTAACTCCTCCTGGAGATATCCGGCCGGCATTCGAATCGGACATCGATAGAATCAGAGTTCTCATCGACAGACAATTCGGGCCAGGCACTGGAAGACTCATCCTGCCCGACGGCCACATTGTGCTATTGAACAAGGCACCAGACATCGATAGAATGGACGAGGTCATTGTCGACGGATACGTGTCTGGAGCCGTGAGGTTCAGTCTTGTGTCCGCAGAGAAGTTCCTCCTAAGACCCCGCGGAGCTCAGGCCATTGCTTCGGAGACCGTCAAGGGCTGGGTCAGAATCGACCTCGGCGCCGTCGCCGCAATTAGAGAGAAGAAGGCGAGCACGCTGGCGATAGGCATCGAGTCGTGCGCCGAGGGAATCTCCCCAGGAGACGAGATACTTGTGCTCGGTATGGAAGGCAGTCCAATCTCGGTCGGCACGGCGAAGATGAGTTCAGAGGAAATGCGATCTCACAGACGAGGGACTGCCGTGAAGACCAGATGGGTGATTGATGAACATATGTCAAGACCGCCCGACGGGAATGCCTCTTGGGAGGATGTCATTGAAGGAAACCGAGAAGTGCTTACCAGGAGAGCCAAAGAAGCGACGGAATTCGTCAAGAGGACTGTGGCGAACAACAAGCTGCCGGTCGCAGTGTCCTACAGCGGCGGAAAGGACAGCTTGGCTACTCTGCTGCTCGTCCTCGATGCGGGAATCAGACCGAATCTCCTCTTCGTCGATACAGGACTCGAGTTCGAGCAGACCATTGAGAACGTCAAGGAGATTGCGGAGAAGAACTCCCTCGAATTGATCGCCGAGAGTGCGGGTGACTCATTCTGGAAGAACCTGGACGCCTTTGGAGTTCCAGCGAAGGATTTCCGGTGGTGCTGCAAAACGTGCAAGCTAGGTCCGGCAACCAGGCTGATACAGAAGAACTTCCCAAACGGTGTCCTCTCATTCATCGGTCAGAGAGCGTACGAGTCGGAACAAAGGGCCAGGAAAGGAAGGATCTGGAGGAATCCATGGACACCCAACCAGCTGGCAGCGTCTCCGATCCAGAAGTGGACGGCGCTTCACGTATGGCTTTATCTATTCTCAAAGGGGGCTAATGTCAACCCACTCTACATGCAGGGCCTCGAGAGGATTGGATGCTACATGTGCCCGGCGACGGATCTGTCCGAGCTCAGACGGGTTCGCGAAATCAGCCCACAGTACAGCAGGTGGCAACAGTACCTCGATAGCTATCAGTCTCGATTCGCCCTGCCGAAACAATGGATTGACTACGATCTGTGGCGATGGAGGCGGATTCCAAAGTCAGTCCTTGACGAGCTCGGGTTGACTTCCGGAGATTTTTCATCGACCGCAATAGGAGTCGACTATCAGGCGCCACTGGAGCTCAAGAGCACAAGCGGCTACAGCCCATGCGTCGAGGGACTAAGCATGGAAGGAGTGTTCAGCAAGCCACTTGACATGACGAGAGTCGTCAACATGCTCAGCATCATGGGAGAGGTCGTGACTTCGCCCGACGGGAACATAGCTGAAGTCGGTAAAATCACGTTATTTGCCGAGGGCCCGGTCATGATCAAGGCGAAAGATGAGCAGGAACTCAGGAACAAGGCCGCGCGTCTGAAGGAGATTGTCTTCAGGGCAATGGACTGCGCTGGATGTGGCATATGCGTTGCCCGGTGCAGGAGAGGCGCGCTCCGACTCGATGGAAGGGTCTGCATCGATACAGAGAAATGCGACCACTGCGGCCTCTGTCTGGGCCCTTGCCCAGTCGTCAGATTCAGAGACGACGAACTAGACATCTAGCGGAGGATCGTCCTCAGAGCCGCCGATACCTCGGACGCGCGCGCGCCCCACGGGACAACTGCGACCGTCCCGTCGGACTCAAACCCTTCCTTGATCTTGCAGCACTTCACGAGAACTGGTCCCTTGATTGCTCTCTCTCTGGTCAAATCCTGAGGGCACATATTAATCATTCGCGGTTCGCTCCCGTAGACTGCCTTGAATATCCTTGCGGAGAGACTGCATCCGACCAGAGTGACCTCGCTCAAGTCCTCCTTGGTGAGCGGCGGAGTCTCATCAAGGAACAGGATTTCCTTGCCTCCGCCGAGACCGGAGGCTCTGCAAGGGAACATGATCTTGCGAGTCACGACTTTCTTGGCCATCTCGTTCAGGTCGACCGTGACGACCTTCGACTTAACGTATCTGTCCTGCAAATCCGTCTCAAGAGCGGTGTGAATCAGATTCTCCAGCTTCGATGGATTTGGAGGCACGACATCGAAGACCGTTAGCTCGTACGGAGGTTCGTCTACGAAGAACGAGATGTGCTCGGCCTTGCCCTTGACCACAACGCACTTTGTGCCCATCCGCTCTCTGAGTGCTCCCATGGAGCTCGCGGACAGCACATCCAAAGTGGGATCCTCCACGAACGAAGTGTCGCGGGGCAGAGTGAGAATGTGAATCGAGGCTATTTCCAGGAGCACTTCGTTAGCTGGCTTCCTCACGATCAACGCCACAGCCCACTCCGCTCCGGAGTTGAACACGTAGAATCTGGTGCGTATGTAGGCCTTCTTTCCCTTGAGGAACCCCTTGATGTTGTCGGCAGTGAGTTCGAAGTCGACTGTCTTCACGCTGACCTCTTTGCAATGGCTCGGGAACATCCGTCAGGACCCGGGGGTTGAGAGGGTTCGTGGTTCTAATAGTCATTGCTCCGGAACAATAATGCAGCCATACGTACAATCCGGAAACGAACACGCCATGAAATACGACGAACAGGGCAACGTTGCGGGTTTCCTTGAATTCCCTCAGTTAGAGACGAAGCGGCTGATTCTGAGGAGAATGTCGCAGAACGACGCCGGCTTCTACTTCGCACTCTTCTCCGATCCAGACATCATCGAAATGACTACGTTTGACGGTCCGAAGGATCTCGACGCTGCCAGGAAGGAGTTGCAGGACTACTGTCTGGACAATTTCGTCAATGACACCGGCGTCCGATGGGGAATCACAAGGAAGGGGAATCCCGAACTGATAGGCACATGCGGGTTCTACAAGTGGATCAAACACGCCCGCCGGGCTGAAATCGGATACGACCTTACAGCCACGCACAGAAAACAAGGGGTCATGACCGAGGCACTGACGGCGATGATTGATTTCCTTTTCGGACCAGCGCAGTTCAACCGACTAGAGGCGTTCACCGATCCTAGGAACATTGGATCGAACAGGTTGCTCGAGAAGCTTGGGTTCAGACGAGAGGGCATATTACGCGACTACACGTTCTTCCGCGGAAGGTTCTTGGATGACTACATGTACGCGCTCCTCAGAAGCGATTGGGAAGGCCATTGATATTGAGCTAGTTGTCGCACCGCGGATAACTCGCTGGGATTGTGTCAAGAAGCCACAACAACGTTCTTTAACCCCCGCCTGAATATCCGGGAGGTCGTGTGAATGAGGGGCTTCCTAGTCCTCGAGGATGGGACAGTTTTCGAGGGGGAGCTTTTCGGAGCGAACAGAGAAGTCCTCGGAGAGGTCGTCTTCGCAACGGGCATGACGGGCTATCAGGAATCCCTGACGGACCCATCATACTGCGGCCAGATACTCGTCGCATCATACCCGATGATTGGCAACTATGGCGTGAACCGATGCGATTCACAATCGTCCAGAATCCAGGTCTGGGGATATGCCGTCAAAGAACTGTGTGAGGCGCCGAGCCACAGATTCAGCGACAGAACGATGGGTGCCTATCTCAGGGAAGACGATGTGCCAGGGATATCGGGAATTGATACGCGAGCGCTCATAAGGAGACTCAGGAACTTCGGCACGATGAAGGGTGGCCTCGGGTCAGGCGACCCCAAAGCACTTCTGGAACAAGTTCGCGCGATGAAGCACCCAGAGGATTCCAACTTGGTGGCAAATGTCAGCATAAAGAAGATCATTCCTTTCGAAAGGACCGGCTCAAAGACTGTCTGTCTGTTTGACTGCGGTGTGAAATCCAACATCCTCGACGAGCTGAGGAAGCGGTTCAGGGTGATACAGCTGCCCTTCGACACGACATCGAGCAAGGTCAGAGAACTCGAGCCGGACGGCATATTCATCTCGAACGGCCCCGGAAATCCCGCTCATCCGGAGATGCTTTCGAGCATCGTCAAGACACTTTCCGAGCTCAAACAGGAGTATCCCATGATGGGCATCTGTCTGGGACACCAACTGCTCTCGCTTATGCTTGGAGCAAAGACCTACAAACTGAAGTTCGGTCACAGAGGGATCAATCAGCCCGTCAGGTTTGAAGACAGAGTATACATCTCCTCTCAAAACCACGGTTTTGCAGTCGACCGTGAATCCGCAGAAGACTTCGGGCTCGAAATCACGGTCGTGAACCTCAACGATGGGACTGTGGAAGGGATGAGGCACAGGGAACTGCCGATATTCTCGGTGCAATTCCACCCGGAATCCCATCCCGGTCCGCATGACACGGGATTCTTGTTCGATCGATTCAGAGCGATGCTGGAGAGGACCTAATGCCGAAACGGGAGGACCTGAAGAGGCTCATGGTCATAGGGTCTGGTCCGATCGTGATAGGGCAGGCCGCTGAGTTCGATTTCTCAGGCTCCCAGGCCTGCAGATCCCTGAGAGAAGAAGGTTATACGACAGTGCTGGTGAACTCCAATCCAGCAACGATTCAGACTGATACCGAGACGGCCGACATCGTCTACGTTGAGCCGCTCGACATCGAAACGATCACGAAGATAATCGAGAAGGAGAAGGTTCAGGGCATCCTTTCGGGCATGGGTGGCCAGACTGCGCTCAACATCTGCTCTGAGCTTGCGGAGAAGGGGATACTCAAGAAGCTCAAAGTGGAGCTCCTCGGCAGCCAACCAAGGGCGATCGCACTCTCGGAGGATCGAGAGCTCTTCAGGAAGACGATGCTGGAGCTCAACGAACCGATACCGAAAAGCCTGACAACGAACTCAATCGAAGGCGCCAAGAAGGCAGTCGAGGAGATCGGCGGGTATCCAATCCTCGTAAGGCCAGCGTTCACTCTGGGAGGTACGGGAGGCGGGATCGCCTACAACGAGAACGACCTCGTCGACATTGTCGGACGCGGACTGATCTATTCGAGAATTCGCCAGGTTCTGATAGAGGAGAGCGTGATTGGCTGGAAGGAGTTCGAGTATGAGGTGATGCGTGACGCAAAGGACAACTGCATAATCGTCTGCAACATGGAAAATCTGGACCCGATGGGGATCCACACTGGCGAGAGTATCGTTGTTGCTCCTGCCCAGACACTAAGCGATCAAGACCACCAGAGGCTGAGGAATGCATCGGTGAAGATCATACGTGCACTCGGAATTGAAGGTGGGGCGAACATCCAGTTCGCCGTTCATCCATCAACAGGCGAATACAGAGTGATTGAAGTCAACCCACGAGTCTCGAGGAGCTCGGCACTCGCCTCGAAGGCAACGGGATATCCGATTGCCAGAGTCGCCGCCAAGATCGCCGTCGGGCGCACTCTCGACGAGATTCCGAACGCGATAACGAAGAAGACATGCGCAGCGTTCGAACCGTCGATCGACTACTGCGTGATGAAGATTCCGCGCTGGCCATTTGACAAATTCAGGACCGTAGACAGAAGACTCGGGACTCAGATGAAGAGCACCGGAGAGGTCATGGCCATTGGGAGAAACATACAGGAATCACTCCTGAAGGCCGTCCGATCACTCGAGATTGACAAGGTCGGGTTAGAGCCTGAGAAATGGGCGGACCAAGAGATCGAACAGGAGCTCAAGGCCGCGACAGACCTCAGACTATACATGATTGCAGAGGCGATCAGACGAGGAACGAGCTTGGAGAGAATCGCCGAACTGACGAGCTGGGACATGTTTTTCTTGGTCAAGATCCAGAAGATCGTTGAGACCGAAGAAGCGCTCAAGAGGCAATTGACGGGAGACTTGATTGCGCAGGCAAAGGCGTTCGGATTCAGCGATGAGTATATCGCGCTCGTCACTGGAGAGGAAGAGAAGTCGATAAGAAACATGAGGACCGAGAAGGGGATCAACGCGACCTTCAAGATGGTCGACACGTGCGCTGCGGAGTTTGAGGCGGAGACTCCGTACTTCTACTCGACATATGAGTCTGAATGCGAGGCCAGGACTTCCGCGAACAAGAAGGTCATTGTCGTGGGCTCTGGACCGATACGAATCGGCCAGGGGATAGAGTTCGACTACTGCTGCGTCCACAGCGCTCTCGCCCTCAAGGAGGAGGGCATCGATTCGATCATCATCAACAACAACCCTGAGACGGTCTCCACCGATTTCGACATCTCCACGCGGCTGTATTTTGAACCCATCACGACAGAGGAGGTCATGAACATAATACATAAGGAGGACGCTGATGGAGTCATATTGCAGTTCGGAGGGCAGACCGCGATCAACCTTGCGCTCCCTCTACAGAAGCTGCTGAAGGGGAGGAAGACCAAGATCCTCGGGACGCCTCCTGATTCCATAGATCTCGCTGAGGACAGGAAGAAGTTCGCCCGCTTGATGGATGAGCTGGGTATCCTGCAGCCAAAGTCTGGAACGGGATTCTCGTTCGAGGACGCCAAGAAGTTGGCGAGCGAGATTGGCTACCCAGTCTTGATCAGACCCAGCTATGTTCTCGGTGGCAGGGCGATGGAGATAGTGTACAACGAATCCGAACTCGAGACATACATGAAGAGTGCAGTGAAGGTATCGAAGAAGCGCCCCATTCTAGTTGATAAGTACCTAACGCACGCAATCGAAATCGATGTCGACGCCGTCTGCGACGGTACGGATGTCTTCATTGGCGGAATCCTTGAGCACATCGAGGAGGCGGGGGTTCACTCAGGAGACGCCACAATGGTCCTCCCTCCTCAAACTCTGTCGCCTGAGACCATACAGCAAGTCAAGGACTTGACCAAGAAGGTGGCACTTGCACTGAAGACGATAGGCCTCATCAACCTCCAGCTGGCATACAAGGATGGGGACATCTACATGCTCGAGGCAAACCCAAGAGCAAGCAGGACCGTTCCCATCATCTCCAAAGCTACTGGGATTCCCCTGGCAAAAGTCGCGACTAAGATCATGCTTGGAAGAAGGCTCAAGGAGCTTGACCTGAAGGACGGGATTGAGATGAGACACGTTGCCGTCAAGGCATCTGTGTTTCCTTTCTTGAAGCTCCCTGGTGTTGACAGTATCCTGGGGCCAGAAATGAAATCAACAGGCGAAGTCATGGGAATCGATTCGACATACCCAGCTGCAGTATGGAAGGCTCTCGTCGCATCAGGTCAGAAGTTGCCCCGAGAGGGGAGGGTCTATGTCAGTGTTGCCGACGCTGACAAACAAGCTGCAACTGAGCTCGCAAGGAGGTTGAGCAAGATCGGTTTTGACATCTTCGCGACGAAGGGCACTGCGGAGATCCTGAGGACGAAAGGCGTCGATTCGACTATCGTCTTCAGAATCTCAGAGCATGGCACCCCCGACGCACTCTCGCTTATGAGAGGCGGCCAGGTCCAGCTGGTGATCAATACCCCGACTGAGGCGTCGGGCGCGAGAAGAGACGGTTACATGATGCGGAGACTTGCGGTCGAGCTTGAGATACCCATGTTCACCACGATGCAGGGTGCAACGGCCGCGGTGCTCGCCATGGAACACGCGAAGAAGCACGAACTGAATGTACATGACCTCAGTTACTTTCATGAGGGCATGCTGAAAGACAACTGAAAGCGGATATACTGCGGACAAAGGAGTAGCCCTAAGCCCCGCGCGCATACTCCCCTAGCGGCCCTTCTTCTTCAGGTGGTCATAGGCGACTTCTGCGCCGCGCCTTCCAGATAGAAGCATCGACCCGAAAGTCGGACCCATACGAGGAAGTCCGAAGGTTGTCGACACGGCCATGCCGATGACAATCAACCCGGGGTGCGCGAACCCGCTCTGCTCGACGACCGCGTCCTCGCTCTTCTCGATCCACATAGCTCCAAACCCTGGAGTCTTCATCAGTCCGCGCTCTTCGAGCTTCCTCACAACGGACGCGTCATGACCAGTAGCATCGATCACGAGCTTCGACTCCAGCGCGACTGGGTCCACACAGCTAATCGCCTTCGGCAGAGTAGAGACAGGGGTCCAGTTTATGACGGCCCCCGCGACTCTGTTCTTCTCCCTCAAGACCAGATCGTCAAACATCACCATGTTCAGGATATTGGCACCCGCCTCGCACGCCGCCGCGATGAGTTTCGAACATGCCAATGGACCCGGAGTCAAATAGAGGCCTTTTTCATACTTCGTATAGGCGATATCGAGCTCGTCCAGGACTTCCTGAGCGGGGGCACGGATGGTCAGGGTGTTCATCAGGAATCCGCCAAGCCAGAATCCTCCTCCAAGGTAGTTATTCCTCTCAACAACGAGGACTTTGACCTTCTTCTTCGCGAGGTCGTGAGCGGCCATCAATCCGCTGGGGCCTCCCCCAACAATAATCACATCTGTCTCCGCGAAGCTTTCCATGTCCCTTGCGAATTGCGATATTATCGCCCGGGTGACCGAACTCTCAGAGGATTTCTCGAATATCGGCATCTTGATTCCCCAAATTGTGGGACTGGCATTCCGGATTCACGAATATAAACATTGTTATAACTCAGGTCTAGCCGACGGGGGCACTCGCTCAGTCCCGCTGTAAGGCACAAGGAATATCACATGCAGACGAGATAGTTGATGTGAGGAGCGGGGCCGGTATCTTTTCAACGCCCCGCGAGAGAGGAGACCCCTGGCTCCGCTCCCACAATCTCAATCGCAGAGGAATTCAAATGGCAATAGACCCGATATGCAAAATGGAAGTCGATCCAAAGTCAGCGAAGTGGAAGTCCAACTACAACGGCAAAGAGTACTATTTCTGCGCCCCTGGGTGCAAGAAGGCCTTTGACAAGAACCCAGAGAAGTACGCCTGATGCCTCGGCAAGGGATTCCAAGGTACCTTAATTGGCGTGTTCGTGAATAGGCTTCGGGATCATTGATTCGTTCAACGGCTTGAAACCAGCTGCAGACTTCTTCAGCTTGTCGTACTTCTCCCTGTACATCTTCTCACACACGCTGCAGCAAAGGTAATGGTACTTGCCATCTAGCTTAATCTTGACTCCCTCGTCCTTGATGACATGGCCGCAGTAGTAGCACCCGATCAGCAGTCCTGCTTCGTCCGTGAGGGCGGCCCTCGGATTCTCCTTCGCTGTTCGAAGAACCATCGAGTTGTCCATCTTCATTATCTCTGGGATCTGGGAGAGGGTCTCGAGGAACCTCTGGTACTTCAGCTGGTCGTAGAACGAAAGCATGCAGAGAATCCTTGAATCGGAGAGGACGTAAACCTGCCGGACTATTTCATCTTCCTTGATCTTCTCTACGACCTTTTCCATATCCGAAGGTCTGGACTCGATCACAAGAGCGACTGAGACCTGGCCCAGTATCTCGGAGTCGAGCGTGACTGAGTAACCCTTAATGAGGCCGACATCCAACATAGCTTGTACTCTTGCGCTCACTGTCGGTGTGCTTATTCCTATACGAGCCGAGATATCGCGGAATGATGCGCGACCATCTTGCTGCAGCTCTCTCAATATCTTTCGGTCAACGTCGTCGAGGTTCAAACCCATGATTGACAGGAGGAATCGGAGGGGGATATCCTTTTCACTTGAAAGGTACGGGTGTTAAGGCCAGACAAATATGTAAAGCGTTCAATCAAAAAGGATTGCCAGTTCGGCAAGAAAACCCTTCCGTTTTTCATTATTCTAGGTCGGAGCTAAACCCCTTTCATCTTATATCTTGCGTGAAGCGTTCTGGGGTTGGGAGGTGAATGGTGATGAATAAGACATACCTGACCGCTGGAATCGTAATAGTAATTGGAGTCATCATAATGGCGATATCCGTTGCAATGATGCTGGCGATCAGCCCCGACTACTGGCATGACATTGCCTACGGATCGGCGGAAGACTACATAGAGGACGGGAAACTAGCGGATGTGTTCAATGCCATCTTCGATGTCGGACTATTAGTCGTCTTCATGGGAATCGCGATTGTTGCCTTCGGTCTCGCGACAGCAGAACCCAAACCTCAGCAATACAGACCAGTGGAGACAATGATACCCTCAATGCAATACCCGCCACCGCCGAGGCAATAGCGAGGCTCAAACCCCATTCCTTTGTCCCTCCGCGTGGCAGCAGAGGGCGCAGTCGGAGACGGCTGATTCGTAACTACGCTTGTCGCTGCTCTTTGGGAGGTTGTCTCCTTCGCACGAACACATATGCGATTACGGCGACAACAGCTGCAACAATGGCAACAAGCGCAATCGGCAAGAGGCTCTGCGAATCCGTTTCAGGCTCTATGTAATGGTTTGACCAGATGTCTTCGCAAGCGCCATCCCACTGACTCCACACAACAATCGCCTTGCCCGAACCATACATACACACTTTGGGGCCAATGGCATCTCCCGAATCGTTAGTCTCAATCAACGTAGCCGTTCCCCAGCCATCTCCAATTGTATATCGGTTTGACCAGACATCCTTGCGATCGCCATTCACCTGAGACCACACAGCGATTCCATCGCCCGAACTGTCAACCGAAACCTGAGGATAGTACGCGCTCCCCAAGTCCTCGGTCTCGATGAGCTCTGCGTCCCCCCAACCAGTCCCTAGAGCATATCGGTTCGACCAGATGTTGTATAGATTGCCATCTTGTTGTTGCCAGACGGCGATCACATTACCCGAACTGTCCGCGGACACTTGGGGATAGGAGGCGTTGCCTGAATCATCGGTTTCGATGAGATGTGCTACTCCCCAGCCGGTTCCAAGAACGTTCCGATTTGACCAGATATCCGACCGAGTGCCATTGTATTGAAACCACACAGCCGTCGCGGTGCCCGAGCTGTCAAGGGATACCATGGGATTCTTGGCGTCTTCCGAGTCGTCGGTCTCGACAAACTCAGCCGTCCCCCAGCCCGTCCCAACAGGAAATCGGCTTGACCTGATATTGAAGGTCGCTCCGTCATACTGAGACCACACAACAATCGCGTTGCCCGAAGCTTCGACTGAGAGTTCGGGGTCTGTGGCATTCCCACTATCATCGGTCTCGACGAGGTCTGCTACCCCCCACCCTGACCCAACGACATATCTGTTTGACATGATGTTGAAGCGAACGCCATCATTCTGGGACCAAACAGCGAACGCATTGCCAGAAGCGTCTTCAGATACTCGGACATCCCAAGCATTTCCTGAGTCATCGGTTTCTATTAGCTCTGCCGTCCCCCAGCCCGTACCAACAGCGTATCGATTAGACCAGACGTTGTAACGGGTTCCGTCATCCTGCTCCCAAACAGCGATTGCATTGCCAGGACTGTCGACTGACACCTGAGGCCAGCCTGCACTCCCCGAATCGTTGGTCTCGATTAGCTCCGCGACCCCCCATCCCGACCCAACAACATATCTGTTTGACCAGATGTTGAGGCGAGTGTTGTCAAATTGGTACCAGACAGCAACAGCGTTCCCGGAACCATCAACTGCCACCTCGGGATACATTGCAAATTCCGAATCCTCTGTTTCGACTAGCTGCGCCACGCCCCATCCTGTGCTAGAAGCTGCCCGCACCGAAAAGACGAGCATCATCAGTCCCAGAATGGTCACGACCGCAAGCGCGTTTATGAGTGACTTTCCCTTCATCCCCATTTCCTCATTCCTCTATTTCGTATCGCCTTTCCTCCCCTATGGATGTTATGATGAAGATGTCCCGATTCAAACGGAGAATTCGAATAGGCGAAAGACCATGATGTATCTCGGTCACGGATACGGACCCCGGGAAAAGAGTGCACTTCGAGTGCGTCCTATGGATTGGGGCAGATCCGTGACCAAGGGACGGAGTACCATAGTGCGGCTTTGACCGCGAATAGAGGTTTGTCCGAAAACCCCTTTCAACTCGAGAAGAGGATGATATCGAGAAGAAGAAACACGATCTCGAATACGGGTTCAAGGGACATTTCATCATAGAGGTCTTTCCGAGGCTCGGACTCCTATCCTTCATTCAACTCAACCCCCGATGAGTCTACCGAGAACTAGAAACCCTGTGAGAAAGGGTAGACCGACCAGTAACCATTAGAGATCTCGGATTCTCGCTTGCGCTAGGACATAGCGCACTCAGGTCGGTCTTCAAGTTTCTACTTCTAGCCGCGAGTGAAGGTCATCAGTCTCTGCTTCAATGTGTATGGACCCTTCATTCCAGGACCCATCGGCTTCACAATTGAAATGAGCACTATGACGGCAGAGACTACCCCAAGGTAGAAGCCGACGCCCAAATCCACTACTGACCCCATGCCTTGGTACGTATCGGCGTACCACACATACCAGGCAGCTACCCCGGCGAGCTGAATGATGAACCCGATTGAAGTCAGGAACGCCATCACAGACCCAACGATGAACAAGATCGCCGCTGTGTAGCCAAGTTCACTGGAGGGCATATCGAGCGCATCCGTCAAGTCCGCATCCACACTGAAACCCATGGCTGACATCGTGAGCCAGGCCAAGAAAATCGCAACCACTCCAATGATTGCACCCAGCAAACAAAGCACGTTCATCCTAAGCCCTCTCGATGGCGGCGCGGGCCCGGTCGGACCGAGCTGTGTGCCACACGAGGCGCATACTGCTGTTCCTTCTGGATTCTCAGCTCCACAATTAGAACACTTCATTACCCATTCCTCACCCCCCAATGGCTGTGTACCCCATAAGGTCTTTTCGCAATCAGCCAACTTGTGCTGCCGCTGCAAGACTGCTTCAGGACCGCCTAGACAGAAGGTTCGACCACTGGCGGCGCAACTTCCTTGTATCCGAGAGCCAGCACGACATAGAGGCCCACAACCACGAGCCCCCCTCCGACGATGATCCAAGCGCCTGGCACTTCTCCTGGCAATAGAAGGTAGGCTAGGATCGACGCTCCGACAGGCTCACCGAGAACGCTGGTGGAAATGACGTGCGCTGGTACCTTCTTCAGCGCGTAGTTGAACATCGTATGGCCGAATATTGTCGGAACGAGCGCAAGCACCAGGAATATCGTAATCTCTCGCTCGGATGTGACAAGAAGCTTATCCCCAGCGATTCCTGCAGACACGAACAGGAGGATCGAAGACAGCCCATAGACCGAGAAGGCGTACGGCACCACATCGATGCTCTGCCGGGCCACCCTGCCAGACAGGAAGTACACACCAGCGCAGATGCCTCCGAAGAAGGCCAGGGCATCTCCGAATAGTGTGTCCTCGCCGACACTGTAATCACTGAAGGCAATCACGGCGACTCCACTGAACGCGATAACAATTCCGACGACGGCGATTCTCTGGACATGCTCCTTGAGAAGGAAGTGCTGGACCGTCGCGACGAATATCGGGTGAGAAGTCACCAATATGACGGACGTTGAAACTAGCGTGAATCCGAGCGAGACTATCCAGAGCTCGAAATGCGCGGCAAGTGCCACGCCGCTAAGAATCACCAGCAGAGCCTCTCTCTTCCGGAACGACTTGATCTTCTGAAGACCATGCGTCCAGACCAAGTACGGGAGGAGCATCGCGCACGTCAGAGCAAGCCTGTATGCCGCGATTACGAACGGGTCGCTCTCGCTCCACTTGATGAATATCGAGGCGAATGACACCGACACCATTGCTGTAGCGATGGCGAGATACGCCTTCGATATCTCGCTCGTCTGTGCCATCGCAATCACGTATCTGTGCCCAGTCCGAGTCAGTATATCGTGACGCCCTTGACGCCTCTAGCCTGGCGGATCGCGGGGATGAGATCGGAAGGCACCTGGCTCTCTGTGACAATGAAGAGCTTCGGCTCCTCGGAGGTCATCGGATCATCGACTATTGCCTGCCTGATGCTGATGCCTCCTTTGGACAGGATCTCAGCAACGGCAGATATGATGCCGGGTTCGTGGGCGTTCATGGGGACGATTTCTATGGCGCTCCACCCCATTGCTGATGCGGCGTTCTTGAGGTGGTTCGTCGGGAGCAGCTGCGAGAAGAACCTGAGCAAGGTCGGGTCACCCTTGATCGTCTCGACAGTCGACTTGACCACGCGTCTGTCCACTCCCGCTGCTCGCGCCAATGCAGAGTCGGCTATCTGAACATCGCCGCAGTACACCTGGTCCCGCTCGATCCTGAGACCGTACTTCAGGAGGTATCTGGCGACCTTCGCCTGGGACGGATACTTCTCAAAGTAGTTCGCGATCTTGTCCCACATAATTACCGATGACAACATATGTACAGTAATAGATTAATATTGCGACTATTGTACGCTTTCAATCCGCCATCCAGCAGCAAGAGGCTTATATTTCCAGCTGCATTGGCATTACCCTTGACAAAAAGTAGCACGGTAACCGATTGGTGAGCATATGGTTGGGAAAGGAATCAGGTTGAGGCGGATCTTTGACCAGGGGACTGGGAAGACCGTCATAATCCCCATGGACCACGGCGTCTCGCTGGGCCCAGGGAAGGGATTGACTGATATCAGGACCACTATAGACAGAATAGCGGAAGGCGGTGCCTCCGCGATCGTGATCCACAAGGGCCTCGTCCCATATGCTGGTGAATCGATTGGCAAGAAGCTTGGCCTGATTGTTCACATCTCCGCGAGCACATCACGGTCTCCCGACCCCAACCACAAGGTCCTCGTGGCAAGCGCCGACTCGGCATTCGCTCTCGGGGCAGATGCTGTCTCGATTCACTGCAACATCGGCGCTGAGGACGAAATCGACATGATCTCAGACTTCGGCTGTGTTTCTGATAGGTGCAGGGAGCTCGGAATGCCTCTGCTGGCCATGGTCTACCCGAGAGGGAAGAACATCCAGAACTCGTTCGATGTTGAACTGGTGAAACACTGCGCCAGGTTGGCGGCCGAGCTCGGAGCTGATGTCGTGAAGACGAACTACACTGGCTCAGTCGAGTCGTTCAAGGAAGTGGTGAAGGGCACGCCGATTCCAGTCGTCATAGCCGGCGGTCCGAAAGCGAAGTCCGATCAAGAAGTCCTCAAGATGGTCGCTGAGGCGATGGAGGCTGGTGCGAAGGGCGTCTCCATCGGAAGAAACGTCTTCGAGCACGACGATGTCACTCGTATGACGAGGACCATAGCGAATATAGTTTTCAAAGGTATGTCCCCAGAGGAAGCATATAGGCGGTGATTTGATGATGGACCGCCA